>Ga0187771_10003410_pt1 | contig 11091 bp, 11 predicted proteins | sample 0116_SJ02_MP15_1_FD_133139 | JGI IMG/M metagenome (GOLD analysis project Ga0187771, IMG submission 133139) | Tropical peat soil microbial communities from peatlands in Department of Meta, Colombia - 0116_SJ02_MP15_10_MG | ecosystem: Environmental > Terrestrial > Soil > Wetlands > Peat | place... | reverse complement strand
GACCACTCACTCGAGGTATTCTTCCTCCTCTCCCACTACCACCGGCAATTTCTGATACTGGTTCATTAGGTTTTGCATAATCAGCCATTCCAGCTTCTTAAACCTTTGACTCTTCTCTTCCTGGAGGTCACGATCGCCGCTCTCCACCAGGCCCCTGTCGTCCATCTTTGCCTGCCGCTTGGCATTACTTAAGCTATCCGGTCCCGACTCAGCTCTCAGGTTTCCGGCATTGAAGCAAAAAACCAGGGAAAGCAATGCCGTGGCGCTGGCTTTAAGAAGGGTCTGTTTTTTCATGATACCCCTCAATAAATCCCCCATTAAATTTTCTGATGGTGAGACGATAAGGCCACTGATTGCTCCGGGGGAATTGATTCGGCTTTAGGCCGGTAATAATTCGACTGAACTGAGACCGGTAGTTGCTTATCAGGGTGACGCCCTCGATCACCACATCGTAGACCTTCCAGCTCCCGGCTTCATTGATGAGGCGGTAGTTCAAGGGGAGTCGGTCATTTGGCCGCACCGCCACGGTACGAACTTCGGCGTAATCGCCGTCCAAAGTCTCTCACGTGTAGTCAATTTTCACCTGTTTGGCGAACTTTTCGATTTTATGCCGCCTTTGGCTTGAGGGAATCTCCTGGTGGAAATTCTTAAAGCATTATTAATCAAGGATCATGCCAAGATAGACCTGGAAAATTATTATTGACATTTCTGATAGTTAGCCCAAGGAGAGTATTTCCGAAGCGCACAAAAAAAAGAGGAAAGGGACAAAATCCTCTTGGAAAATGATAAAAATTCTTCAGAAAAAAGAATAGAGCCGCCTGACTAATAGTGAGCCATAGCTTAACGGAAAACCCCCATCAACTATACCTGAATGAATGCCTTGACCGCCCGGTGGTTAAGAGGATTGATGGTACTTCGAAGAGAACTTAGCGAGGAATAGCGAAGACCTTGCCAGACTCCTCCCTTATCAGCAGGCCAGCAAAAACTGCATAAATGAGCTTCATATCCTCCTATTGCCCTTGTGGGGAGCATGATTTCTGATGCCTGGGAGAGAAGGCCCCAAATATTGGGGAAGGAGGGAAAGTATTTTTCTGTTCAGAAAGTGAGGTATGATCTGGATAGGTTGAATTTTCAGCGGCTTGATAAGTTCTGGACCATAGCAGAGAGCGATGCTACTTCTATGGTGGATCTCGGTCTGGCTGTAGTCGGGGCCACCCAAGGGAACGCTCGGGAAAACGGCCTGACCGGTGGGATTATCGCAGTCCAGGGCTCCAGCGAGTGCCTCAAGGGTCCCTTCGACCTGGTGGCGGCCCACCTCTCCTGTGAAGCGCAAATGGGACGAGGTGGCGGAGTTGCATCGCCTTAGCGCCGCGGCTTGCCGCCTCATTCTATCCGAATTTCGAGATAACCAAGAGGAGCTGTTCCTGGAGAGCTATCAGAGGCTGGGAAGGCCAGGAAACAGAGGTTGGTGAAGTATTTCCAACATCCCGAGCTGCCGCAGAAGATCAGCCTCAACTGGATGGCTTGGCTGCTGGAAGGACGACTGGAGACCGGAGACGGAAGACCCGGGTAGCTTCTAACTCCGGTCCGCGGTCTAGAGAAAATATTTCCTCACCGCCCGCTCCAGGCTTTCGGGGTTGAGGACCGGCTTAATCCGGTGGTAGTGGGCATAATCCAGGATCTGCTCCAGCAGATCCCGCGGGTGGCAGCCGCAGGTGGTGCGCTGGTCGCCATCATAGTACCGGGCTAAGATATGTTCCACCACCTCCTCCTCGAATTCCACCCCATGCTTGTCACAGCAACGCCGGAAGATCTCGATATAGCTCTCTCGGCTGACATGGTCCACCTTGACCTTGGAGCGAATGCGGCGTAGAAAGGCATCGTCCACCAGGATGGCGGGGTCGAGATTAGTGGCAAAGATAATGAACTGATCGAAGGGGATGGCAAATTTCTGGCCGGTGCGCAAGCGCAGGAAATCCTGGCGTTCCTCCAGGGGGACGATCCAGCGATTGAGCAACTCCTGGGGCGGTATGCGCTGGCGCCCGAAATCATCCACCAGGAAGACGCCGTTATTGGCCTTTAATTGCAGCGGCGCTTCGTAATAATTGAGGTCGGGATTAAAGATCAGGTCCAGCATCTCCAGGGACAGCTCGCCGCCGGCCACCACCAGGGGCCGCCGGCAATAGACCCAGCGGGGGTCTGATTTCTCCGCGCTGGCGGAGGTTTCCGCCAGGGGCTGGTGCGTCATCTCATCGAAGACTCGGATCACGCTACCGGAAACAAAGATGGCATATGGGACCAGAATGGCGTCTTGCCAATAATGCCCCAGACGCAGGGCGATGCTGGTTTTGCCATTGCCCGAAGGGCCGTGCAGAAAGAGGGATTTACCGTTGACCGCTGCCACCCCCAGGTTTTCCATGAGCTCCGGGGAAATAACCAGGTCCTGCAAGGCTGCCTGCATGCCATCCGGCGTGACGTCGGTGAATTTAATGGTTTGGCGGCCCACCTGCTCCCAATAATCTTCCAAGGTAACGGGTACCGGCCCGACATAAGAATCTAATTCGAGAAGCTGCTCGGCGCGGCGCTTGCCACCATTGGTGAGAGTGTACCGGAGGGAAAGACCGATGGCCGAATGGGTCAGCGGGTCCGAGCCCAAAATCTCCATGTACTTCTCTCTCCCCAAATAATCCACCAGTTGATTAATGAAACCGTAAGGAATCTTCAGCTCTTATCTGTGGAAATATAAGGATATATGGGGATAGCCAAAGATAGCGTAATTTTAGATGGTTATCCCCATATACCTTAACCAGGGTAAGGAGGGAAAATCAAGGAAAAGGGGGGTTATTTTCGGGAAGTTGTTGACCAAATGTTGACTAAGCGGAGCCAATGGGCAAGTATTGGCCCTGCCCGTCTACAGCCATTCGACCTATCCTGGACCGCACAATTTTTCCGGCCCCAGACCAAAACCCGCGGACGGGTCCCATACCCCCCCCTGGTCAATATGATTGGCACGGAAATTTTTTCAAAAATCTATCGGGGTAGCTCTATCAGCAGGCCCCCCTGGTATGGGACGCCCCCAAAAATTCTTTAGACGAAATTTTGCTGGACCCATTTCATAAACCGGTCTTAAAAAAGCGCTAGCGGTTTTCTACGGAGTGTTCAACCTTCGGCCTGTGCGTAGGGGCTGGTTTAAGGGGAGATACCCTCTGCTTATGGGACCCGGCCTTGAAATTTCACAAAAATTTGCGCTATCAGACTTTCCGCCATTCAGCGAGAAGTGGCCCAACCTGGCAGACCAGGAGGACAAGGTGAGGCAGACCCCGAAGGACAGGACCCGCATTAACCAAGTTTATGCCTAACTCCACCCAGTATCTGAGGATTTAATAAGGATGAAAAAGCTCTGTTCATGGAATGGTTACCTCTGTCCATTATTTAGGGATTACCATAAGTTGATTGACAGGCACCACGGTAAATCAATATACTCTGACCATGAAGAGGATATGATCATGCCTGACTACAAAATGACCATTTCCAGACTCACCATCGACAAGCTCGGGGTGAAGCTTTACGACAAGGTTTCCGCCGTGATCGCCGAACTTGTGGCGAACTCCTACGATGCCGACGCGACGGAAGTCACGATTACCGCCCCAATGGGGGAGTACCTGGCGACCAAGCAAGGCGGAGAACTCAAAGACTATGGAAATGAGATAGAGGTAAGGGATAATGGATGCGGAATTCACCCTGACGATGTAAATGATTTTTACCTAAAGGTTGGTGCTGAACGGCGCAATGACGAAAGACGCGGAAGCGTTTCCCCCATGTATGGCCGGAAAGTCATGGGGTCTAAGGGGATTGGGAAGCTTGCTCCATTTGGCATCTGTCAGCGCATTGAGATCATCACAGCCGGCGGGGACTTGGCGGAAGAGATCGATGATAAGGGTCAGCCTGTCAAAGGTTACCGAACGGCACATTTCGTTCTGGACAGCAAAGACATCCTAACTGAAACGGATATTGACTATGAGCCCGAAATCGGCCCAATGGATGGAAAGCTGATCGAGAAAACCGGAACCATCGTAAAGCTTTCCTCCTTCATAAGACGAAAAGTCCCCTCCTTAATCGACCTCGAACGTCAAATGTCACATCGCTTTGGGATTCAGTCCCCCGATTGGCGAATAGTGCTTATTGACGCCCTGAAGACCCCAAGTGATCCTGATTACTCGCGCTTGGTGGGGAGCTTTAACGTCGACATCATGGATAACACCAGGATAAGATTTGTGGCCGAGGGTGAAGCTCCGGAGGATCACAAGGTGCTCGGGCCCGATGGAGAGCCATTACCAACTCTGCTGGCCGGATTTTTTGATGAAGACCATTCAAACTTCTATCCCATCATCGGATGGGTGGCATATTCCGCGGTTCCCTATAAAGACGATCTGATGGCAGGCGTCAGAATTTACTGCCGGGGGAAAATCGCGGCACAGACAAGCGTTTTTGAAAGAAAGGCCGGATTCTCAGGGGAACACAACGTCAGGTCGTACCTCGTAGGGGAGCTTTACGCCGACTGGTTGGACGAAACAGAGGACCTTATCCACACGGACCGTAGAGACATCCTGTGGTCCCATGAAATCGGCCAAGCCTTTCAATCGTGGGGACAGAGAGTAGTAGTGACAATTGGAAAACTTTCCCGCGATCCAATGCGACGCAAGGTTTGGGACCTTTTTAAAGAAAAAGGGCAAGTCGAAGAAAAAATAAATGAAGCCTTTCCCCTGGAAGAACACAAAGACATTAAGAAAAACGCCTGGGAGCTAATGGAGCTTTTAGGAAAAAAGATACGTCGCGAAGAAATAGAAGAGGAGCCTGGTACGGTTAAGACCCTGGTGGATTTAGGATTAATGTTTGCCCCCCACGTTACCCTTAACCGAACCCTTCAGAAGGCTGCCGAGCAAGACGTTTCCCCGTTGTCCCTTGTGGCTACCATCCTTAGGACCGCGCGGATAGCGGAACTGGCGTCCTTTGGACGCATCGCCCAGGATCGAATCAATGTCATAAGTAAGCTTTACACATTGAAAGACGATCCTGCCACTCAGGAACGGGACTTGCAAAAATTGGTTCACGAGGCCCCTTGGTTGATCGACCCGCAATGGTCGCCATTAACTTCAAACCAGCCTTTTTCGACCCTAAAAGAGGAATTTCAGAAGTATTATAAAAGGGTAACCAAACAAGAAATTATTCTGAACGATTTTTCTGATCCAACAAAACGCCCGGATTTCGTCTTGTCCAATCATGGACCTACCCTTCAGATAATAGAGATTAAACGCCCTGGACATTCTTTAACAAATGCTGAAATGGGCAGAATTCAGAATTACGTTGACGTGATGGGAGCTTTCCTAGGGGAACCAGCTCACGCAGATTTTCGGAAGCATTTCAATGACTACCACGTTACCTTGGTTTGCGATGGCCTGAGCCTCACTGGAGTTCACAAAGGGGCTTTTGATAACCTTGATAGAGACGAGAAGCTAACGTGGATCAACTGGAGCACATTCATGATGCGCACCCGGACCGCTCACCAAGCGTTCCTGGACAAGGCTGAAAAGCTGAAAAAGCTGGGGGGCATTTAATAGCGTGATTAATCTAGAATTGACCGCAGTGGACATATATTCCGGTGGGGGCGGCTTGACGGTCGGCTTGAAGAATGCGGGCTTTAATGTCGTGGGGGCCTTGGAGATCGATCCCCATGCGTTTTCAACCTTCAAGGCGAACCATCCGGAAGTCAGAGCCTTCAAACAGGACGTGCGGACGGTAATTGGCAAGGATCTCTGTGCCTTAAGTCCCAATGGAAAAATCGATTTGGTGGCGGGATGCCCACCTTGCCAGGGATTTACCAGTTTGACGGCTAAATATCGGCGGGAGGACCCCAGAAACGCCTTAATCCTTGAGATGGCGAGACTGGTTAGGGAAATCAAGCCTGAAGCCGTCATGGTTGAGAACGTGCCCGGCTTGGCTAAGCAGGGCAAACGTCTCCTTGATGAGTTCATCTCTGAGCTTGAAACGTTGGGGTACAAGTCAACCGTGGATGTGCTCCAGGTCGCTGACTATGGAGTCCCCCAAACTCGCCGACGGCTGGTTATTTTAGCTGGCAAAGGTTTTCCCATATCGTTCCCTGACCCAACTCATTGTAAGAAGCCTTTTGGGGGTAAACCGCCTTGGCGGACAGTTAGAGATGCTATTTGGGGGATGCCGGAACCGGTTAGGCTCGGAGACGCGGTGAAGCAGGGGGGGCCCCACCGATTTAACTGGCACATCGTTAGAACGATGAGCCACGCCAACCGGGAACGGATAAAGCGGACCAAGCCCGGAAAAGTTAGGACACAACTACCTGACGCCCTACGGCCTAAATGCCATAAAGGCGATTATAACGGGTTCACTAACGTTTACGGAAGGATGTCTTGGGATCAACCCTCAGTAACCATCACGGCTGGATGTACAACGTTTAGCAAAGGAAGGTTTGGTCACCCCTCTGAAGACCGTACTATCTCGGTACTGGAGGCGGCCTTACTGCAAACTTTTCCATCTGATTATTTCTTCGAGACGCCGTACATGGAGCACGTCTGCAACATTATCGGCAATGCCCTCCCTTGTCGCTTTGCCGCGGCCTTGGCCGGAGAAGTCCGCAAAGCCATATTAAGACATCATGCCCCGATGGCCCAAGCCAACTGAGACCGAGCCTACCACTTTTGGGGGCCTTTCTCGCTCTGAACTCATGTCGCGGGTCCGGAGCAAGAAAAACGTCACAACGGAACTGAGACTCCTAAAGCTTTTAAGAAAATCAAAGTTAAAGGGTTGGCGTCGGCATTACGTCTTACCCGGTAAGCCGGATTTTGCCTGGCCATCGCTTAAAGTCGCCGTGTTCGTTGACGGGTGTTTCTGGCACGGCCACGATTGCGGCCGAAATCTTAAGCCGAAGACAAACGTCGAGGCTTGGCGAGAGAAGATTGAGAAAAATAAAATACGCGATCGACTGACTACCAGAGAACTGAGGCGCCGAGGTTGGAGCGTGGTTAGGATATGGGAGTGTCAGCTAGCAAGGGAACCAAGGTTTTCGATCACCAGGATCAAGAGAATATTAACACGTCGTTTAAGTGGTACCGCCTAAACGAAATCACTAACTGAACTTGAGCGAGATCGGACATGGCACGGCTAGCCGGAATCTTTTACGGCCCGGTAATTCGCCTTCAAGGCCGGCTCAAGAAAGATGATGGCGGGTTGGCGGCGGGCCATGTGGGTAACTTCGTCAACTTCTTCTGGGGTCAGGGAGCGGCCCAGGAGAGGCTTTTCCCGATAAGAGAGCCACTTTTTCATGACCTAGTACCCGCCGATATAGTAGTTTCAGACCTTCTCGGGGATGTTCCGCCAGTAGGCCACCTCATTCAGGTAGATGTCAAAGGTGGACTGCCCCAGGTGCTCCAGAGCCTGTTCAGGGGTGAGGCTCAGGGCCGGGCGCCCTCCCGGATGCCCGCCAGTTCTTCCTGGGTGTAGTCCCGCTTCATGACATTCCCCTTCCCAGGCATGGTAACGCCCCCCTTACCCGCATGGCCCCACCCGGCGGTAAGGGCCAGGTCTCTGCGTCCCTGGGGGGGCACCCCATAGGATTTTGCGGCCCTGAAAGCAAAATCCCGCGGCCGGGACTCCTACCCCCCTAGTCAGTATTATCCCTCCGAAAATTTTTCGATTTTTCAAAGATGAGATTCAGCAAGAAGATTTCAACAGGCTCTTAGAGACAGCTATGATTGGAATATCAGCACACCAAACGCAGGGTGGTAGAGTTCGGAGATATAGCAGATAGCGAATCCTAACGCAGATTTCCTCCTCGACAAATTTTAGATTTTGGGCCCGGATTATCCTATAATGTCCCGGGGCAAACTTATGATTCCGAAAAATATAACCAAAAGGCATGTCCTGAAGGCTTTGGACCATATAAAGAAATATGGTGTGCCGCAAGGCCGAGGGTTAAGGAAGTTCCTCCTTGAGCACGATGGGAAATCTTACCCGCCAAAGTATGTCCTTTCCCTCGCTAACAAATATGCCAATGGAAAGGAGCTGGACTCCGACGAATTTGGCGGGGGGAACGAAACCAACAGCTTTCTCAGCAAGCTGGGATTCACCTTAAGAAGCATGACTAGCACATGCTATCAGGAAGTGCCTCAGCTCCGGGAAGAAGCACGAGGCAAGCGAGATATGAAAACGACCTTGCCACTGAGACGAGCTGCTCACGACGAGAGATGCGCAAAGTGTAAAGAGACAGTTGCCCGGCTGCTCAAGGCAATTTATGGAAAGGTGGAGACTGGCTGGAAAGCGTGCATTGGGACAAAGCCAGAAGACTTTAAGAATACCCCCCACTATGAGAAGCTGCGTGAGATATACCGTGCCCTCAAAGCGCACAGAGGATTCAAAGATTTCGTCAAGGCGGAAACCCTGAATGAATGCGACTATTACGTGCCGAGTCCAGGATTTGTCATTGAATTCGACGAACGGCAACACTTCACAACCCCCAGAAGCTTGACCCTGAAACAGTACCCGGAAAGCTTCGATATGGGTTTCGAAAAGGCACGATGGAGGGGGCTATGCGAGAGAATTGACGCGAGGGACAACGTCCCGCCATACCGGGACGAGCAGCGAGCGTGGTATGACACCCTCAGAGATTTCTTACCAACCATCAGTGGGCTAAAGCCAACAGTTCGGCTCTACGCCAATGACTACATCTGGTGCAGCTTAGACCCGCACAAGGATACAGACCTCAACATATTTAAGGGATTCGTCGAAGGCAAGACCGCAGGAGAATGGAAAGTAGAGGTCATAGGACACGACAACCCTGTCATTGGAAGGGTAATCATCGCGGAAGAATGGCATGGAGACCCTGAGCATGCAATGGAAGTCCTAAACCAGGTCTGCGAGAATTGGCCCAGCGGAGTAATGGTCAACTTCTTAATCACCTGCGGCGGCTTCATCCAATTCGACTGGCCACGATCTCTCACAAGGAGCCAAGTCGGAAACAACCTAAACCCTAACCTGTCAGCCATGGAAGCCCTCGTAGAAAAAGCAAAAAAGTGCGCGAAAAAAATTCTGACTCCACCTTTGGTGGAAAGGCTACGAAAGGTAACGAATTACATAACCTTAGGAATTGACTCTTATAAGGAAGAGCCCTCTATAGCAGGGGTTAAGATACCGGAACTGCACGTAGAACTCGTATTCCTCGTTGATCTTCCCCGTAACATCATTTATTGGACTGGAAAGTCCTACCCCACCCGGGATCAACAAGACGGTCTGGTCAGGATCACAGATTTGTCCAGTCATTTTTTCCAAGTTCAAAACGCCGAGAAGGTAATGATACTTGGCTGTCACGACCTTTCAGCATTCAATCCGATGTCGCTGATGAATCCCAAGACGGCCATTTGGAGAGTCAAGGTAAATCAAGAGATGCAAACACTTGCAAAGACGGAGAGTCCTACGGTAGTACTAGCCCATCCACATACAACCGTCAAGATTAGGACATGGAAGAACTCTTGGAACAATCTGAAGAGACTCGTACCATCTATTCAGAAGTATGCGGGGGCGGGAGTCTATTACGAAACTCAAAGAGAGCCGTCGCAATATGATCCGCTCGCAGAGGTGCTCAAATCCACAACAAACACTACAACGGTTGACATTATTCTGCAGAAGTACCGGTCCGATCCAGATAAGGCACCGCCGATTTAAGTACCAAGGGGCTCGTTTCTATATCGTCCTTAGAGCAGTTTTGCCAGGAATTCAGGGAAGTCCTCCGGGGCCTTTCCTGATCGCCATAGCTTGATGCAAAGACCTTTGGCGAAAAAACTAATAGGTTCGGCAGTATAAACTTCAGCCTGTAGTAGACCCAAACATAAGATAACCCGTTGAGGGTCTGATTAGTCGAGGCGGGAAGATCATGAAAACAAGCGGGAAAGGTTACGGCAGCCAGTACTGGCTTCGTATAGCAGTTAACAGCGCACCCAATGTCCTCAACAGAGAGATCCGGCAGAGTATCACCCTCAACGCCGGTAAGCCGATAGAATGGATTTCCCCCCTAGCACCGGCTTACGCCGAATACCAAGACCATCGGTTTGTTGAGCAACTTCGGATAAAACTGACTAAGGTTCCCCTTACGGGGTTCTTTCCAATGAGCGGACTACCCTGATAAATGCCTTGGTGCCCTCCCTCGCCGGGTATGCCCTCTGGACCATCCCACCATAAGAAGGCCGATAGTTGAATGGGAGCAGAACCGCGGGGTTAGATGACCAGTAGAGACCAAAACGAGCATAGACATCCCGGGAACGTTTAGGCATCATCAAATGGAGGACTGTGGCGGTCTCTACTTCATCAGGTTTGGGTAGACGCCAATCCGCCTGGCTGCCCAGCCGTAAGTTCCGCCAGTCCGCCCGCCTCTGCGCCAGGATGCTTTCCACCAAGGCCCTGGTGTCAATGCGGCCAGCAGTGATGACCGGGGGCCGTCTCCTCCTTTTAGGAAAAGCATGGACCTCATCCGGCCCGTGATAATTCGGACACCTTGTTCTTGAGGCGCTGCACCAGTTCGGCGTAGGAAGACTCATTGATAATCCTGCTGAACTGAGACCGGTAGTTGCTTACCAGGCTGACGTTCTCGATCACCATGTCGTACACCTTCCAGCCCCCGGCTTCATTAATGAGGCGGTAGTTCAAGGGGATCCGGTCATTGGGCCGCATCACCACGGTATGTACTTCGGCGTAATCGCCGTCCAAAATCTCGCCAATATAGTCGATCTTCACCTGTTTGGCGAACTTTTCGATTTTATCGGCGTAGGATGCCTCCAGCAGGTGAGCGAACAACTGCACAAACTCATGCCGTTGGCCGGCGCTCAGTTTGCCCCAGGTGGGTCCCAGGGAGCGCTTAGCCATTTCCTGATAATCGAAGTAGGGATCCACGATGCGCTTGGCCTTCTGGCGCCGTGCCTCCCCCTGGGAAGCGGGATCCTTAAGAGCCTCCAGTGCCTTTTCGATGACTTGCTTGACAATCTCGGTGGGAGGCCCCGCCCAGGCCCCGCT
>Ga0187771_10003409_pt1 | contig 11091 bp, 7 predicted proteins | sample 0116_SJ02_MP15_1_FD_133139 | JGI IMG/M metagenome (GOLD analysis project Ga0187771, IMG submission 133139) | Tropical peat soil microbial communities from peatlands in Department of Meta, Colombia - 0116_SJ02_MP15_10_MG | ecosystem: Environmental > Terrestrial > Soil > Wetlands > Peat | place... | reverse complement strand
GGGGGCGCGGGATTCCAGTCGACAAAGGTGATCGCCAAGTCGTCTTTTTCAGGAGCCCACACCTGAACCGCAACGACATTTTCTCTCCCGGGGCGCGCAAGGCTCGTGATATTGAATTCGTAGCTCCGCCAAGCCCCGGCTACCTGTCGGAGGTCCGCGATTTGCTTTCCGTTAACCCAAATATTTGCCCGGTAGTTGATGCCGTTGAAATCTAACCAAATGGTCTTGGCCCTGTAGCTTGCCGGAAGGGTGAATTCCTTGCGGTACCACCACGCCACCGCGAATGGGCTGTCCTGTTGCATCGCGTAATTTGAAAAATTCGCTCCGATCGGATACGTCATTCCAGGAAGCTGTCGTAGATTCATACCGAAGTTCGGATCGGGATACACCCCCTGCTTGACCAGTGCGGCCACGACGGTAGTCGGTACCGTGACGGTGTACCAGCCTTTCGGTCGATAGGCGGGCGTGGAAATTAAGTCGCCGGTTTCTGCTACCTTGCCGGACGACTGGAGGGCCCATCCATCGGCCAATTGCAGGCTCGCCGATTCGGATGGCATAGGTTTGCGTGCTTGTGCGAGGATAGAAGCTGAGTAAGAAAGCTGAATAACGACGAACAGAAAAATAGAAGCCAGACCTCGACCTTTCATCCCTTTGATCCTCCGTCGCGAAACAGTGAACGCTCAAAAACCAGACAGCGTGGCTTGCTCTGTAGAGCCACTTCCTAGATAATCACGTTTATTAATTCGTTTCAATAGCAGATTTTTGCGAGATAATGAAACTGAAACGGAATAGGAGAGATTGGTCGATGAAACAACGATTGGATAGTGCTTTGCTGTGTGCTCTTCTTATACTGTTCGCGTCGGTATCTTCGGGGCAGGCGCGCAACCTCGCTGCCCAGCAATCTAGCCCGTCTTCAACCGCGCAGGAGTTGATCGATTTGCAAAAGGCATTTGTGAGTGCACTGGAGCGCGGGGACGCCGAATACGTAAGGAATGCCCTGGCCGACGATTTCATCTCAATCGAAACCAAGGGTAGCACGACCGACAAATCGGATGTGGTGCGCGACATTCACCCATCCGAGCGGCCTGGTCCACCGCCGATTTTGTACGACTTCAAGGTCCTGCAGCTCGACGAGTGCTGTGCAATCGTGACCTACAGCGCGGTGTTTCCCGGCGATCAATTGGAGAGATACCAGCACTTGAGTGACACTTGGGTCAGGCAGGGCAGCCGCTGGAAGCTCAAGTTCCAGCAGAGCACCCTAAACCTGTGGAGTGCTCACGACCCGGACTGACCGCTTGTCAGCATCCCCGTCTCGTTATTTGGGGCGTCGACTCGACATGAATTGGGCTATGCTATGAGCCTTCTGATCCGCGCTCTTTCGCAACTCGGCAATCACGTTTTCATGGTTCTTGTCATCGCGGTTCTGGCTCAGTTTGAAGCTGGCCTGCACTTCATCGATTGATATCTCAAAACATACAATGCCGTTCATCTCTGCATCGAGAAAATCTGCCGGCAAGCCTTCCAAGGTATACCGAGTGTCTGCTGCGGTGTCCCCCTCGTAGCGATCGACCAGTTTCTTCATGAGATCATGCATCTCCTCGGCACCGGTCACCAGCCGCGGTTTTCCGTATACGTGTACCGCAATGTAGTTCCAGGTGGGCACGTTAACGTGGTCATACCAGCGCGGAGAAACATAGGAGTCTGGTCCGACGAAAATGACCAGGCATCGCTGCCCCTGCTCAAAAAGCCGCCAGTGCTGGTTGGCCTTGGCCATGTGCCCCTGTAATTTCGCCTTTCCGTCAGCAGATTCGACCAGCCGCAAAGGTACATGGGTTGCCGTCGGAAGGCCTGCGTTACAGCTGACGATAGTGGCAAAGCTGTTCTCCTCAATTACTCGTCTGATTTCTGGCCAATTACTTTCCTGGAAGAGCTTTGGAATGTACATGAGATTTTTCCTTGCCGGCTACTGGGTGACGAATCAAGTCTAAGCGAAATTATGCTGCCTTCGCACTCTAGGCATCGCTACTTGGCCAGCGTCGGAATCCCAAACAGTTTGGCCGTTGTGTCGTGAAAAAAGTCGCGGGCAATCTGTAGGGCTTGAGGTTCGGTGATCTCGCCTTCGGCGATCATCTCAGCAAGAGCAGCAGCTGATGCCCGGCGCGCGGTCTCCACAGCAAGCCAGTAGGTGGCGGGCACATTGACGGCCTGCGAATAAGGGAAGGCGTCCGATCCAAATACGATTTTCTCAGGGAAGGTTTCAAACCACAACTTCAGGACATGGCTGTATTCAGCGGGATAGACGAGAGTGACGAACTCGGATGCGTCGAGATAGACATTTGGCATCGCTGCCAGCCAGATAGATTGACGGTCGAAGGGGAAGCCGCCGTGGATCATGACGAAAATGACATCCTTATAGCGCGGGTCGCGAAGGATGTTCTCCAGGTTCATGGCGGTGCCTTCCATCACGTGATAGTAGTTGCCAGCGCCGACCGCGCTGTGGACATGGACCTCGAGCTTTAGGTTGCCAGCTTGGTCCAGCAGGAAACGGAACACGTAATCCTGGAAGATGCGGTATTCGTCGGCAGTGGGAACACCGCCAGCACGGTATTTATTGTAGATGGCCTCGGCTTGCTCGCGCGGAGGATCGGTAATGTTGACGAGCGAACGAAAGTAAGGAGCTTCGAACTTGATGCCGACCGCGCCCTGCTGCTTGATGCGGCTGAGGTAGTCATGAATGGCGGCTTGGTAAGCAGCGAGATTATCGGGAGTCTGCGAGGCGCCGACCAGTTTCAGGTACAAGTGCAAGGCCTTCTCCTGGATGGGAAAGTAGACGGCGCGATCGGGGTTGATCTTCAGGTCGCGGTTGTCGAACGGGAACATGAAAGGATCAACGAAGGAAACGAAGCGGAAGCGCGGGTTGCCCTCGAGATAGTCCATCGCGACGCGATTGGCAACGGAGACCTGGATGCCGCACTTTTCCAAGAATGAGTCGAGGTAGTTCTTGCCTAGCTTCTTACGCAGTTCGTCATCCTTCTGGTAGAGCCACTTCACGTGGTCCGGAGCAAGGTCTGAATAAGGATAGTCGTAGAGAGCCTTGAGCGCGGCAATCCACTCGGGGTTGCTGTCGCGGGTGCGAAGCGGGTCAAGATCGGTCACGGTGACGGCCATAGCGTCCACGTCGGTGTCGTCCCAGTAGCCAGGGTGCGCGTGCATGTCGACGATAGGGATCTTCTCGATTTGCGGCAGCAGCCGATGGTAGATGGAAGCAACGTCGTTCCCCGGAAAGGGACTTGCCTGGGTCCATCCGGTGTTGCAAAGGGCGAGAACCAACATCGGCATGATCACTGCCGCGGAGCATTTTAGGAAACGCACAGAATTCATCCTCCTCAAAACACCAAGTTTAACTTTCCGGACACCCGCGCCCTTCCGCGCACGGCGCGACGAAGCTCACTACGCTATCAGAATGACCACATCATTGAAAATTGAATGATGCGGGGATTGTTCTCCGTAGAAATGATATGCCCAAAATTAGTCGGGCTCTCGACGTCGGTGAACGCTGGGTTGCTAAATGCCGGGTGATTCCAGATGTCAAAGAAATCGGCGGTGAAACGGAGCTGATTGTGCTCCGTGATGGCAAAGTGTTTGATGAGCGAAACATCCCAATTCTGCTGGAACGGGCCGTGATAGATGTTGCGACCGAGGGTGCCAAAACCGGTAGCCGCACCGTCGTCGCCGATAACGGGCGCTTTCTGGAAGGCTGCAATGTTGACGTAGCCATTCAGTCGCGACTGCATGCTGCCCGAAGTCAGTCCGCTGGCCAGGGACGCGCCCGGAGCCAGGTTAGCCGTTGTTCCAGGGACGGTGGTCAGCCCCACGTAGGCAGAACCGGCGCCAGAGTCGAGAATCGAAAACGGCGTGCCGGTCTGGAACGTGGTGACACCGGAGACACTCCAACCCCCAAGCACTTTGCCCTTCCAGTTGGTGGTTTTGCTGTAAAAGGGCAGGTCTTGCAGGTAGCTCACCGCAAGCCGATGGCGACGGTCAAAATCCGAGAGCGCATAGGAACCCCGCAGGTTGAGCTGATTGTTAAAGACGCTGTTAAAGGCCGTGTTCGAACTGGAAACAGTGTCGGTTGCTCGGGAGAACGTATAGGCCGCCTGAAAGTAGCTTTGGGCAAAACGCCGCGACAGCGTGGTTTGAAGAGAATGATAGTGGGCGTAGGCATCGTCGACAAAGGCTTCGAAAGCCGAATACCCATCCACGCCTTGATAAATGCTCCGTGCAAAGGCATTCGCGAGTGTCGTCGTCGTAATAACGTACTGCTGGTTGTTAGCGCCAGTGACGGTGAGCGGATTGGCCGGGCTGGCAATGACAGACTGCAGTGGGTCGTGTACTTCGCGGAGATGAATGGTGTGGCTCCCTACGTACCCTACTTCCAGCACGAAGTTTCGTCCGAAATCACGCTGAATCATCAGGTTCCACTGCTGCACATTTGGCACACGGTAATTCCGTGGAACTTGCAGGGTGAAAAGGTTGATGGCGTTGTTGTCGTAAACAGGGAATTGGGACGTATCGTTCGTAGGGACGTTAGACGCCGTGACGAATCCTGTGATCTGAGAAAGAACCGGCACGAATGCTGGTGAGATGACTCCAGGCAAGGGGAGGGCGTTGGGATTGGGATTCGGACAACCGGCCGGCGGTTTAGGCTCAAAATAATTGGCCAGGCATCCAGGGGGGCCTCCTGATGATACGACATCCAGCAGCGGCGCTTGGAAGGCAAGATTGTCGACCGCGCCCACGTCCTGCTGGACGTAGTAAATGCCATAACCGGCGCGCACGGTGGTGGTGTGGTGTCCGAAGACATCGTAGGCCAGCCCGATTCGGGGGCCCCAGCCGGTGGCGTAGTTGTTGTTCAAAGTGGTAGAACTGACCGTACCTTTCAAGCCCGGTACCTTGAACTGGTTGACGCAAGTCGGATAGAGGTAAGGATACTGACCCTTAAGCATCAGCGAAGAATCGAAGTTGCCGATGTGACAGAGATCATCATGCCAGGCACCGAACGACTCGACGCGCAGTCCAAGGTTGAGGGTTAGGTTCTGCGTGGCTTTCCAGTCATCCTGCACGAACCCAGCGATGTTGTTATGTCGGTACTGGTGCTGGTACGCGCCGCTCTCTCCTAGGACGAACTGCGGCGAGCCGAGAAGAAAGTTCTGAAAGTCAGTGAGTGCAGGCAGAGTTGCGGTGGCCGGAGTGTTGGAGAAGTTGATCCATCCGTTGAAAGCCTGCGGGAAGGATTTATCCAGCTGGAGACGGTCAAACTGCCCGCCGAAGCGGAACGTGTGGCTGCCACGAACCCAACTTAGGACGTCGCTGTAAGTGAAATTGTTCTGGATTTGAGAATTGTCGCCCGGACTGGGCCCAAGCTGAAATCCTGAACTGGTGAAAGTGAATTTGTAGATGGTGTTGGTGATGCTGCTCATGGGCCGATTGATGCCTAGCTGATCATCGGTTACGATCGGCACGTTGATAAAGGAGTTATTGATGCGGACGTACCCGAAGGTAAAGGCGTTCACGAGAGTGTTGGTAAACAGGTGAGTCCAGGTCCCGCTTGAGAAGCGGGAGTTGACCGGGATATCAAGCGGGAAATTCAAGTCGGTCTTGCTCGCCGGAGCGCCGTAGGTAGAGAGCAATCCGCCGGCGCCGAACGGTTTGTAAGCATCCGAATTACTAAAGAAGAAGCGCCCGGCGAGCTTGTCATGCGAGTGGCGGAATTCGCGGTCCCAGGTGAGCGTGAACTGGTTGTCGTTAAAGCGCCCGGGATTACTGCAAGTAAATGGCCCGGAGTTGAGCACAGGAGCGCTTGGGTCGGTCAGATTCACGCCTGGGGTCCCCGATATTGTAGGTACCAAAAAGCCGCTAGAGTTATTGCAGAACTGGTTGCCAGAGAGATTGAGCAACTTGAGAACCACCGGGTCGATCTGGGCACTAGGTACGTTGGGCAGGAAGGTGCTCACCAGATTGGCATTCGTACGAACCGAGGGCAGGATGGGTAGCGAAGTGCTGATCACCGTACCCAGGTCGGCGCCGCTGCGCTGGCGCGTGCCTTGGTAATTGCCAAAGACGTAGCCGAAATGGCCATTTCCGCCCAGCGGTCCGCCGAGGCTTACCCCGAAGATGTTTTGCCGGAGTTCCGGGCGGGGTTGCCCATTGCGCTCCAGAAAGTAGTCGTTGGAATTGAGCGCGTCGTTGCGGAAGAACTCGAAAGCATCGCCGTGCCAGTGATTCGTCCCCGTGCGGAGCACCGCGTTGACCATTCCGCCGCCGTTGCGCCCGGAGCTGGCGTCGTACAGGCTGGTCTGCACCTTGAACTCCTGAATGACATCGGGACTCGGGAGCGGGGTGTTGGTAAGCTTTCCCACGTTATAGTCGGTGGCGCTGACACCCTCAATGAGGTAGTTGTTGTTGTCTTCTCGCTGCCCATTGACGTTGATCGCCGTCGTGCCGCGACCGAGCTGCTGCGAGTTGTTGAGTGAACTGGAAGCTCCGGTGGAAAGCGTGAGTAGTTGCTGGAAGTTCTGGGTGGCGAGCGGCAAATTCCCGATTTCCGCGTGTTCGATGGTCTGGCCGGTGGTCGCGTTCTCGGTATTGACCGTAAGCACTTCAGCGGTCACGGTGACCGTCTCGACCTGGGACCCCACAGTGAGTTCGAAGTTCACGGTGACCGTCTCCGTGATGTGCACGGGAAGGTCGGCGCTTACCGAAAGCTTGAAACCGCTTTTGCTGACCTCTACACGGTAGGTGCCAGGCCGCAGCAACGGCACTAAGTAAGTTCCGGTGCTCGACGAAACGGCGTTTCGCGTCTCCCCTGTGGTGACATTGATAGCGCTAATCGCCGCACCAGCCACCACCGCGCCCTTGGGGTCGGTGATGGTTCCTGAAATCGCTCCCGTGTCGGCCGTCTGCCCCAAGCTCACGGCAGCCAGCACACCCAGAGTCATGAAGAAGGCAAAGCAACGAAGCAAGAGTCGTTTCATAATCGCGTCAACCCCTCCACCAAGAGTGTGGTTTCATAAGTGATTTGCCGGGCGAAATCCTTGAACACTGATTCCGCTTCGCACTTCGCTCGGACGTCAAGGATCGCCATAACTGCTATGTCGCTGTTCGTGGAGATTTTTCCGGAGAAACTTTTTCAATACGCTATGGTGCGGAGGTACCAGTGCCGCGAGAACTCGACGCATCCCTTTTGAGCTGTTTTTTATGTGCCCGAGGCAGGAAGGCCTTTTACGATGCGTTCCAGTTCCTGGAGTTGGCGCTGCAAGCTGGGGAGGGCCTCGTCTGGGTGAGCGGGCTGGTCCGACGCCGTTAGCAACGACAACAAGGCACGTTCCATCACTCTGCCCGTTTCGAGCGCCGCAGTCGCAGCATCTTGCCAGCTAGCAGTCTCGCGTTGAGACTCGACCGGGGATGCGGAATAGCCGAAGTATTCCAACAGAGGAGTGAGTGCTGCCCGCAGATCGACCAGGGCGAGGCGTGCACCGGCAGCATGGTCTTTGACCATCGAAGAGAGTTGATCGCGGGCGGCTGGTGAAAGGTGGCTCTCGCCATCCGATGGCCAGCGGAGAGCCAACGCTCGCAGCGCGTACAGATGTGCGAGCAACTCCCTTCTGCTTTGCAAAATCCCGCTAACGTAGTTTTCTTCCGCTTCGGGACTGCCAAAGAACTTCGTCAGGCGCTGATCTGGCGCTTGCGGCGGTACAGTGGGAAGAACGACCGTAACCTTAGGAAGGGCAGGTTCTTCGGGCGGTTGAAGTTCCAGACGGACGCTTGGCTTACCTCCTAGGACCTCGGCAAGTTCGCTCTTGCGATCCGGTGACAACGGCCACGCGTTTACGACCACCTGTCCTTCGGCGTGAGTCACCTCAACAACCTCTCCCATGTCCGCGCCGATACTATGCAATGCGTAGCGTACGCTGATTTCGAGATCCTCAAGGTTCGGCGCCACTGCCAGGCGGGGAACGGGATGAGGGGAAGGACTGACGACCGCGGCCCGCAGACTAGGATCGGCCGGGTCGAGAACGGCTAGGACGTTGCGGGGAACCTGGGTCTTCTCCACGATAGCGAGGCTTTCCTCTGTAATTTCAAAAACCGCGTCCGAGAAGCCAAGCTGCAGCTCATCCACCCTCCAATCTTGCGGTTGGACGCGGAAGCTGACCTCATCCAGACCCCGTGCCCGGGCTGAGGCGCTTGACACAAGAAGAACCTTAACCGCCCCGTCGTATTCGCGCGAAGCGACCGGCGTGGAACCTGCCAGACGTGTCCAGCATTCGATCGCCATGGATGACAGAGGCAAGGACATTGGAATCCCGTTGGCCTTGTAACGCTCGAGCAGCTCGGAGTTGACCCCTTCCCGGCCGGGGTTCCAGAAATTGGCATTGCCCGCTTTCCATGATTCCAACGTACCGCTCTCGGTGCTCAAAGAACGACGCTCCACTTTGCGAACGCGCACTCGTTGGCGGATGGCCTCGCGCGGAGTGGTGACCAGGCGGCGAGCATCGGAAAGCTCCATCTGGTGTAGAACCTCCTGGGCGGAAAGTGGCCTTACGGGCAAGGAGATCAGAGACAGAATGAGGAGCACGATCAGCGCGGCGCTAGCAGAAGCCACCGGAGGCTTCAGGACCGCCGCAGCCATGGTCGCTATCTGTCTCCAGACATTGGAGCCCTCACTCGACCTTTCGCGGGCCTGGATTCTTGTTTCTATCCGGCACCACGGCCGAGGTGGCTCCGGCAGCGAAGGTACAAAGACCTTGTTATGCGCGTCGAGAATAGTCGCAATATCTTCTTCCAGGCGTTCCAGTTCGACGCGGCAAGACCAACAGGATTGCACGTGCTCACTCGTCTCCGCCATGGCCGAGCGAGACAGTTCACCGTCCAAGTAACGTAGAAGCCGTTCCCGCGTTAGATGGTCAGGCATCCAGTTCTCCTCGCAGGCGCTCTACGGCAGTGGAAAGCCATTCTGCTGCCGTAGACGTGGAAACGCCAAGAACGTCCGCAATCTCCCGGTAACGAAGGCCCTCCATGCGCAGATGGATAGCTAGTCGCTGCTCTTTTGGAAGTCGACGCAACGCTTCGCTCATACGCACCAGTCGTTCCTTATTGGAAGCCTGCACCTCCGGGGTTGTTTCACGGATGCAGAGGGTGCTGGCAACTGCCGGCTGTGAGTCCAGCCATACCCAAACCGGGCGCCCTTCGCGGCGCCAGTGGTCTACCGCAGCGCGTCCGGCCACAGCATAGAGCCAGCGTTGCTCGGAGCGGAGCGATGTTCCCCTTCGCAAGGCAAGGAACAGATCCACAAACACGTCTTGCGTAATCTCCTGGGCCACGGCGGGATCAAGCCCTTGTCCGACCAAGAACCTGTAAATTCCTTTGCGGTGAGTTTCGTACAGTTGGGTCACCACCTGATGAAGATCACGACTCTGAGTGAAGGCCTCCCCAAAAACTGCGCCCAGGCTCAGACAGCTGTTGTCGCTGGCGGACATAGCTCAACATACTAATAGTCGCACTGCGCGTAGAATTTTCCGACGTTTTTTTCGGGGATGCTTCAGTGCACGGCGGTGCTGGCTTGCAGAATAAGGTTCAACAATACTTGCTCACCCGGCTTCACATAGATACCCTCCCGGGTTAGGGTTCGGAATCCCTTGGCTTGCACAGTAGCCTGATACAGTCCAGCCTTGATGCCAGGGACCGCGAATTCCCCTTCTTCGCTAGTCTGAACCTTCACCCGTGTGCCGCTTTCCTGGTTGCGGAGTTCTATCTCTGCGTTGGGAATGCCGGCACCGCGGGAATCCCGAACTGTCCCGCGCAACACGCCTGATTGGCCAAAAAGCAAGACCGAAACCGCGACAACCACGAAGCACCAACGCCTTTTCGCCATACTTAACTATGTCGTCGAAGGGTGTTTGTTTTCCGAGAACACAAACACCTGGTGGTCATGCTGGCGGTAGGAGGCTGTTCGCCTGCAACATGCCCTCCACCATTCGAGGGCAAGTCACCCGTCATTGTTAATGGGACTCGCTGGGCGCCAGATGGTATGGTATTGAGTCACAAGTATTTGGCCTGCAAGCGTCAGCTTGCATATTCGCAGGAGCGCCCTTGTCGTTCATGCTTGAAGAAATCCGCCAGCAACCCATGGTGCTGGCCCGTATTCTGCAACAGGAAGGCCCCAAGATCCGTAAGCTGGGAGAGAGCCTGCGCAATCGCGATGTGTGGCTCATTATTCTGGTGGCGCGGGGCAGTTCGGATAACGCCGCGCAGTTTGGGCGCTATCTGCTGGAGATCGCGACCGGGATTCCCGTGTCGCTGGCAGCGCCATCGGTCTACACGCTCTATGGCGCCAAACTCCACCTGGATCACGCGCTGGTTGTGGGCGTATCGCAGTCGGGCGAGGGCGAAGATATCAACCGTGTGCTGGCCGAAGCGCGGGCCGGCGGCGCTTTCACCATCGGCATCACGAACGAGCCCAATTCCACAATGGTGCGAACGGTTGACGCGCCGCTGCTGATTCACGGAGAGCGGGAGCGATCGGTTGCTGCCACTAAGACCTTCACTGGTCAGATGATGATCTTCTATCTGCTGGCCGAGGCGCTGGCGGGGGCGACGGCGGTGACCAACGGTTACGAGAGTATTCCGGATCTGTGCGAACGCACGCTAGCTCATGAAGCGACGATTCGGGAATTAGCTCCGCGCTATACGTTCATGGAGAACTGCGTCGTCATTGGGCGCGGCTTGCTCTATGGCAACGCCTTCGAACTCGCGCTCAAGCTCATGGAAACCTGTTACGTGGTGGCCGAGCGTTTCTCCAGCGCGGATTTTCTCCACGGCCCGCTGGCGATGGTGGAACGTCATTTTCCCGTGATCCTTTTTGCCTGCCCCGGGCCCCTGATGCCCGGTGTCAAGTTACTCGCGCAGCGCTTGCAAGAACTCCACGCCGAAACGCTCGCTATTACCTCGGACGAAGAACTCACCGCTCTCTGCTCGCGCAGCGTGCGTATGCTTCCCGAGATCGGCGAGTTTCTTGCCCCGATTCCTTACATC
>Ga0187771_10003408_pt1 | contig 11092 bp, 11 predicted proteins | sample 0116_SJ02_MP15_1_FD_133139 | JGI IMG/M metagenome (GOLD analysis project Ga0187771, IMG submission 133139) | Tropical peat soil microbial communities from peatlands in Department of Meta, Colombia - 0116_SJ02_MP15_10_MG | ecosystem: Environmental > Terrestrial > Soil > Wetlands > Peat | place... | reverse complement strand
GACAACCTTTTTCGCGCCGTCCCGGCTCTCACGCAGAAGTTTTGTAACGCGAAAAAGGAGTCTGTCCCGGTTTTCCTCAGTGGCTACTCAGGAGCAAAGGCCCTGAGCGCAGTTCTCACACAGTCTCTGAGGCCGCGTGTCCGGTCTGGTTCAGTTTTCGATCGGAGTCTTTTCGACGTGGTCGACGATGACGGTGTCGACCGACTCTCTGCGCGGTTCGAGTTTCAGCCCGAGATTCTGCACGGCGGTGAAGATCGTACCGCCGGGATCCGAAGCATCGCCGTTCGCCGGAGCCACTCCCATGCGTCCGGCGCCGGGCATGGCGATCGCTCCAGCCGACTGCGCCAGATGCATCAGGTCGGACGGCGCGAGATCGAGAGTCACCTGGTAGTTCCCCTTCAGACCGGTTTCATCCACAACCGGGCGATCGACGAGACGCGTCAGCATTTCGACAAAAGCCACCATGCTGATGGCGGATGCTTCCATGTGCAGGTTGCCGTCGCTGCCCATCATCATTCTCATTGAGCCCACGCCGGGCGCGGTGACGGTGCCGCCTCTGCCGCCGGCGCCGGCGGTGAAGTGCACCCCGCCGGGGTCGTCGGCCGGCGCCGCGTTCGCATCGGCCTCGGCAGGCTTCATTTTGATGCCGTTCTTCCCGGCAACGAGCGCGTAGATGGAATGTTCGCGCTTCTCCGTATGGGTCGCGAGTTTGAAGCGTTCGGCGAGGAGGCTCTTCAGCATCGCCGGGACCCGTTCCTTCGGCACGCCGTCTGGAATCTTCGCCACGATGTCGAACCGCGTGCTGTTGAGCCAGTCCGGACCGGAGATCTGAAAGGCCTTCACTTCATAGGCGCTGCGGATCAGATCGAACAGAGAGATGAAACTCATGTCGACGCGGCCGGCGTCAATGCGCACTCCGATGCGGATCTTGCCGTTGATGGCGTCAGAAGGATTGAAGGGCTGCGCCGGTTTGACGGACGCAACTTCGAACTGAGGCGCCTGGGCCAGCAGACAGCCGGCGGCGAGAAAGAGTGCGGCGAATCCGCGGAATCGGAACATCTTCCCTGAGTATGGCAGAGCTCAGCCGCGGCGAAATGGTTCGATCAGGCCGTAGCGGCGAGCGCGGCTTCCGCCGTCTCTATAGCCGCTTCCTGAGCCGGCGAACAAACGAACCTCTCTTCCCGCAGCCCGAACTTGTACATCAGGCGGCCGACGTGGTCGCGGTCGTAGCGGATGCCGAATTTGCGTTCGATGGCTTCGGCGAGGCGTCCGGTGGTCCAGCGGTCGCGCGGGAAGCCGTGAGCCGCCGCGCCTTCCGCGTACATCTGCCGGATGGCGTCGACCTGGTCGGCTGTCAGGCGGCTGGGCCGTCCCGTGGCGCGCCGTTTGCGCAGCCCGTCCACTCCGCGCATCACGATGGAGCGCTGCCAGCGGGATGCGGTGGTGCGGCTGACGCCGTAGCGGCGGGCGACTGTCGATTGCGTGACGCCGTTCAGCAGCTCGCGTGCGGCTGCGAGACGGCGAGTTTCCATATCGTCGCGTGTCAGAGAGCTCTGCGGGGCAAGCATCGTCTTCTCGAAACGCGCGGATTTCAGGCCAGAGCATTCCCAGAATACACTCAATACAGATCCGAGGCAAATTGTTTCCGATTGAAATTCGCGAGGCGACGAAGATTTATGAAGGCGGCGTGGAGGCGCTGCGCGGCGTTTCGCTCCAGTGCGCGCCGGGAACCGTGACCGCGATCGTGGGACGCAGCGGGTGCGGCAAAACCACGTTACTCAATTTATGCGGCGCCATGGATTTTCCGACTGCGGGCGAAGTGCGGATCGCCGGGATGGAGACGTCGAAGCTGGGCGACCGGGAGCTGACCAGTCTTCGCCGCCACCGGATCGGTTTCGTTTTCCAGTTCTTTCAGCTCCTGCCGGCGCTGACGGCGCTCGAAAATGTGGAACTGCCGCTGTTGCTCGCGGGCGCGAAGGATTCGGCAAAGACGGCGCTCGACCGTTTGCGCTGGGTGGAACTGGCGGAAAAAGCCGGTTCGCTGCCGTACCAGCTCTCGGGAGGCCAGATGCAGCGCGTGGCGATCGCGCGGGCGCTGGTGCATCAGCCGTCGATTCTCGTGGCGGACGAACCGACGGGAAATCTCGATACGGCGAGCGGCGAAGTGATTCTGCGGCTGATCCGCCGCGCGGCGGATGAATTCGGCGCGGCAGTCGTGATGGCAACGCACAGCGCCGAAGCGGCGGCCATCGCGGATGTGCGGATTCGTATGCGTGACGGCCACATCGAGAGCCGCGAGCCATGAAGCTGTTCCGCCGGCTCATCCTGCGTCCGCTGCGTCAGGACCGCACGCGAACGGCGCTGTCGCTGGTTTCGATCGCGCTCGGCGTGGCGGTCGTGATTGCGATTGAACTGGCTGGAGACGCGGCAACCGGATCGTTTCAGAGTTCGCTGACGTCTCTGGTCGGGAAGGTCGATTTCGAGATTACGGCGAACGGTGGAGTGGATGAAACTTACTTCGCGAAGCTGGCGGCTCTGCCGATCAAGGCGCGTTTCTCGCCGGTCATCGAACAGCCGGTCGTGATTCCGGGCCATGGCTCGACGACGCTCTATGGAATCGACGTGGTTGCGGCGGCGACCGAATACCGGCAATCGGACTCCGGCGGCGGCGATCTGGAATCGATGGCTGTCGTCTCCGAAGATCTTGCCTCGCGGCTTGGCCTGAGCAAAGGCTCAAGCATCGAACTGCGCGGCCAGAACCGGACACGATCGTTCCGGATTCAAAGCATTGCTGACGATAAAAACACCAGCTGGGTGGGGATCGATATCGCCGCCGCGCAGCAGCTTCTCGATCACTACGGCCGGCTCGATCGCATCGAAGTTTTCCTCGGACCGCATCAGGATATGGATGAAGCGAGGCGCGCAATCCGATCGGCCGTGCCGGCGTCATGGGAAGTGGGAACTCCCGGCGCGCGCAGCGAAGAGAATCGGCGGATGCTGCGGGCGTTCCGCTGGAATCTGCGCATCCTCAGTTACATTTCGCTGCTGGTTGGTGCGTTCCTGATCTACAACACCATCGCGGTGAGCGTGGTGCGGCGGCGGACGGAGATCGGGATTCTGCGGGCCATTGGCGTGAGTTCGGGCGGCGTGCTGCTGATCTTTCTCGGCGAAGCATCGATGCTCGGCCTGGTGGGTTCGATTCTCGGGGTGGCGCTGGGGCGAGGTCTCGCCGCCGGCCTGCTCGGCATGATCTCCGATACGGTGAACGCACTGTTCGTCACCAGCGCGCCGGGCGCGATTGCGCTCCCCTGGACATCCGTCGCCGCGGCGACTCTCACCGGCACATTCGTCGCGTTCCTCTCGGCGCTGATTCCCGCGCGTGAAGCCGCGCAGGTGGCGCCGGCCGAGGCCATGCGCCGCGCTGTCACGGAACATCGCAGCCGTCTGCGCGCGGGGCGGAATCTTTCGCTCGCTCTCGTCTGCTGCTTCGCGGCGGTGCTCCTCTGCCTGGCCGGACCCATCGACGGCCGCCCGGTTCTCGGCTACGTTGCGACACTTCTGGCCGTCGCGGCTGCGGCGCTCATCGCGCCTTCGTTCGTCACCGGTCTCGCGTTTGTCCTGCGCGGCGTGCTGAAACGCCTGTTCGGAGCGGAAGGGCTCGTCGCGGGCCGCAGCCTGGTCGCATCGCTGTCCCGAACCTCCGTCGTCGTAACCGCGCTCGCCACGGCCATCGCGATGATGATTTCGGTCGGGGTGATGGTGGGGAGTTTCCGCGAGACCGTGCAGGTCTGGCTGAACAGCCAGCTTCAGGCCGATATCTACATGCGGGCGCAGGCCCCGGCGACGGCCGGGATCTATCCGCCGATGTCCTCACAGGTTCCGGATATCGTCGCTCGCACTCCGGGTGTCGCTTATATCGACGTTCTGCATGCGCTCGAAATCCGCTACGAAGGCCAGCACGCGACACTCGGCGGCGCTCGCACCGATGTTCTGCGGCGTCATCGCACCGTACGCTTTCTCTCCGGCAACGCCGATGACATTTTCCGCTCGCTCATCAACCGCGACCGCGCCATCGTCACCGAACCCTTCGCCGACAAACACCACGTCCGCGTGGGCGATGTCCTCCATCTCCCGCTCGGCGGCAAGGCCGCGAACCTCACCGTCGCGGGAATTTACTACGACTATTCGAGCGATCGCGGCTTTATCCTGATCGACGAGACGACGCTGCTCCAATACCTGCCCGATCAGCCCATCACGAACGTTGCGGCGTATCTCGCGCCGGGCGCGGACGCTGTCAAAGTGCGCCACGATCTCGCCGCGCGTCTGGCGGATTTTCCGCTCCTGATCGCGCCCAACGAAGTTTTGCGCCGCGGCGCGGTGGAGGTCTTTGACCGAACCTTTACAGTGACTTACGCGCTCGAAGCCATCGCCATTCTGGTCGCCATGCTGGGCGCCGCGAACTCGCTGCTAGCATTGGTATTGGACAGGCGCCGCGAAATCGGCGTCATCCGCTGTCTCGGAGCCGCTGGTGGCCAGGTTCGCCGGATGATCCTCGCCGAAGCCGGGCTCCTCGGGTTACTGGCTGGTTTACTCGGTCTCGCTCTCGGCATGGCTCTGTCACTGGTCCTGATCTACGTGATCAACAAGCAGAGTTTTGGCTGGACGATTCAGTTCCATCCGCCCCTGCTGTTACTGGCAGGCGCGCTGCTGCTGGTGTGGGCGTTTACCGTTGTGGCCGGCATCTATCCGGCACGGTATGCGGCCAGGCTCGAACCGGCCGAAACGATTCACGAAGAATAAACAGAAAAAATGAGCAGGAATATCCGCAACATCGCGATCATTGCGCACGTGGACCACGGCAAGACCACGCTCGTCGACGCCATGCTCAAACAGAGCGGCATCTTCCGCGCCAATGAAGCCGTGGAAGAGCGCGTCATGGATTCGAACGATCTCGAACGCGAGCGCGGCATCACGATTCTTTCCAAGATCACGGGTGTCCGTTTCAAAGGGATCAAAATCAACATCGTCGATACGCCCGGCCACAGCGATTTCGGCGGGGAAGTGGAACGCGCGCTCAAGATGGTGGACGGCGTCATGCTGCTCGTCGACGCGAGCGAAGGCCCGCTGCCGCAGACGCGTTACGTTCTGATGAAGGCGCTCGAGGCGCATCTGACGCCGATCGTCGTGATCAACAAGATCGACCGGCCGGACGCGCGCGCGCAGGAAGTGCTGAACGAAATCTACGATCTCTTCATCGACCTCGACGCGCGCGAAGACCAGCTCGATTTCCCGGTGCTTTACGCCATCGCGAAGAGCGGCATCGCGAAGAAATCGCTCGACGACCCTTCGGAAAATCTGCAGCCGCTGTTTGAAGCCATCGTGAATCATCTGCCGGCGCCGGCGGGCGATCCCGATGCGGTGCTGCAGGCGCAGGTGGCGAATCTCGATTACAGCGATTATCTGGGCCGTCTCGCCATCTGCCGCGTCTTCCACGGCACGCTGAAACACGGCGATCAGGTGGCGGTCTGCCATCTCGATGGCAGCGTGCAGACCACGAAGATCACGAAGCTTTATTCATTTGAAGGCCTGAAGCGCGTGGATGAAACGGTGGCCGGTCCAGGCGATCTGATGGCCATCGCGGGTGTGGAAGGCATTACGATCGGCGAAACCATTACCAGCGCCGACGATCCGAAGCCGATGCCGCCGATCCAGATCGACGAGCCGACCATCGGGATGACCTTCACGGTCAATACTTCGCCGTTCGCGGGCCGCGAAGGCCAGTTCGTCACGTCGCGCAATATCCGCGACCGTCTCGACAAGGAACTGCTCACCAACGTTTCGATCCGCGTACAATCGGCCACCCCCGAAACCTTTCGCGTGATGGGCCGCGGCGAACTGCAGCTGGCCATTCTGATCGAAATGATGCGCCGCGAAGGCTATGAGCTCGCGGTGGGCAAGCCGGAGATCATCACGAAGGAAATCGACGGGGTGGTGATGGAGCCGGTCGAAATGCTGGTGATCGATTGCCCCGAGCAGTTCATCGGGGTCGTCATCGAGAAACTCGGCAGCCGCAAAGGCAAGATGGCGAAGATGGTCAATCACGGTTCGGGGCGCGTGCGGCTGGAGTTTCATATCCCGTCGCGCGGGTTGATCGGCCTGCGCAGCGAAATCCTCACGGACACGCGCGGCACCGCGATCCTCAATTCGCTCTTTCATGGCTATATCGAATGGCAGGGCGAGATTCCCATGCGGCCGACGGGCTCGCTGGTTTCGGACCGCGCGGGCAAGTGCACCGGCCACGCCATCTTCAATCTGCAGGAACGCGGCGAGATTTTCGTCGAGCCCGGCACCGAAGTTTACGAAGGCATGATCGTCGGCGAAAACGCGCGCCAGAACGATCTGGACGTGAACATCGTCAAGGAAAAGAAGCTCACCAACATGCGTTCGTCAACCGCGGACGAAGCCATCCGCCTCGTCCCGCCGCGCATCATGAGCCTCGAACAGGCGATCGAGTTCGTGCGGGAGGACGAAATGGTGGAAGTGACGCCGAAATCGATCCGGCTGCGCAAGAAGATCCTCAAAGCCAATCAGCGGTAGGATGGCGGTATGGCAGTCGCACCGGCCATTTCCGTCGAAGAGTACCTGAAGACCACTTACCGGCCGGATTGCGACTATATCGACGGTGAAATCCTCGAGCGCAATTTGGGCGAATTTGAACACGGCAGCACGCAGGCCGAGATCGTCGCATATCTCCGCCTGCACTACCCGCGCCTCCGCTGGCGGGTTCTGACCGAAACCAGAGTCCAGACGAGTCCTACCCGTTTCCGCGTGCCAGATGTCTGCGTCCTCGAAGAGGGCGCGCCTCGCGAGCAGATCATCCGGACCCCTCCGGCATTGTGCATCGAGATTCTGTCGCCGGAGGACAGGACCGGGAAGACGATGCGGCGCCTTGACGACTATTTCCAGATGGGTGTCCCGGTCTGCTGGGTAATCGACCCGCTGGACCGGCGCGGCTGGATTGTCTCGCCGGGCCAGTTGACCGCGGTAACCGAGGGAGTGCTTCGCGCGGGCGATCTGGAGGTTCCTCTCACAGAAGTCCTGCCACCGGCCGGCCAGCAGTAACCCTGGTTCTGCAGCACCCGGTGCTATCCTTCAGGCAGGCAGGTTCATGAATTTCCGGAAAGCGCTGCTGCTGGCCGGCGGCGGCGCTGCTCTCCTCTCCGCGATTGCATTCGCCGCAAACCCGCGCCCCTTCCGCGTCTACCCCAGCATGGAAGCCTATGACGACGTCGACCTCCCGCCCGACTGGCAGGAGAAGGCCGAGTGGATCTTCGCGCGCCTCATGTATCCGCAGCACCCGCAGGCGCGCTTCGGCCGCTTCATGTACGGCCGCTGGGCGGACTGGCGCGAAGGCGGCACCAGCTGGACCCAGGATTACCCCCGCGCCGACCGCCACTTCGCCAGCGCCCTGCGGCGCCTGAGCCGCGTCCACGCCCGGTCCGTCGAGCAGCCGGTCAATCTCGATGACGGCGACGACGTCTTCAACTATCCCTGGCTGAACGCCGGCGAGATGGGTGACTGGCGGCTGACTCCCCAGCAGGCAGCCGCGCTCCGCGAATATCTGCTGCGCGGCGGCTTCCTCATGCTGGACGATTTCTGGGGACCGCAGGAGTGGGCGCGTTTCGAGGAAAGCATGGAACGTGTTTTCCCGGACCGGCCGATTGTCGAGATCGACGATGCCGACGCGATCTTCCACGTCGTCTACGATCTGGACGACCGCTACCAGATCCTCGGCCAATGGGCTCTTTCCGGCTACAACCGGCGCGCCGAGGGCACGACGGCGCACTGGCGCGGCATCTTCGACGACAAGGGCCGCGTCATGGTCGCCATGTCTTTCAACTCCGATATCGGCGACTCCTGGGAGTGGGCCGATGACGAACGCTATCCTGAGAAGTTCAGCGCCCTGGGTATCCGGATTGGCGTGAACTACGTCGTATATTCCATGACGCACTAACCATGCGCTCTCGTTTTTTCATCGTCCTCGGGATCCTCATTCTTACGGTTTGCGGCGTGACGCTGGCGCAGAAGCCGTTCCGCGAATGGCCGGCAATCGAATACGAGGATTTCCCGCTTCCGCCCGATTACCAGAAGCCGGCGGAATGGACCCGCGCCCGGCTCCGTTATCCCGACATCTACGGATATCCGCAGGCCATGCTGGTATACAACGACGGCCGCCCCTACCCCGGTTACTGGACCATGGATTACCCGCGCTCGGACCGCCATCTGCTCGAAGGTGTCCGCCGGCTCACCCGCATCGATACGCGTTCGGTGGAGCAGGTCGTCAGCTTTGGCGAAGACGACATGTACAACTATCCCGTGCTGTACGCGGTCGAAGTCGGCCACTGGCAGCTCGGCGACGCCGAAGCGAGGCAGCTGCGCGAGTACCTCGACCGCGGCGGCTTTCTCATGGTGGATGATTTCCACGGATCGGAGGAATGGGCTGTCTTCATCCGCAGCCTGCGCAAAGTTTTCCCGGATCGGGAAGTGGAGGATCTGCCCAACGACGATCCGATTTTCCACGTGCTTTACGATCTTCAGGAACGTTTTCAGGTGCCGGGAGCGCAGTACTTCGAAACCGGCATCACCTACGAAAAAGGGCCCACCGGAAAAGATCCGCACTGGCGCGCCATCCGCGACGACAAGGGCCGGGTGCAGGTCGCCATCTGCCACAACATGGATCTCGGCGATGCCTGGGAGCACTCCGACGAAGCCCGGTATCTGGAAAAGTGGGCGGGTCTCGCCTACAAGATCGCGATGAATTATTTCATCTATGATCTGACCCACTGACGCGATCAGCGCGGCAAAAGGAGGTTACTCTACCGGAGCGAAAGCGCCGTCCTCGCCCATCAGCATCAGTTTGCCGAAGCGGACATCGAACCACGCGCCGTGCAGGTTGAGCTTCCCCGCCGCGACACGCTCGGCCACCCACGGGAAGGTCATCAGATGCGCGAGCGAAATCTTCACCACCTCATGCTCGCAGCGGCGCTGGCGTTCCTCTCCGGGAGGACAAACCAGCGCTCTGTCGCGCGCGGGCATCGCTATCGACATCCAGGGCGCGACGAACTCGAGAGCGTTGTCCGGAGCCCCCTCGAGCAACGCCTTCACGCCACCGCACAGCCCATGACCGAGCACGATGATGTCCGGTACCTGCAGAACCCGCACGCCGAACTCGATGGCCGCGCTCGTCCCGTGATACGCGGCGTCCGGCGCGTAGGGCGGAACCAGGTTCGCGACATTCCGCACCGTGAGGATCTGTCCCGGCGCGGCGTCGAAGATGCGCGCCGGATCGACCCGGCTGTCGACGCACGCCAGAACCAGGGCCTCCGGCGCCTGCCCGTCGCGGGCCAGCGATTCGAAAAGCCGCCTTTGTTCCGGCCAGCCATGAGCGCGGAACCGGCGGTAACCGGCAAGAATCCGTTGAGGAGCCACGCTTGATTTTAAACTTACCCGCCTGCGCGACCTCGCGACCAAACTGCGCCATGCCGCGCGCACCCGCCCGTAACCCTAATGAAACACAGATCTTAACGCGGGCCTCCGCGTGCACCCCAATGGGCAGGAGCTGGTTATGCAAAAGATCCTGATGTTCTCTCTGGCAGCGGTCGGGATTTTTCTCGCAGGCTACGGCCTGGTGCCAGGTCAGCAGCAGCAATCCCAAAGAGACCAGCAGCTCAGCCCGGAAACCGTCCGGCTGATCGGTTCCATTGATGGTCCCGAACTTTACAAGGCTTATTGCGCCGTCTGCCACGGCAACAGGGGGCACGGCGATGGGCCGATGGCCGCCGCTCTGAAAAGGCCTCCTTCCGATCTCACCAGGATCGCCGCGCACAACAGCGGTGCTTATCCGCTCGGGCGGGTGGAGAAAATCATCGCGGGTGAAGAGGAGCTCGGCGTCGAACACGGCACCGCGGCGATGCCCATCTGGGGCCCGATCTTCTCCCAGGTCGCCTGGGATCAGGACCTCGGCCATATCCGCATGCACAACCTCGCCGAATATATCGGCAGGATGCAGGGCAGGTAGGGATTACTTCTTCGGCGGATACTTCTCGATCGCCTTGCGGACCATGTCGTCGAGCTTCTTCTGAATCTTCGCGGGATCGTCTTTCTCTTCCGTGGCGACGCCGCGCCAGACGAGCGATCGCGTGGTCGGATCGCGCAGATCGATCACCAGCGTGCCTTCGGTAAACGGCATCGGCACGATCTGCGTACCCCAGCCCCGCCAGCCTGCCGGAAAAGCTTCTCGTTCCATCCTCGGCGCCGCGCCGAACGTATAGCGGACGTTCAGATCGCTTCGCCCTGTCACCAGCACGAGGCCGCGCGCCGTCAGATCCTTCTGGATATCGGCGTCGATCTGCTTCTTCACCAGATCGCTGTTCAGCGCGGGGTTCCGGCTGTTGAGCCGTCCTTCGCGAATCGCGAAGGTGCGGAACTTCGAGAAGTCGACGTTCTGATCGAATTCGGCCGTGACCTTCTGGGCGAGCGCGTGCGGAGCGACCGAACAGATGGCCAGCAGCAGGATTCGAATCCGCATCCTGTCCGCGACTGTAGCACGGGAGAGCGCCGTTTTAAAGGGTTTTCAGGAAATCGAAATCCACGTTGCCGCCGGAAATGACGATCCCCACGCTGCCGATTCCCGCCGGCAGTTTTCCGGAGATGGCGGCCGCCACACCCACCGCCCCGCTCGGCTCGGCAACGATTTTAAGATGCTCCATGAGGAACCGCACTGCGGCGCGAATTTCGTCTTCGCTGACAAGGAGAATCGCCTCCGCCAGCTTCCGGATCACCGGAAACGTGACCTTCCCCGGGCTGGAAGTTCGCAGACCGTCGGCAATCGTATCCGGCACCGGAATGCTGACGCGTTCGCCCTTTGCCATCGACTGCGCAATATCGGCCGCGTTCTCCGGTTCCACGCCAAAGACCCGAATCGAAGGGTGAATGGATTTCGCGATCGTCGCCGTGCCGGACAGCAGCCCACCCCCGCCGGCCGGAGTCACTACGGCGTCGAGATTTCCCACGTCTTCCAGCAGTTCGAGCG
>Ga0187771_10003407_pt1 | contig 11093 bp, 7 predicted proteins | sample 0116_SJ02_MP15_1_FD_133139 | JGI IMG/M metagenome (GOLD analysis project Ga0187771, IMG submission 133139) | Tropical peat soil microbial communities from peatlands in Department of Meta, Colombia - 0116_SJ02_MP15_10_MG | ecosystem: Environmental > Terrestrial > Soil > Wetlands > Peat | place... | reverse complement strand
GAAGATCGCAAAGAGAATCTTGAGCAAACTTGGGCCATTCGAGCTGCGCACTCCTGGTCACCTCACTTTTGGGCCTGGCAAGCTCCTTATCCCGGTACAATAATTAAAGAAGATGGACTCCACTCTGGTTGCACCTAGCACTTCGGCGGATACGCCCGAGGCTCGGCGATATAACCGCATTAAACGTTGGCTGGGCATAGCCGATTTTGTGCTAGGCTTGGTTCTGCTCCTCGTGTTGCTTGCCACCGGATGGAATGGCACGCTGCGCGATGTGGCTTATCGATCGTCGTCTCAGACGTACATCCTTGCAGTGTTCCTCTATGTCGCGATGCTTATGCTGATTCGCACCCTGCTTGGGCTGGGTCTGAACTACTATGGATTTCGGCTGGAACACAGCTTCAATCTCTCGAATCAAAAGCTGCGCGCCTGGGTGTGGGATGAAATAAAAGAGTTTTTAGTCGGCCTTATCTTGGCGTCAATTATTGTCGAACTGCTTTATTTCATCATCAGGACCGCTCCCCAGTACTGGTGGCTGATCGCGTGGGCTGTGTTCCTAGTTTTGGGCGTATTGCTCGCGCAGCTTGCTCCTGTCGTCCTTTTTCCGATCTTCTACAAGTTCGAGCCACTGCAGAATGACGAACTCAAGTCCCGACTCGTCCGGCTTAGCGAGCGTGCTGGAACACGCGTGCGTGGCGTTTACAAGTGGAATCTGTCCGAGAAGAGTAAGAAGGCGAATGCGGCTCTCACCGGACTCGGCAACACCCGCCGCATCATCCTTGCCGATACGCTTCTGGATCACTATTCACCGGACGAGATTGAGGCGGTACTCGCCCATGAACTCGGGCATCATGTTCACAAGCACATTTTGAAAAGCATCGTTGTGCAGGCGGGAGTCACATTGCCCGGCTTTTGGGCGGCGAACTGGGTCTTGCACTACGCCATGGAGCGCTGGCACAGCTTCGAAACACTTTCGGATTTTGCCAATCTGCCCTTGCTGGTGCTGGTTTCAACTGTGCTGTCATTCCTTCTGCTGCCCGCCATCAATGCGTTCTCGCGCTACAACGAACGACAGGCGGATCGCTATGCATTTCAGTCCATTCCCAGCGTGGAACCATTCATTTCATCGATGAACAAGCTTGCCGAACAGAATCTCGCCGAACGATCGCCCTCGAAATGGGTCGAGTGGTTTTTCCATTCCCATCCCGCCATCTCGCGGCGCGTGGCCGCCGCGGAGCAATGGGTGAAGCCGCCAGCGAAAGCCGGGGGATAGTCGTCAACGCCGGCGAAGAATCTCCTCTGCCCTGAGCACATCCTCCTCCGCATCAACTCGGATCGTATCGTAAGGCGTCTCCACCACCTGGATTGGAATTCCATTCTCGAGGAACCGTAATTGTTCCAACCGTTCGCTCCGTTCCAGCGGCGACTCGGGCAACGTGCTGTAAAGCTCGAGCGCGCTCTTGCTGTAAGCATAAAATCCCAGATGTTTGAAGTATTTGGGCTTCACACCGTCGCGGTCATACGGAATGGTTGCGCGGGAGAAGTACAGCGCGTGGCCATTCTTGTCAGTCACAACCTTCACCGCGTTTGAATTCTCGATGTCTTCGACGGTGGCCGGAGTTTTCAATGTCCCCACTTGGGTTTCTGAGTTTTGCATCACCGCGAGAAGTGCTGCGATATGTTCCGCGCGAGCCAGCAGCTCATCGCCTTGCACGTTGATATAAATATCGGCCACAACTGACTTGGAAATCTCATGAACCCGCTCGGTTCCGTTGCGGCACGTCGCAGGCGTCATGCGTACGTGAAAACCTCGTGCCTGACAAAGCTTCAGAATCTCGTCAGAATCGGTCGCAACGATCACTTCCTCAAGCAGACGACACGATCGAACAGCCTGGTACACGCGCGCGATAAGCGGCTCTCCGGCGATTTCACGCAGCATTTTCCGAGGCAGGCGGGTTGAACCGAGACGTGCGGGGATCACCGCAATCGTTTTCATCGACTACAGTGTCAATTTTTGGCGCACGGGATGCAACAGCAGGAGTGTCAAAAAAATTACTCTGAGTTCCCGTTATTTACTCTTAGCAGCATCCCACTTCCGCCGCTGATCTCTACGTTTCCTGTTTTCCCGGTGAGTGTAATCTCACCCACCGCGGGTGTCCGCCCGGCATGTGCGATCTCAACGTCATCCATGCCATAAAGTCCGCACGCATCCGACGCAAACACCCAGAAAGCCTGCGGCCGATTGTTCCCCGCCACTTCACCACGGCAACGCTTGTCGGCACTCGCTCTTGCCGAAACCAACACGCCTCCAAAGAGCGAGTTTCCAACAATATCTGCTCCATGCACCACCGGGCCGCCTTGCCCATAGGCGACCTCGCCTCCAATCAGGTTTCTTGTAGTCCACGCCCACGGCGTTCCGCGATCAGTACCCGCGGGGGGAATTTGTGCTGTTTCCACTTCCATCATGGAAGCCAGCGCCCGTAGGTTGGTAACGACCGGGATTGACCGGCGCCCAAAAGTTACTTGGTCGAAGCGGAGCGCAATCTCGGCGGGTTGCCCGTGTCCCGCGGGGTTAACTCTGAGCACCTGACCCACTACTTTCGCGCCCGCATGAATCTTCATTCCCGATGAAAGCGGCACATCCTGCATGATCCTCGCAGTGACCCGATCGCCGGGTTTGTTCTTTCGGGAGCTGAGAGATGCGTTCAATTGTGCCGGCAGCACCGTACCGGGAGGAATGGAATCTTGGGAGAATGCCGCACTCGACAACCATAACGCAGCGCTAACAACGAACCTCACACTCACCTTCCCCTTCACGTTTCTACCCCCATCTGGACAGCCCGCTCGGCTTAACTGGATCCCCGCCGGCTCCGCAACCAACCAGCGGGTTTAACAGCCCGACAATGGTCCACGGTTCCATGATCTTAAGATGCTTATAGGCTCCTCTGAGCGATATCGCGGGGGCTGTTTTGTCAGCTCTGTTTTGTCCGCAGATGGTATTCGCGGGCCACAAACCAGAGCGCCAGCTCGACTCGATTCCATAGCCCGAGTTTGTCGTAGATCAGGCGAAGGTAATTCTTGACCACGAGTTCCGTAGTTCCGATTTCCGCAGCGATGTCCTTGTTCTTAAGGCCCTGGGCCACAAGTTCGATCACTCGCAACTGTGTTGGGGACGGACTCCGATTTCCGTTGCATTCCCTTCCAGACATAATGCCTCCCACGAGACGGGAAGGTACGGTGTAACGCTGACGCGTTCGGCGGAGCTACTTTTGCCAGGGGACTCTAAGGGAAACGGTGAAGAAAATTTACTCGGTTGCTACGATGCAGTCAAGTCCTAAATGCAGAGGTAACGAAGGACGCCCAACTCCGATTACCAGAAAGGGAACAGGCCGAGGCGCGTCCACGTTTCCCTTCCAATCATCAATGTAGCGAACCGGAAGCTGTCCGCAACCCTCAACCCTATTCGGCCTCTCCACAGCGGCACGCCGGGCATCGAACACACGGCAAATTGGCCGTGGCCAGATCCGAGAGCGCCAGAAGGAGGCGCTCTGAATTCGGCGAACGGCCTGATTTATGGTGGCGTGACCGTAATGCAAGCCGTCGCCGTACAACTGTCGGTCGTGCAATTCCCCCCACTGACGGTTGCTACCAATGGCACTAGTCCGTTGTTGCTGGTCGATGACGGATTGCAGGAGTTCGTAACGAAGTTGTTGTTGGTGCCCAATTGTTCGGGGGGAGTATAGGAGATGTTCACGCTGGGGGGATCATCGATGGCAAATGCCGCATGGCACCACGTGTGCCCCTTCCCGTCAGTGATGCATCCCGGTCCATAGAGGGGGGGTGGGGTGAAGACTCCACAATTCTCCCCAGGCGCAGGTGCCAGCGAATTACACTGCAACTCCCATTGCACCTCCGTGTTGGCAGGCGCGTTGATAAGCGTTGCGGTGAAGGTAATGAGCCCGGTTGAGCCCGCCTGAATCGTGGGATTTGTGGGAGAGATGCTAAGCGAGGTAGTGGCACTGGAGGTGATCTCAATCTGAACCGTAGTGAATACGGACCGATCAGAATCGACAGTGGCAGTCAGGTTCACGAAATACGGATCCGTCGGAATACTGGGTGGTGATGTGTACGTAGTAGCTACTGCGTTGGTTTGGGTCGGGTTAAGGCTTCCACACATGGCCACGGTGCACGGTGCGCCCGATGGCAGCGACAGGCTCCAGTCGACGATCTGATTACACCCACCTGCGGGACAGGCCACACTGGCAAATGGCATTAAGGTCTGCCCGGGGACGATCGGGAAAATGGTACTTGATTCTATGGTTATCGTCGGCGGTGGCGGCGGAGGATTAATGATCGTGACTTGATCGGCATTGGAGACTACCGTCGGAAAGGGCACAGACACGGCGGTGATCTGTACTGTCGGGGGGCTCGGGACAGCCGCCGGAGCGGTGTATTGCGCTTGCGTGAGATCACCGGGAGCCGAAGGATTTGGACCGATTGTCCCGATGCCGCATGCGCAGGTGTTATCCCCACCGGGAATTCCATTCACTTCCCAAGTCAAATCGGTGTTGGTTGTACCGGTTACAGTCGCCTGGTAGTTCACATCGCTATTTCCGGGGGCGCCTAGATATACGACGGTTTGCGGACTGGAAGGCGCTATCGAGACGGTAACGACGGGAGCGGAATTTATGGTGACTGTCGCAGTACCGAAGACGCTGGGAGCGGTATCGGCGGTCGCCTTGATCGTGACCGTGGGATTGCTGGGAACGGTTGCCGGTGCAGTATAGGTCACTAAGTTGGCCTGAACGTCTGGAGATATTGTGCCAAGCGTGCTATTCCCGCCTTCGACATAGCTGCCGTTTTGCCCGACATACCAGGTCGCGGTTTGTGCGCCGCAGGGCGCCGTAACTTTGCCTTCAAATGGTATCGCCTGCCCCACACCAACTTGTGCCGTGGACTGCCCGTTCTGTGTGTCCAGAACGTTTATCGTGACTGTCGGGTTGGTCAAAGCCACATCAAGCGCGGCCACCTCGTTGGGCGCTGCGGCAGGAACGGCTCCAATCACGACCGTCGCGTCGGAAGGAAGCTGTAGGGGAGCCACATAGGTTGCGATGTTGCCGTTCGGCGGCGCCTCTGCTGTGATTGTCCCGTAGGTTAAGTCGCCCCCGGCTATGCCGTTAACTTGCCAAGTAACCGAAGTATTGGTGGTATTCCCAACCGTGGCCGTATATTCCGCCTGGCTACAAATAGGCAAGGTGGTCTCTCCGCTGATCTGGACGCTGACCGGGTTGGCCGGTGCCGGCGTGATAGTGACCTGCGCGGCTGCGAATGCTGTCGCCTGAGCTTGCGACACAGCCGTTACGGTTACGACGTTCGGAATTGGCGGCTTTGCGGGCGCGAAATACGTAGCCGTACCGGAGTTAGTACCCGGAGCTATTGTCCCGTAAACGGTACTGCCGCCGATTTGGCCATTCACCTCCCAGGTAACCGCAGTGTTGGCAATGCCGGCCACGCTCGCGCTGAAATCAAAAAAGGTTGTTGCCTCGACTGTCGCCGACGCGGGTGAAATGGTGACCGTCGCAATGTTGGGCGGTGTCAGCGAAATCACCACTTCGCATGACGCGAACACATTGGGCTGTGCGTGTGAAGCTGCCCGGATGCTTACCGTGCCGCCGGGCGGAACTGCAGCCGGGGCTTTGTAGGTTTCACTCCCGTTGGCGCCCGATGTGATCGTGCCCAAGCTGGAATTTCCATTGGTCACCACTGTGCCATTATTGACGACTTCCCAAATGACGCCGGTGTCGGCAGGGCCAGTCACCGTGGCGGAGAGAGTCAGGGTGGTCCCCACTTGCAAGTAGGCTTTGGTTGGAGAAATCGTAACTTGTGCCGGCACCTGAGCTCCGATGATCGTGACTTGTGCGCTCCCGCTCTTGGAGTTGTCGGCATCCGCGATGGCCGTGATGGTCACGCTCGGCGGATTAGGGATGAACTGTGGCGCGGTGTAGTTCCCGGAGCTGTCGATGGTTCCTATGTTGCCGCCGCCACCGGGGACTCCATTCACCAGCCACTGCACCCCACTCACGTTGGAGTTGTTAACCGTTGCAGTAAAAGCCTGAGTAGTTCCCGTAGCTATACTCATCGACGGCGGCACAACCGCAACTGATACCGCGGCCAGCGCGGCCGCATTGATCGGGGCGGGGTGTGACCCGCCGCAACTCAGCAAGGCCGAAATTGCAACCAGAAGTGCGGAAAGACTGAATGAACGAAGCACTAACTTGGGCATGGCAGCTCCCAATCGCACCTCATGCTCTGGGTGATGTTTGCGAAATCTTGCTTCGTCGACAATTTGCAGTCTTCCGCCGATGCGTCTAATCATCGTGACCCGGTTCGACGTGTGGCGCTATGGATGCTGATTTTTGTGTGCTGGCAGGCGCCGCAGGTGGCCGAAACGAATCTTTAATCCACTCGAAGATTCGCCCTCCTGAAACTGCCCCAAAGAATTGCGCTGTCCCTTCGTACTTCACCACGGTTGCCGTTGCAGGCGCAGCCGACGCAATGCGGTCCCTGGCGGCCTTTGGGGTCACATCGTCATCCAGCACCTGCTGCACCCGAATATGCTGCATTTTCAGCTCGGGCAGCCAATCGATTGGATCCAGCCCAGCCACTTTTTTCAGAAATTCTGGCTTTACGTAATTTGGCCGTTCGTTCTCAGGAACGATGGAGGACGAAGCCATCCACTCTGGCCAGTCGCCCCAGGGATCGAGCACATCGATGGCTTTTATTCGTGGATCCGCAGCTGCGGCAAGAATGGCAATTGTCCCACCCGAGCCGGCGCCGAACATGCCGACTCGACTCATATCAAGATCGTCCCGGCTTGAAAGAAAATTAAGGATCATTTGCACGTCATGCACCGACGTGGCTAAAGATTCCTGCAATTCGCTCACGAACCATTCCTTCATCGGACGGTTGGCGTAACGATGGCCGGTCAGGGCAGAGACAAATCCGACAGCAGCAAATCCATCGTGCGTGAGACGCACACAGTAGTCGTTGTCGCGAAAACGGTCGGTTTCCGATGGATAACTGTAAAGGTACAGGATCACCGGTGGTTTGCTCACGCCCTTAGGAAGAATAACGTAGAGATTAATGGGGTCGGCCATCCGCCATTGCACTCGAATCAGTTCGCGCGTGAATTGAGGAAAATCATCCGTCTCCCCAAGAATTGGTTTGTCCGGGCGCAAATCGCTTCCCGTCAGCGAAAGCGAAGTCCAGTCTTCCGGCGAGCCTCCGTGGACAGACTTCGAGTTGCTGGCAGTTTGCTGCGCGTTCGTAACTGCAGGAGCTTGGATTAATAGAAAGAATAAGGCTAGCGAAATATATTTCTGGATTGTCTGTTGTGGGCTCCGCATTCAATATCCTTAATTCCCAGGACTGTAACTGGATAAGTAAGGGGCAGGCGGTCGCGAACCGCAACTGCCCCTCACGGTCAGATCTTACTGCTTCAGGCTTACGAGTTCTTTTCCGGTATCGGTAAAGAAATCGATGTCGGATTGAATCGTGAACACGGCGCCGCCCACGTCGCCGCCACTTTCACCTCTGCCGCTAACAAATCCGTTGGCCGGACTTCTGCCAGATTGAGCGTAATGGGAACGGAAGACTTGCATGGAACTGAACGCAACAAAATCTGGAATGTTGGCGACTGAAGTTTGTGCTTGAGTAATCAGCGTATGGACAGCTGCAGGTAGCGGACTCGGCGCCACTACACGCAGGACGTTCCAGATGGGATATCCGCCGTTCAGCACATTTGTAAACGGAATCAGCCCCGGGCACGGCGCCACGCAGGTTGGGAACGTACCTCCTGTGTAGATCGGGAACAGTGGGTCGACGCCATCCACGGTGAGATACTTTGTGGTGCTGGTTACTTTGGCGAAGTTGGTGGTGCTCCAGAACGCATAACCGAGAGCATCAGTAGTCGCGCCCACCGTGCTAACCATTTCGCCCGTCCCAACCACACGTTGACGAGTGCCTCCGCTCGCATAACTGATGTTAAGAGGGTTGTTGAGCGCAGGGGTTACGTTGAGCTCTTGCGTGGAATTGATCTCCAGGTTGCGAGGAATGCTGAACTCCATGGTGGTGTAGGTTCCTGAAGTCGGCTCGCGCAGGAACACGTGAAGTCCGATGGAAGGCAGTCCCTGCTGCGCAATGAGGTCACGAGTGCGAGTCAGGCTTCCGTTCAGAGCGTAGGCGAGGTCCCAGCGGCTCACGTTTGTGACCGCCGAACTTCCCAATCCGCCTGAGGCAGTGTCGCTGGTATTGACGAAGACCATTACCGCCTGGGCGCCCACATCTATTGCCCCCCAGGCCGGGACAGTGCCGCCAGTGATGGGGTCAGTCCCGCTAATCGCGTAAGCTACCGGCGTCACGCTCTTCGTGCTCTGCGAACTCAGGATCGTGGTGCCGATCGGGCCAGGGCCATATCCCAACCCGTTGTAGTGGACTGTGTCCAGCGTGGCCAGAACACGGTTCTCTTCGAAGATCGCATCTTCCGGCCGAATATCGGTGGGGGCGCAGTTAAAAACCTGGTTGTTAATCAAGTTGTAAACAGCCTGTGGTAAGGGCGCGTCGGTCAGGGTAGCAATCAGATTGTCCCCGCTTGAACCAATAAAGCTGGAGCTAATCGTCAGACTGCCTCGCGGAACCGCCATGAACAACTGCTGACCGATGACCGAATCCACAGCAAGATAGGAACAGACTGTGGTCTGCGCGTTGTTCCAGACGATCCAGATATTGGCTGTGTTGATCGGAATCGAGGTTGACCGGTTATCGACTCCCTGGCCACCATTCTTTTTTGTCCAGATGTTTGTACCGCATTCGGAAGTTGAACTATCAGCCGCCAGCGCGAAAGCGTTAAAGGCGCCAGTTGAGCCGATCGCATTGACCAGAACACCCGTTGCAGCAAAACAGTTCACGCTCGCAAACGCGATCACTGCAATTGATAAAACCACTAAGAACCGTGTTATCGACTTTGTCATCTCTTTTCCTCGTGGCGCAAATATGCGCGGCTAAGGGGGGACACCCCGTTTAAGCTCGGCAGTGCGGAGCTCGACCGCCGCACAGCCAGGGAATTCATTCGAGGTAGAGCTAAACAAAATTCAGGGATCGACTCGCATCAGGGACTCGAAACCGTGTCCAACGCGAAACGGCAAACGCAAGTCAGCGAAAATATCGCTGAAGTTCATTTCAGGAAAACCACCCTAGTATTAAAATCTCATGAATTCTTTGAACGCAGATTTCCGGCGTGTGAAGCTGCAGAGCTTTGCACTGGCTTCGAAGCTCGCTGTATGCTTGGCCAGCCGAAACCGGGCGGGGGGGCAACTTTTTCATCTGAAATTAATATGCCGGTCACAGAACCGTAACAACTTCTCAGTAATTATGTTTGTCTTTCGATCCCTGTGTATAAGGATTTATCGCGTGCAATTCAGGCCAGGACGGTTGGGGTTCTTAATATTTCTTTTTTTATCCACCTCTGTATTCGGGCAGGGCGGGGCCGGCGGGAGCAAGTCTGCTCCGTCCGGCGCCTCTCTGTCGGGTGTGGTGACTGATCAGACTGGCGCAGTGTTGGCCGGCGCCAGCGTTACCGTGACCAACACACAAGGCGCAACCCAGACGATCACCGCCAACGATAAGGGGGAATACTCGGTTAAAAATCTTCCCCCCGGCACTTATACCGTCATCATCTCCGCCCCAAACTTCAAGGACTTCCGTACCGATAGCTTGACCTTAACAGCCGGACAGAGCATTCCGATTGACGCGGTGCTCGAGCCGGCGGGAGAAAAGACCTTAGTGAATGTGGAGGGTCAAAAGGTCTCCCAGGTCGAGACCGAAACTTCGCAGATTGTCGGCAACATCACGCAAAAGGAGCTGGTGAGTTTGGGCTTGAACGGCCGAAATTTCACTCAGCTGATTGCCCTCACGCCGGGAGTCAGTAATCAAACTGGCCAGGATGAGGCGAAGGTCGGAATCGTGGGCAGTGTTCGCTATAGCGTGAATGGCGGTCGCGTAGAGTACAACTCCTTCAATGTGGATGGCGGCGACGTGCTCAACGCCGGCCTGAACGGCAACTCGAGCACATTGATCGTGTATCCCAGTCTGGACGCCCTCAACCAGGTGCAGGTCCTGACCTCAAATTACGGAGCGATGTACGGCCGCAGCGCGTCAGGCACTGTGCTGGCCGAAACCAAGTCGGGCACCAACGAGTTTCATGGAAACGCCTATGAGTTCATTCGCAACGAATTCTTCAATGCCCGCAATTACTTTGATCAGACTAAAGAGGCGCCTCTTTATCGCAGGAATGATTTCGGCGCTACTCTGGGCGGACCAATTCTGATCCCCGGAATCTATAACGGGAAGGGCAAGAGCTATTTCTTCTTTTCGGAAGAATTTCGCCTGGAGCGGACGCCCACCCAGTTCAACCAAGGTGTACCATCGGTGGCCGAGCGCGGTGGTAACTTCAGCGATGTTTGTCCGTACACGATAGCCTCAAGCAACGGCATACCCGGCACCCAAGCCAACTTTACACGGCAGAAAGAACCCGGGTTTGCGACGGCACCCGACTGCCCGGGAATTCTCACCAACACCACCGTCATTGATCCAATCACTCTGCAGCCGGTCAAGGTATACACGACTTATCCCGGCAACATAGTACCCATTGACGCAAACGCCCAGATTCTGCTCAACACGGGTATCGTCCCGGCGCCGACCTCGACCACAGGCTGCAACTCCAGTATCGGATCGTGCTTCGACGCGACTGTCTCGCCTAGCACTTATTGGCGTGAAGAACTCTTCAAACTGGATCACAACATCACGCCCGGTATGAAGCTTTCGTATCGCTACATCCATGACGCTTGGAACACCACCATCCTCACTCCGCAGTGGGCAACCGTAGAGAACAGCTTTCCTACGGTGCAGAGCGCTTTCACTGGCCCTGGGCTGAGCATGTTGGCCCGGCTGACGAACACGATCAGTCCCTCTCTACTGAATGACTTCCTGGTCAGTTACACCACCGACCACATCACCATCGCGAACATCAATTCCAATGG
>Ga0187771_10003405_pt1 | contig 11094 bp, 15 predicted proteins | sample 0116_SJ02_MP15_1_FD_133139 | JGI IMG/M metagenome (GOLD analysis project Ga0187771, IMG submission 133139) | Tropical peat soil microbial communities from peatlands in Department of Meta, Colombia - 0116_SJ02_MP15_10_MG | ecosystem: Environmental > Terrestrial > Soil > Wetlands > Peat | place... | reverse complement strand
TCAGCCCTCTGGCTCAACACCTACGACGACTGGCACCAAGCCAACCCACGCGGCGTCGCCTCAATCACCTACACCTGGGACACCAAGTGGCACACCCTCACCTGGACGATCAACGGAACCAATCACCTCATCACCATCGACGGCACCACCGCCATCAACGCCACCGACACCTACATCACAACAGCCGGCGCCGTCGGCCTCGCCACCCAACCCATGACCACACAACTCAAAACCTACCTCGCCCAACAAGGCCCCACCACCCCACCCTCACTCCCCAACCTCGGCCCAGCCTACATCTACCGCTTCGGCAACCTCACCGCGGGCAAACAAATCGCCGTCCTGCTGGCCTACGTCAACCTCACCACCGGCGCCCGCTCCCCCGCCCAAATGGCCGTCTGCACCATCGCCCCTTAAGAACCCACCAGCCCCACACGCCCCCAAAAACCACCCCACCACAACCCGCACTTGACAAACCCCCGCCCCCACCACCAAAATCACAAATATCGGCCCAAGCCCCTCGAGGGCGGCGCACGCCAAAGCACCACCACCAACACCACCAACACCGCGCGCACCCAGCGCCGCCACGATCGGAAACCCCATGGCCAAAATACTCTTCGGACCACTCGCCAGCGACGCCAGGAACAAAATCGCCGGACTCGTCTTCGGCAAAACCCACGCCGGAAGCTACCTCCGCCGCAAATCCAGCCCCACCCAACCACGCACCAGCTCCCAAATCGCCGTCCGCGCAAATCTCACAGCCAACGCAAAATCCTGGTCCGACACACTCACACCCGCCCAGCGACTCTCGTTCACCGACCTCGCGGCCGCCACCACCAAAAAAGACCGCCTCGGCCAAACCCACACCCTCACAGGACTACAGCTCTACCAACTCATCAACCGCAACCTCCACACCCTCGGCCTACCACCCCTCACCACAGCACCCACCGACCTCAACGTCAGCGACCTCGGAGGCCTCGACCTCCAGTACGAATGGTATCCACCACCCCCACTCACAGGACCCGGCCTCACAGTCGCCCCCCTCAACCCACCCGACCCCAGCGAAGGCCTAGTCATCACCGCCACAGCAGCCCTACCACCCGGCCTCAGCTTCCTGAACAAAAGCAAATACCGAATCATCGCCACCTACCCACCAGGCTCCATCCCACCCATGCCCATCGACATCACCGCAGGCTACCAAGCCAAGTTCGGCCAACTCCAGTACTACTCCACCTACTCAGTCGGCCTCTACAACATCCGCTCCACAAACGGAGCCGCCTCCAGCGCCTACACAGCCTCCATCATCCCACTCCCACCCCCACCCCCTTGACACCCACCCCAGAACTAGCCCACACTCACAAAGACAGAAACCCCCACTCCTGGGGACCTGGCCGGCCGTTGCCCGTCCGCTGCCACGACCAACCGCCGGCCAGGAAAATCCAACAAGGAGCACAACAGCATGGCCAAAATCCTCTTCGGCCCCCTCATCAGCGACGCACGCAAGAAAATCGCAGGCGTCGTATTCAGCAAAGCCCACGCCGGAAGCTACGTCCGCCGCAAAGCCTCACCAGTCCAACCGCGCACCACCTACCAACGCTCAGTGCGCGCCAACTTCACCGCGAACGCCAAGGCCTGGTCAGGCACGCTCACACCCGCCGAGCGACTCTCGTTCACTGACCTCGCGGCCGCTACCACCAAAAAAGACCGCCTCGGCCAGAGCTACACCATGACCGGCGCCCAGCTCTACCAACTCATCAGCCGCAACCTCCACACCATCGGCATCACCGCACTCCCCACCGCACCAGCCAACCTCTCCGTCAGCGACCTGGGCGGACTAATCCTCGCGGAAGTCACCACCGAATCCTCCCCCCTCAGCGGACCCGGCATCACCGTCAAACCGGTCAACGCACCCGCCGAAGGGGAAGGCCTCGTGATCACCGCAACCGCACCCGTGCGCGCCGGCGTCTCATTCGTAGGCAAGTCCAAGTACCGCATCATCGCCACCTACGGACCGTCCTCAGTCCCCAGCTTCCCCTTGGACATCACCGCAGCATACGAAACCAAGTTCGGCCAACTCAAAGCCAACGACACCGTGTTCCTGCAAATCAACAACATCGGCTCAACCAACGGAGCCGCAGGAAAGCCCTACCCAGCCTCCATCACGCTGAGCTAGGCAACCGCATCACCCACCAGGGCGCAAACCTCACGCGCCCCCAACCGTGCACACAAACGCCCGACGTGTGCACACAGCACGAGGCCACTCCCATGACCACAGTAGCCTGTCTAATGCCAACGCGAGACCGCAGACCCCAAATCCCACTCGCCCTGCACTGCTTCCTCAACCAGGACTACCCCGATCGGGCACTCTTCATCCTCGACGACGGCAACGACAGCATCCAAGACCTCATCCCCCACGATCCCCGCATCACCTACCTCACCGGAACACAACCCCCACACACCCTCGGCTCAAAACTCAATACACTCATCCACGCCACACAGGCACCCATCTGCATCAACTGGGACGACGACGACTGGTCAGCCCCGCAAAGAATCAGCGACCAGCTCAACCGCCTCCTCAAATCCAAACTCGCCGTCACCGGCTACAACGCCATCTACTACCTCGACGAGACCACACACACCACCCACCGATGGGCATGGCCAAGGCCAACACCCTACGCACTGGGAACCTCCGCCTGCTACTACCGCGCCTGGGGCCTAAGGCACCCGCACAGGGACATCACCCGAGGCTGCGACAGCGACTTCTCACTCCAGGCAAGGCTCAACAAACAACTCACCTGCACCGACGCAGGGCAACTCATGGTCGCCCGATACCACCAAAACTCCCACTGGCAACATCCCCTCCGCAACCTATCCTTCCCAACCGTCAGCCCCACCGAACTCCCCAAACAATTCTGGCAAGACCTGGCCAACACGGCCACACCCCCACAAGCAAATCAACCACCGAACCCCACATCCTGAAGTACCAGTACCCCCGTACTACTGACCCCCGCCCCCATCGGTGTACACTCGACATGAAGGCAAAACAACTAAAGGAGCAACACCCCATGCGGAACACGCCCTACACCATGGTCCAAATCACCTGCGACGCACAGACCCCACACGACACACCACACACCGCCTCCGCAGTCGCCATCCTCGCCATCTCAGCCCCAAAACACCTCGCCACCCGAATCGCCCGCGCCATCGAAGAAGGAATCGAAGACCCACACGCCAAACCCTACATCGACCGACTCAGGCAAGACGCCAAAGCCCTCGGACTCCGCCTCGCAACCCACGGCTTCGGCACCCTCATAAGCTACCCCTCAGGCCGCCGCCTCTACATCAAAGGCACAACCCGAAAGTGGCACACACCCAAACCGAGCTATACTTAGCCCATGGCCAAACTCCTCTTCGGCCCCATCACCACCGCAGGAACGGGAAAAATCGCAGGCACCGTGCTGGGCAAAAACGCAGAGGGCTACTACGCCAGGCGCCACACCTCACCAAGCGCCAAATCCACCGCCGCCAGCGCGGCCACAAAAAACGCCCTCTCCGCCACCGCCCACAGCTGGATTACCACCCTCACCACCGCACAACGCGCCGCATGGATCGCAGCCGCAAGCCAAATCACCGTCACAGACCGCTTCGGCAACCCCTGCAAACTCACCGGCCAGGCCTACTTCATTCGAGTCAACGCCAACATCGCCAGCATTAACAGCACCACCAAACTCCAGGGCACACCCGCCAACATCCCACTCCTCGCAAACCCACCCTCAGACCAGGTGGTCACAGACCCAGGCAGCATCACCATCACCAACGTCGGAAGCACCACACCCGACCTGCAAATCTCAAGCACCAACAACCCACAATCCGGCGAATGCGCACTCATCTGCGCCAACGCCCCCCAGAGCATGGGCCGCTCCACCTTCTCCGCAAAAAGGGTCACCAAGCTGCAAGCCATCTGGCCAACCGCCCCCGCACCCTGGGATGTGACCACGGCGTACACAAACAAATACCTCAGCATCCCCGCCTACAAGGCCATCGTCTTCAGCCTCTACTACGTCCGCACGACGAACGGCGCCAAATCCAAAATCTACCCCGCCGTCTACTACCCCATCTGAACCACACCCCTACACACAAAACACCCCAACCCGAGCTACAATCAACCCATGGCCGTCCTCAAACTCACCAACCCCACACACCCATACCCCTTCCCCACGGCCTGGCCTGGCTCCGGCGTCAGCATCGCCAACACCCGAACCGGCCAAAAAGCCAGCGACCCAGACCGACTAACACAACTCCGCGCCAAACCCCGCAACGCCCGCAAAGACCACTCCCTGCACCAATACTGGCAAGCCATCGACAACTACTTCAACAACACCGACCAGCCCACACTCACCCAGCGCTACCGCTCCCAACAGTCCGTCTTCGCCCACACATGGAAAGAATCACTCACCACACCCCAACGCGCCGCATGGACCGCACTCGCTTCCTCCGTCCAGGTCCCCAACTACTACGGCACCAAAAAAACACTCAGCGGCTGGGGATTCTTCCTCCGCGCAAACCGCATGTACACCCCCATCCTCAACAACTTCGACTGGCAACTCACCCCACCCTACGACCCACTACTCCTCACCCCACCCCCCGCATGGCCAACCCTCCCAACCCCAAACATCCCCCACTTCGTCACCTACCAGTGGCACACCGACTTCCCACCCGCAATCATCTTCTGGACAGACGACATCCCACTCGACCCAACCGGCAACACCTGGTACATCTGCTACATCTCACACTACGGAAACACCATCACAAAACCACGCCAGGGCCAGCTTTCCCCAGACGGAACCATCCACCTCCCAACCGAGCACTCCATCCCACAAATCAACGGAGGCAAGCTCTACAACCACACCATGCCCGAAGGCACCCTCATCACGTGGGCACTCAGGACCCTCAACACAGCAAGCCTCGGAGAAAGCCCACTCATCTACATCACACAACCCATCGCCTGGTACCCCTAAGCCCCCGCTCCAAAAAAAAACTTGACACCCAACACCAGGACGTGTACACAATCAGCGAACGCCCAACGCGTACACCACCAAAGCAACGGAGCCACCCATGCAAACCATCAGCGTCCGAGACTTCCGAGCCAACCTGGCCTCAAAAATCAACTCCCAGCTCCCCACCCTCATCGGCTACCCCGCAACCGTCACCGCAATCCTCATACCCTGCCACCTCAACCACTCCCGAACGCCCCGCCGTACCGGCGAACGAACCCGAATCCGCCAAAGGCTCGCACTCGCCCTGCGAGAAGCCTTCCACAACTAACCCCATGCCCATCGACCACCGACGCTACCCACCGAACTGGAAACAATTCAGCGCCGACATCCGCTTCTCACGCGCCAGAGGCCAATGCGAATGCACCGGCCAGTGCGGACTCCACACCCCCAACCCAAAACCACGCCGATGCACCGAGCGACACCACGACGCCGCCCAATGGGCGCGCGGAAAAATCATCCTAACCGTCGCCCATCTCTGCACCTGCGACCCACCCTGCACCAACCCCTCCCACGTCATAGCAGCCTGCCAGCGCTGCCACCTCCGCATCGACTCCCAACTCCACGCCGCACACCGCGCCCTCAAAAACCCACCCCAACCCCACACAGCCCACAAAACCATTGCCACGAGCCCCACACCTGCCCCACAATCAAACAACCCACACTAGGCAGGGCAACCCCCTGCCGGAAAGGAGAACCCATGGGCATCTTTACTTGGATCATGACCCTACTCAACCTAGCCGTCACGACCACCAAAACCCTACAGACCACAGGCCTCGTCCACAGCCTCCACGTCCAGCAAGTCCAATCAGCCATCGAGCACATGGAAAACGCCATCACCGCGTTCCAATCCACGGCGACCGGCGCACCCGACCCCGTCAGCGTCCAGCTCGCAGCCGCAAACGCACCAGGGGCACCAACCCTACCCCCAAGCTCAATCCCACCCGGCGCGCCCCCCAAGCGCACCAACTAGCCCCAACCAACCACGCAAGACCAACAGCCCGGCCCAAACCCACACGGACCGGGCTACCCGACCGCCCCCCACAAACCACAAAAAACCACAACCAAAACACTTGACAGCACCACCAAACACAGCGATGCTGGCCACATGACCTACTTCGGCGGCAAAGCCGCACCCGGAGTCCCACAAACCCTCGCATCCTGGATCCCACACCACCAAATCTACCTCGAGGCCTTCCTCGGCCACGCCGCCCTCATGCTCCACAAACGCCCAGCCCTCATCAACATAGGCATCGACCTCAACAGCCACGCACTACTCCACTCCCGAACCGCCATCTCCCAACTCAACATCCCCCCACAACATCAATTCAGCTTCGCACGAGCCAACGCCATAACGGTCCTCGAGGCGCACCACCTCACACCCGACTGGTTCATATTCTGCGACCCCCCCTACCCACTCGAAACCAGGACATCAAACCACCGCTACCAAAACGACCTCACCACGCCCGACCACGAACGCCTCCTCAGCGCCCTGACCAAATCCCACGCCAAAATCCTCCTCACCTCCATCTGGAACACACTCTACGCAGACACACTGAGGGGCTGGTACGTCCGCCAGTACCAAAACCAAACCCACGCCGGCATAACCACCGAAACAGCCTGGATGAACTACCAACCACCCACCCACGCACCCTACGCCCCAGAACCCGGCCAGGGCTACCGCCAGAGAGAAGCCATGCGCAAACAGCGCAAGCGGTGGACCCAGAAGTTCGCCAAAATGCCCCCCGACCAACGCCAGGCAATCCTCAACGCCCTCCTCCAAACCCTGCGGTCCGCACCACCACAACCATAGAGCCACGCGCGCAAACACCACCCAAAAAACCCCGTGGAAATGCCGCTCCGAGGAAAGCGGCGCCTCAACGCGCTCCGCGCAGGCACCTCTTCCCTCCGAGCTTGGAAAACGACACAGCACGTTTCCCACATTCCCACCGGCCCGGCGAACCCCCCCCCCCACGACCAAAACCACAAAAACACACCCCACTAGGCTGACCCAAAGCCCAACCCGGAGGGGGGGGGGTCGCGGAAAGCCTTCGAAGGTCCGCTCTTCAGGACCTTCGAAGGCGGGGGGGGTGGACAAGAACTCACCCGCGTCCGACGCGCACCACCCCCATATGGAGCACAAATCGCAAATCACGGGCCACCCAGTAGTAGTAGCGCTGTGGAAAACACCAGATGTTACCCACTCGCCACGTAACCCCACAATGCAAAGGTCCGATAATAATAGATGTTATGTTAACCACACCTTTCGCCCTTTCTTCGCTGTGCAAAAACCTGTGGGAAAAACTGTGCAAACTGTGGAAAACTTTCGAAACCAAGCCCTTTCCAAACCACCCCCACGAAAAAGCTTGACAAGTCAAAACAAGCGTGAAATAATGCACCCCGACGCGCAGAAACTACCGCCGTCAAGCGCACCAAACACGCGCCCAAACAGGAGGATACATGCCGTGGAAGTACACCAAACAAGTCCTTCACACACTTGCTAACCTGTACAAAACAAAGCCCGAAACACTCACAACCCACGAACAAGACATCTGCAAACGCATCTGCACATGCGCCAACTGCGGCCACATCTGGCTCGCGCAAAGAGGCAGCAAACCCAAACGATGCGAAAAGTGCAAATCCAGCACCTGGAACACACCCACCATCAACGCCCTAGCCCAAAACGAACCCCAGACCCAACCCACCAACACAAACCACCACCCAGAGGAGGACTGAAACATGAAACGAGACCTCTTCATCTCCCTCTGCCGAGCCCACTACGAACACTGCGAGCACGTCCGAACATACCTAGCCCAGATCGGCGCGCACCTCGACAACACCCAATTCAGAACCGCCCTCGACCACGCCCAGCAAGCGGCCTACTTCGCAAGGGACCTCAAAGAAACCGCCGAGTTCGACTACCCACGCTCCTGCACCGCGCGCACAGCAGCACACTTCCAGCCCACGGAGGCCAAATGACCACGCCAAAAAGCGAAGCCGCAAACCACCTCACACAAGCCCTCCGACACCTCACGCTCGCCCACAAGTCCATATGGGACGAGCTCACCTACCCCCCAAACGCCATCAACCTCACCCCGGCCAACAGCCCCCTCAAACACGCCCACATCTGCCTCAACCACGTCGAATCCGCCATCAAACTCCTCGAGGAGACAAAACATGAATGAAAAACCCCCACCTCGAAAACGCCATCTCCGCCCCAACCCCGCGCACCCCCCCACACCTCCACCCCACGGAGGCCAAATGACCACGCCAAAAAGCGACGCCGCAAACCACCTCACACAAGCCCTCCGGCACCTCACGCTCGCCCACACCTACATATGGCACGAGCTAACACACCACCCAAACGCCCTCAACCTCACCCCGGCCCACAGCTTACTCATACAGGCCCACATCTGCCTGAACCACGTCAAGTCCGCCATCAAACTCCTCGACGAGGAAAAAAAACCATGAAAAACCTCCACCTCGAGAACGCCATCTCCGCCGCAACATCCCTCCGCCACAACCTCACTTCCGCCCGACACCGCATCCAAAACACCCTCGACGAGCCCGACTCCAACTGGAAAGTCCACCAGCGCAAACTGGCGATCGCCGAACTCGAAGCCGCACAACAGAGCACCGAAGAAGTGTTCACAGAACTCGCGGCCGCACTCGAACTCGCCGAAGGCCAACCCTAGGAAGGGGGCGCAACCCCGCGCCCCCCCGCAACCCACAGGGTTGTAGTTCTGGTGCAGCATCAGAAGTGCATAAGAAGTCCCTCAGAAGTCCTTCCAACCACCGCCCGCAAGTAATCAGTAATCCCCCCTGAACGCCCCGCGCGCAGGTAATCCTTAACATCCCCAAAGCCGCAAAACTCCATCCCGCACGCAAAAACCTATAAATAAACGTGTACACCACCAGGCCCAGCAGCAGCGGAAGCAGAAAGGTATATCCCCCAGGCAAGAAAGAAACCCCACGCGAGGGCAACGTGTCCAGGCAAAGGGGATCACCCCCTCGAGAAAGAAACCCCACGCGAGGCCAACCCGAGCAGGCCAAGTGAATCCCTCCCTCGAGGAAGAAACCCTACGCGAGGGCAACTCCAGCAGGCCAAGCGGACCCCTCCCTCGAGGAAGGACCCCCACGCGAGGGCAACTCGACCAGGCCAAGCGGCGCCCACAGGCACAGAAGGACCCCCACGCGAGGGCAACTCGACCAGGCCAAGCGGCGCCCACAGGCACGGAAGGACCCCCAACCCCAGCCACCCCAACACGACACATCTTGCCATGCCCCCCCCCGCCCCACCCCCCCCAGGGGGGGTACGCCTCGGCGCACGCAAAGAACGCGTACGCCTCGGCTCTCCCACGGCACCAGGCCAGCCCACGGCCAGCATCGTCCAAACCGTGGGGGCCACAACCGCCCCCACCCCCCCCCGCCCTACGGCTTCGCCTCCGGTCGGGGCTTCGGTCGCTCCCCCTAGCCTGCGGCGTCGGGCGCTCCCTACGCGCGCGCGCACAATGAAGCGCGGCCCCCCCTTCCACCCCCCCTTCCTTGCAGGGGGGGCCGCGCCCCTCCCTTCGGCTCCGCCTCCGGTCGGGGGGGGGTGACACGGCCCGCAGCCAACGCGGGCCGTGCGCGGTCGCCCGCAGGGCGCTCTTCGTCCACTGCTTCGTCGGCGGCCCAGGACGCCGCCGCCTCGCACAGGCGCGCGGCCATCGCCGGTCGCAAACAACCGCTCCCCTTGGCCGCGCGCCCCCGCCCCCGCGCCCCCACGCCCGCGCCTCTCACTCCGCGCGGGCTCTACCCCGCCCCCTCCCTCTCTCGCCGCCAGCCCTCCGCGCGCGGCGCACCAACCAACACACCCCGCCCACCCGCGCCCGTCCCCGCGCGCCCGCGCCCGCGCACAGCAGCGCCGGGACGCGCGCAGACCGCGAAGCGCCCCAAAATATTTTTTGTCCAAAAATCAACCCAAAATCCAACCGACCCAAAACCAAAAAAACCCCAGACAACCCACCCACAGCGCGCAGCCCCACCCGCGCGCTCCGCGCACTCCCCCCCCACCCGCGCCCAAAATAACCCTTGATCCCGCCACGCAACAAGGGTGTAGCCTCAAACCATGGCCAAGGTCAACTTCGGGCCGATCGTCAGCGACGCGCGCGGCAAAGTCGGCACCGTGGTATTCATGCCCAGCAGAAACGGCCCCACCGCCCGCGCCTGGCTCAAGCCCACCAACCCACGCTCACCCTACCAGCTGAGCATCCGCACCACGGTCAAGACGCTCAGCAAAAAATGGTTCAACACCCTCACACCCCAACAGCGCGCCGCATGGATCGACTACTCCACCTCAAGACAGTTGCGCGGCAAACTCGCCAACACCATCCGCCTCACCGGCGTCAACGCCTTCGTGCAAAACAACCTCAACAGCCTCTACGCCGGCGGCACCACCATCCTCGACCCACCCACCGACTACCAAGCCACAGACCCCGGCCCCCTGACAGTGGCCGCCTCCGCCGCCGCAGGCTCCCTGACGTGTACACCCACCAACCCACTCCCAACAGGCTACGGCTTCATCGCCCGAGCCACACCCAACCTCTCGCCCGGCGTGTACAACTTCACACGCTACCTCTTGCAACTCTGGCCCTACCCATCCACATTCTGGAACGACAACTTCCCAAACACACACCCCGTCCCCCCCTGGCTCCAAGGCCCAGTATACACACCCACCAACTGGACAGAAGCAACCAACACCCTAACCGTCACCTGGGACGGCAACCTCAACCACATCTACTCCCCCACCCTCATCACCAACCCCACCATCACATGCCAATACCGCATGACCAACGACGGCCCATACTCCACCGCACTCACCGCGCGCGTCAACCCCACCACCGGTCAACAGTACTGGCTCAACGGATCCATGCAGTACTCAGCCCTCTGGCTCAACACCTACGACGACTGGCACCAAGCCAACCCACGCGGCGTCGCCTCAATCACCTACACCTGGGACACCAAGTGGCACACCCTCACCTGGACGATCAACGGAACCAAT
>Ga0187771_10003404_pt1 | contig 11095 bp, 10 predicted proteins | sample 0116_SJ02_MP15_1_FD_133139 | JGI IMG/M metagenome (GOLD analysis project Ga0187771, IMG submission 133139) | Tropical peat soil microbial communities from peatlands in Department of Meta, Colombia - 0116_SJ02_MP15_10_MG | ecosystem: Environmental > Terrestrial > Soil > Wetlands > Peat | place... | reverse complement strand
AGGCCCGCTTTTCCGTTCATTCTTGCTTGTTTTTGCACGACTTTGATTACAGGCTGAACGAGTCTAAGGGCGCGGTCCAAGAGTGGTTGCATTATTCTCGGATGCAAAGAAAGATAGAATGAGAGGGTTAGCCCTGCCACTGCAAGCGTGGGTAGTGTAACTAACTGTAGAATTGTTGAAGCCGTTTCGCGGCCTCCCGTGATGAGGACTGCGAAGGCAAGAGATGTGCTGGCTAGAAAACCGACGATGTACAGAATTCGGTGCAGGACAACTGTGGCGGTAGATTCTCCCAAAGTCATTCCAGACTCCCTTGAGCCCAGGATGCATCTTACTGCTTCAAGAAAAATGCCGCTTGGCATAGTGTAGCTCGCGAAAATGCTCGCGAAGGTAATTCCCTGGCAAGTGAGAAACGGAAGTCTAGAGCCCGTAGATCGAATTAGGATATACCAAGCGGCCGCATAGAAGGTGAAGCCAAGAAGCTGAATTGTGACCATCGCTAGAATTACAGTGGGATTAACCTGGAGAAGTACGCGAACAAGGGAGCCGAGGCCGACAAAATAAATGAAAGTCGCCAGAACCGAAATCCCTGCTGCCAAGCCGACAAGCCTCGTGATTCTCCCTTTGTTGATGGGCCGCACCTCCGATACCGCCGAGTAACTACTAGACATGATGCTCCTGCATGGAGGACATGATTAGTTGGGCCATGCATTCATCGCGACCTTAAAATTGGACTCTTCTTTCAATTTACTCTAACTCCGCAATTCACATGGTAATGTTACCATAGATTGCGAAAGACAACCCTGGGTGGAGCTTTCAAGGCCTTGAACAAGTTCTTCCTCACTCTCTCGATCGTATCGCTTCTGATTTTTGTGGCGTCCGTGGCACCCGTGCATTCACAGACGGCCGCGAACATAACCTATACGGGCGGCAACTTAGGGTATGCATGCATATTCGACTCCAACAGCACCAAGCTTTATTGCTTGGCGGAAAGGCAGAACTTCACCTTAAACGTCGGAAATTATACGCTGGCAGCCTACCTTTACAATCCCAGCTCCGCGACGTTCAGCCACTGGATCACCCAGGGCAACGTCACAGTAAGGGACATTCAAGGCAATAATACGCTGCTCGAGGTGAACGGGGACGGCAACCTGGCTGCCGTCTTCTTGCCGGCAACACAAAATCAAACTAAAGGAATCTTAACTTTCACAGGTACCCGGGGCTTTGTTTGCTTCTTAAATTACGCAAACGCATCAGGCCCCCTCTGCTTGACGGATGGCCAGAATACCACTTTACCACTGGGAAGCTACGTAATTGTAGCTGCGCCTCATAGCGCATCTGATTCCTTTGTTAAATGGTTCACTCAAGGTCAGATCACCGTGAATAATCAGACTTCATACATTACCAATGTGACTGTACAGGGTAACGGCGTGCTGGGCCTAGTTTACGCCCCCGCCACTCCCACTCCAGAGATCCCGCCGCAGGTTGTTCCCGCAACATTGGTGACGTGCCTTTTCGGCGCACTGCTCTTGAGTAAGAAAAGATTGAATCAAACATATGCCTAAATATATTTAGTCCCTTCGATTCGCGCTGGATCTTTATGAAACGATTGTCGAGAGGATAATCCGTCCAAATCGTTACAAAGACTTGCTGTCTAGATGGGCGTCGGAAACATTTGAGGTGCAAAGAGAATTAGAGCAAGTAAACCTACTGCGAGCCCCGTGAAGAACCCTGCCAAATGTCGAAACGGTTGCCGTGCCACATAACCAATAACTGTTGCTGGCAAACTTGTGGAGACAAAATAATCAGCTAACGGTACAAGCAAAGACAAAAGCACAACCCACAGCATGTACGGATGAATCTTCGACGCAACATTCGCCAGATCAGGACTAACGCTATTGGCTCGGCCGAGTCCGATTATACCGATGACAAAACCAGCAATTAGGCCAATCACCGTTGTTGTAGAGACCTTCATTACCATAACTTTGTCCTCTTCGCCACGCTGAACCTAAGTAATTTTCTTAAAGATTGTTCTACCAATACGACCTGGCTAGTTCGCGTGACACAGGGACACAAACCTGAATACACGAACAGATGCCGTGGCTCGATAATGCGTACGGTGGTACAAAGTAGAAACACACCTAACTTCCAGGAACCCGAGTTCGATGCTGCAGAGGTGAGTGACTGAAATGAAAACCATCAAGGTGCCAGTATATCCGGTCGCTCCAGTCTACCCCGCTTGGTACGGGTACTATGCTTGGCCCTACACCGTTTGGCCGTACGGATACTACGTTTGGCCATAGCAGGAAAGCCTGGTACACACTTGGGCCTAACGGCCCCTTCACCCTTTTTTTGGTCTCTCATCCTTCCGATGTTAAAGCGCTAGACTTTTCGTTTGAACCACCGGGTCAGAATGCAGGGTGAGGGAACGCAAGATAATTCGCACCAAGGATACGTGTACTTATATTCATGCGATACCGCGCGTGGCAAACCGCATACCGCTTTGGGGTAACGTTGCGTGACAGAAACACTGAGCTATGACGTAGTGATAGTTGGCTCGGGTTTAGCCGGGCTACGCGCCGCCATCGAAGCTGCCCGTGTCTCGAAGGGCAAATGCAGCGTCGCCGTGTTGACCAAGGTTCAGGCGATGCGGTCCCATTCCGTATCCGCAGAAGGGGGCACCGCGGCTGTCCTCTACACGGACAAAGGGGATACGCTCGAATCCCACATGTACGACACGATAAAGGGCAGCGACTTTCTGGCGGACCAGGATGCTGTCGAATTCTTCGTTAATGCTATGCCCGCTGAGATTTACATGCTTGAACATTGGGGTATGCCGTGGTCGAGAACCGATGATGGCCGAATAGCCCAACGCAACTTCGGCGGATACTCCTTTCCGCGCGCAACCTTCGCTGCCGACCGAGTGGGATTCTTTGAGATGCAAACACTCTACGACACAACTCGCAAGTTCGAAAGCATCCACTTCTTCCAAGAATGGTACGTAACCTCGCTGATTGTGGACAACGGCGTATTCAAGGGTGTGACCGCACTCGATTTGAAGACTGGTGAATTCCATGCTTTCAATGCGAAAGCCGGCATTATTGCAACTGGGGGAGCCGGGAGACTCTACAAGTTTGCGACCTACGGATATTCGTCTACTCCCGACGGCCTCTCGCTTGTATACAGGGCCGGTGCGCCAATCGAGGATATGGAGTTTGTCCAGTTTCACCCGACAGGCTTGATCCCGTCAGGAGTATTGATTACGGAAGGCGCACGCGGAGATGGGGCCATCCTCATCAATAGTAAAGGAGAGCGTTTCATGAAAAAATACGCGCCTGAAAAGATGGACCTGGCTTCTAGAGACGTTGTTTCCAGGGCTATTATCACTGAGATCCAAGAAGGGCGGGGATTGACAGATCCGATCAGCGGAATGGATTACTTGCTCTTGGATTTGCGTCACTTGGGGGCCGAGAAAATCAAGGAACGCCTTTCAGGAATCCGAGAGATCGCCATAAAGTTCAAAGGGATAGACCCAATTGACGAGCCCTTGCCAATACGCCCGGTTTGCCATTACACGATGGGTGGAATCAGAACCGACGTGAAAGCTCAAACACCAATCGTTGCCCTCTGGGCCGCGGGGGAGGCCGCTTGTGTGAGCATTAACGGAGCCAACCGTCTCGGTGCGAATTCAACCGCCGAATGTTTGGTCTTCGGTGCGCAGGCAGGCGCAAATGCAGCCCATTATGCTTTGGAAAAGCCTCGCCACGATTTGAATCAGCAGCTAGTAGACGCTGAGGAGAAGCGGTTGTTTGATGGAATCTTTCATGGCAGCGGAGGCGAAAACCCGTATGAGGTTCACAACGAAGTGCAAGCGATAATGGACAAGTGTGCCTATGTTTACCGAACGGGCGACGGGTTGGGAGAGGGATTGAAGCAACTCCGCGAACTGCACGATAGGTCTTTTCGGCACGTTGACGACCAGGCGAAGGAGTACAACACTAATTTCATCAACGTCCTCGAGCTTGAGGCAATGTTTGAGGTCGCTGAAATCGTCCTGGCTGGAGGGTTGGCTAGGACGGAATCACGCGGCGCCCATTCTCGAATAGATTACCCCAAGCGGGATGATGCTAATTGGCTCAAGCACACCTTATGCTACTACGCCCCAGGTGGGCCACGCATCGATTACGCTCCAGTAACAATTACCAAATACACTCCGACGGAACGACATTATTAGAAAGCGGTGAGAGGAACGAATACTCAACGAACGGAAAAAATAACCTTACGGATTCTCCGTGCAAACCCGGCGCAGCAAATCCAACGCCACTACGACACGTTTCAAATCCCGCCAGAACCTGGCATGACAGTCCTCGCTGCTCTATTGTATGCTAAAGAACAAATCGACCATTCGCTTGCGATTCGTTTCTCTTGCAGGATGGCTTCTTGCGGCTCCTGCGGGATGAAAATAAACGGCCTACCAAGGTTAGCATGTTACACGCAGGTATCCGATTTCAGTAACTCACCAATTACGGTTGAGCCGCTTGACCACTACCCGGTCGTGCGCGACCTTGTTACAGACTTTCACGGTTTCTTTTCGACACACCAGTCCGTGAAGCCGTTCCTTGTCAGACGAGATGTTACGGAGCAAGAGACGTATGAATCGGAATATTCGCAAAGTCAGCGGGATTTAGACAACTTTCTTCAGTTCTCGTACTGCATAAAGTGCGGCCTCTGCAACGCCGCATGCCCGACAGTGACCACAGACCCACTCTTCACGGGACCTCAAGCGTTGGGCCAAGCGTACAGGTACACTGCAGATTCTCGAGATGAAGGCGGAAAAGCCAGATTGAATGTCGTCGATCAGGAGCACGGAGTTTGGAGATGCCACTTTGCAGGCGCATGCAGCTTCGTATGTCCAAAGGGAGTAGACCCTGCTCTAGCCATTCAGAGGCTAAGAAGACTCGTGGTCACGTCCTCCGGAACAACGAGAGCGGGCGGACGACTGATGCCAAAACACACAGTCCAGTAGCCGTGAATAGATTTGGGAATTGATTCTGCCTTTCTTAAGAAGGATAACAGGCTCCTCGACATGGACGTTAAGTGTGCCAGCTGCGGCGCAAAAGTCGAGGTTTTTGTTAACGCGATCTCTTCAGCGGGCGATGTCTGGCCTTTCTGTGCTAAATGCGGCACCTACGTAAATGTCATTCCCAACGATTAATTGCATTCAAAACTTCTACTCTTTCTCGTTCTCCACTTCGTTTTGCGGCGACTGAGAGTAACTTTAAGGAAGTGCTGGAAAAGGTGTTGAGAGTAGAGCAAAAGTAAGTGGAGCTCCCGAACAAGGATGGAAGTTTAGGCTTGGAAGGCATCGACAAATACGAGCTCTTGTCCGATCTGGCTAAGCGGCGAGGTTTCTTCTGGCCTTCATACGAAATCTATGGTGGCGTAAGCGGGTACCTTGACCTAGGTCCTTTAGGGGCGAAGCTGAAGAGGCGCATAGAAGACAAGTGGCTTGACCTCTTCGTCTACCAACATGGATTCGTAGCGATATCAACTCCTGTCATAACTCCTGAAAAAGTATTCGCGGCTTCCGGGCATTTGGAACACTTCAAAGACTTGATGGTCAGTTGCGAGGAATGCAAGCGGCATTTCAAAACAGACTACGCTATCACTGAGGCAATGCCCGGGCGGACCGACATTGCGGTTGAAGCCATGTCAGTAACAGAGACAGATACATTCATCGATGAGAATCACATTCGTTGCCCAGAATGCGGTGGAAAGCTAGGCCGAGCCGAATACTTCTCCACCATGTTCAAAACCAATATCGGGCCCTATGGCGATGTACCAGGCTACGGTAGGCCAGAGGCCGCGCAAGGAATCTTTGTCGATTTCAAACGCATCTACGAAACCAGCCGAGAACGGCTACCGCTCGGCATTGCACAAATAGGCACAGTTATGCGCAATGAAATCTCACCGAGGCAAGGCCCGATCAGACTACGCGAATTCACAATTATGGAAATGGAGTTTTTCTTCGACCCCGAAGAAAGTCAATGCAAATACCTGAATGCCGTAAATGTGGAATTACCGCTCTACCTCACGAAAACACGGGAGCAACATAGCACCGATCTAACTCGCGTAAGCGCCCATGAAGCCGTAAAACGGGGGTTTGTTTTAACAGAATGGTCCGCCTACTTCATGGCGTTGTCGGTAAAATTTGTGAGTTCACTTGGAATACCGCTGGACAGGCAAAGGTTCGAAGAAAAGCTCCCAGCAGAACGTTCTCACTATTCAAGTCAAACCTTTGACCATCAGGTCTGGCTCGACAGGTGGGGTTGGGTAGAAATTGCCGGCCATGCATACCGAACAGATTTTGACTTGTCCGCACACGCCAAGTCCTCAGGCGTTGACTTGTCAATTTTCAAGCCTTACGCGGCCCCCGTCGAGAAAAAAGCGACAGTGATTGTTCCTCTCGAATCAGTTCTAGGCCCGTTGCTGAGGGAGAAGGCGAAGGCGGTGATTAGCGCCTTGATTTCGAGCAAAGCAGGAGAAGTGAAAGCGGCCTTCGAAAAGTCCGGCCACTTTGAGGTACAAGGCTTCAAAATCTTGCCGTCACATGTGCGCTTCGAAGAACGTTCAATACGCGAAGCGGGTAGGCGATTCTTGCCGCACGTTGTCGAACCAAGTTATGGCGCAGAAAGGGTAGTTTACTCGGCTTTAGAATATTCGTACAACCGCGTGAAAGATCGTGTCGTTCTGAAGCTTCCAGCCGACCTTGCTCCTACTCAAATGACGGTATTCCCGTTGATGGCGAAAGATGGCCTCGCAGAACTCTCCCTAAGCATAAGGGAATTCCTCCTTGGGCATGGATTCGAGGTTGAGTATGATGAAAGCGGAACTATTGGAAGGCGTTACGCCCGGGCCGACGAAGTTGGCGTCCCGATATCGATTACAGTCGATTACCAGACCAAGGAAGACCGGACAGTTACGCTTAGAGACAGGGATAGCTGGCAGCAGGTCCGAACCGAGTGGAGAGCGATACCCGAACTCGCAAGACAGTTCCTCCAAGGAAAGCTGACTTTCACGGAGCTAGGGACGCCCGTAAAGACCTCTTACGAGTAATCCCTCCCCAAGTCGTGGGAATTGGGCTATGGTTTAATTCCTCAGCCACCTTATTGGTTGTAGAACCCTCGCGGAGATGGAATTGGCTTGACCTTTCCTATGGAGACTGAAGCAAACATCAGGCGCAGAATGCTGGAGCTGTGCCAAGCTCATGCGAGGAACGTTGTAGAAATCACTAGGCAGCTAGTTGTTCTCCTAGACAACCTGGCGGACAAGAAACCTAAACTTGCGAAAGAGAACTATGAGAACATACTAAAGACTCTGGTGGAGAATGAGAAGAACAAAGCAACGTTCCTCAACGAAGTGGCATCAGTAGGAAGCTTGCTCGTAAGCAGGGAGGACTTTCTGCGTCTACTATTTCGACTTGGCGAAGTGGCAGAATACTGCGAAGCGATGGCCTATCGGCTGATGGGAGTCGTTGACCTGAAATGGAAGCTAGACAACAAACGCCTCGAACAGATATCCCATCTGATGAGTTCGGTACTCAAAGAAATCTCGAAGGTAAGAGAGACCTTGCACTCACTATCATTTGATGCAGACAAAGCAGTTGAGACCGCTAAGGCCGTGGAGGATTTGGAGCGCCAAATTGACGCTGAATCACGGCAACTCGATTTAGATCTAATTTCGAGCAAAATGCCACTGCAAACTTTGCTATTCTTTCGCGACTTAGTAGACCGAGCGGAAAAGATAGCTGACATTGGGGTTGACGTGGTCGACCACATAAGAGTACTCGCCCTTACGGCATAGTGTCGCGGCAATTGAAGAAGACCATTACAGCCGAGCTGATCGGAACTAGACTCATCGTATGGAATCACAAAGACGGACTAGCAATTTACAGGATGGGTTTCTTCGGTAAGCCTGTGGGTATTCCCAAACCTAAGCCTGAGCAGGAATTCAAAGCGCCTTTAGTGCTCGATCTGATGGAGGCGTTGTACCTCCTCGACAAGAAGATAATCCGAGTGGTCAACGTCAAGACATCTAAACCCGTTAGCCGTGCAATGCTCCTCGCTCTAGCGAACAAGACCTACAAGCAGTTCAACCTGGGATTCAGCGCCTACGAGAACCTGCGTGCGAAAGGCCTGATAGTTACCCCAGGGATAAGGTTCGGGTCGGACTTTGCAATATATGAGCACGGTCCCGGAATTGACCACGCCCCGTTCATTGTTACCGTGAAGAAGGAGGAGGAGACCATGGGCCCCTTCGAGGTTGTCCTTGCAGGCCGCCTCGCAACAACCGTCCGCAAACAGTTCACGATTGCGGTACCCAGGGGTCGCGGGAAGAAGGTAGATTACCTCGTCTTCCGCTGGTTCAAGGCCTAGGTCTGAGGCGAACCTACTGAATAGCCGTAACCATTTCTGCTAGCTTCTTATCCTGTTTGAAACCAAGCTTCGCGAAAAGGCGTCCAGATATTTCGTTATTCTCGTTGAACCGAACGGCCAGGGTTCGGACGCCCCGTTTAAGCAGCCTGTTCATGGAAGTCGCCACCTCAATCGTGGCAAGACCACGTGCTCGGTACAAGGGGTGTGTGAATAGTTCAGCGACCAGAGCTTCTCGAGAAGAACTAAGAGTTACGAAACAAGCACTTACCACGTTCAGCGTTGTAGCACTAATTAGCGAGGCCTCAGGCGTGTAAACCCCATGTAGACCGCTCATTATCTCACGCAACTTTCCTTCAGCGAAGGAAACGCTAGGTAATTTTTCTTCAGCGCTTTTCTCGTAGGATTCATGCATGAGCTTGGCCAGGACAGGAACGTCTCGTTCAGTTGGACTGACGAGCGGAAGCATAGGCATAAGCTTTGTTTCAATAACCTGCCCTACGAATTTGACTATGAACCGCCTTTTTTCAAACCCAATCTTCCCAAGAGCCTCAACCCTTTCCTCCGGAACCCGCAGAGTGAGTGATTGAATCTTTGCTTTCTTAAGATCAAGCCGAAGGTTGGGAACAACCGATTCGTAAGAAATTGAGGGAGCGGGGTAGATTTTGTCAACAACCGCATTCGCATTTGAAAGTTGTAACGTGAAAAGTGCGACCGGTCTATCCGTGTGTAGGATATTCCATTGCTCAGGGCTCTTCCGTAGTTCTGATAGCAATTCCGCCTTGTTGGAGCATTGGGGAAAGGCTTCTTTCATGTAGGCTCCATTTTCAGAAACGAAGTCTGCGGTTTGGCCTAAGATGTCGGATGAGGCTTTGGAGATTCTCGTGATCATGATCTATCCCATTAAAGCGAAAAAGCCCATATTCTGGCCTATATTCAATCTTGTGCGGTCCGAATGTATAGAGGGCTTGTTGCATCAGGAGCTATTTTGGCCTTATTCGGTGGCTTTCTAGTTTTCACGGACCTCTACGTTCCCCTTGGCGTATCGATCTTCGGACTGCCAATTGCAGTTGTTGGAATCATCATGCTAATCCTGGGGTTCCTTCGAACTGAACCGTTGGCAATAGAACCGGAGCAAGGAAAGAAGTTCTGTTGGTATTGCATGAAACAGATTCCCAAAGACGCGAAAGAATGCCCCAGCTGCAGCCTTCCCCAGCACGACGCGAGCTAAATTGTCGATTGCCCGCTGCCCGGTTTTTTCTCCGTCTCGGTTGGTTGTTCTTCGCGGAGTTCAATATGCGCTTGGCCCTCCATAATCTTTCGTTGGAGTGCAGTAATTAGTTCGTCAATTGCTACATTATCGAGACCAAGTTGGCTAAGTGATGACAGAGTTTGGTCAGAGAGGGTTGCTCCAATATTGGGGCCCCCGTAGCCCTCCATTCCTATCGCATCGAACTTCAGCTTGGTCTTCTTGATCACGAAATGGCCGGAGATGTATGTCACGCGTCCTTGCTCGTCCAATTTTTCGATGAAAACCTCAAGATCCTCGGGAAGGTCTGGCCTGCTCATGATGGGTCTCTCGTTGGGCTCATGAGGCTTTAATCTTACCCATATACTAGTTTCGGCCGATGATCCATAGAGAGAGGTCACCAATTGCTCACACATCTCAACAACATGGTCTCAATAATCGACACCCGAGCCCTGGGTACGCCGATGGTTGTTGCCGCTTTTCTTGTTAGAGGGAAGGAGACGGCATTGATCGACATGGGCTACCAATCGTCGGCGGATACAATCAAGGGAGACTTGGCTAAGCATGGATTTGGTCCGGATCAATTGGATTACCTTCTCCCTACGCACGTTCACTTGGACCATTGCGGTTCCTTGGGGACTCTTGCTAAGACATTCACAAACGCCTCTATTCGTGTCCACCCCAAAGGTGAGCGCCACTTAGCTGATCCTTCGACTCTTTGGAAGGGAGCAGCAGAACTTTTCGGCGAAGAACTTATGCGTAAATTCGGGCGACCCCAACCTGTCGATCAGAAACGCTTGCGAAAGACGGCTGATGGTGACGTGATTGATTTAGGAAATGGGGTTCGCCTTCGCACTGTTTGGACACCCGGCCATGCATCACATCATCTAAGCTATGAACTGGAAGGGCACCGAGCTTTTTTCACGGGCGACGCCATAGGGGTTTGCTACCCTGGTTTCCCAATATTGACTCCCACAACGCCCCCAACAAGTTTCAACTTAGAACAGACGCTAAAGTCACTTGAACGCATACGGGCTACTTCTCCCTTAGATTTCTATACCCCACATTATGGCTTGGTTGGAAATGCTACGCAATGGGTCCATGAGAATGTCGAATCGCTGCACCGCTGGAAGTCGAGCATTCAAGAAATGATAAAGAAAGGATTTGGTGCTGAGCAGATATCTCACGCCCTCACCGACGATAGGTGTAACAAGTTGGGTCGGGCGGGAAGCGAGGCGCCAGACTATTTTCGCACCTTGGTGAAGATCAGCGTATTGGGATTCATTCGATACCTGGAAAAATGATAAAGAACCATAATTTCAAATATCGTGGCAGTCCGGAGTGCACACATCCAAAAACGACTCGCAAGGCATGAATTGCCATACCTTGCAACTCTTACAAAAGTCGAGGTCTGTTT
>Ga0187771_10003403_pt1 | contig 11097 bp, 9 predicted proteins | sample 0116_SJ02_MP15_1_FD_133139 | JGI IMG/M metagenome (GOLD analysis project Ga0187771, IMG submission 133139) | Tropical peat soil microbial communities from peatlands in Department of Meta, Colombia - 0116_SJ02_MP15_10_MG | ecosystem: Environmental > Terrestrial > Soil > Wetlands > Peat | place... | reverse complement strand
CGAGCCATCGCCATGCGCGGGCTGAGGTGGGTGAAGCTCGCGCTGCCGGCGACGGTTCTCGTTGTGGGGATCATTTCCGCCCCGATCGTATTGCCGATTCTTCCTCCTCAAAAGGTCCTGCCATACTTTAGAGCGCTTGGCGTTGGCATCCCGCGGACCGAAACAGGGATGAAGAGCCTGTTGCCGCAGTATTTTGCGGACGAGTTCGGCTGGCCAGAGATGGTGGAGAAGGTGGCCGGGGTGTACAACTCGCTGCCGCCGGAACAGCGCGCGAAGACCGCAATTCTCGGGGGCAATTATGGAGAAGCGGGCGCGATTGATTTCTTCGGGCCGCGCTACGGGTTGCCGAAAGCCATCAGCGCTCATCAGAATTACTACTACTGGGGGCCGCGGCAATACACCGGCGAGAGCGTGATCCTGCTGGGATGGAGTTTGAAGGGTGCGCAACACTGGTGCGGCAGGGTCGAAGAGGGACCGCGGAACTCGCCGTACTATGGCATGGGATGGGAGCAGTATACGATCCTCATCTGCCACAATTTCAAGAAGCCCCTCGCGGAAGCATGGCCACGGCTCAAGGTCTGGAATTGAGGCGAGCAGGCCCCGGGCAGCAAGTGCTTGAGGCGGCCCTAGCGGTGGGGGGCCGGGCAAGCGGGCAGGTTCCCGATTCACAACACGCCCATAAAGCAAACCCCGGCTGGCCCGTGCCTCGGTTTACGATAATCTGGAGGTATGCTCAGCGCATGACGGCCAGTCTGGTCACGGAGATTGAGCGGCTTGCGGAGGCGGTGGACGAAGGCGATTCCGAGGCGGGCGCCTCGCTGAAACGTGTCGCCGAGCGCATGGCCCAGGCCCTGCGGGTGCAAGAGGACGAGGTGGCCGTCCTGCTGCTTTCCGAACGCATGCATATTCTGCGTTTCCTGGTGCCCGAGCAATTGTCTCACGTGGGTTTCATTCCCCTGTCCAGCGCTCACGCCTTGGCCGCGCGCACGGTGCGCAACGGCAAGGCGGAAATCATCAATAATTTCGTGGATGCGCGGCATCTCAGCGTGTTTGAATCCGTGCCCCTGGGCCGCGAGCCTGGAGAAGTGATCCAGAAGATCATGAGCGTCCCGGTGAAGCTGGAAAACCAGGTGATCGGGGCCGTGCAAGTGAGCCGCAAGGCGCGGACCTTGGCTCAGGCCGGCCCGGACTTCACGCCGCAAGACTTGCGCGAACTGTCCGCCTTGGCCCGCGCCTTGGGCAAGTTCCTCAGGCACTTCCCGCGCGATTGACATGTTCGCGCGCGAAGGAATCCTTCAGGCCTTGCCGCGGTATGCATCGCGGTCCTTTTGCATTGACACTCCATGTCCTTCTTGTTATGTTCTCGCACGCAAAAAAACTTTGAACGGAATCGGCACGGAGGCGCCGCGGACCGGCGCGATTCATGGCGTTCGTCGCTAAGAAGATTTTTCTCACGAAGGGCGTAGGAAAACACCGCGAGAGACTCTCGAGTTTTGAGCTGGCCTTGCGCAACGCAGGAATTGCCGCCTGCAATATCGTGCGCGTCTCCTCCATATTTCCTCCCAACTGCAAGCTTATCTCCCGCAGCGAAGGACTGAAGCACATCCATCCCGGACAAGTGGCCTTCACCGTGATCAGCGAGAATTCCACCCGCGAACCCCACCGCTTGATCGCCGCCAGCATCGGCCTGGCCCTGCCCGCGGACAAATCCATGTACGGCTACCTCTCCGAACACCACTCCTTCGGCGAAACCGAGGAAGTGGCCGGGGAATACGCGGAGGAGCTGGCCGCCGAGATGCTGGCCACCACCCTGAACGTGGAGTTCGATCCGGATCTTTCCTGGGACGAGAAGAAAGAGGTCTACCGCATCTCCAACAAGATTGTCCGCACCATGAATGTCACCCAGTCCGCTGTGGGAGACAAGCGCGGCCTGTGGACCACCGTGCTCGGCGCGGCTATCCTGCTGGGCGGCGACGACGATTGAGCCCATGCCGCCGCCGCTGCGGCAATCCTGAAAGGGCAGTTTCGAGAGACAGGGAAGCGCGCCAGCGCGCAATTTCCCGCGCAGCCGTGAAGCCCCAGGAGAAGCTGCCGGGCGCAAGTCCGGGCCCCCTCGTTCCTGGACCGCAGCCGCGCTGCCGCGTCACCGCTTGAAATAGCCGATGCGTTCCAGGACCGCTCCGGCCACCAGCGGCAACGCCACCGTGGCGTCGTCGAACACTTCGGCGAAGCGCCCGCCCTCTTCCGGCGGCACGAACTTTCCCCAGGACACCGCTTCCGTGTACGTGCTGCCGCTCAAGCCCCCCCAGAACACCGGCTCGGGACAAATGCGCACGCCGTAGTGGTAGCGCTTGAGCGGCAGCTTGGCGTAGCCACGCCGGGCCAGCAATTCCGCGTACACCCCGAACTGCTGCGTCCAGTTGCGCGGCACGCCTCCGCCAATGGTGAAGATGCCCATGCGCTTGGTGGCCAGCATCATTTGCGCGAAGGTCTCGAAATCTTCGAAAGGATCGAAGCGCAGAAGCGGCTTTCCGTCCTTCTTCCGGGCGATCTTGTGCAGCGCAAAATCTATGCCCAGCTCCGAATCGGTGAACGCCGGGACGAACACGGGAACGTTGCGCTGGTAGGCTGACTTCAGGATTCCCCGGCCGGGGGCGTGCGCGGCAAGGTACTCGCCGATGCGCCGGTGGAGCTTCGAACTGCACACGGCTTCGCTGGCGTCCCACTCCTTCAGAATGTGCTCGACGACTTCTTCCACATGATCGAGATTTACTTCCGGCTCGAGGGAATCGTAGACGCGATTGTATCCCGCGAGGAACAGTGTCTTGTCGTCCATTCTTTCGTCGTAGCGGAAGTGAGACCGCCCCGTGGCTTCCACCAGCCCGTGGGCCATGAGCGCGCCCGTCGAGACGACCGCTCTGACCACGCCCGAATCAATCAGGTCGCAGAAGACCAGACCCATCTTGCCCACGGTCAGCGCGCCGGAAAGGGTCATGACCACGAAACACTCCTCGTCGCGGGCCATGGCTTCCAGCACGTCGGCGGCGTCCCCGATCTGCCGGCCAGTGAAGGCCGTGGCTCCCATGGCCCGCACGAGCTGGTCAATCGTGGCGCATTTTGAAAGGTCCAGGGGGTAGATGGGACGCAGCTTATCCTTCACCGGGTCGTGCAGCACGCGTCCCGTGGCCGTCTTCTTCGCTTTCGGCATGGTCCTCCCCGTCTTTCGCGCAAGCCGGACGGCGATCTGAGCGCTGCTCCGGCTGTTTTCCGCTGGCAGATTGATAATACAAACGCGCCCGCAAGGAAAGAACATTCCGCTGCCGCCGCCTGCTCGCGGGAGTCATGGTAGGATGACGGACTATGGCGGCTCCCTTCTCGGTCGGCCTGGTGCAGATGCGCTGTTCGCCCGACCCGGCCGAAAATCTCGCCCGCGCCGGCGAAAAAATCCGCCAAGCGGCTGCGCGCGGGGCGCAGATTATCTGCCTGCCGGAACTTTTTCGTACTCCGTACTTTTGCCGCGAGGAAAACGCGGAGATGTTCGCGCTCGCGGAGCCTGTTCCCGGGCCGACGACGGAGGCCTTGGGGCAATTGGCCAAATCCTTGCAGGTGGCGGTGGTGGCCCCGGTTTTCGAGCGGCGCGCCGCCGGCGTCTATCACAACACCGCGGCGGTGATTGATGCCGGCGGCGCTCTGGCCGGCAAATACCGCAAGATGCACATTCCCGACGATCCGCTGTACTACGAAAAGTTCTATTTCGCCCCCGGCGATCTCGGCTTCTTGAACTTCGACACGCGCTTCGGGCGCATCGGCGTGCTGATTTGCTGGGACCAGTGGTACCCCGAGGCCGCCCGCATGACCAGTCTGCTCGGCGCCAGCATTCTCTTCTACCCCACGGCCATCGGCTGGCACCCTGCAGAGAAAGCCGAGCATGGCGTTGCGCAACTCGAGGCTTGGCGCACCGTGCAGCGCGCGCACGCCATCGCCAACGGCGTTTTTGTCGCCGCGGTGAACCGCATCGGCTGCGAAGGAACTCCGCCGAACGCCCTCGAGTTCTGGGGCCATTCCTTTCTCTGCGATCCTTTCGGGGAAATTCTCGCCGAAGCGTCTGCGGACAAAGAGGAGACGCTCGTGGCGGCCTGCGACCCTCAGCGCATCGAGGAAACCCGGCGCAACTGGCCTTTCCTGCGCGACCGCCGCATAGACGCCTACGCACCTCTGCTGAACCGCTGGCTGGGCGAATGAACTCCCGCTCATGAGCGCGAACCTGCCCCGCGCCTCCGGGCGCCGCACCCCCGCGGCTCTCGGTTTCCGCATGCCCGCCGAATGGGAGCCGCACGAAGCGACTTGGCTTGCCTGGCCCCACGAAAAATCTGACTGGCCGGGGGAATTCGCCCCCATTCCTCACCTGTGCGCCGAGATTGTCCGCCATCTGGCCTGCGTGGAACGCGTGCGCATCCTTGTGCGCCACCGTGCAGAGGAAGATTCCGCGCGCCGCCTGCTGCGCCGGGCCGGCGTGAATCTTGCCGCCGTGCAATTCTTCCGCGCGCCCACGGATCGCTCCTGGACGCGCGACTACGGCCCCATTTTCCTCAAGAACCCCCGCGGCCAAATTGCCGCCACGCACTGGCTCTTCAACGGCTGGGCCAAGTACCACAACTGCGCGAAGGACAGCACCGCTTTCACCAGGTTCTTGCGGCGAAGCAAGATGCGCGTGTGGCAGCCTCGCTACCCGGACGCCGCGAGAGGGCGGCGCGTCGTTCTCGAGGGCGGAAGCATTGACGTCAATGGCCGTGGCGCCCTGTTGACCACCGAGGAATGCCAGCTCAGCTCCGTGCAGGCGCGCAACCCCGGCCTGAGCCGAGACGACCTCGAGCAGGTCTTCCGCGACTATCTCGGCGTCAGGCGCGTGCTGTGGCTCGCCCGCGGCATCGCCGGTGACGATACACATGGCCATGTAGACGACCTGGCGCGATTTGTCGGCCCCGCCACGGTCGTCGCTGCCGCCGAAACGGACAAGGCCGCAACCGACTATGACGCCTTGGCGGAGAACTTGGCGCGCCTGCGCAGCATGCGCGATCAGGATGGGCACGCGCTTCGCATCGTCACCCTTCCCATGCCTGAACCCGTCTTCTTTGCCGGCCAGCGCTTGCCCGCCAGCTACGCCAATTTTTATATTGCCAACGGCCTGGTGCTCGTTCCAGTATTCAACGACGCGAATGACCGCCTGGCCCTCAACACGCTCGCCGGACTGTTTCCCGGCCGCCGGGTCGTGGGCATTCCTTGCCGCGGCCTCGTCCTGGGCCTGGGCGCGCTTCACTGCATGACGCAACAACAGCCTGCTTGAGAGGAGCTTGCGATGCACGCGTTCTTCTTTCACATGACCATGACCCACACGCTGATTGTCTGGCTGGTGATCGGTCTCCTGGCCGGATGGATTGCCGGAACGATTTCCCGCGGCCATGGGTTCGGCTGCTTGATGAATATCGTCCTGGGGCTGATCGGAGCCGTGCTGGGCGGATGGATTTTCGTGAAGCTGGGCATCTGGGGCGGCGGGTTCCTCTATTCCCTGGCCGCGGCCACGGTGGGCGCAGTCGTTCTGGTGGCCATCGCCCGGCTCTTCACCGGCTCCGGGCACGATTAGCGCCGTTCCAACTTATTGCGGCAAGTGGTTCTGTGCGTCTCTCAGCGGGCACGACGCCTCATTGGTGAAATCAGTTGGAACGGCCCTGAGCGCGGCTTAGGCGCGAGACGCTTCCCGGGGATTCGCCAGCCGGCGCGGAACCGCGCTCCCCTGGCCGGACTTTCTCAGCCAAAACGGCGAGGAACGACCTTGCTGTGTTACCATTTCTTGTAAGCAGGAGGCTTCCCTAAAGTCTTGAACTCGACGCAAGGTTCACTCCTCGCCGTGCCCCTGGGCGGATTGGGCGAATTCGGCATGAACATGCTGGCCCTGCGCTACGGCGAGGACATCGTGGTGATTGACGCGGGGATGATGTTCCCGGAGGCGGAGCTTCTGGGCGTGGACATCGTCATCCCGGACATCACCTACCTGAAACAGAACCGCGAGCAGGTGCGCGCCATCGTCCTCACTCACGCGCACGAAGACCACATTGGCGCGCTGCCCTACATCCTGCGCGAGTTGAATGTCCCCATCTATGGCACGCGCTTCACTCTCTCGCTGGTATCTAAGCGGCTGGAAGAGGCCGCGCTGCTGGAGAACGCCACGCTGCGCGAAGTCCTTCCCGGCGGGAAAATCGAAATCGGCGCCTTCGCCATCGAGTTCATTCCCGTTACGCACAGCACCATTGATTGCGTGGCCTTGGCGATTCGCACGCCCATCGGCGTCGTGATCCACACCGGCGATTTCAAGATTGACCAGACCCCTGCAGATGACCGGCCGTTCGACCTGCACGCCTTCGCCCGCTATGGCCAGGAAGGAGTGCTGGCCCTGTTCAGCGACAGCACGAACGTCGAGCGCCCCGGCTTCACCCCTTCGGAGCGCGCCGTCGTCCCGCGGATCGAAGAGCTTTGCCGCACCGCGCCGCGCAAGGTGGTCCTGTCCTGCTTCGCCTCCTCGATTCACCGCATCCAGCAGGTCATCGAGATTGCCGAGCGCGTGGGGCGCAAAGTGGCCTTTGTCGGACGGAGCATGGTCTCCAACGTGGAGATCGCCCATTCCCTGGACCGCCTGCGCATTCCCGACGGCATGGTGGTGCGCCCGCAGGACCTCCGTTCGTTCGATCCCAAAAAGCTGCTGATCCTCGCCGGAGGCAGCCAGGCCGAGCCGCTCTCGTCGCTCTCGCGCATCGCCGTGGACAACCACCGCCTGGTAACCATCGAGGAAAACGACACCGTGATCCTTTCCGCGCGCATCATTCCCGGGAACGAGCGGGCCATCTTCCGCATGCTGGACCACATGTTCCGGCGCAACGCCCTCGTTTACTACGACAATTCCGCGGGAATCATTCACGTCTCCGGTCACGCCAGCCAGGAGGAACAGAAATTGCTCCTCGGGCTGGTGCGCCCGCGCCACTTCATCCCCATTCACGGCGAGTACCGGCAGCTCTTTCGCCATGCGGCCATGGCCCATCAGCTCGGCGTCGTCTCCGGCGAAATCCTACTGATCGAGAACGGGCAGCCCATCGAGTTCACCGCCCAGGGCGCCTTTCGCCGCGAGCCTATTGCCGCAGGGCGCGTGTTGGTGGATTCCGGCTCGCTTGAGGAAATCGAGGAAGTCGTGGTGCGCGACCGCAAGCACTTGTCCGAGGATGGCGTGGTCGTGCCCATCATCGCCATAGACAAGCACACCGGGAAGATGGAATCGCTTCCGGAGATCGTCACCCGCGGCTTCCTGCCCGCCGACGACGGCGCCGAAATCGTCTCCGGAGCGCGCGACGTCGTCCTGCGCACCTTCGGCAGCTCCAACCCCGAGGAAAAGACCGACTACAGCGTCATCAAGGAAAAAATCCGCAACGACCTGAAGCGCTACATCAACAAGCACACCTCCAAGCGCCCCCTCATCCTGCCCGTCATCCTCGAAGTTTGAGCTGCTTTCTGCGTAACTTGCAGTGTCTGCAGCGGAACATCTTCAGTAAGAATTGTACGCCCGAAAGGTTTCGCGCCCTGGAGCTGCGTGCGCGTGAAGGGGGGTCGGAGCTTTAGCTCCGACATGGAAGCGACGTTCCACAGGGGGTTTTAACCCCTGAGGAACCGGCTCTCAGCACGGCGCGTACTGGATGGAAGCGAATGGCACAAAAACTGGAGGAACTCGGCTTGAACGCCATCGCTACGTTGGCCCAGCCAGGCTTACAATCGCGGGATGGTGTTCGCCCAGCGCCAGTACGAGCCGCGCGACTTTGCGGCGCTCTATCGCCTCGATCAAGCCTGCTTCCCCGCCGGGATCGCGTATTCCAAGGCCACGCTGCGCTATTTTCTCGAGCAGGCCGGGGCGGAGTGCCTGGTCGCGGGAGATGGGGGCAAGATTGGCGGCTTCATTCTCGCCGAGCGCAACGGCGCCCTGGCGCACATCATCACCCTGGACGTGGCCGAGTCCGCGCGGCGGCAAGGCCTCGGCTCCGCGCTCCTTCGCCAGGCCGAAGCAAACCTCGCGCTCGCGGGCGCGCGCACCGTACTGCTCGAAACCGCGGTGACCAACGAAGCCGGCATTGCCTTCTGGAAGAAGCACGGCTATCGTATCGAAGCCGTTCTGAAGCGCTATTACCCGGGCAAGCTGGACGCTTACGCCATGCGCAAAACGCTGTCCGCGCCGGTGACCCAGCCGGCGGCCAGCAAGGAGAACTGAGCGAATGTCACTGTGGCACGCCGTCATTCTCGCCGTGATTCAGGGATTCACCGAATTCCTGCCCATCAGCAGCACCGCGCACTTGATTCTCTTCCCTTGGCTGCTTGGTTGGCCCAAGTCCGGATTGGCTTTCGACGTCGCTCTCCATGCCGGAACGCTCATGGCCGTGGTGATTTACTTCTTTCGCGAATGGGTCAAGCTGATTGCCTGCGGCCTGGGCGGGCGTTACCCGGCCAATGCGCCCGCCGAAGAAGTCTCCCAGCACCGGCGCTTCTTCTGGTACATGGTGGTGGGCACGATTCCGGGGGGCCTCCTCGGTCTCCTCTTTCAGCACCGGATCGAAGATCAGCTCTCCGTGCCGAAGGTCATCGGCTTCGCCATGGTGGCGGTGGCCCTGCTGATGTGGTGGGCGGACACGCGTTCTGCGCTTACGCGGCGAATCGAACAATCCAACCTGGGCGACGCCATCGGCATCGGCACGGCGCAGGCGCTGGCCTTGATTCCCGGCGTTTCCCGCTCGGGCGTCACCATCACCACGGGCCTCTTCCGCGGCCTTACCCGCGACGCGGCCACGCGCTTCTCCTTCATACTCTCTACGCCGCTTATCACCGGTGCTGTGTTGTTGGAACTGCCCAAGCTTCTCAGGTTGCATCGCGCCGCCGGCCTCGATTTGCCGCTTTCCACCCTGCTCGTCAGCATCCTGGTATCCGGCATCGTGGGCGTCGCCGTCATTGCCTTCTTCCTGCGTTACTTGCGAACACGCACCCTCAAGTTCTTTGTTGTTTACCGCCTCCTGTTTGGTATAGTCATACTGATTCTGGCGTTCCTTCACTGGGGCTCCGCGCGTTAGCGCCCGCGCGACCCCCGCGAGTGCCGGTGCCTTCCCCAGCCCAAGGAGATTTTTGTGCGCTTGCTGACTCCTACCGAAAATAAGCGCCTCAACGAGCTGATCGGATTCCTGGGCGTCACCCTGGCGGTGCTCATCGCCCTGGCGCTGCTGTCTTACGCTCCGGGCGACGCTTCCTTCAACGTGTCCGCGGCTTCGCCCGAAGACCATCCCGCGCGCAACTGGATCGGTCCCGTGGGCGCGCATGTCGCCGATCTGCTCTTTCAAGGCTTGGGTTTTGCCGCGTTCCTGCTCCCCGTGGGTCTTTTCGTTTTGGGCTGGAGATGGTTCCGCAGCCAGGCGGTCAAGTCCCCCGTGGCCAAGATTATCGGCTACGCTCTGCTATTGCTCACCGTTCCCTCCATTTTGTCTTTATGGCATTTCCCTGACGTGCGCGGGGCCATCCCTGCCGGCGGCCTGCTCGGGACCTTGCTATCCAGCGCCTTGCGCGCGGGCTTCAACGTTTACGGGGCCAACGTCGTTGCCGTGGCCCTTCTGCTCACCGCGCTGTTTCTCACCACTCGCTTTTCCTTTTCCGGGGCGCACGCCTGGCTGCGCAGCCCGGTCGGTTCGCTTGAGCCGGGCGCGCGCCCGAGGCTCGTCCAGCGCGTCCGGACACGCTGGCGCGAGTGGCGCGACGCGCGCGAGCAGGAGCGCTTGCGTCGACGCTTGGCGGCCATCAAGGTGACCGGCCGGCAGCCCGTCTCTCAGGTCGTGGCCAAAGAAGCGCCGGGCGCGGCGCGCGGCGCTTCCGCGGAAGAAGGGGGAAAGGAAGCAGATTCCCAGCCCGCTGGCCCTGTTCTCGTTCTCGGCTTGGAGAAGAAAAAGGAGACTCGCAAGCCTGCCGCCGAACCTAGGATTGCCCGCGGCGTCACGAGCTATCGCCTCCCTTCGCCCGACCTGCTGCATCCCGGCAAGCGCGGCGAAGGCTACGACGAAGATGACCTGAAGCTGCGCGCCCGCGCCATCGAGCAGAAGTGCGAGGAATTCGGCGTCAACGGCCGCGTTACGCAGATTAATCCGGGCCCGGTGGTCGCCACCTTCGAGTTCAAGCCCGAAGCCGGCATCAAGTACAGCCGCATCACCGGCCTCTCCGACGACCTCTGCCTGGCCCTCCAGGCCGAGTCCATCCTCATCGAGCGCATCCCGGGCAAGTCCACCGTGGGAATCGAAGTCCCCAATCCCCGCCGCCAGACCATCGCGCTGCGCGAATGCATCGAGTCCCCCGAATTCGTAAACTCGCCCAGCAAACTCACCCTTTCCATGGGCAAGGACCTCATTGGCCGCATCCGCGTCAGCGATCTTTCCCAAATGCCCCACCTGCTCATCGCCGGCTCGACCGGCACGGGCAAGAGCGTCTTCATCAACTCGCACCTCATCTCCATGCTCTACAAGGCCACCCCGGAGGAAGTGAAGCTCGTCTTGGTGGACCCCAAGCGCCTCGAACTTAGTTTGTACGAAGGCATCCCGCACCTCCTGGCCCCCGTGGTCACAGATCCAAAAGTGGCCTCCAACGTTCTGCGCAACGCCACCAAGGAAATGGAAGGCCGCCTCAAGCTCCTGGCCCAGAACGGCGTGCGCAACATCGAGCAGTACAACCGGCGCTTCCAAAAAGGCCAGCCGCTTTCCCTCTTTGACAATGGCGTGAACGCTGAGCACAAGCCCCTCCCGTACATCGTCATCGTCATTGATGAACTGGCCGATTTGATGATGGTGGATACCAACCACGTGGAGGCCTCGGTCACCCGCCTGGCGCAAATGGCTCGCGCCGTGGGCATCCATCTGCTGCTGGCCACCCAGCGTCCTTCCGTGGACGTCATCACCGGCCTTATCAAGGCCAATTTCCCCGCGCGCATTTCCTTCCGCGTGGCCAGCAAGGTGGACTCGCGCACCATTCTGGACGCCAATG
>Ga0187771_10003402_pt1 | contig 11097 bp, 13 predicted proteins | sample 0116_SJ02_MP15_1_FD_133139 | JGI IMG/M metagenome (GOLD analysis project Ga0187771, IMG submission 133139) | Tropical peat soil microbial communities from peatlands in Department of Meta, Colombia - 0116_SJ02_MP15_10_MG | ecosystem: Environmental > Terrestrial > Soil > Wetlands > Peat | place... | reverse complement strand
GGGCTGCGGCGAATTAGGCCGTATGTATTTTTATGGTAACGGCGTCGCCAAGGACGAAGGCCGTGCTGTCGCACTCTACCAACGTGCGTGTGATGGAGCCGATGCTCGGGGCTGTGCCGGTCTGGGCGCCGCATACGGAGTCGGTAGAGGAGTAGCAAAGGACGAAGCACGCGCCGCCACATTGTTTCAGCGGGCGTGCGACGGCAATTATGCTGACGCCTGTGCGACCCTTGGCGCTGTGTACGAGACTGGCGTGGGGGTGACAAAGGATGCGGCTCGTGCGTTGACGCTTTATCAAAAGGCCTGCGTGTTGGGTTCAAAAAAGGCCTGCGATGATGCAGGTCGCCTACACTAAGTTCAAAACGAAGCCACAAGAGGAAAAAAGAACTAAATCCAGCTGTTTTGGACACAGACTGAAATGGCAAGCCGAAGTGTCAGGTCAACTCCTGATTTGTCGGGTTACCGGAGAAGTTCCTCATAGTACCTGCATGGGCGGTGAGCGCTGGCGCGACTGGATTATTACGCTTCATCTCTAACAATCCTTTCGGATGCAGTCTCGCTCGGGTAGTTGAAGACGAGCTGATTGCCATCGGGATCATCGACCACCAGGAGCCGGTAGCCCCACGAACCGTCCTTGACTGAAACGCCCTTGGCCTCCAGTTCTGCACGCAGCGCATCCAATGCGGCGATCTGGGCCTCGCGCTCGACGTTCAGCGAAATGAACATTAGCCCCTTGCCAATCTTCTCCGGCCACGTGTCGGCCAGGATAAGCGCACAGCCCTGCCGGTCGACCTGTGCAACGTGCGCTCTGCCGTCCTCCTCGTAGCGCCATGGGCTCGTGAAGCCAAGCCGGTTAACGTAAAAGCGCAGCGAGGCCTCAACGTCCGTCACGTGCAGAACGGGGCGCGCGAACCAGTCATCTGTCATAGGCATCACTCCTCGAACGAAGATAACGTCCTTCGATTCTACGGCAGCATCAGACGCAGTCAGAAGCTGCGAGAGCGAGATTCTGTTCGAGTTCCGCGACAACTCCCGGGAAGTCGGGTCACCGGACATCTCTAACAATGTCGGCGGTGGCCGCTACTTCTTGGCCGCTGGCGTCGTCTTGGTGTACTTCGCTTCGAACCACGGCGTCCACGTTTTGCCACCATCGGTGGAGATGTCCGCTTTTGCGGTGCCGCTCATCCGATCCGCGGAAAGGGTGAAGGGGAACTTCACCTGGTACTCCTTGCCACCCGAGGTGAGCTTGCCTTCCCAGGTGATTGTGTTTCCGCCTACGGTGATGGTTCCCGACATGCGCGTTCCATCGTTGCCCCACGTTGTCCAGTTGATAGCTTTGTCTTTGGGATTGTATTCATCTATCTCCAAGAAATGAGTCGTTGCCGTGGCCCCCTTCTCCGTGGAAGAGGCTTCCAAGATAAATCCATCGAGTTTCCGCACCGCGGTGTATTCGGCGGTGATCTTTTCGCCGGGGCCCAAAGGCCCGGGCTTGTATTCGCCCTCGTACGTCCAGTGGCCAACGAGAGCTTGTAGCTTCTTAAGTTCGGGATCTGGTTTGGGAGCTGCTGCAGGCGTTTGGGCCTGAGCTGCAGAAACCAAGCCAACCATGAGAATGAAGAACAAAACCGCGAATCTTCGCATGAGAAGCCTCCTTAAATGACACCTCTGTAGGAATCAGGGGCCGTCCGCCTCAGCGAGTGTTGCATCCGTGCTGGGAAGTATCTTTTCGGGAAGGCGGCGATGGCCTGAAAGGAAGTAACAGCCGACCCCGTCGGGAAGTGTTACTTCCAGGGAGGTCAATGGCATTTTGTTACTCCAAAGGGGAACGCAAGTCAATATGCAGAGCCACCCTTAACCAGGCGAATAAGTCGCATAGACAATACGCAGCCAGTCATGGTCGCGCTCAAGTCCCGGTCGCGCAATCGGAAAAGCAGAGGCAAGGACCACAAATGAGGCCGCGAGCGACCGGACACCACCAGCCGCTCGCGGACTAAACTCCCGGTTCAGCTATTTGTAAGTGGCGTTCGTGCGCGCCAGTTCATCACGATGTTGTGAGAAGTCCACCATGGAAGCAAACGCCGGGCCACCCAGCGGGTTGGCCTTGAGGCTTTCGCGAATGGCAGCGTTCACTTTGTCCAAAGCCTCGGCATTCGCCCCGATGTAGACGATATAAAACAGTCCCGGAGCCTCGGTGTGCACCGCCTGGGTATCGATTTCGTATTCGACAATTGTGCCGTCCGCCAACATTTTTTCCAGGATCGGCACGACCAGATTTTTGCTGAGTTGATCCACGGCGTCTTCCGGCGCGTCCGCCTTCAATTTATAAGCCGACTCATAGGTGTAGACATCCTTCCAGGAACCCTTTTTCCAGTTGTAATAGCGGCTGACGTAAATGTTGTCCCAGTGTTTGGTCGCAGTAGACAGCGGCGGTGCTGTGGGATTGGCAGACTTACGGACCTGCTCCAGAACTTTGATCAAACCAGCCAGGGACATGGACGACCACCAGGTGTCGTTGGTGTTTCCATCTTCGTGATGCACCAAGGTGGTGTCGTCGCCATATCCGACCAGGGTTCCGTCGGCGAAGGCCTTTTCGAAGTCTGCGCGGGTACTCGCAGCAACCTTTTCCATATCCGGCCATTGCGAGCGAGGTATAACCCAATCGGCGACGTACGTGTACATGCGCGGCTTTTCTTTGACCTCTGGCGTTTGCCCCAGTGCAGCAATGGCGGAGAATGTCCCAATCAGTGCGAATGCCGTCAATGCGAGCGTGGTTTTCCTGAACACAGTTGCACCTCTCCTTTTTCGATGATTTTGACAGATGGCCCCGATACTACGGCGGAATCACAAGGTTGAGAGAAGCTCTGAATGTGCCTTTTTGAACGAGAGACGAGCCCTCTCCCAGACGTGTCTGCGACTATAGCCAATTTCCAACAAGAGTCAAGAAGCGCAAGATAAGTTCGAATGAATGGGTCGAGGGAGGAGCGTTTGGTGTAGAAAAGCTGAACTCAGCGGACGCGCTGATTCACAGACACCAAGAAGCGGGTTGCAACTTATCGATGCGGGAAAGGATTTCTTTGACGCTTTCTCGTTCTAAGAGGTTTTTCATAGGTGCTTCTCGCGGCTGCGCGGCGGGGGAGAATTGTAGCATCTCCCGGGAGTCGGAGAGCGATCAGCGACAGGCGATCAGCGATCAGGAAGAGAACAGGGTGCGTGTAGCGCGAGAGGATTTCACCACAGAGTGCGCGGAGGAGCCACAGAGGGCACGGAGAGACTTGGGTTGAACTGGATCTAAATCCGAAGCCGCAAAAAACCACCCTTCGCGGCTCAGGGCAAGCAGGGTCGAGCAGCTAGCTGTACTTGGAGAAGAGGCGGTTGATTCTAGTACCCACTTTTCCAGTTACGCCGTTTACCAGGACTTGGTGGTTAACTTCGAGTGCCTGACCACTCAACAAGAAGGACATCAGATTCGTAACCACTAGACCGGCTTGATGGTTGATTGAGACCTTCTACTTGAGCTTGTAAGCTTTCGCGTCGGCCACCACTTTGCCTGAGTCAAATCTGTTGATCTCGTCGATGAGTTCGTTGGTCACGAGGTCCTGGGCTGTGACCTTTTGCTTGATCACGCCCCACTTCAGCAAAAAATCCAGATACTGCGCGCACCTAGCCTCCGAGCTTTCTCCCCAGCGTTCCACCCCGGCGTTCTCCAGCTTCCAATTTGCAATCCGCGCCTGCAGCACCTTGATGTCATCCCTGATAGCTGTGGCCTCATCTTTTCCGGTTGGTTTCGACTGTGGGAAGACCTCGTACAGAATGCGGACAGCAGCCTCAGGATTATTCATGGCGAAGATGGTGCCCTTGGCGTAGCCTCGTGCCAGAGCGATAGCCTCTTTCCGCCGTGTCTTTAGCGTCTCCTCGAGCGCGAACAGGCCGTTGCCGGGGTAGTGGTCGATTTCTTTTGCATCCAAGAGGCGCAGCTTTATGCCGGCGTTCTCGACCATCGCGTATTGCGTGTCAAACTGGCTAAGCGCGTCCACCTGCTTAGTCCTGACCATCACCGCAGTTTGCGCACCCTCACCTGCCACCACGATCTTGACGTCTTTCTCTGGGTCCAACCCAGCCTCGGCAACCGCGGCTTTCGCAAACAATACCCCGCTCCCCATAGAAATGACTCCGATCGTCTTTCCCTTGAGGTCAGAGACTTTTTGGATGGAACTGTCCGCTGGCACCGCAAGCCTGAAGATGTTTCCCTGGTAAGCGGTGTAATAAATCTTCGCCTTGAGCCCCTGTGTGCGGGCGGTTGCGAGCGCTGGCACGTCCGCCAGAGCGAAAGCGACCTCTTTGGTGGCGGCGTTCTCAACACAAGCCTGCGAGCCGGCCAAAGGCAACACGGTTACCTCAATGCCATCCTCTTTGAACCAGCCCATCCGAGTAGCAATCGCGAAAGGCGCGGCTCCCGCGGAAAGCGTGCGGGCACTGAAGCAAACGCGCAGCTTCGAGATCTGTGCCTGCGTAGATGGGCTCAAGGTCGCAAGCGAGACGCAAGTAAGGAGCATAGGAAGTGTGCGCTTCATAGGACGACCTTTTCTTGTTCGAGTTGTTCTTTCAGAGATGGGTCCCAGAACAGCACGCGACGGCGAATGAGAAGGATGCATCGGTTCAGCAACAATCCCAGGATCGAAAGCATCAGTAGGACCGAGAACTGCCCCGCGACGTCCATATTGAAGTTCATGCTTTGAATCAGCATGCCGAGCCCCGCCTGCGAACCAACGAACTCGGCAACAATTGCTCCGATTAATGCAAAGATCATGGCCACCTCGAGCCCAGCCATAACGAAGGGCAGTGCGCATGGCAGTTTGAGCATCCAGAAGACTTGGCTTTTGCTCGCTGTAAGCGAGCGCATCAGGTTCACCCGCTCCTCGTCAGCCGACTTCAGCCCTGCGATCGTGTTGACGATCAGCGGGAAGCAAGCAACCAGGGCCGCGTTCAGAACCTGGGACTTCATCCCTAGGCCAAACCACACTACGATCAGCGGCGCGAGTGCCACCTTGGGCACCGACTGGAACATCACAATGTACGGGTAGAAGAAATATTCGACATAGCGGTTTAACGCTACGGCAGCACCCAGCAGCAACCCAAGCACCGAGCCTAGAAGGAACCCCAGCAGGGTCTCCAGCAGGGTATGCAAGAGGTGCTTCTGATATAGCCCGGTGGCGAACCCGCGCCAGAGCGCAATTGCCACCTTGGAAGGTGCTGGCAAGATGTAGGTGGGCACTTGCAGGGCATGCACGATCCATTCGCCTAGGAGGACTCCGACACAGAAGATGGCCACTGTGAGCGCGATATCTCTTCGTTTATGCATCGAGAGCTCCTTTCGAATGGAATTGTGCCCGGATAGCGCTGACCCTAGCGCAAAACTCGGGGAGGTTCATGGCCTCCAGCCTCCGCGGACGGGGAATGTCAATCGCAACCGCGTCTATGATGCGGCCGGGCCGCGGACTCATAACCAGCACACGATCGCCGAGGAAAACGGCCTCAGGAATTGAGTGCGTGATAAACAATACGGTCTTCTTCCGCTCCAGCCAGATGCGCTGAAGCTCCAGGGTCATCTGCTCGCGTGTCATCGCGTCCAGGGCGCCGAAGGGCTCATCCATCAACAGCATGGCCGGGTCATGGACCAGCGCGCGGGCGATGGCCACTCTTTGTTGCATGCCGCCAGACAACTCCGAGGGATAGCGACGTGCGAACTCCTGGAGCCCGACCAGGCTCAGCAGTTCTAGCGCCACCTTCGTATATCGGTCGCCATCGAGGCGTTGCACATCGGCTGGCAGGAGCACGTTTTCCAGGACACTGCGCCAAGGGAGGAGCACAGGGGACTGAAATACCACACCGATGTCGCGGCGAGGACCGTCTATCGGAATGCCCCGAAGGTTTGCTTCTCCACTGGAACGAGGCAAGAGACCGGCCAAAATCTTCAGGAGCGTGGATTTGCCGCACCCGGATGGCCCGACCACCGCCACAAACTCACCCTCACGCACACGGAAACTGATCTGCTGGAGCGCGTGCACACAACCATCCTTACTGGGGTAGCCTTTCGAGAGATCCTGGACAGAGATGGCATCAACGGTGACATTGCCCCCCGGATTGTCCTGCGCAGATGCGATCTCTTGCCAGATTTGGTTCGAAGTGTGCGCCATTGTGGACCTCCAGAGCAGCCTCAATCCGCGAGATCTGCGCTCACCAGCATCTAAGCCCCGTCACGTTTTCGGAACCTCGCCATCGTTAGAACGACGTCCCCATGCGGACCAGAGGATCGACGACGGCATCAGGAAGTCCGGATCGTCCAAGCGTGCCACGTCTTCCTCGAACTGTTGAGGCGTGACGTAGTTGCGCTCGATCATCGCTCCTCGAAGCAATTCGTAAGTAGCCCGCACGAGAGAGGCGCCAGGAGACCCGCTTTGCCACATGAACACCCGCGCCTCCGCACCGGTACTGACCAGTCCGTGCGCTTGCAACCGTCCAAGGAGCAGCCGTCCAAACCGTCTGTCCACTCCACCATCCTCCAGGACCTTCATCAACGCGACTTGTGTTTGTAAGAGGACCTCCCCGGGACTGACCGCCGGGTCTGGGGGCATGGAGGAGCTATCGTATTCCTCGTCGACCAACCAGCCGCCCGGCTTTAGAGCGGATATCATACGTGCCATGGCCTTCTCGCGCTCCGGTAGATGCATGAGCACCAGGCGTGCGTGTACGAGATCGAAGGCCGCTTCCGGCAAAGGATCCGACGCTATATCGTGGCGGCGCACCTCGAGGTTTGGGAGGTTGAGGGATTCAAGAAAGCGGGGGTCGATGTCGGTCGTTAGGACGTGCCCCTCGGGGCCAACGCGATCTGCTAGCCAAGTCGCGATGGATCCACTGCCACCGCCCACTTCCAGACAGTGCCATCCGGGCGCAACCCCGCACGCTTCCAAGTTACGAATCGTACCTGGGTCAAACACGGCGGAAAGGACGGCGAATCGTGTGGGCACTTCTCTGGCGCTATTGTCGAGCAAGTAGCCGGAGTAGCCTGATCGTGTCCTGCTGGTCCCGTCATTTCCCATGCGCCCTCCGCAGCTTTGGGAACCCGTACCCATGCCACTCTTGCAATGGCCTGCCAGCAACGTTCGGCTGACCATGCCCAGGCCAGCTCAAGGTCGTGGTATTTAGGACCGGAAAGATTTACAATACAAGTTCAAAAAACTTGATAATTGATTAGGAATACTCAATGATTGATTTTACCTCGCGTCAGCTTCGGGCCTTTCTACTCGTGGCACAACATCGCAGTTTCTCGCGCGCGGCTGGAGCACTGTTCATCACCCCCTCAGGCCTGAGTCTCTTGATACGAGAGTTGGAAACCCAACTTGGAGTCAGATTGTTTGATCGCACAACGCGCCATGTTGCACTGACAGCTTCCGGGACGGAGTTGCTCGCTGTCGCTCAACGCAACCTACAGGAGCTGGACGGCACCATGTCACGAATCGGTCGATCGACAAGCGAAACGGGCGTCTCGTTATCAGTCGGGTCACCGCCCTTGCTGATGGCCAGTGTTTTGGCCCCGGCCATCAAGGAATTCCGGTTGCACCGGCCCGACCTTCGATTTCAATTGTGTGATAGTGACAGCGCCAGCGTCATGCAGAAGGTACAGTCGGGCGCACTCGATATGGGCATGGGAGTTTTCTTGAAGCACTTACCTGGCGTCCGGCGACTCCCACTGTTTCGTTTTTCCTTGGTGGTCATACGCGCTAACAGCGGCCAGCAACCCGGGCGTATCACGACCGCCTGGTCTGCACTAAAAGGAGAAAAGCTGGTCTCCCTGCCGCCCTCCATCCCACTTCAGCAGCTTGTAGACAAGCACCTGGCTAAGGCTGGCGTCGCCTATCAACCTCATCTCACGGTGAACTATCTCAACACACAGATCGCCATGGTTGAAGCTGAGGAGGGGGTCGCCATCATTCCTTCGTACGGACAGCTCGCATGCCGAGATCGAAGCATCACGATAAGCCGGCTGGTGAATCCTGTGGTGCACCTCGATTCCTTTCAGATTCGACACGCGGGCAGAAAACTTCCACCCGTCGCCGAAGAATTCACTTCGTTCCTGCAGAGTTACATCGCTAGATGGGCCGGGCGCTCGGGTATTCTCTAGCCAATACGGCATGAGCGCTGTCAAGCCAGAGGGGCCAACTCCTGGTTAGTCGCGAAACCAATAACTTGGGTACTGGTCCCTCTTTGAATCCTGTGTGACGAAGGGCACAGCGGAACGCGTGATAAAGGTCTATCCGTTAAATCTGGAGAGCAAGAATCCGGCAAGGTGCAGCATGCGAAAAAGCGTCCCACATGAGGCAGTGCGCCACGTAGATTTTCCGGCATTGCTTTGGTGTCTCGGAGCCGTACTGGTTAGCTGTCTGAGTTGGCTTTTTTACACGCTTTATGCAGCGCTGCGGTGACACCGCAAAACCGCCTTGCGGTCAACTCCCGGTAAGTCCGGAAATCGGAAACATAGGTACTGGCACTGCACTCCGCCCCGGTGCTACCCGGGCTCAATACCGAGCCGATCATTTACGGCATGTCGGAATCGCTGCTTGCAGCCCAGGTATTTTTCCGTCGTCTGCACGGACACATGACCGAGCAGAAATTGGATTTGTTCCAACTCGCCTCCTGAATCGTGGCAGAACCGAGCGCATGACCTTCTAAGATCGTGCGGAGCGAGTTTTGAAACTCCCAGCCTTGCAGCGTATTCCTTGACGATGTGCCAGACCACCTTCTGGGTGATCTTCGTTCCCCATACTACGCCGCGCCGAGAAACACAGCGGAAAATCCTACCGTGCGCAATCCGCGCCTCGCTGAGCCAGTCGTCAACGATTTGCTTCACCCAATCTGGCATCGGAATGGTGCGGATGTGACCTGCTTTTCCAACTAGGTCCACGATGGCCCAGTGGTCTTCTCGGCGCTGAATATGGTCTAGAGTCAAATCAATCAGTTCTCTTCGACGGAGGCCACAACCTAGAAGCACTGCCAAGATGGCGCGGTCGCGCTTGCCCTTGGCGCTGTGCATATTCGGAAGCTGCCAGAGGGAACGCGCCTCCTCCACCGTCAACCAATTACCGAGCCTCATGCCGAGTTTCTTTGCCCCCTTCACGCGACGAATACCAGCGGCCAAGTCCGGGCTGAGGAGTCCAGTGTCGGCGGCCTCATAAGCAAGCCGTCGTACGGCTGCTAGGCGCACATTGATGGTTCCTGGTGCGAGGAGCCGATCTTCGAGGTGGATTCGATAGCGCGTGACCACGGTCTTATTGAAGGACAAGCGCGGTTCTGAGCAGTACCAACAGACAAAGTCGTCGATGGAGCGCCGATAGCTCCGTTGCGACTCAGGTGACCGCAGGCTGACGAGCACTGCGGATTTGACGTGCTCCAGGTCTGGGAGACCCAGCTTGGATTTCTGCCGATTCTTTCGTGTTGCTTGCTTTCTTTTCTTCATGGATGCCACCTCCCAACTTGGGAAGTTGGGAATGGCACGATTTGTTCTCTTGTGCAATCCCTGGACACCACAGCAGCATGGGAGTATGAACGGGCAGAACAGATATGCCCACTAGCACACTGAGAGGTGTTGCATGGATTTGAATAACGAGAAGTTGGAACAAACCGTTCTCGCCCTTCTCTACTTGAACTCGTTTGATGACAAATCTGGAGAAAAAAGGGCGTGGAAGGGATTGCCCTGGGACGTGATGGATCGCCTCCATCAGAAGGGGTACATCTCTGACCCGGCGAGGAAAAGCAAATCCGTCTGGTTAACCGAAGAGGCGGCCAAGTTGTCGAGGGAATTGTGCGAGAAGTTGTTCGCTTAGAGCTAGAGTCCCGCAAGTACCGCTACCGGGTCTAGAACGAACCTTCCCGGTCAGTCAACTTTATAGGTGGAAAACCGCCCGAAGTGTCGAGTTTCACGGGCCCCGCGTAGTTGGCCGGTCCTGCTAGCAGACTACAACCAGGTGCGGAAATCCCAATTCTCGTCGCGGTGTTCCTGTGAAACCGCCTTGATCCTTGATAGATCGGTCTCAATTCTAGAAGGCGCTCTCTCCTTTAGTCTTTTCATCGTCAGTTCACTTTCAGCGCGCCGCAACACTTCTTGAATTTCTTTCCGGAACCGCACGGACACGAATCGTTCCGACCTACTTTGGAGGTCGCGCGTCCAGGCCCAGGCGTGACTGTACTTCGCCCATGAGCTTCTTGACGCCGGAAATACCGATATGCTCCGACAAGCCCGACCCCCATATGAAAGATGATATCCTCGCGCTTCTCCGGTGCAATCGGCTTTGGACGCAACCCAGAGTCTTCGTCGTGCTCGTGATACAGCATCATCACTGGAACCAAACATCCAGCGTTCTCTTCGTCATTGACCAACGCAGCCCAGCCATCGTGACGCATATGCATGCCACGCATGAAACCACGGGCCCAGTCATTGCCGTGCGCCACGCCGTTCTCGTCCTCCAACACGAGCGGAACATAGACTTCGTGATTGAAGAGCGTCCCAGCGATTGCGTTCCAATGGCGCATCAGCAGTCCGAAGATTTCGTCTGCCTCTTCGGCAGTGGCGAACTCGCAGACCTCCGATACTACGCCGCCAAAGACCTCGGGACTATATTCGCTCGCCATCACGACCTCCGGCCCGGCGATCAGGGCCGCGAAGAAACCGTCCAGCTCCTCAACATTCATCGCCTTCCCGCCCTTGCAACTTTTGAGGAAGTTCCCGAGCTGATCGAGCTCCGCATCGCTGAGGGGCTCGAGTTTGGTGAACACAATCATTTCGATTTCCGATGCTCTGCTACGGCCACCCACAATACCACCCTTTGTGGGCCGTTGTACCGAAGACTGGACAGTAGGCCCCGAAAAACCGCCGCCTCCCGACGGTCATGGTCGACCAGCGCGAACCGCTGCTCCAGAGAATATGTGCTAGTACCTCACTTTCCGATAACCGGACTAACCGGGCATTAGGCGGGTACTCGCTTCCCTGTCCTGCCCCTTCAAGGATTGATTTGTCAAAAGCTGAAAAAACTGTTTACACTCTCG
>Ga0187771_10003400_pt1 | contig 11110 bp, 9 predicted proteins | sample 0116_SJ02_MP15_1_FD_133139 | JGI IMG/M metagenome (GOLD analysis project Ga0187771, IMG submission 133139) | Tropical peat soil microbial communities from peatlands in Department of Meta, Colombia - 0116_SJ02_MP15_10_MG | ecosystem: Environmental > Terrestrial > Soil > Wetlands > Peat | place... | reverse complement strand
TTCATCTTCTTATTCTCCCCTAGGGAGATCCCTTTTCCCTCCTTTTGATTCTTAGTCTTTAGCGTCTCCATCTTTAAGGCCTTTCCTTTCTTTTTGACCGGCTTCCTTTTGTCCCTTTTCGCATATAGATGCAGTCGTTCTCTGAAGCATAGCCCTGCACCACGTCTTCCGCCAACGCCAAACAATTGGGACACCCGCAAGAACCACAATCGATGCCGGGAAATTTTTTGACGACCCCGTCAATGCAGCGCAACTTTTCCATGGCAACTTTTAGATCTTCATCCAACCGCATCCCTTCCCGGGGACGCCAAGGCTGATTCAGACGATAAAGGCCTTTTTCCCGAGAATCCCCCCACGAAGCCTTACTTTTGAGGGACGAGGGATATTTCCGGATCCCAGATTGGAGATGAAACTTGGCCAGATAGGGATTCTGCACATTCAGGGCTCCCCCCAAGCACCCCCCCGGACAACTCCAGGCTTCGATAAAAGGAACCGTTCCCAAAAGGCCATTTTCGGCCAGCTCCAGGATATCGACCACTTGACGAATTCCATCCACGACGAGGCTGGCCTCTAAGATCCCCAACGCTTTGCTCTCCCCTCCGGCATAGGCCCACTCCAGGCCGAAGGAAGAGTTTTCCTCGGATCCCAGATCGCTGGATCTATTTTTTTGGTGAAGGGAGCCCTTCAGGGGGTTATAAAGATCTGCCAATGGAACCGCCCCGCTAAAGCCACCTTCTGCGGATAAGGGTCTAATTGCCGCGTGAGCCTTGGCCAAACACGGGACAATGTAATAGAAGCTGGCCATCGAATTTTTCGAAATCTCTTCTTTTAGCCTGTGAGCCATGATCTCATAAGGAGGAATAATGGGAACTAGATTCTCGATCAGGGATGGAAATTTTACCTGCACTAGCTGGACCACAGCCGGACAATCCGAAGAGATGGCTGGAAAGGCCCTTCCTTCGGAAGATAAAAAATTGGAAACTGCCCCGCGGTATATTTCCAGGCTTTCCCCCATTTCCCTTACCGAGGAAAATCCAATATCCCGGAAGGCCTGTATAACCCTCAAGGGGGGCGTCGAGTCGCCAAACTGGCCAAATACTACCGAGTCCAAGACGGCGCAGGCATTGTCATTCTTTTCCTTTATCTGGCTCAGAGAATCTGCTTGAACCGTCCAGGCCTCCCGAGGACAGACCCAGATACATTGCCCGCACTGAATACATCGGTGGGGTATGACCTCGGCTTTCCCTTTGCGAACCCGAATGGCTTCCGTTGGACATACGCGGATGCAATGCGTGCAGCCGCGGCAGAGTCCCTTTTGCAAACTTAATAGAAGCCCTCGGCCCTCGCGGGGAGGCTCATCTTTCTTTTTTCTCCCGCTCATTCAGGTTGACTTTAAATCGTAGGGTAGTCCCTCGATTTACCTCTGATCGAATCTCCATCCAATCTGAGTTTTTTTTAATGTTCGGGAGCCCCATTCCACTCCCGTAACCCAACTGCTTCACATAAGGCGGAGAAGTCGTATACCCCTCCTGCATAGCTAATTGGATATCGGGGATCCCCGGGCCGAAATCATCGATCGTAACCTCGACACATCGGCCTTCGAGACAAACCCGGATAGTTCCTCTTTGGGCGTAGATGATGACATTCAACTCCGCCTCATACGCTGCTGTAGCCACCCGGCGGATAATATCCGACGGCAACCCCAGCCGCTTCAGCCTTTTTTTTATTTCAAAGGAAGCCTCTCCAGCCTTCTTAAAATCTTGCCCTTGTATTTCAAATTCTCCGATCATAAAAAAAGGGGAATAGTGCCGAATTTTCTTTTTTTTATAAGATTAGCAAGGAGAATGCCAGAGCATGAAAAAAGACCGTTTAAAGGTCTTTGGTAAAATATGGAAATTATATCTGTTTTTTTGGGCCTCGACGGAGCACAGGAAACAATCCTAGGTTTTTTCTCGAAAAATTGACACAATGTCAAAAAACAACCTTAATTTAAAAAAGAAAATGACAAAAACTTAAAAAAAATCATCAAATTTGATCATAATTGACATTCTGACAAAATACTTTTTAAAATGCCTTTTTGTCTGAAAATAGAAGATAGATTCCGCCGATTGGGGAAAACAAGAAATTTGTCTGGCAAAAAGGAAATCGCAGGAAAAGGGGTAGAAAGATATCAGCGGTCAAATGGAGAAGTCAGCGTAGGGGTAGTCGATTTTCACCATTCTCAGGAACCTTGGCGGTGTAATCTTTTCTTGAGCAAATCCAGCGCGGCATGGATCTCGTCGGAACGCAATAGGTAACAGGCCCCCCCATAGACCAAGATGCCTACGGCCACTGCACCGCATAATAAAGCAACCCGCTCTCCAGTGATGCCCGATATGTCCCAACGGCCCTGAAAGCAGATGGCATAGGTGGCAATGCCCATGAGGATTGAAGCGCTCAAATTCTTGCCCAAGGACAAGAGAATTTTTCTGGCCCCGATTGGTCCTATCTTCTTCCGGAGAAGAAATCCCAGCACGGCGAAGTTTACTCCGGCCGCCAAAGAGGTAGCCAAGGCTAAGCCTCCGTGTTTTAAAGGAATCATTAAAACCGCTCCGAAGCCAGCGTTGATCAGGAGGCTCAGAAAAGCGACCTTCACCGGCGTACGGGTATCCTGAAGGGAATAGAAAACGGGAACGACGATTCGGACCCCGGCGAAAGCCGCCAATCCCAGGGCATAGAACAACAGCGCCTGGGCGGTCATCTTGGTTGAAAGGGCGTCAAAAGCCCCCCTCTGAAAGAGAAGGTTCAGGATAGGCTGGCGGAGGACGATAAGGCCTACCATTGCCGGAAGGATGACAAAAAAAGTTAGACGCAAGGCAAAGGAGAGTGTTTCTTTTACCGCCTCCAGATCGCCCCTGGCAGTCTCTTCGGAAAGCGAAGGAAGGACCGCAGTGGCAATAGCAATGGCAAAGACTCCCATCGGGAATTCTAGAAGGCGGTCGGCATAATAAAGGTACGATACGCTTCCTTCCGGGAGATAAGAAGCCAAAAAAGTGTTTACAATCACATTGAGCTGGGTAACCGCGAGGCCCAGAATTGAAGGGGCCATTAAAGCCCCCACGCGTCGGACACCGGGGTGGGCCAGGTTGAAGAGGAACCGGAAGGAAATGCCCTTGCGGCGCATAAAAGGAATTTGGAAGAAGAACTGGGTGATCCCCCCCAAAAGGACCCCGAAGGCCAGGGACAGGATAGGTTGGGAAAAGAGACCGGAGAATAACAGGGCGCAGGCAATGATGGAGATGTTCAGAAATACAGGCGAAATGGCTGGAGCAGCAAAATGCTTCAGAGAGTTCAAAACCCCCATGGCCCAGGCTACCAAACCGATAAAGAGGATGTAAGGAAACATCAGCCGATTGAGCAAAACCGTAAGCCGAAACTTTTCCGGTTCCAGGGAGAACCCGTAAGCCATGGCTTTGACGATCCAAGGAGAAAAAATAATTCCTGCCGCAGTCAGGATGACAAGGAAGACGGTCAGGGCGGAAAAAGAGGCGTACACCAATTCATCGCTATCCTCTTTTGACTTTTGGCTTAGGTATTCTGAATATACAGGGATAAAAGAAACCGTGAATGATCCTTCCCCTACTAACCGCCGAAGAAGATTGGGAATACGGAAGGCTACAAAGAAGGCATCGGTGGCCATCCCTGCTCCAAAGAGCTGAGCCACGATCATATCCCGAAGAAATCCGAAGATTCGGGAAAGGAGCGTCGCCCCCCCAACGACACCCGCGGCTTTGGCAATTCTTTTCTTTGTGCTCATCTGTGGCTTGCCGTGGGGAGATTCGGTGCTCCCCTTCCGAGCTTTTAAATCCCAAACAACCCTGGCCATTGTATTTTGATAATAGGAACAGGCTTGAGACTTTGCGTTCGGGATTCAGCGCTTACGGGAAATCTTCGGCTCCCTCCATCCCAGAAATATCAAGAAACCCCTTGACATTCCCGTCATTCTATTTTTTAATAAATTCATAGACGAATCAGATCCTAATGAAGGAGGTCATGTGGCCACCCATACCTCAGCTTTGAAAAGGGCCCGGCAGAGCGAAAAAAGGCGCCAGCGCAACGCTTCCGTGAAATCAACCCTGAAAACACATACCAAAAAAGTACTTCAAGCCGTTGAAGGCCAAAACCGCGAAGAGGCTCGAAAAGCCCTGGCTGGCCTCATCCCGGCTCTGCAGAAAGCTTCCGCCAAAAAAATAATCCATCCGCGGACCGCGGCCCGCAAAATTTCTCAGCTGACCAAGAAAGTGAATGCCCTCGCCTCTCCGGCTTAATCCCCTTCTGGTATATCCTCCTTCGTCTTTCATCGATAAGGTCACTTCCTCCGGTGCTCGGGAGATACCCCGGAATTCAGCAGAAGGGTTAAGAGGTATTCTTCCAGGAGGAGCCCTTTATCTGAACGGCTCAATTTTAACCTCCGGTCGGCTTTCAAGGTAAGCCGCCAAAGCTTCTCCAGCAAGGAGGACGGGAATCGGTCCGCCTGCCTCCAAAAGTCCTCGGCGCTGCGCGGTGGAATCCTCAATCGATCCTCTGCCTCCTTTTTCGGACAGCCCCTCGCCAGGAGATCCTTGGCCCTCCGAATCAGACGGAGTTGCCGGACGAGTAAAGAAAAGAGGAGAACGGGAGGCTCTCCTTGCTGCAAATTTTTGCGCAACAGACGCAGCGTTTCTCCGAAATCCAGACGGCCCATCGCCCGGGGAAGGTCGAAAAGACTCTCGCTGCGGGTATCTTCGGTCATGGCCAGCACTTCTTCCTCTTCTATCTTTTCTCCGGAACCCTTTGTCAAAATGAATTTTTCGAGTTCCCTCTGGATATCCTGCAAACCGGATCCGACGCGCTCCAGAAGGAGGATGATAGCCTCTTCTGAAATAGGATGGCCGAGCTGCTCCGCCCGGGACCGGACCCAGCGATGGAGTTCTTTTTCGTACGGGGGGAAGAAAGCGACGATCGCCCCTTTATCCTCCAAAGCCTGAAAGAATTTGGTCCGCTGGTCGGTCTTCTCTCCGATAAAAATGGCACAAGTCTGGGGATGGGGATTATGGAAGTAGTCGATAAAAGGAGACGGCGATTTCTTCCAGATCGCGTCCGCATTGCGGATGATCACCGTACGCCGCGGAGAACGGATGGGAAAGACCTGGAGGCTCGCTACAATGTTCTCTGCCTCTTCTTCCTCTCCATCGAGAACTTCTCGGTTAAAGTCCCGGGTCGCCGGTTCGAGGGCCTTCTCCTCGATCTTCTTCAAGGCCTCATCCACTAACCATTTTTCCGGCCCCCAAAAATAATAAAGGGGTAATATTTTACCCCTTTGGATTTCCCGAAAAAATTCTTGGCTGTTCATGTTCTCATCACAGGAGGCCCAAGGGAATTCTGACCGAAGAATTCGGGGTTAAAAGTTTCCCAGGATCAATTCGTACACTTTTTCCGCCAGGAGCAAAGATATCTGCCGGATAGCTTGTCTTTTAAACTGCTCAGTCGCATTCAGGTCTTGAACCACGGCGTAGTTCCTCCACTCGCTCATCACTTCCCGGAATAGTACTTTTCCGTTCTTCTGGTCCTTAAGAGTAAACTCTATGGTTAAAGTTGCCCGGTATTCAGTGGAAAATTGGTTCGCGCTGGTCACGGCTACCGGAAAATTAGTGAAGGAATTGATGGTTCCGGTCAGCAGGGTGTCTGCCAAGCTTTGGGTGGTTACCGGCAAACGGCTGGAAGATACGAATTTCTCTACTAGACCTTCGGTCACAATGCTCTCGATGCCGGTCTCAATCGTACGGTTTCCAAAGATAGGAATCGCTACCGAGTGGACTCCCGGCGGGAGATTGGTCTCCCTCCCCCGCAGATGATAGCCGCAGGCCGTCCAGAGAAGGCACCCGAGGAGAATGAGATGGCAAGCCCGGTTCAATAGGGTTTCCTTAATCCACCACGATCATAACCCTGCAATCCTCCAGGAAAGTGCCTTTCTGAGCAAAGGGGGCCAATTTTTGCGCTTCTCCTCTGGCCAGGATAACGTCTGCCGGGTTCGCAGGGTCCACCCGGAATCCTTTTAGGGTTAAAGGGTTCTTCCCTACCCGGGGATTGGTTTGGGCAGCCGTCAAATCGCGAGAAAAAAGGGCCAAGCCATTTTGGGCAGCTTTCTCCGGGGGAACAAAATTTCCTCGGTATAATTCCTGCCCGTTTTCATCCAGTATCCGGCTGACCAAGGCCGGCTTCATTCCCAACCCGCGGCTGTCGATCACTACCCCCGTGAATTTGGGCAGTTCTGCGGGGTCAGGAAGCGGCCGCTCGGTAGCCTTGGCGGTGGAAACCAGGGTTTCCACCGCCTTTTTCTCAGGCATAGTTAACGGTGGTGAAGATGAAAGTGAAGGTGAGGGTGAAGGCGGTGGACTGGGTTTCTTCCCGCTTACAGCTTGAGGCGGCTCAAGGAGGGAGGCCTTTGGCTCAATCCTCAATTCAGCCGGTGGAGAGGGGATTTCTCTCGCCCCCTTCCTCTGTTCTGCTGCTGTATTCAGCATCAAAGATAGAAAATCTCCCGAAAGGTTCAGGGCTACGGTTACCTCAATCGCCCCGTCCGAAAGGTACTTCCTGAATTGTTTCAATTCTACCGCCCCCTGGATGAAACCTTCTGCCTGGAGGTGGATCTGGTCATTCTTGGCCATAAAATTTTCCACCTGGGTGACCGAATCCACCCGAACCCCTTTGAGGACTTCCAATAGATTCCGGCGGGCGTCAGTCAGGGCTGCTCGTTCCGTCATCAACCGAGCCTGAGCAATATTCCTGGCTTCTTTTGGGGGTGCTCCGCTTCCCTTGGCCACGATGGTTCCCTGAGACCAGTTGATTTCACCACTTCCAACGGTCTCGATGACCTCTCCGGGCCCTCCCCAGATCCCCCCAGTCCATAAAGCCAAGATGAAAAACCCCAGGACACAAGAAAAGAAAGGCTTCACGGCTTCCTCCCTGCAAAAGCCTCCGGTTCCGGCCGATCCAGCCAGGGCTTTAAATTTATGTCCCCCAGGAAAAGGGATTCGGCAGGGGAGGATCCCCCCCACCAGTTTTCCCGCGCGTCGAGATAAATAGAGGACTGGCTTTGAATGGCAAAAGGATTCTCCCGGAAATTATTCCGGTTGATCTTCGGGCGGGCGGACCCAAGAGCCACGATCGCTCCAGTCCCCGCATTTCCGGCGAAAGTGCTGAAGGAAATCTTCGGGGCTCCCTCGCGTGTCACCTTGATTCCGGCCTGTTCGTTCCGGGCGATGAGGCAATGATCAATATCCGGTGCACCATAGGCAATTTCCAGGCCTGTCTCCGCGAATTCAAGAATACAGTAACGGAAGAAGCTGGCCACTTGGGTCGGTTGTTCAAATCGGGCCACAGCCGGGTAACTTCCCGGCGAGGGGGAAGAGCTGCTGGAAGTGAAGGTGATCAGTCGATCGAGGGTCCCCCGGGCATGAATTCCGCCGTTTTTGACAACGATTGAGGAACCCGGGTTGAATTTCAAGGTCACCCCTGGCTGAATGAAAAGCGTTGCCCCTTCATCGACGACAACTTCTTTTTCCAGAATGTAAGGACTGTTATTCAGGGTTAAGAAAGAGTCTCGCGCCACCCGCCCGCCCAGGGGACTTTTTAAAATGGAAAGCTCCATGGGCTTTCCCTGAGGGTAAGGAGCATCCAAAACTCGCTGGTAATTCACCCGCCCATAGATTCGATCGATGATTTGCAAACCCTCTTTGGTTCCCCACCAATTATCATTCGCATCCACCGGAACATCCTTTTCGAGGCTGTTGTAAATATCGTATTTCCCATTGTCGTGGATGTTATTTTGGGTCAGGCGAGCAGAAGAAGAAAGGAACCGGATACCCGCGTCCCCATTATTCAGGATTCGATTATTCTGGATGGACGGGTTGGCCTCTTTGGAAAGGATTCCATCCTTCTGATTCCCCCGGATTATATTCTCTTCCAGGATGGGGACGGCTCCGGCCGAAATCTCTATCCCAGCGATGATGTTCCCGGAGATGACGTTTCCCCGGATTATTGATTTAGAGAAGGGCTCGCTGATCCGAAGGCCTACTTGGTTTCTGGAAAGATCGTTGCCGGCAATGAGTGGGGACGAGGAGGAGCAGGTAATTCCGGCCACCGCACTGGTAATTTTGGAAAATTCTATAGCGCTTTCCTCGTTTTTGGTCCCGTCAAAAACAATGCCTTTCCATTCTTTGACCGGCGAAGAGGATTCAAAGGTGATCATGCTCTGCTGATCCCCCCGGGCGATCAATTTTCCGAAGACCGAAATCCCCTCCCCCTGCGAGCGGATGACCGTCCCCGGCTCAATGTTGAGGGTTGCCTTGGGCTCTACCACCACTTCTCCCTCAATCACATAGGGGCTGGCCCCCGCAAACCAGGTCGTCCGTCCGGAGAGAAGCCCTTTCACCGCGGTCGGCCCAGGGGACACGGGTGTAGCCTGGATGGGCTCAGAGAGCTTACTTTCGTTTCCCGCGAGGTCCACTCCCGAAACTCGGTAATAATAACTTGTCCCGTTAGCCAATTCCCGGTCCTGGAAGCCATTCATTTCGGTAGCCCCCGCCTCCTTGTAGCCGGTCAGAGGAGTGAGGCTCCGATAAATCTTGTACTTGGCAATATCTTTATCCGGACTCTTCGTCCATATGAGATCGACAGATTTGTCCCGCCCTGAGCCTTTTAAACCCCCAGGGACACCCGGAGGAATTGTATCGATAGTCACCGGGCCTAGGGCATCGGCCCATTCTGTCGAATTCCCCTGGTCATCTGAAAGAATGCCGGTGATGAGGGCCTCTTCAACATAATCCCCGGGAAGGACTTTGTAGCCCCCGGTGTAGGTTCCCGGCTCTTCTTCCTGGAGGGGGATGTCCTTCTTAAAATCTCCAATTTTGAAAACCGCCTTCTTCCTGGGGTCTCCCTCCATGGCCACCTTAATTGTGTCCCCTGCTTTCAGGGCATATCGGTCTGTCCTTCTCATCCCGTCATGAGCCAGAATGGTAATATTCGGAGGCCTCAATGCCTGGGCTCGGGTGGGCTGCGGGATACTCTTGACCATATCGCGGAAGAGATCATCGGAAGACCGGAGAAGTTCGATCTCGCGCATATTCAAGGCCGTGCTCAACGCGGTTAAAATCAACCCCACGGGAGAGGTGGCCACTCCTCCCCCATGTTTACGAGACACATGTTTGCCCCACCATAATTCTTTTCCGGACTTCCCGTCAATCATCTGAACTTCAGCCCCGACGGCCACCTGGGAATAGACCCCTGCATAGATTCGATCAAAATGAGTGACTTCTCCCCGGATAACGGCGTCGACATGGAGGATCTCTCTCAGCTTTAGGGGAGGAGTCTGGGCAACTTTTTCCGGAGTGTCCAAGTCCGCTTGCCGCAGAGCCTGATCTACCTTGAATAGAGGAATGGCAGTGTAGTTCAGCGTACTGAAATGCCCATGAAAGGATTGGCGCACAATATCGAAGGCTTCCTTCTTGTTGGTCATATTCAGAAAGGGCAAGACGGCCACGGTCTGGGGCGGATGATCCCGCAAAGATGGGTCTACGCGATATTCGCCCTTAAAGGGTATCACCACTGGGGCCATTACCTTGGCCTGTTGGGTATACAGACATCCCCCCCCCGATATTCCGACGGTGAGGGCCATAATTCCTGACAGATTCACAATCCATCTTCTCATGGTTCCCCTCGCATGGTGAGATGGTTCTGAAAGAAGGAAATCGAAGGCTACCCAGAATGATTTGACGCCCCAGTTATTCAGCCTTTTTACCAACTCGCAGGCCTATTGTCAAACCCGCTATATGACCAGATTGACCAACTTCCTGGGCACCAGAATGACCTTCCTGACCTTTTGACCCTGCAGGATTTCCTGGATTCGTTGATGGGTTAAGACCGCTTCCTTGACTTCTTCTTCCGAGGCATGAGCTGCAACCGTAATCCGGCTGCGCAGCTTTCCGTTCACCTGGATGACCATCATGACTTCTTCATCCTTTATCGCTTCCCCATCATACCGGGGCCAGGAGACTTTCGCAACGCTCTCCGCATGCCCCAGTACCTCCCAGAGTTCCTCGCAGACATGGGGAACGAAGGGTGAAAGGAGAACCACCACCGTCTCCACCGCTTCCCGCATCACTCCTGTAGTGTAAGGGTTAGTCCCTTTTCTCTTCTCTTCGACCTGATAAAGCTGGTTCACCAATTCCATGATGGCGCTGATCGCGGTGTTGAAGTGAAAGCGATTTTCGATGTCTTCCGTGACCTTCTTGATGGTCATATGGGTCTTGCGCCTCAAACCCCGCAGGCCTTCTGCAAGGTCCCATTCCTTCCGGGGTAATTCAGCCCTCTTCAGGGCCTCGGCCCATTCCTCAACCAGACGCCAGATCCGGTTAAGAAAACGGAATGCCCCGTCAACACCTTGTTCGCTCCATTCGAGGTCTTTTTCCGGCGGAGAGGCGAAAAGGCAGAAAAGACGTACGGTGTCAGCTCCATACTTTTGCACCAGCGCGTCGGGTTCGACCACATTTTTCTTGGACTTACTCATCTTCTCCGTTCGACCCACCTGCACCGGTGAACTGCATTTCTTGCATTTCAAATCCTCCCCCACTTCCTCCGGGAAGAGGAACCCGTCGCGGGGGCAGAAATGAGTCTCTTTGACCACCATCCCCTGAGTCAGGAGATTGGTAAACGGTTCGGGGAAATCAACCAAGCCATAATCCCGAAGGACCCGGGTGTAGAATCGGGAATAAAGCAAATGGAGGATGGCGTGTTCGATCCCCCCGATATACTGGTCTACGGGCATCCAGTATCCCACTTCTTCCCGGTTGAACATCGCTCGGTCTTCCTTGGGGCTGCAAAAGCGCTCGAAATACCAGGAGGATTCCACAAAGGTATCCATGGTATCCGTCTCGCGTTTGCCCGGCTTCCCGCAGTGGGGGCACGGGGCGTTTACAAAATCGGGGACATGGGCCAGGGGCGATGCCCCCAGGCCGGTAAGTTTCACATCCTGAGGGAGGACGACGGGAAGGTCTTTCTCGGGAACAGGAACCGTTCCGTGTTCCGGGCAGTA
>Ga0187771_10003399_pt1 | contig 11110 bp, 11 predicted proteins | sample 0116_SJ02_MP15_1_FD_133139 | JGI IMG/M metagenome (GOLD analysis project Ga0187771, IMG submission 133139) | Tropical peat soil microbial communities from peatlands in Department of Meta, Colombia - 0116_SJ02_MP15_10_MG | ecosystem: Environmental > Terrestrial > Soil > Wetlands > Peat | place... | reverse complement strand
CGCGCGCCTGCGCGCGCGGGCTGGGGAGTCGCGCTTCTGGGCGAAGATCGTCGCGCTCGTCGTGCGGCGCCCGATCGTTTGGGGAGCGGCGGCGGCCGCCCTGCTCGTGGCGCTCGCGATCCCCGCGTTCAGCCTGCACACAGTCTCGGCCGGGATGCAGGGGCTGCCCGCCGGGATGCGCGTCGAGCAGGTCTACAACCGCGTCCAGCAGGCGTTCCCGGGCGGCGCGGTGCCGGAGATGGTCGTGATAAGCGCCGCCAACGTCGACTCGCCGAGGATCGTCAGCGCAGTCGCCGCGCTGGAGCGCGCGGCGCTCGCGACGCGGCAGATGTACGAGCCGATCACGGTCGGGGTCAGCGCATCGCGACGCGCCGCGCGCGTCTCGATCCCGCTCGCGGGCACGGGGACGAACGCTGCGTCGATCAGCGCGCTCGCCCTGCTGCGAGGTCGCGTGATCCCCGCGACGATTGCCCGCGTGCCGGGCGTCAGGGTCGACACGAGCGGCCTGGCGGGCCAGACCGTGGATTTCAACGCGACGATGAAGTCGCACGCGGTCTACGTGTTCGCGTTCGTCCTCGGCTTCGCGTTCGTGCTGCTGCTACTCGCCTTCCGTTCGATCGTGATCCCGCTCACGGCGATCATCCTCAACCTGCTGTCGGTCGGGGCGGCGTATGGCGTGCTCGTGCTGATCTTTCAACAGGGCCGATTCCAGTCGCTGCTCTCCTACACCTCGGTCGGCGGGGTCATCAACTGGCTGCCGCTGTTCCTCTTCGTGATCCTCTTCGGACTGTCGATGGACTACCACGTGTTCATCCTCAGCCGCGTGCGCGAGGCGCACGAGCGGGGCATGGGCAGCGCGGACGCAGTCGCCCACGGGATCGAGACGACCGCCGGCGTCATCACGAGCGCGGCCGCGGTCATGATCGCCGTCTTCGCGATCTTCGCGACGCTCGACGAGATCATCTTCAAGATGGTCGGCGTCGGGCTCGCGGCGGCGATCCTGATCGATGCGACCGTGGTTCGCGCGGTGCTCGTGCCGGCGACGATGCGCCTGCTGGGCGAGCGCAACTGGTATCTCCCGCGCTGGCTCGAGTGGCTGCCGCACATCGCGATCGAGCCACCGCCGCCCGTTGGCGCCAGCGCGCCGGAGGTGCCGAGCCGGCGGTCGCGGGCCCGTCGCCGTCCCGCCGCCGCGGCCGGTCGCTGAGCAGCCGCCGGCGCACGGTCGGCTCAGTGGAAGCTACGCACCTGCTTCGCGGCCCGCTACGGACTGACCCGCGGCGGTGGAGCCATAGCCTAGTGGCCTTGTCTCGAGCAGCGTCGGGTAGCTGGCCCATGAACGCCACCATCGATCACCGCGAGCTGTACCGGCTGCCATGGTCTCTGCCCGACAACGCGATCGCCTGGCTCGAGCCGACCAAGAAGTGCAACCTCGCGTGCTTCGGCTGCTACCGCACGAACGACCCGCGCGGGCACAAGACGCTGGCGGAGGTTCGCGGCGACCTGGACGTGTTCGCGCGCTACCGCACGGTCGACAGCGTGTCGATCGCCGGAGGCGATCCGCTCGTGCACCCCGAGATCGTCGAGATCGTCGCGATGGTGGCCGGCGATGGGCTCAAGCCGATCATCAACACCAACGGCCTCGCGCTGACCGAGGAGCTGCTCGCCGAGCTCGTGCGCGCCGGCGTCTGCGGCTTCACCTTTCACATCGACTCCAAGCAAGGGCGCCCGGGCTGGAAGACGGCGAACGAGGTCGAGCTATGCGAGCTGCGCCAGCGCTACGCGGAGATGGTTGCGAAGGCCGGGAACCTCGGCTGCTCGTTCAATGCCACCGTCTACGAGGACACGCTCGCCTATGTTCCCGACCTCGTGCAGTGGGCGCAGCGCAACGTCGACATCGTCAACACGATCGTCTTCATCGCTTTCCGCTCGGGGATCGTCGGCGGCGAGTTCGACTACTTCGTTGGCGGGCGGCCGGTCGACTTCTCGGCGATGCCCTACGCGACGGCCGACCAGACGCCGCACGAGCTTCAATCGACCGACATCGTCGCCGAGATCCGCAAGCGCCTCCCCGACTTCGCGCCGGCCGCCTACCTCAACGGCACCGAGCGGCCCGACACGTTCAAGTGGCTGCTTACCGGAGCTCTCGGTACGCGCGAGCGCATCTACGGCTACGTCGGCCCGCGTACGATGGAGCTTGCGCAGGTTTACCACCACCTGACGACCGGCCGCTACCTCGCTTACACCGCGCCCGGCGTTCTCGCCCACGGGCGTCCGATGCTGCTGCTCGGTGCGGTCGACCGCCGCCTGCGCGCGATCGCGCGGCACTACCTCAGCGACATGCTGCGCCGCCCGGCGCGCCTGCGCGAGCCGCTGCGCTTCCAGTCGGTGATGATCATCCAGCCCGCGGACATCTATGTCGACGGCCACCAGAACATGTGCGACGGCTGTCCCGACATCACGGTCTTCGACGGCCGCCTCGTCTGGTCGTGCCGGCTCGAGGAGCCGGAGCGCTACGGCGACTTCGTCGAGATGATCCCGAAGCACCACGGCTGACGGTCGCGTCGCCGTGCACTAGCCTCCGAGCTTTTTCACACTTCGGTTGTGAATAAGATGGCAGGGGCGGCGGCTACGGGGGGCTGCTCGCCAGCGACTCGAGCGGGGTGTCGCTGTCGGTCAGCGCGGCAACGTCCACCGCTCGGCGCGAGCGGATCAGTGACTGTACGTGCTCGTTGACGTCCCACACGTTGACGTTCATGCCCGCCACGACGCGTCCGGCTTGCAGCCAGAACGCGACGAACTCGCCGCTCTCGCGGTCGCCCCGGAACACGACCTCGTCCCACTCGGTCGCGTAACCGGAGTACTCCATGCCGACCTCGTACTGGTCGGAGAAGAAGTACGGGATCCGGTCGTAGCTGACGGCTTGGCCGAGCATCGCCCGCGCCGCCGCCGGTCCCTGGTTGAGCGCGTTGGCCCAGTGCTCGACACGAATCTGCCGCTCAAAGAATGGATGCCACGCGCTGGCGACATCCCCCGCGGCGAACACGTTCGCGGCCGAGGTGCGTAACCCGTCGTCTACGACGATGCCGTTGTCGACTCGCAAGCCCGCCTCGCGAGCGAGGTCGGCTCGCGGCATGACGCCAACGCCGACGACCGCGAAGTCGCACTCGACCGTCTTGCCCGATCCGGTGCGCACGCGCCGGACCGCGGTGTCGCCCTCGAACGCCTCGACCCCCTCGCCGAGCAGCAGCTCGACGCCATGCTGGGCATGCACGTCGCGGTAGAACTCACCGATCTCGCGGCCAAAGACACGCTCGTTGGGCAGCTCCAGCGGGTCGATCAACGTCACCTCGAGCCCGCGCTCGCGCGCCGCTGCCGCGACTTCCGAGCCGATCCAGCCCGCGCCGACGACAGCCACGTGACCACCCGCATCGAGCCGCTCCCTGATCGCCTCACTGTCCGCCAGCGTGCGCAGGTAGCGGATCCCGTCGAGCTCGGATCCAGGAATCGCGATTCGCCTCGGCTCGGCGCCGGTCGTCAGCAGCAGACGATCGAACTGAACCGCGCGGCCACCGTCGAGCGTCACGCACCGTGCGCCGGGGTCGATTGCGGTCACTGCCGTGCCCGCGAGCAGCTCGATCTCGTGCTGGTCGTAAAAACCGGGCTCGTGCACGAAAGCCTTCTCGCGGTCCCACTCGCCGCGCAGGCTTTCCTTGCTCAGTGGCGGGCGCTCGTACGGGCGCTCCGGCTCCTCGCCGATCAGCACCACGTTGCCGTCGAACCCCTGGTCGCGCAACTCCGAGGCCGCCTTGGCGCCGGCGAGGCTCGCGCCCACGATCACGAATGTCCTCTCGCTCATCCTTCTCACGCGAGCCTAGCGCGAGCGGCATGGCGGCTCTCACCCTCGATCGCCGCGATCGACTCTCGCAAAGTCAATGCCCCGCTTCGCGGGGCTTTCCAGTGGGCGATCCTGGACTCGAACCAGGGACCTCTTCCTTATCAGAGAAGCGCTCTAACCGACTGAGCTAATCGCCCGGGGGCGCCCGGTCCGTCCAGCGCCGTAGCTGGGCCATGTTAGCGACCCGACTCGCCACCGGGCGGCAACGCAGCCCGCCGCCGATCTAGGACGGCGGGTGACTCAGTCGCTCCGCCAGCTCGAGCGCCTCCTCCGGCGAGCCGAACGAGAGCTCGGCACGGTAACCGCCCGAGCGGCCGACCGTGACGTGGACCTCGGCCCCGAGCGCTTCCGAGAGGCGCTCCGCGATCGTCGCACACGCCTCGACCTGATCGGGATGGAGCGGCGCCCGGCGCCGGCGGGTCGCGGCCTTCGCTTCGGCGCCCGAGGCCCGCGCGGCCCCTTCGAGCGCCCGTACAGACCAGCCCTCGACGGCGGCGCGGTGAGCGAGCGTCCGGCGCGCGTCGTGCTCGCGCGCGAGGAGAAGCGCCCGGCCGTGGCCTTCGCTGAGCGCGCCCTGCTCCAGCAGCTCGAGCGCCTCGTCCGGGAGATCCAGGAGCCGTATGAGGTTAGACACGGCGACGCGGCCGCGACCGACCCTCAGGCCGACCTCCTCGCGAGAGAGGCCGAGCTCCTCGACCAGCGCGGCGCAGGCGCGCGCCTCTTCCACGGGATTCAGGTCTTCGCGCGCCATGTTCTCGATCAGTGCGAGCTCCAGCGTCTCGGCGTCGTCGCGCGGCCGCACGAGCGCCGGGATCAGTTCGAAGCCCGCGAGCTGGGCCGCACGCCAGCGGCGCTCGCCGGCGATCAGCTCATAGCGACCGCCCGGCTTGGGGCGGACGAGGATCGGCTGCAGGACGCCGCGGGCGCGCAGCGAGTCGGCGAGTGCGGCGAGCCCCTGCTCGTCGAAATTGCGGCGCGGCTGGTGCGGATTCGGCGAGATCAGCTCGACCGCCAGCTCGCGCAGGTCGTCGCGCTCATCCTCCGCGCCGTGCGAGACAGCGAGAATCGCAGCCAGCCCACGGCCCATGCCGCGCTGGCGCGGGCCGCCGCCCGGCGATGTGCCGGGCCAGCTAGCCACCGCCGGCGACCTCGCGAGCGAGCGCTACATAGGCGTCGGAGCCGGCGCAGAACGGGTCGTGGAGGGTCACGGGAACGCCGAAGCTCGGTGCTTCGCTGACGCGGATGTTGCGTGGGATCACGGTCTCGAAAACGAGGCCCGGGAAGTGCTCGCGTACGTCGCGCTCGACGTCGCGGCCCAGGCGGGTTCGGTTGTCGTGCATCGTCAGCAGCATGCCTGCGACGCTCAGGCGTGGGTTGAGCTCGCGCTGGATGAGTCCGATCGTGTCGAGCACCTGAGCGAGGCCCTCGAGCGCGTAGTACTCGGTCTGTACGGGGACGATCACGCGGTCGGCGGCGACGAGCGCGTTGACCGTGAGCGGGCCGAGGGACGGTGGGCAGTCGATGAGGATGAACGCGAAGCGCTCGCGCAATGGTGCGAGCGCTTCGCGCAGGCGTTGCTCGGAGCCGGCGACGCTGGGCAGCTCGACCGAGGCGCCGACCAGATCGGGAGTGGCAGGTAGCAACCAGAGGCGATCGACGGGGGTGGCGTGGACTGCCTCGAGGGCCTCGCAGCCGCCGCAAAGGACGTCGTACACGTTCGGCGCCAGGCCGCGCGACTGGCCGAGGCCCACGGTCGCGTTTGCCTGCGGATCGATGTCGACGATCAGTACGTTGTAGCCCGCGGCGGCCACTGCGGCGGCGAGGTTGACCGCCGTCGTCGTCTTGCCGACGCCGCCTTTCTGGTTGGCGATCGCAAACACCCGCACGTCGGACACCGTACCGGCCAGCGGTGTGGGGACGCTGCGCGGGCGCGCCGGCGGAGCATCGCCGCGCCCGGCGCGAGCAGGCAACGGCTTTAGGCGGCGGACGAAGAGCTCGCCAGCGAGGCCGTGGCGGTTCACGGCGCGTGGCCGAGCGGGCGCTTGCGGGCAGCTCCCGGGCGGCGCGGGAAGCGGGTTGGCGTCTCGGCGGTTTTCACGTAGGTGTGGAAGCAGTGTGTCTCGCTGCCAGGATACGGCGAGGCGCGGACCACACCGGCGGGCTCGAGGCCGACCTCGGCCGCCGCCAGCTCCCCGGCGTTCAGCTCTTCTATCGAGACCGCGCCCTTCCAGGCGACGAGGCTGCCGCCTATCGTCATCAGCGGCGCAGCGTACTCGCACACCAGCGCGAGCTCGCCGAGCGCACGTGCGGTCACGAGGTCGTGGCACGAGCTGCCCTCGGCCCACTCCTCGACACGGGTACAGACGACCTCGACGTTGCCCAGCTGGGCCACCGCCACGGCACGCTCGAGGAACGCGCACTTGCGTGAAGAGCTCTCGACCAGCGCGACGTGGGCCTGCGGCAGTGCGATCGCCAGCGCAAGGCCGGGGAAGCCTGCGCCGGAACCGAGGTCTGCGACGCGGCGCGCGTTCCGCACCACGGGGAGATCGAGCGCGCTGAGTGAGTCGGCGAGATGCACCTCGGTGGCCCGCTCGGCGTCACGCACCGAGCTCGGCGCGTGCTCGTCGTGATCGAGCAGGGCGAGCAGGGCGAGCAGGCGCCGATCGGCGGGCGGCGCCAGGTCGCGATCGCGCACGAGCGCGTGGACGCGCGCCGGCGCGCTCACCGGGTCGCGCGGCTCCGCGCGATGTACTCCCGATAACGCGAGTGCATCTCGGCGAGGCGGCTCGTCGCGTATCCGTCGAGCGCCGGCACGAGGTGCCGTTCGAGCAGCGGCAGCAAGTCCTCGACGAGCGCGGGGCCCCGCGCCATCCACTGGTAGTAGCTCCTCCCGCCATGACCATACGGCCCGTACAGCCGCGAGCGCGGGAAGCGCTCTACCAGCCAGCGGAAGAGCGCCTCGTGGCGGACGTGCATTCGCAGCGTGACCTGTGGCTGCTTGCCGTCACCGCCGAACGACCCTTCTCCGATCAGGATGCCGACGACGACGCCGGCCTCGAAATCGTTGAGCTCAACCACGATGCGAGTGTCGCACGCGCGGCGGACGCTGTTTCACCGTCATGAAAAACGTGAAACGCTACAGCGGAGCGACGATCAGCCGGCGGTGCGGCTCTTCGCCCTCGCTGTGCGTCGCGACCTCCGCCCGCTCGCGTAGGTGCTCGTGCACGAAGCGCCGCTCCGTCGCTGACATTGGGGCGAGCGACACGGGTCGCTGCTCTGCGATCGCCGTGTCGGCCGCGCGGTCGGCGGTGGCCCGCAACTCCGTCTCGCGCTGGGCACGGTAGCCAGCGACGTCCACGAGCACGCGCAGGCCCTCACCGCCGCGCAGCACTACGCGTTGGGCGAGGTGCTGGATTGCGTCGAGCACCGTGGCGCCGGCGCCGAGGAGCGGCTCGACCTCTGGCCCGTCGATGCTGCCGAGCAAGATGCCGTCCTGCTCGTCGATCGACACGTTGCCGTCGAGCGCGAACGCGTCGAGGAGCGTCTCGAGGAACTCGCGCAGCGCCTCTCCCGGCGTCAGCTCGGCTTCGTCCGCGTTCATCGGCGCGGACTCAGCGGCGGCGTCCGGAGCGCCGCTTGCGCTTGCGCGGTGACCGGGGTGGCGGCGTCGTGCGCATGGGCTTGGTCGTATCCACTGCCCGGCGCGCGTCCGCCGGCGCCCCCCGCCCGTTCGTGCTCGCCGCGGCTGGGATCGCGACCGCCGGCACGCGCCGGCGGGCATACCATTGCAGCGGTATCTGGGTCATGTTCGAGGTCGTCCAGTACAGCAGCAGGCCGGACGGGTACTGGATGATGATCAACGTGAAGACCAGCGGCAGCACCATGTAAAGAATTCGCTGGTTGCGATCGACGTTGACGGTCGAGAAATACGACGTCAGCAGCATCGTGGCGAGGTACAAGACGACCAGCACGATCAGCGTGATGCCGGTCGCCTTGATCGTGATGTCGTGGATGAAGAGGAAGCTCGCCGACTTGTGCGCGCCCGTAACCTGCGAGCAGCCGTGCTTGCTCAGGAAAGTGCTGAGCTGCTTGCTCGACATGCCCGGATGGGCCGCCTTGACCTGGACCCCGCAGATCTTCTGCTTCAGGTCCGTTCGCAGCATGTAGAAGAGCGACACCAGGACCGGCAGCTGGATCAAGAGCGGCAGGCAGCTCGCGAACGGGTTGACCCCGTGCTCGCGGTAGTACTTCATCATCTCCTCGCTCTGGCGCTGACGGTCGTCCTTGTAGCGCTGCTGGATCGCCTTCAGCTCAGGCGCGTGAGCCTGCATCACCGCCATGCTGCGAAACTGCTTGATCATCAGCGGCAGCGTCACGAGCCGGATCACGATCGTCAGGCCGATGATCGCCCAGCCCCAGCTACCGCCGAGGATCGTGTGCGCCTCGACGAGGACGGCCTTGAAGACCGTGATGAGCGGCCCGAACGCACTCTCGATGACGTTGGCGAGAATCATGTCGCGCGCAGGTAGGCGGCTAGCTACAGTCGCTGTGGACGTGGAACAGGTGCTGCGCCGACACCGGATCGAAGCCCCCCGGGCTGAGTGGATTACACCGCAGCAGCCGCCAGCCGGACAGGACGAGTCCGCGCAGTATGCCGAACTCCCGGATCGCCTGCACGGCGTAGCGCGAGCAGCTCGGCTCGTAGCGGCAGCGAGGCGCAATCAGCGGCGATATCACGCGCTGATAGGCCACCAGCGGAGCGACGGCGACCTCGCGCGCCCAGCGTCTCACGCGTCACCCCCGTTGCGCGGCACCGTGGCCAGCAGCTCCTCGAGCGCCTCGCCAAGCCCGGCGAGCCCACGCTCGGACGCTAGAGCGCCGGCCGCGGCGCGAGCTACGAGCACGACGTCGTGTCCCGCCGGCATCGCATCCGCGCGCAGCGCGCATGCCTCGCGCAGCAGGCGCTTGACCCGGTTGCGCTCCACGGCACCGCCCACCTTACGGCCAACCGAGAGGCCGACGCGTCCGCGGTCGTCGCTGTCACGCGGGAACGCGTACAGCACCAGATAGCGGTTGGAAACCGAGCGGCCCTGCCGGTAGACACGGTCGAACTCGGCGCTGCGGGAGAGCCGTCCCGGGCGCCGTCGCGAGGCACCGGCGTGCCGGGCGTCGCTCACTAGACCGTCAGCTGCTTGCGACCCTTCGCGCGGCGGCGCTTTAGCGTCAGCCGGCCGGCACGCGTACGCATGCGGGAGCGAAACCCATGCGTCCGGGCACGCTTGCGCTTCTTCGGCTGGTACGTGCGCTTCATCGCGAGGACGCGCGGCGGATCCGCGCAACCGCCCGAGTATAGCGGCCTGTGGGCGCTACTCCCGACGGCCGATCGGCAAGAGCGTTTTTCCCGCCAAATGCGCCGAGCGGCCCTGGATCGCAGCATACCCGCTGCTATATTCGCCGGGCTCGGGGATCGCGACTTCCCCCCTCACAGAACCGCACGCATCACACCCCCGAGGGAGGGATACGCGCGCTTTGACAGCCAACCTCGACCGCTCCTGGCAGCAGATACGCGTAGTCCTCCGCGACGCGGTGGGAGACCGCACATTCGAGCTCTGGCTCGCTCCACTTCGCTGCCTCGGGCTCGACGGCGAGACGCTCGTCCTCGACGGACCTCCGGAGGTCGCAGCCTGGGCTCGCGCGCGCTACGTTGCGGCCCTTCGCGCTGCTGCGGCCACGGTGCTCAACCACGACGTCGCCGTATCTTTCACCAACGAGCCACAGCGCGAGCTGTCCGCGACACCTTTTGATCCACCTGCGAGAGACGCGCTCAACCCGAAGTACACGTTCGAGCAGTTCGTCATCGGAGCATCCAACCGGCTTGCGCACGCGGCAGCGCTCGCCGTCGCCGAGACGCCTACACAGGCCTATAACCCGCTTTTCATCTACGGGCCGCCGGGCCTCGGCAAGACGCACCTCCTGCACGCAATCGGCAACTACATCCGCAGCTTCGGCGGTGGACTCACTTTGCGCTACGCAACAGCCGAGGAGTTCACCAACGCATTCCTCGCCTCGCTGCTCGCACACAGCACCAACTCGTTCAAGGCTCGCTTTCGCGCCGTAGACGTGCTGCTGATCGACGACGTCCAATTCTTCGAGCGCAAGGCTCGAAGCGAGGAGGAGATGTTTCACACGTTCAACACGCTGTATGAGGCCGGCAGCCAACTCGTGGTTACTTGCGACCGCGTACCGTCGAGGCTCGATGGGGTCGAATCCCGTCTGCGTGAACGCTTCGCGGCGGGCTTGGTCACCGACATCTCCAGCCCCGACTTCATGACGCGTCTTGCAATCCTGCGCAAGCGCGCCGCATTCGATGGCGTACCGGCCACTGACGAAGCGCTCGACGCAATCGCGCGCACGGTTACAACGAACGTACGCACCCTTGAGGGTGCTCTCGTTCGGGCTGTTGCGCTTGCTTCGCTCGAGCGCCGTCCCCTCACGGGTGCTCTCGCAAAAGAGAGTCTCATGCGCTATGGCCTCTCAGCACACACGATGCCAGCGCCCACGATCTCGGCGATTCAGGCAGCGACCTGCGTGCATTTCCACTTGAGCGAAGGCCAACTCCTCTCGCGTTCCCGCCAAGCGTCAATCACGTGGGCACGCCACGTCGCCATGTACCTGGCGCGTGAGCTAACAGACCACTCACTCCCACATATTGCGCGCGAGTTTGCAGGCCGTGATCACACGACGGTGCTTCATGCCTGGCGTAAGGTCGCAAGCGACATTCGTACAAGTCGTATTGCGCTCGAAGACATCGAAGCTATTACAGCCGCTGTACATGCGACGCTCGACCCATGACTCCTCTGCACATCCAACCACAGCTCTACCCACTCGCAGCGTCCTCACGACCTGGAAGCATGGCAACGATGTTCACAACTTCACAGGCTCTACTGCTCCTCTACGTGGTATTCCATCATTGAAGGTAACTCTCTCCACAGACTCCTTTCTCCGAGATCTGCAGACAGCGTCGCGTATTGCCAGTACGCGCAGTGCGGTGCAGGCGTTGGCTGGTGTCCGGATTGTTGCCAGCGGAGAGACGCTCGAGCTCCAGGCGACCGACATGGAGATGAGCGTACGTTTGAGCATCCATGGTCAGGTTGAAGACGATGGAACTGTCCTGCTGCCCGCACGCCTGGTACTCGACATCGTACGAGCACT
>Ga0187771_10003398_pt1 | contig 11111 bp, 7 predicted proteins | sample 0116_SJ02_MP15_1_FD_133139 | JGI IMG/M metagenome (GOLD analysis project Ga0187771, IMG submission 133139) | Tropical peat soil microbial communities from peatlands in Department of Meta, Colombia - 0116_SJ02_MP15_10_MG | ecosystem: Environmental > Terrestrial > Soil > Wetlands > Peat | place... | reverse complement strand
GTCATAGGCCTGGCCGACAATCTCCCCGCGATCATTGATGCCGCCGAAGAAGTTGTTGATGAGGTAGAGAGAGGTGCCCTTGCAGACCTGCGTGTTGAGGTCCTGCATACCGTTCTCTTCTGTCCAGAGGAAAGCGCGCCCGTTTCCACTTGCATCGACGGACTGGCCCACCACTTGGCCAAGGTTGTTAATCGCGAGTGCAAAACTAAGCACATCCCCGGACAGTGTACCGAGGTCCTGCATCCCTTTTTCTTCGGTCCACAGGAAGGCGTGGGCGGTGGTGTCACCGGCCAAGTCTGACACCCCAACTACTTGCCCTCGGTTATTGATGTTGAAGGCCATGTTGCCGGTCGCACCTCCCAGGCTGCCCAGGTCAACCGGAGTGCCGTCCTTTTGCCACAGTACCGCGTGAGCGCTTGGAGATGGGGAAGTGCAGGGCCCGGATACACCGGCAGCCTGGCCTCTGTCGTTGATAGCCGCCGGTCCGCCGACGGCGTCGCCGGACAAGGGCAGGAGTTCATGCATTTCGCCCGGCCTCGGCCCCCAAATGACCCCAGCCCAATCGAAAACCTGCGGAGGGGTGCAGTTCGGATCCTTTGTGCTGTTTTCGGCAATTCCCGCCACCTGGCCCCGGTTGTTTACGGCGCCGGCCCAGCCATTGTTGCCCCCGAGCGTCCGGAGCGGGGTCATGACGCCGTCTTGCCAAAGGAATCCAAGACAGATCATGCCGCTGCTGTCGTTGATGCAGAAATTCTCGTTGTACGGATCGGAATGGGAAGTGTCCGATACGCCCGCGACCAGGCCCCGGTCGTTGACGCCACGAAAGTGCACGTAGCTGTTGGGCCCGCCAAGGGTACCGAGATCGGTCATCCCTGAGCGCTTCGTCCACAGGAAGGCGTGGAAGTTGTTATCTCCCGTCAGGGCGGAGACGCCCGAGATCCATCCGTTGTTGCTGATTGCGTCGGCTGTGCTCCACGTTCCACCTAGCGTGCCGAGGTTGGTGACTTGGTAACACGCCTGTCCCTTATCATCCTGCGCGGCCAGCGGAAACGAGACCGCCAGCATCGCAAGGACGGTTAGTGCGGTGATGAACATCAACATCCTGGATTTCATCTTCCTCTCCTCCGCTTTTTTGTCATAGTCCGTTCCTCTCCCGCCCGGTGGTTACCACACTGGGGGCGACGGCGCACCCCGAGCTCTGACCTGCCTCCGTCTTAGTGGTGAGCCCATCCTTTCGTCTTTTTGGGTCTAATGGTGCTCGCCGATTGTGATCTTGGTTGTATTTACGTAGTTCACGTTGCCTCCGAGACCCAAGGCCATTCCTACCATCTTGGTGCGGTTAGCAATGAACACGCCCTTGAAGTGTGGGCCCGGAAGCCCTGCCTGGGCCCAAGCCGTTATGGTGAACGTGTATTCGCATGAGCTATTCACGGTATAAGTGGCAGCGTACTGGGTGTCGGGAGGCAGAAAAAAGTCGTCCACCCTCAACGTGTCAGTGATGAGAAGGTTGCCATTGCCGTCGAAGGTGAGCGTTCCCGTCTGGGAGAGCTCTCCCGGCGGAAGACCGAGCGGATTTCCCGCGCGCATGGTTCCAAAGCCGACGTATCCGTAGGTTCCTGCGACGTTCGCCACCGTGCAGCCAGTGTTAGCAAAGGCAGCTGGCGCAAACAGGCAGCCAAGCAGAATGGCCGTGGTAAAGACAACTGCGATTGGGTTACGCATAAGTGAATCTCCTTTTTGAACTTCCAGTTTTGACTTTCAAGGCGGTAGAGGCGCGGACCTACCGCATTCAAGATGCACAGGAGGGAGCTCCGCCTAGACTCTGCTAGGGCTGGGCTTCGCGTTGGTCTGAGCCCAGAAACTTCCCGGCCTCACGTCACAACAGGCGCGACTGTTAGGATGGGACACTGGGCGGCATCAAGATGCTTGGGCGCCGCAAGTCGAAGCGGCGCCCATGCCAGTTCAACGAGGTACAATCGCAAAAAAGCCGTCGTAAACCGAGTTATTGGTTAGTCGTGTGATTCCGGATCCGTCAGGATTCATGGCGTAGATCTCAGAATACGACCAATTGACTCCCGTTTGGGAAGCTGGAGGGGACTGAGACAGGACCTTGTTGCCCACAACCATGGGGCACACATCCGTGAAGGTGTTCTTGATTGGGGTCAGATTCGTGCCGTCTATGTCGATGACGACTAGACGGTCGGGAATCCATCCGGTGTGATACGACACAAAGATTTTCGACCCGTCCGCGCTGAAAGCCGGCCAATAGTAGTAGTCACTGTCCTGCGCGATTACATTGAACCCGGACCCATCGATGTTCATGGTAGCCAGGCCGCTGTTCGCACCGGCAACCACGACAGCGATGGTCTTGCCATCCGGCGATATGACCGGGTTCCAATAGTTGGTTCCATCCTGGTTGGTCAAGTTGATCGGATCGGAACCGTCGGCGTTCATCAGAATCAAGTCATAGTTGCCGCTAGCCGGGTAGGATTGGTAGAGGATCTTGGTGTCGTCTGGGGTGAATACAGGGTAAATTCCAGAAGTCGTCGTCAGGATTGTCTTGCCGGAGCCATCGGCGTTCATGACCCCGATCTGATACCCGTCCGCGCTGCTGTATAAAGAAAAAACGATCTTCTTGGCGTCGGGGGACAGGCGCACGCTCGTCCACATGTCGGGCGATCCGACTGGCGTCACCCCTGTGCTGCTCCACAGGTTGATCTGGTAGTTATCTCCGGTAGTCTGGGTCAGGAAGGGGAAGGCCACATTGGGCCCACCTCCACCGCCACCACTGCCGCCGCCTCCACCGCCACCACCACCACCATTTCCTCCACTGAGAGTTCCTCCTCCGCATCCTCCCAGAAGGAGCAGAAGGACAATTAGAACCGCAGAACCCAGGATAGAAGCCACACTCTGTGATCGTGTCTGCATGAAGCGTCCTCCCTGATCTGAGATCGGCGTCAGGTCGCCACAATCAATCGCCATGACGGTGGCCACTTTCTCTGGCGAAGATTCTCCACATGCAGTCGGGAAATGGAAATAGACGGAAGCCCAATTTGTCCTTAAATTTTGCTTACTGTATAAGTCAATGAAAACAAGCGTGATTACCTTGACTGAACCGAGTGTTGGGACGGGTGTATACTTCGCCCAGCTTGTGTCCTTGGAGCAGGACCATGCCTGCTACCGTACGCTTCGACTGCTATGAAGTTGACCTGCCGGCTGGTCAACTCTACAAACACGGAATCAGAATCAGTCTCGGTGACAAACCGTTCCAGGTGTTGGCCGCACTACTCGAACACCCCGGAGAAGTGGTGACGCGCGAGGACCTGCGCCGGCAACTTTGGCGGGACGAGGTGTTCGTTGATTTCGACAACAACCTGAACACTGCCATCGCCCGATTGCGTGAAGTGCTCTGCGACTCAGCCGATCATCCCCGTTTCATAGAGACACTGCCCAAGCGTGGCTACCGTTTTCTGAAGAGTGTTTCTGAACCACCTCGAACGCCGGAAAAGAGCAAGGCGAAAAGGGCCCGGCTGGTGGTGCTGCCGTTCCTCAATCTCAGCGGCGACGCAACGCAAGAGTACTTCAGCGACGCGGTGACCGACGAGATCATCACCGCGCTCGCCGGCCTGGCACCCGACCAGCTTGCAGTGATCGCCCGCACCACGGCCATGCACTACAAAGGCAGCCAGAAGGATGTGTCGCGCATCGGACGGGAATTGGCGGTGGATTACGTGGTGGAAGGCGGCGTTCACCGCAGCGACGATCGAGTTGGAATCAATGTGCAGTTGATCCAAGTCAGCGACCAATCTCACCTGTTCGCTAAGAAATACGACGCTGCACTGCGGGACATTTTCAACGTCCAGAACTGCATCGCGCAGGCCATCGCGGCGCACCTCGACATCGCTCCCCATGCCGGTCAAGCCCGTTCCGGTTCAGTGGTCAGCGGCCATGCCAGGAGGTCTACACAGAATCTCATCGCCTATAGCGAATATATTCAAGCCCGCCATGAGTTGAGCAAGTGGAGTCCCGAGGGCCTCAGCGCTGCAAGACTCCACCTGGAGAAGGCAATAGCCGGCGATCCCGAATTCGCGCTGGCCTACGATGCCTTGGGTGAACTTTACTGGTACACGGGTTACTACGGCGCTGTGTCACCGCGGCACGCATTCTCCAAGGGCATGGTTTACGCCCTGCGAGCACTTGAGATTGACAACACACGAGCTGAAACCCATGCCCTGCTGGGCCAGTTCCACAAGTTGGCCGAGTACAACTGGGACGAGGTCGAGCGGGAAATGGCGCTCGCTCTGCGGCTGGACCCCAACTCCCCCCTGGTCAGGATGCGTTACGCAGTTAGCGCGCTGATGCCGCACGGTCGTGTGGAGGAAGCCGCGTCGGAACTCGAACGCGCCCTCGAATTAGACCCGCTCTCTCTTTTGCCACGGTTGTGGCTCGGCATCATGCTGTCGCTCGGGCGTCACTATGAGCGGGGTATCGAGGAAGGCCGAAAACTACTGGATCTTGATCCAAACTATGGCCCGGCCCATTTTCTCCTCGCTTGCTGTTACCGCAACCAAGAACAGTTCCAGCAGGCCGTTACCTGCCAGCGCAGAGTCGTCGAGTTGACCGGCGGCGCTGCCTTCTCGCTGGGCTGGCTGGGTCTGCCGCTAGCCCAGAACGGTGATACGGCCGCGGCTCGTGACATCCTCCGGCGACTTCACGGGATGGCAGCGGAAGGCTACGTGCCTCCCTCCAGCTTCGCCCTCATCCACCTCGGGCTCGGAGAAATGGATGCGGCCTTCGAATGGCTCAATCGGGCCGTGGACGAGTGTGATCAGTTCATGATGCCGATCAAGACCTACCCGTTCTTCGATCCCCTCCGCTCGGATCCGCGGTTCGCCGCGCTGCTGCGCAAGATGAACTTGGAAGCTTGAGAGACTGAGCGTAGCTTCCCTCAGGCAACTACGGCAGGGCACGGCAATGCCACCATCGTCCTGTTGTATTGCGGGGAAGTTGACGTGTCGCCCTGCCAAACGTGGTTGTCTTATATCCCGATAAGGACAGCAGAGCGCACGCACCGGCAATTCCCTGCGGCAACAGCCACCACTTTAAAGGGTTCATAGTGCTGCCACATCGGATCCTTCGGATGCACCAGAAAACTTTCATCGTGAGGGATCACGTAGGCCAACATCAGGCCTATGGCGGCAAACAGCAAATATTTTGGACGCGACCACGAGCTCTGCTTCAGTGATGGAGGCATCGTTGAACTAAGAGCGTTTTCGGGAGGATTCATTTCTCTTCCCCAATGACAACGGTTTGTGGGAGCGGCCGCAGAAAGGGAACCGCCGGCGACGGACAGTGGTTCCCTCTTCGCAAGCCCGACTACTGCCTTCTTGGCCTAGGCGCCTCGAAAGCGTTGTCCTGGCCAACGGTCTGGTCATCGCCACAATCGTTGCGCAGTTCGTTGGGGGCACCTCTAGGTGGCGGGCTCGATTTGTTGTCGATGCAGGGAATCGCACTTAGGTACTCGTAAATAGCCCCGATCTGATGGTCGGTCATGTTGTGAAACACCGGCCATGGCATCACCTGGAGAAGATTCCCATCGACGGGAGGTGGAAGACACGTTGCCGTATCTGGATCTGACGGAGGTTCCAAGCAGGTCAGATGGATCTTATCGAAATCCGTGCCATGCCTCAGGATTTCCTTAAATTGTTCAAGCGTGCGGCCACCGGCGGGCCGTCCCGTCTTGTCGGGCGTCAAGTTGCGGGTAATAATGTCCGGGCCGACGTATAACCCATAGGCTGGCGGCGGATAGACACCGGGTATCGGGGGAACGGCTGGGCCAAAATCCGTACCGCCTTCCAGGTAGGTGGTCGGGTCGGTTTTTGCCGGCTGGCCAAAATAGGGGTTCCCCCCTGCAGCGTAATTGAAGTTGGGGGGTCCTCCGCCGGTGTGGCAACCGTTGCAGTCGCCAACTGCGTTGACCAGAAAGCTGCCGAGGCCCACCTTCCAGGGGTCTTTTCGCTCCAGATTCAACGGGACGGGCGCTATCTCGAAACCGATACGAACCAGTGATGCCTCGTCGTCCTCGTGATGCTTGAGCTGTCCCTTCGACAATAGGACCGCGTAATGGTCGAGATCAATGGCGTTGTAGTGTTGGGGTGCGGGCTTCCCGGGTACGGGTTGCTCTTGCGCCGTTAGTGGGACGGGCACCGCCAGCGCAGCTAGTAAGCTAAGAGCCCAAATCGAATTCGGTGACAGGAATTTCATCGTTGCCTCCTAGTTTGGCCTCTCCTCTCGGATGGCCTCTACTCAGTAAGACGGGAAATGAGGGCCAAAATCGCAACCGGGTGAACATGAGATTGATGAAAATGACGAATGACCCTTGAAGACGAGACAATCGCAGCCGACTACGGCCTCGTTAATCCAGGGTGTAAAGTATTGAAACTGTGGGGGGGTCGGATGGTGCTGCCTTCTGGCCATGAGGTGACGCAGCTGCTCAAGGCCTGGACTGCCGGAGATCAACAGGCGCTCGAAAAACTTACGCCTCTGGTTTATGAGCAACTGCATCGAGTGGCGCAACGCTACATGGCGGGGCAACGACCCGGTCACACGCTCCAAACGACTGCTCTGGTCAACGAAGTCTACTTACGGTTGGTGGACTGTGGACAAGTAAACTGGCAAGATCGAGCACACTTCTTGGCCGTGTCCGCACAGTTGATGCGCCGTATCCTGATCGATTTCGCCCGCTCGCGCGGTTATCAGAAAAGAGGGGGTAATGTGCCTCACCTATCCTTGGAAGAGGCGCCGTCAGTGTGCAACGAACCCCCTGCGAACATAGTGGCGCTGGATGACGCGCTGAAGGCTTTGGCGGACGTGGACGACCGGAAAAGCAGAGTCGTAGAACTCAAATTCTTTGGGGGATTGAGCATAGAAGAAACTGCTGAAGTCTTGAAGGTTTCGCCTGAAACTGTGGTGCGGGACTGGAGATTGGCAAGAGCTTGGCTCATGCGGGAGTTGAGCGGGGAAGACTGACTAATGGACCCTGAACTTTGGCATCGGGTCGAAGAGCTGTTTCGGCGCGCCCTGGAGCTGGACGAGAGCCGCCGCGCTGAATTCCTCCAACGCGCCTGTGCGGGTGATGAACCGCTGCGTCGTGAAGTGGAGTCTTTGCTGGCACAGGAGAAGAAAAAGGAGCATTTCATTGACTCACCCGCGCTGGACGTTGTAGGCAAACTGGTCGCCAATGAAGCTGGAAAAGGGAGCGAAGTGAAACTAATTGGTACTACAGTTTCTCACTATCGAGTCCTTGAAAAACTCGGCGGTGGCGGGATGGGCGTCGTTTACAAGGCCGAGGACATCCGCTTGGGACGCCGCGTCGCCTTGAAATTCTTGCCCGAGGCTCTCGCTCGGGACTCCAGGACCCTTCAGCGCTTCGAGCGCGAGGCCCGTGCCGCTTCCTCCCTGAACCACCCCAGCATCTGCACCATCTACGAAGTAGAAGAATACGATCGCCAGCCCGTGATCGTGATGGAATTGCTCGAAGGCAAAAGCCTGAAACAGAGGATCTCAGAGGGCCCTCTCGCCACCAGCGAGCTCCTCGATTTCGGCATTCAGACGGCCGATGCTTTGGAAGCAGCCCACGCCAAGGGCATCATCCACCGCGATATCAAGCCAGCCAACCTCTTCGTGCTCACGAGCGGACGCATAAAGGTCCTTGATTTCGGATTGGCAAAAGTCATGCCGAGCCATCTTGCGGAAAACGAGGTCGATGAGGAGTCTCTCACCGCCGAAGGTGTGATCCCCGGGACCACGGCATACATGTCTCCCGAGCAGATTCGCGGAGCGGAGATTGATGCCCGCAGCGATCTGTTTTCCTTGGGCGTGGTGCTCTACGAAATCGCTGCCGGCAAGAGGCCCTTTGTCGGCAAGAACCGCGTGCTCGTGATGGATGCCATCCTGAACGCCAAGCCGGTTGTACCCAGCCGCGAGAATCCCGCACTGCCTGCGGGGTTGGACGCCATCATTATCAAGACGCTGGAAAAAGACCGCAGCGTCCGTTATCAGCATGCCTCGGAGATTGCCGTCGATCTGAAATTACTTCGGGGCGGAGCCGCGATTGCGGAACCAAGTCCGTTCGCGCCCCCTGCGGGTGTCGCAGTTGGGGCTACATCGCGGCGAGCAGAGGGCCAAGGGAAAATGCGCCCCCCGTACTTAGTCACCCTGCGCAGGAAGGGGGCGGATGCCGCAGTAATTTTCATCCACGGGTTCTCCGGTCACCCGCGCGAGACATGGGGTGCTTTCCCGGATGCACTTGCCGCTCATCTGGCGCCGGCCGAGTGGGACCTCTTCAGCCTGGGTTATGCGTCCAGGCTGTCCTTGGATCTGGTGGGAATATGGACCGCCGATCCAGACTTAAACCTGCTGGCGACGTATCTGCACACGGCGCTCGACCAACCACCCTTGGACCGCTACAAGCAACTGACCTTGATTGCCCACAGCATGGGCGGACTCGTAGTACAACGGGCCTTGCTCGACCATGACGACATGCTGGCCAGAGCGCGCCATGTATTTCTGTTTGCCACCCCGAGTGCTGGGCTGACCAAGGCCAGCTGGGTCGGACGATTCAAGCGCCAATGGCGAGACCTGCGGCCAGACAGCAGTTTTATCCGCAGTCTGCGCACGGATTGGGAGCAGAAGTTTGCCGCAATGCCGCCTTTTGACCTGGTTTCCATTGCGGGTGACCGGGACGAGTTTGTTCCCGCTGCTTCCTGTTTCTCGCCCTTCCCGGCGGCCTGTTGTGCCGTCGTTCCCGGCAACCATCTTGAGGTTGTGAAACCGGCTTCTGCCTCAGAACTCAACGTGCAACTCGTGCTCAAGCATCTGACGGGGGGAGCCGCTCCGCTGGCCAGATCCCCCGTTGATGCGTCAAAACCGCTGTCCCACCCGACGCTGGCCCGGCCGATGCCGGAACCGGCGCGTAGAGGTCGTTTGGGCACTCTGCTGGCTATAGCGGTAGTCGTGGCGATCCTCATCGTAGGCTATCAATCCCGGTCCCACCGTTCTGGGCCTGCACCGAGCCAGGAAGTCCTCACCAACAAAGACACGATTGTCCTTGCCGACTTCAGCAACACAACAGGCGATTCCGTATTTGACGGAACGCTGAGGCAAGGCCTGGCGGTGCAGCTTGAGCAGTCGCCTTTCCTCAGCCTCATTTCAGAAGAGCGCATCCAGCAGGTACTCAGGCTGATGGGCAAGCCAGCCGATGCCCGACTTGCTCCCGATATCGCTCGGGAGATCTGCCAGCGAACTGCAAGCGCGGCCGTTCTCGACGGCTCGATTGCAAGCCTCGGCAGCCAGTATGTGCTGGGATTACATGCAGAAGACTGTCGCACGGGAGATGTTCTTGCTGAGGAACAGGTGCAAGCGGCGAGAAAAGAGGACGTTCTCAATGCCTTAAGCCAAATTGCCAGCAAATTCCGAAGCCGAGTCGGCGAATCACTCACCACCGTCAAGAAGTACGATATTCCGCTCGCTGAGGCCACAACGCCTTCACTCGAAGCCTTGAAAGCCTACAGCGCTGGCTGGCAGGTTTCCTATTCTTCTGGTTCAGCAGCCGCTGTTCCCTTTCTCAAGCGCGCCATCGAGATAGACCCCAACTTCGCCAGCGCCTACGCCGCGCTCGGGCGCTTGTATGGCGACATCGGCGAATCCGCCCTTTCTGCGCAGAACACCAGCAAAGCCTATCAGCTGCGCAACCGCGCCAGTGACCAGGAGAAGTTCTTTATTTCCCTTATGTATGATTTGCAGGTCACGGGCAACCTGGAGAAGGCCCAGCAGACCTGCGACTTGTGGATGCAAGCTTATCCTCGTGCGTGGTTTCCGCACGCTCTGTTGTCAGGCGGGGTTTACACTTCACTGGGCAAGTATGAGAAATCGGTCGAGGAAGCCAAGCTCGCTTTGGGCATCGACCCGGACTTTTCCATAGGATATAGCCTTCTTGCCGCCAGTTATCTGGCGCTGGATCGCACTGATGAAGCCGAGAAGGCCCTCCAGCAAGCGTTCGAGCGCAAACTAGATATCCCTGATTTTCATGTCCAGCGGTATGTGATTGACTTCTTGAAGGACGACAAACCGGGCATGGAGCGGGAAGCCACTCAGTCTCGGGAAAGGCCCGGCCTGGACGACTGGATGTCCAACGCTGAAGGGTTCGTATCGGCTTGTTCGGGTCACTTGGAGGAAGCCAGGAAGATGTCCCGGCGGGCAGCGGATTTTGCTCGAGAGGCCGAGAAGCGGGATACAGAGGCGCTTTACGAAGCGGATGCGGCAGTGCGGGAAGCGCTGTTCGGAAATGCGTCCACTGCAAGGCAGAGAGCCGTGGACGCGCTTGAGCTTTCAAGGGTCAGAGATGTGGAATACGAAGCCGCACTTGCGTTGGCTCTCTCGGGAGATTCTTCTCGATCTCAAGCCCTGACCGATGACCTGTACCGGCGCTTCCCCGAAGATACGATGCTCCAATTCACGTATGTGCCGACGCTCCGCGCACTCGACGCGTTGAACCACGGCCAGCCGTCAAAGACTGTCGAACTGCTTCAAACCGCGATTCCTTATGAAGGCGGAGATCCGATCGAGGGCGGTTCTGAATTCCTCTTGGGTGCCATCAGCTTCTATCCCGCTTATGTCCGTGGCCTGGCCTATCTGGCCGCTCATCAAGGTGCCGAAGCCGCCGGGGAATTCCAGAAAATTCTCGGTCACCGCGGGATCGTCAGCACTAATCCCATTGGCGCTTTAGCGCACCTGCAGCTAGGCAGAGCCTATGCGCTGTCGGGTGATAAGACCATAGCAAAATCCGCCTATCAGGGTTTCTTCACGCTCTGGAAAGATGCCGATCCGGACATCCCGATCTTCCAGCAGGCCAAAGCCGAGTATGCGAAGCTGCAATAGTTGCGTTGCTCCTCCGTGGAAACTCGGCCTTGGGCGGACTTCCAACGCCGCGGGCCAGAAGTCGGCTTCGGGGACTCCAAGCCCGTCTGGGGCCAAGTTCCGTATCGCCGACAACGCACCCAGAATCGTCATCCACATGCAGCGTGCTGCACGGGCTATAATTGCGCGCAATC
>Ga0187771_10003397_pt1 | contig 11111 bp, 9 predicted proteins | sample 0116_SJ02_MP15_1_FD_133139 | JGI IMG/M metagenome (GOLD analysis project Ga0187771, IMG submission 133139) | Tropical peat soil microbial communities from peatlands in Department of Meta, Colombia - 0116_SJ02_MP15_10_MG | ecosystem: Environmental > Terrestrial > Soil > Wetlands > Peat | place... | reverse complement strand
CAGCTACCCTCGAAGTGCGCATTTACAACCAGACGCCCCTGGGAGGAAGATGTCTGCCCTTAGGAGGAGATCATGCCGACAATTTCCGTTTTGCGCCGGTGGTGGCTGGGCGCGCTACTGGCTGCTGTTGTCGTTCCGCTGAGCGCGGCCAAAGCGCCGGGCCTCAACCCCGCGGCCATTGCCTACACGCTGCCCGACAAGATCCAGTGGCATGACGATCCCATGGGGCTGAAAGCCGCAGTGCTCTACGGCGACCCGTCCAAGCCCGGGCTCTACATCATGCTGGTGAAATGGTTGCCGGGACACATGAGCCATCCGCACTTCCATCCCAACGACCGCTTCATTACCGTGCTCTCCGGGACGTGGTGGGTGGGCACCGGACCCAAATTCGATCCGGAGGCTACCGTGCCGCTGCCCGCAGGCACGTTTGTGACCCATTTCGGGAAGCAGATTCACTATGACGGGGCGAAAGACGTGGAGGCAGTCCTCCAAATCGTCGGCGAGGGACCCGCGACGGACACTCCGGCGGAACAGAAGTAACGGCGGGTTGACCGGAGCGAAAATCCGCTGGCGCACGGCCTCTTAATCCGCCGGCCCCGTGCCGCATTCAGGCCGGCCCGCCAATGTTTTCCCGCGTTATCCTCAAGCCGTTTCTGTGGCGGGTTCGGTTCCGTGCGTGCCCACACCGCGGGCGGTGCCTCGACGAAGCGATGCGATTGCTTCAACCGCGGCGCTGATTTCTTCCTCCGTGTTGTAATAATGCGGCGAAATGCGAAGAGCCGATGCTGCGCGTTTCTCTTCCATGTCGATCAGCGCATACCAGCGCAGCGAAGCGGCTGTGTTGATGCCGCGATGGCGGAGCGCAGTGACTAATTCCGGCGCCGGAATCCCGTCCACTTCCACGGTGACAAGCGCCGCCAGTTCCGTCCCGCGATCCAGAACGCGGCATCCGGGCAGGGCGGCGAGCTTTGTGCGCGCCAGCGCCGCCAGTTCACGCGCCCGGCGGCCTCCGGCTTCCACTCCCACGTTTGTCGCGTAGCGGGCGGCCTCGCCGAGGCCCAGCACCAGGGCGCACGAGGACTCCCAATTCTCAAAGCGCCGCGCATCCGGCATCAATTCGAAGGTGTCGGCCGTTTTCCACTCCGCGCCGCGCATGTCAATGTAGAGCGGATAGCCGCCTCGCTGCAGGACGCGATCGGACACGTAAAGAAAGCCGATGCCCCGCGGGCCGCGCAGGAACTTGCGCGCCGTGGCCGCTAGAAAATCACAGCGCAGGCGCGTCACGTCCACCGGCAGCTCGCCGACGGCCTGGCAGGCGTCGATTAGATAGGGCACGCCGGCTTCTTCCGCGATTCCGCCCAGGGCCTGCACCGGCTGGATCAAGCCTGAGTTTGTGGGAACCCAGGTGACCGCGAGCAACCGTGCGCGCGGATCTTTCAACAAATCCCGGACGGAATCGGGATCCACGCCTCCCGCGGCAAGGTCGGCGGCGCGCCGCACTTGGACGCCGCAGCGCTGCGCCAGGGAAAGATAGGCGATCTGGTTGGAAACATAGTCGTTGCGCGTAGTGACGATGACGTCGCCAGGCTTGAAGTCGAATGCGGCAAGCGCCTGGAAGAACGCGACCGTGGAGTTTTCGACAATCGCAATATGGCGCGGCTGGGCGCCGAGCAGCCGCGCCACGCTGGCGTAGGCCTCGTCCACCGCCGCGGCGGCCTCGTCTGCGATTTCGTACCCGCCGAAATTCGCCTCCTTCTCGAGGTGATCGCAGACAGCTCGCAGGACGGATCGCGGCATGAGAGCTGCTCCGGCATTGTTCAGGTGCACGCGGTTGCGGCAACCGGGTGTATCCGCGCGCCACTCGAAGAGCGGTTCGCTCATAGCTTCTCCTTGTGACCCGGAAGCCTGTGCAGCCGGCGCTCCATGATACCGTCCAGATGCCGGATGCTGGAGGACGGTTACTTCGAATCCCGCCACTCGCTGCCCGGGATCCCACTCTCGCCTCCGCAGCCCATCGACAATTCAGATATGCTTCCCCATGGAGTCGAAGAAACGGGCGGGTCACCGATACGGCCGGAATCCCGGGGCCGGCGTTATCCGGAACAGCGTCGGACCTTTTGGTCGCCGCAGGGAATCGATCCTGCGGTAGCGCTTCGCGGCGAGAGATTAGGGCGCCGCAGATGCCCGTTGAAGGAGGAGAACAGTTTCATGCCACGGTCCAACGAGCTTTCGCGAGAGGCGCTCGTCGAGGTGCTGCAACTTCTCATCCGCACGCCCTCGGTCAATCCAACACTCGCGCCGGGAGAAGGCGACGGCGAGGCGACCATTGCCGCCGTGGCACGCGATTGGTTCGCGGAACGCGGCATCGAATGCTGGCTCGAAGAGGCGGCGCCCGGCCGGCCGAACGCCGTTGCCAGAATCGGGACTGGCCGCGGCCCGGCGCTGGTCTTCTGCGCCCATCTGGATACCGTGAGCACCAAAGGAATGACGATTCCTCCCTTCGAGCCGCGCGTGGAAGGCAATCGCATCTATGGGCGCGGGAGCTGCGACATGAAAGGGGGCGCCGCGGCCATCATGACGGCCGTGGCCCAGCTCGCGCGGGAGAATCTCGCGGGCAGCGTGTGGGTGGCGCTCGTGGCGGACGAGGAGTATGCCAGCCTGGGCGCGCAGCATTTCGTGGCCAGCCATAAAGCCGATGCGTGCGTCGTCACCGAAATGAGCGAGGGCCGCCTGATCCTCGGGCACAAAGGTTTCGTCTGGGCTTCGATCACCACGCAAGGCCACGCAGCTCACGGCAGCCGCTGGGATCTCGGCGTCTGCGCGATCGCGCGCATGGGGCGCATCGTGGCTGCGCTCGACGCTTTCGACCAGCGCACCCTGCGGGCCCGCGTGCACCCGCTGGTCGGCCCGGCCTCGCAGCATTGCGCCACGATTCGCGGCGGCGCCGGCCTTTCCACCTACGCGCCTAGCTGCACCCTGGAAATCGAGCGCCGCACGCTGCCCGGGGAGTCTCCCGAACAGGTGCTGGCCGAAATTCGCGGCGTGATCGCCGAAGCAGGGGAAGAGGCCGAGGTCCAGTTGCTCCTCGAGCGCGCGCCTCTGCTCTGCCCGCGCGAAGCGCGAATTGCCCGGTGCGTTCGGGACGCGGCTGCAGCCATTCACGGCTGCGCGCCAAAGGAGGATGGCGTCGCCTACTGGATGGATGCCGCGCTTTTTGCGGCGGCTGGAATGGAGACCGTGAATTACGGGCCCGCCGGTTTCGGCGCGCACGAAGCGGTCGAGTGGGGCGATATCGATTCCCAGTTGGATTGCGCCCGGGTTCTTGCGGAAACGGCTCGCAGGTTTTGCCGCTGAACCAGGCAGAAGATCCACAGCCGGCGTATTTCCCGGTCTCAGGAATTGATACTGGCAGCGGCAGAGCCACTGCCCGCGTTGGGGACGTGAAATGCTTCAGTGCTGCGGGAACATCATCGCTTCCAGCAGGTCGGCGCGTTCCTTGTGGTCGTTCACGATCACGCGCAGCAGGTCCTGCACGGAGAGCATGCCGAGATACCGGTTCTTGCCATCGTGGACCATGAGGTGAAAGATCCCGTTCTTTTCCATCAGCCTCACGCAGTCTTCGATCGGCGTGTCGAGCGGCACGGAGATGGGATTGACCGTCATGATTTCGGTGATGCGCATCCAGGCGGGGCATTTATTTTCTGCCGCGACTTTGTCGGACATGTCCGCTTGTGAAACCACGCCCACCACGTGCCCCTTGGCATCCACCACGCCCACGGCGCGAACACCCTTTTCCCGCAGGTAACGCGCAACGTCATGAACGGTGGCGTCGGGCAGGACGGAATAAACGTCTTTGCGGGAGCCGATCAGGTCTCGCACTTTCATGGCGATATCCTCCCAGCAAGCGGAACTCGGAGAAGCATACTAAAACCCGCTACCCTCTGGCGCAATCAGGTTTTCACCGGACGCTACGGAAACCCATTTCCTTCCTTTGCTGCGCCAGCGCCCAAAGGCACGGAGAGCGTTACTTTTCCTCAGCCGCACCCGCTCGCGGACTCCCGTCAGGTGGCCGCGGGTTCGGCGCGGATGATGTCGTACTTCTCGATCACCGCGGCAACGCCCACCCGCTCGTGTTCGTCACCCGGTTTCGGCTCCACCCGGACCACCTTGCCCTGCGCGTGGATGAACACCTCGGTACCTTGTGTGATCTCCGCGGGCAAAGTGAGCATGAAATCCAAAGTGGAACCGGGTTCGAGCTGCTGGTCAATCAGGAAATAAACCCCGCGGGTCGAGATGTCGCGGGTTTTCCCATTTTGCGAGTCCACCGCCTTCCGTTCGGCGGCGGCTCGCACCACTACTGGCAGATTCAGTTCATAGCGTCGAGCAATACGACGGTCCGTCATGTCCCTTCCCCCCAGAACTGCGCTACCAAACGACGGCCGGGCTAACTTGGTGACAGCAATCACACTGCCAGATGCGGTCGCCCCCCGCAACCCGCTCTGGCTGGGCCTCGGCTTCCTGCACCCGGAAGCGGCCCGAGAGGATACACCGCCAATCCACAGAAACAAAATCGCTTACCACGAGTAGGCTGGCCAGAGCGGCCCCAGCAAGGCCCAGCGTGCCAAAACCGGGCGATGGTACCGGAACCACCGGCTTGCCACCCACTCTCCCGTCTTTCTCCCCCTCCTGCTATCGCAATTGCCAAAAATATGCAACGGTTTTCACTGGAGTCTTAGGACTCGCGTGATGCCGTGGGAGCGGCGCCCGCTCGTGGCGCGCGTCCCGAATCCAATTTGAACTGCCGCATCTTGTAGAGCAGGGCCTTGTAACTGATGCCCAGCAGCCGCGCGGCCTCCTTGCGGCTCCAATTGGTTTTCTCCAGCGCGTCCGCAATCGCTTCCATTTCCGCTTCGGCCTTCAGGCTGCGCACCAGGGCCTTCAATCCCTGCTCCTTGGGAGCAGGCTCCTGGGCCGCGGGAGCGGTGCGTTGCCGGCTCGCGGCGATCTCGAGCAGCTCGCGGAAGCTGGACTCGTCGTCTTCCATGATCACGTATCGTTTCACGAAGTTTTCCAGCTCTCGCAGATTCCCCGGCCAGGAGTAGCGCATGGCCGCCTCCATCAAATGCGAGGACGGAGTGGGCGGCTGCTTCTGGAATTTCTCGCTGTACTTGTCCAGGAAATGCCGGAACAGCAGCGGGATCTCCGGAGTGCGCTCGCGCAGCGGCGGCACATGGATGGAGAACACGTTGAGCCGGTAGTAGAGGTCCTCGCGGAAGCGTCCGGATTGAATCGCTTCGCGCACGTTCACGTTGGTGGCGGCCAGCACGCGCACGTCTACGTGCACCAGCGCGCGCCCGCCCAGCCGCGAGTATTGCTGGTCCTGAAGCACGTGCAGAAGTTTGGCCTGCAACTGCGGGCTCATCTCCGCGATCTCGTCCAGGAAAATCGTGCCCTTGCTCGCCAATTCGAACTTGCCGGGCTTGGAGCGGACCGCGCCGGTGAAGGCGCCCTGCTCGTAGCCGAACAGCTCCGATTCCAGCAGCTCGCTGGGCAGCGCCGCGCAGTTCACTTTGACGAAGGGCTGGGCCGAACGGGCCGAGCGCAGGTGGATCATCCGGGCGACCACCTCTTTGCCCACTCCGCTCTCGCCGTAAATGAACACGGGCACGTCCACCGGGGCGATCTGAAGAACCTGCTGGCGGATTTTGACCATCTGCGGGCTGGCGGCCAGAAACGTAAGGTCTTCCGTCAGATTCTCCACGTACTCACGGAGTGCCGTGTTCTCGGCGCGAAGCTCGCGCTTTTTGCGGCACTTCAGGATGGCAGCATCCAGCTCCGACTTCTCGAATGGCTTGGTCAGGTAGTCCAGCGCGCCCATGCGGATGGCCTCGACCACCGTGGAGACTTCATTCGAGCAGGAGAGCATCACCACGTTCAGGCCCGGATCCATCTGCATGAGCTGCTTCAGGGTTTCCAGCCCGTCCATTTCGGGCATCAGCACGTCCAGAATGATCAGGTCGGGCCGGGCGCCGCGCCCGATCAACTCCAGAGCGCTCTTGCCGGACGTCACCGCGTCCACGTCGTGGCCTTCCACCTCGAGCAGCGTCTGCAAGTACTTGCGGATACTGGGCTCGTCGTCCACGATCAGAATGCGTTCTTTCGCTTCCGTTGCCGTCGTCATTCGTTCATCCTCGCCCGCCCCGGCTCGCTATTCCAGGTCCGTGGGCAGCAGAAATTTGACCGTACATCCCCGGCCGATCTCGCTCTCCACCCAGATTTTGCCGCGATGGGCCTGCACCAGCCTTTTGCTGATCGCCAGCCCCAGTCCCATGCCGGAGGAAGAGCGGTCCACGCGCACGAAATCTTCGAAAATCTCCTGATGGTGCTCCGGGGCGATGCCCGGCCCGGAATCGGTCACCGCTATCAACAGGCTGTTCGCGGCGCTTTTTCCTGCGCGCCGCCGCTCGACGTAGGGGGATACGCTGGCCGCGCGCCGCTCCCAGAAGTGCGGTTCCGCCAAGAGCGTGACCCGGCCTTCCGCCGGCGTGTGCTTCAAGGCGTTGTCCAGCAAATTCGCCACTGTCTGCTGCACTTTCTGGTAATCGAACTTGAAGGGCGTGACCCGCTCCGAGAGCTGCGTTTCCAGCCACACTTGGTTGCGCTGGAACGCATCGCGCCACAGCGACGCCAGTTCCGTCAAGCAATCCCGCGGATCGTTCTCCCGAAGCTGCAGCACCAGCTTGCCGCTTTCCAGAGCCGAGTAGTTCAGGAACATGGAGACGAGGCGGATCAGCCGCTCGCAGCTCTCTTTCGATTCGCTCAGTATGTCTTTTTGCTTTTCGCCGAGCTTTCCCAAGGAACCGGAGAGCAGCAAGTCGTAGTAGCCCTTCATCACCGCCAGCGGGGTTTTCAATTCGTGCGCCGCCGAGGCCAGAAACACCGTCTTCTGCCGGTTCACTTCCTGGAGCCGGAGGTAGGCGGCCAGCAGGTTCCGGTAAGTGACCTCGCGCTCCTGCAGCAGGTCGCCGAGGGTCTGCTGCATGGCCGCGTCCGAGGCCGCGGCGCGCTCCCCCGTGGCCTCCAAGGTCACCGCAACCCAGCCGACTGCGGCGATCCAGTGGAGCTGCGCGTGTGCCGGCTTGCCGTTTGTGCCCGCCAGCGGCAAATTCACTTCGCGTTCCCCGCTGCGCATCTGTTCAACGAGCGCACCCGGCGACACGCGAAAAACATCCGCAAACAGGTTTGCTCCCTTCTTCACCTTCAGCCCACGGGACTTCAGGAAGTGCTGGGCCCCGCTGTTCATGGCGCAGACGCAGCCGGTTCCGTCCGCCAGCAGCAGCGGTTGCGCGACGCATTCCAAAATTGCGGAGACAACCGGGAGCGGCAGGGAAACCTTGCCGGGCTGGTCGAGTATGGGCGTTCGTTCCATAGCGCAGGCGTAAACCAACGGTAAGGCCAATGGCCTTGTATTGATTCCTCATGCTGGCAAAGGCCGGAAATACGGTCAATAGGAAAGGAGTCCTAGATTGCACATAAAGGGAAAAACTGAGCAGACAGGAAGGAACCAGGTTTTCCGCCTGTGAGCGGTTCCGCGATGGGATAGCTCTAACCTATTTGTTTTAAGCTACTTACAGTTGACCTGCGGCCTGGTGAACCAGCTAACTTCTTGCCCTAAAATTGCGGGAGAGCAGTACTGGGGGTACTATCACGCTAGAATGGCTCCCGGAATTGGCTTCGCCAGACAGCCGAATCCCGCCGACCGGAGGCGATCCGCCCGCTTGCGCCTGCAAGTCCCCATTTTCGTGCGCGGTCTGGACATTTATGGGGACGAGTTTCTGGACCTCACCAAAACGCTGAATATCAGCGCGGTGGGCGCCTGTTTGGCGAGTCCCCGGCCTCTTCACCTGAATCAACTCGTGTCGCTGAGGATCCCCGCGCCCTCGCCCTCTTCCGCTGGAGTTGTGCCGGAGGCGTCCCCGCCGATCAGCGCCCGGGTGATTCGAGACCACCCGGTTGGCGACATCCACATGGTGGCAGTGGAATTCGTCGCCCCACTCGATTAGAGGGAAAATAGATTCCCTTCCGGTGAACTGCGGCAAAAGGGAAGAATCGTTCGCTTCGCTCGGAATTCGTTTTCCACTACTAAGTCGTGGAATTCATTGGTGATACGTTGACACGCGGGGTGCGATTTTCTACGATGCGCCTGCACCCGTTGAAAGGGCCGCTTCTCAGTTGGTACGCCACGTGCTTTTATCCCGGCAGAGGCCCTATCGGCGGAGGTACGGACAGTTCTGGTGAGTGGAGCCGCGCCCATTCCGAACAGCACGGAGACCCCGCGCCTGCAACTCTCGGCAGAGGATGCTTTCTTGGACCTGCTGATCGAGACGCTGCAGAACGTGGAGCAGTCCGTCCGCGCAAAGTTTCTGCAGAAATTCCTCAAAGCCATGGCCCAGGTGGAGCTGAGCGAGACGACCAGCCTGGAATTCTGGGAACAGATCCTGACGCGTAGACGCGAACTTTCCGAAACGCTTTCGAAGCCCGTCTCGCTTCAAACCGCGCTCGTGGACGTGCTGGCCTCGTCGAATTTCCTGCGCATGCCGATCCTGATGGAGTACGAGGACCTCAAAAAGCTCCAGATCAACGCGGCCACCGACGCGCTCACCGGGCTCTACAACCGCCGGCTGTTCGAAGAGTATTTTGCGAAGGAGCTGTACCGCGCCAAGCGCCACAGCCAGCATGTGGCCCTGGTGATTATGGATTTGCACTGCTTCAAGGCCGTGAACGACCGGCACGGGCACCTGCAGGGCGATCACGTGCTGCAACTGGCGGCGAGCACGCTGCGCAAGACGCTGCGAACTTCGGATTACGCGTTTCGCATCGGCGGCGATGAGTTCGCGCTGCTGCTGCCCTTTGCCGATCCCCATCAGGCCGCGACGCTGGGACGCCGTGTGCGCGCGAATTATGCCGCCGCCATCGCGCCGTTGAATCTCGACGTGCCTCTGGCGCTGGATTTTGGAGTGGCCGTCTTTCCCAACGATGGAGAGGCCAAGGACGCGCTGATCCGGCTGGCGGACGAACGGCTGTACGAGCTGAAGAACGCCACGCGCAGTCAGCCGGCCCCGGCGCCCACGCCGACCGCCCGTGTGATTCCTATGGAGCCTCCGGCCTCGCGCGAGGCGTCCGCGGCTGCGCACCCCGCGCCCGCTCCGGCCTTTGCGCATCCCGCGAGCCAGCCCGCCGCCTTTCCGCCGTCCCCGGCGCCTCGAACCGGAGAGCGGCGGAAGTGGGAGCGCGTTTCGCTGGTCGGCACGCGCGCGCACGCGGTGATCGGCGAAGGCAACGAGGTGACTGCGCGCGTGCTGGACATGAGCTACGGCGGCGTCGCCCTCCTGCTCGACAATGCAGACAAACTCCCCAATGTGTTTCCTGCGGTTTTGCACGTTCCGATTCTTCCTCCCGTGAAGGTCAGTCTGCGGAAGGCATACGTGGAAGCCGCCGATGGGCAGAAGTTTCGCGTGGGCTGCGCGTTCCTCCCCTGAAGATTTCGTTTCATCGTTCGCGTTCGCGCTCTGCCCGGTGCATCCAGCCGGCCGGCTCGAAGCGCCTGGCACAACTTTAGCCGTCAACCCCCGCGCCAATGGCCGTAGGCTCGCTGTTCCTGGCAACACTAAAAACCCAGCGAATAGTGAAAACATTTTCATATTGGACGGGCTGCCGCACCCGGATCCCACACCCGAATTGACAGCCTCTACCGGGCCGAGATTGCCGCTAACCTCATAGAAAGACTCTAGTTAGGATTCTGGAAGATTACCTGGCCCGGCCGCGCCGGTTGGTGCTTGGAATGCTCATAAACGCGTGGCCCCGGACCGGCGGGGTGTCGGCCGTGGCCGGTTGCAGTCGAACTCGCAGGAGGTTGGCAGAGTCGTGGCAAAGGTCCAACAAATTGCCCTGGTGCACGATGCCCCGCGAAATGGGTTTGTCCCTCCGGAAGTGCTGTTTGGCGCGACCGAGGAGATGCGGAAGATTCGCCGGACGATCGAGCGGGTGGCCGCTGTAAGCGTGCCGGTGCTCATCCGCGGGGAGAGCGGAAGCGGAAAGGAACTGCTGGCCGGCTACCTGCACCGCATCGCGCCGTGGAGCGAGAAACCGCTGGTAAAAGTGAATTGCGCGGCGATTCCGGGGCCGCTGCTGGAATCCGAGCTGTTCGGCTACGAGAAGGGATCGTTCACCGGGGCGTACAACAGCCGGCCGGGAAAATTCGAAGTGGCGCGGGGCGGCACGATCGTGCTCGACGAGATCGCTGAGATTGACTCCAGCCTGCAGGCCAAGCTGCTCCAGGTGCTCCAGGACGGACGCTTCAGCCGCATCGGGGACCTCGAAGAACGCCGCGTGGACGCGCGCATCGTCTCGATCTCCAATAAGGACGTGGAGAGCGAAATCGGGCGGGGCGCGTTCCGCGAAGACCTCTACTACCGCATCAACGTCGTGAACGTGCAACTGCCGCCTCTGCGGCAGCGGCGGGAAGACCTTCCCGTGCTGGTGAACCATTTTCTGCGCTACTACGCCGACCGGTACGAGCGCCCCGTCCCGGAGTTGCCGGCAGGAATTCTCGAGCGGTTCGAACGGCACCACTGGCCCGGCAACGTCCGCGAGCTGGAAAACTACGTGAAGCGCTTTGTGATTCTGGATTCCGCCGATTCGATCCATGAGGAACTGGACGAACGCGGCCGCGGCGCGCAGCCGGGAACCTTCCAACTGCCTCCCATCCGCGAGTTTTCCCTGAAGAAGTTCGCCAAGCAGGCCAGCCAGCAGGCCGAACACCTGATGATCCTGGAGTCGCTGAAGCAGACGCGATGGAACCGCAAACGCGCCGCGCAAATGCTCGGCATCAGCTACCGCGCCCTGCTCTATAAGATCAAGGAAGCCGGCATCCCGCCAAAGAAGCGCGCGGCAGCAGAATAGCAAGCTCATAATTGCATTCGCCTTGGATACTCTCAGCCACGGGGGACGACTCTGCGCTTCCCGTTGTCCCGCGGGAATCGCCCCTTGGGAAAGGTTTCTGCGGCGCCTCCGCCCGTGCTACTTTGTTCGCTCAGTTTCTGCGGGCGCTG
>Ga0187771_10003396_pt1 | contig 11112 bp, 10 predicted proteins | sample 0116_SJ02_MP15_1_FD_133139 | JGI IMG/M metagenome (GOLD analysis project Ga0187771, IMG submission 133139) | Tropical peat soil microbial communities from peatlands in Department of Meta, Colombia - 0116_SJ02_MP15_10_MG | ecosystem: Environmental > Terrestrial > Soil > Wetlands > Peat | place... | reverse complement strand
GCCGCGCTGCTGATCGCGACCCTGCTCGCCGTCGGCGTGGCGCCGCAGCGCGCCTCCGCCGGCTTCTTCGATTTTCTGTTCGGCCCCTCGCAGCCCCAGCCGGCCTCGCAGGCCGGCCCCGATCCATTCGGCGCCAACACACCGCCGACGCCGCCGGCCTACGTCGGGCACGCCAGCGGCTATTGCGTGCGCAGCTGCGACGGCCGCTATTTCCCGGTTCAGGCGCATGGCAGTGCGACGCCGGCGCAGATGTGCCAGGCATTCTGTCCGGCATCGCCCACCAAGGTGTATTTCGGCGGCGCGATCGACAGCGCGACCACCGCAGCCGGTGAACGCTACGCCGACAGCGAGAACGCCTTCGCATTCCGCAAGGCGTTGAAGGCCGATTGCACATGCAACGGCCGCGACCCGACCGGCCTCGCGCCCGTCGATCTCTCGCTCGACACCACGCTGCGGCCCGGCGACATCATCGCGACGTCGAATGGTCTTGTGGCCTTTTCCGGTTCCCAGGTCGGCAACACCCAGACCGCCGAGTTCACGCCGGTGGCGAGCTATCCGGGCTTGACCGCCGACGTTCGCGCCAAGCTTGGCGAGATGAAGGTCTCGCCGGCGAACGCGGACGCGACCGGCCAGGCGGCGCCGGCGGCGCCAACCACGCCCCCCCGTGCGACCAGCGCCGTCCCCAAGAACTCCACAGCTGGATCCACAGCCGGGGGAAAGCGCGCCGCGCTCGACCAATAGCACAGCCTACGTTCCTTGACGGCGATGTTTCGATCGGGATCGAAGCGTTGGCGTCTGTTCCGCGTTGCGCACGACCGTTCCGCCGGTACACTGCCGGCATGAAGACTGGTCCCGACTTCACACGGATCGGCGCGCTGGTGGGCGACCCGGCGCGCGCCAACATGCTCACGGCGCTCTTGGACGGCTGCGCGCTGACCGCGGGTGAACTGGCGCGCCACGCCGGCGTCACGCCGCAGACCGCGAGCACGCACCTCGCGCGGCTTCAGGAGGGTGGCCTGTTGTCGCCCGAAACCCAGGGACGGCATCGCTACTTCCGCCTGCGCAGCGCCGACGTCGCTGCCGGCCTCGAGGCGCTGCTCGGGCTCGCCGCCCACGCCGGCCACTTCCGCACCCGCAGCGCGCCGAAGGATCCGGCGATGCGGCTGGCGCGGGTGTGCTACGACCATCTCGCCGGCGACCGCGGCGTGCAGATGTTCGATCACCTGACGCAGCGCGGCCTGATCGCATTCAGGGGCAGCGAGCTCGCGCTGACGCCGCGCGGCAAGACTTTCGTCGAAAGCTTCGGGGTTTCGCCGGAGGCCCTCTCGCGGACGCGCCGGCCGCAGTGCCGCGCCTGCCTCGACTGGAGCGTGCGGCGCCACCATCTTGCGGGCGCGCTGGGAGCGGCGATGCTGGAGCGGCTATTCGCGCTGAGATGGGCGCGGCGCGAGCCGGACTCGCGCGTGGTGCGGTTCACGCCGCGCGGCGCGGAAAAGTTCGACGCGCTGTTTGCCGACGGCCGCGTGCCGGCGGGCCTCACGACTGCGTGGCGGTCCCCGACAACAGGCTGACATTGCCGGAAACCGGGTCGGTCACGGCGGTGCCGACCTGGGCCTTGCCATTGCCCTCCAGCACGAACTTGGTGTTGCCGACCCGGAACGAGCTGTTCTTGATCAGCACGTTCTGGTAACTGACGCCGTTGGCATCTCGAACCTTGACCTGGGCGCGGAAGCCCTGGACGTTGAAGACCTGCAGCGAGAATTTCTTGCCGTTCTTGGTATAGGTGCCGTTCCAAGTGCCCTCATAGCTCTTGGCATCGACCGGAACGTACTTGCCCGTCGACGGCGTCGAGACCGTGTTGCTCGCGTAGGCCGACTGGAGCACGCTCAAAATGTCCGACATGACGCTGTCCGCTCCCGAATGACCCGTTGGTCGAGTCGCGTTTCCGCCATTAACCGCTGCGCTTGCTTAAGATTCCGTTACCTTTGATGCGGCCGGTTCCGCCGGGCCAGAACGGCCGACCGCGCTAGTTCTGGAGGACTCGCGGGCAATACTGAAGCGGATGTCAAATCCACCGCACTAGGCATTCGGGCTTCAATGGGCGAAAATGCCCAGACAGAGGTGACGAGTGGCTGGCGGCCCTTCGACAAAACGCAAATCGGCGCGCAAGCGAAAGAGCGTCGGGGCGCCTTCGCCCGAACCGCGCGCCCCTCACGCCCGCAAGGCGCAGGCCTCGCAGAGGCTGGCGACCTATCGTGCCAAGCGCGACTTCACCAAGACCGACGAGCCGAGCGGCGAAGTTCGCATCGCGCCGGCCCCGCAACTGCGCTTCGTCATCCAGAAGCACGCCGCCACGCGGCTGCACTACGATTTTCGCCTCGAGCTCGACGGTGTCTTCAAGTCCTGGGCAGTGACCCGCGGGCCCTCGCTCGATCCGCGCGACCGGCGGCTGGCCGTCGAGGTCGAGGATCATCCACTCGACTATGGCGATTTCGAAGGCACCATTCCCAAGGGGCAGTACGGCGGCGGCACCGTGCAGATCTGGGATCGCGGCTACTGGCTCGCCCATGATCCGCACGCCGGCCTCGCCAAGGGCGACCTGAAGTTCGCGCTCGAGGGCGAGAAGCTGCACGGCGAATGGGTGCTGGTCCGCATGGCCCGCGACCGCGACGGCGGCACGCGGACCAACTGGCTCCTGATCAAGCATCGCGACGCTTACGCGCGCGAGGGCGACGACGTCCTCGCCCTGGACCGTTCGGTGGCCTCGGGACGAACAGTCGAGGAAATCGCGAAAGGCAGGGGCAGGAAACCCAAACCCTTCATGCTGACCAGGGCGGTGATGCCGGCCAACGCGGTGTGGGATTCCGGGCAGGGGCTCGCCGCGCAGATCCGCGCCGGCACGACAGCCGCCGCGCGACGTTCCGCGCCCGCGAACCCCAACCCGACGCCGGTTTCGTCGTCGAGAGGCCGCGCCGTGGTGATGGGCGTCACCATCTCCAAGCCCGGCAAGGCGCTGTGGCCCGATGGCGGCGACGGCGCGCCGGTGACCAAGCAGGATCTGGCGCGATATTACGCGGCCGTCGGCGACTGGATGCTGCCGCACATCGCCGGCCGGCCCTGCTCGGTGGTGCGGGCGCCCGACGGCATCGGCGGCGAGACCTTTTTCCAGCGCCATGTGATGTCCGGCCAATCCGGCTTGATCACCGAGGTGCAGGTGCCGGGTGAGCGCAAGCCCTATCTCGAGATCGACCGGATCGAAGGCCTCGTCGCGGTGGCGCAAAGCGGCGGGGTCGAGCTGCATCCCTGGAACTGTGCGCCGGGCGATCCGGCAATGCCGGGACGTCTCGTCTTCGACCTCGACCCCGATCCCGGGGTCGACTTCGTCCGCGTCATTGCCGCGGCGCGCGAATTGAAGTCGCGGCTGGAAGCGCTGGGACTCAAGAGCTTCTGCAAGACCACCGGCGGCAAGGGCCTGCACGTGGTGGCGCCGCTCTTGCCCGATCCGCGCCACGCGCTGTCCTGGCGCGAGGCCAAGGCCTGCGCCCAGGAGATCTGCCGGCTGATGGCGAGGGACGATCCCGCGCGCTACCTGATCAACATGTCGAAGGCGCATCGCAAGGGCAGGATCTTCCTCGACTACCTGCGCAACGACGTCACCGCCACCGCGGTGGCGCCGCTGTCGCCGCGGGCACGGCCTGGCGCGCCGGTGTCGATGCCGCTGGCGTGGACCCAGGTGAAGGAGGGCCTCGATCCGTCGCGCTTCACCGTCCGCACCGCTCCGGCGCTGCTGCGCGCCGCCAAGCCGTGGAGCGGCTACGACGACGCGGCGGGATCGCTGAACGGCGTCCTGCAGAAGCTGCTGTGATCAGTCGCTTGGCGGCCGTCGCGCGGCTCGGTGCATGGTCGAACGCGCGCAAAAAAGGCGGCCGTGCGAGGCCGCCTTCCTGCGCGCGCTGCGCGGGAGAAATTACTCCGCGGCGAGCCTGACCTCGGGCGCCGCGGCGCGAACCTCGGCGTCGACCTTGGCCTCGAACTTGCTGAAGTTCTTCTGGAACATGGCGACCAGGCCGCGCGCGGTCTTCTCGAACTCGGCCTTGTCCTTCCAGGTGTTGACCGGATCGAGGATCTCGCCCGGCACGCCCTCGAGCGCGGTCGGCACCGCGAAGCCGAAATACTTGTCGGTGCGGAATTCGGCGTTGCGGAGCGAGCCGTTCAGCGCCGCGGTCAAGAGCGCGCGGGTGACCTTGATCGGCATGCGGCTGCCGACCCCGTACTTGCCGCCGGTCCAGCCGGTGTTGACCAGCCAGCAGTCGACATTGTGCTTGGCGATCAGTTCGCGCAGCAGGTTGCCGTATTCCGACGGATCACGCGGCAGGAACGGCGCGCCGAAGCAGGTGGAGAATTCGGGCTGCGGCTCATTGCCGAGGCCGCGCTCGGTGCCGGCGACCTTGGCGGTGTAGCCCGACAGGAAGTGGTACATCGCCTGCGCCGGCGTCAGCTTGGCGATCGGCGGCATCACGCCGAAGGCGTCGGCCGCCAGCATGACGAGGTTCTTCGGATGCGGGGCGCGGCCGGTCGGCGAGGCATTCGGAATGAAGTCGAGCGGATAGGCCGAACGGGTGTTCTCGGTCTTGGAGCCGTCGTCGAAATCGACCACGCGGGTCACCGGGTCGAACACCACGTTCTCGAGCACGGCGCCGAAGCGGCTGCTCGCGGCATAGATCGCGGGCTCGGCCTCAGCCGACAGCTTGATGCACTTGGCGTAGCAGCCGCCCTCGAAATTGAAGACGCCGTCGGGGCCCCAGCCGTGCTCGTCGTCGCCGAGCAGGGTGCGGGCCGGATCCGCCGACAAGGTGGTCTTGCCGGTGCCGGACAGGCCGAAGAAAACCGCCGAGTCGCCGTTGGGGCCGACATTGGCCGAGCAGTGCATCGGCATCACGCCCTGGGCCGGCAGATAGTAGTTGAGCGTGGTGAACACCGACTTCTTCATCTCGCCGGCATATTGCGACCCACCGATCAGCACGATCTTGCGGGCGAAATCGATGGCGACGACGTTCTCGGAGCGAACCCCGTGACGCTTCGGATCGGCCCTGAAGCTCGGCAGATCAACGATGGTCAGTTCCGGGGCGAAATCGGCGAGTTCGGCAGCCGCGGGACGGATCAGGAGCGTGCGGATGAACAGCGAATGCCAGGCGAGCTCGGTATAGACGCGGGTCCGGATGCGGAAATTCGGATCGGCACCGCCATAGAGGTCCTGCGCGAACAGGGTCATTCCCTCGGCGTGCTTGAGGAAGTCCTGATACAGCGCCTCGAACTGTTCGGAGGTGATCGATTGGTTGCCGCCCCACCACATGGTCTTGTCGGTGGTCGCGTCGCGGACCGTGAACTTGTCCTTCGGGCTGCGGCCGGTGAAGACGCCGGTCTCGGCGCAGAGCGCGCCGTCGGCGGTCAGCGACGCCTCATCGTTGCGAATGGAATGTTCGTAAAGCGCGGACGTGCCCAGATTCCAGTGCACGCCCTTGAGATTTTTAAAGCCGAATTTGTCGGCGCCGAAGGCACCGTTGCGCACGCCCGTCTCTTTCACTGAAACATCCTCCTTGAACCGGCGTCTTGGGTTATTGGCGCCGCACTTTGCCCCCGCATGGGCCTTGGAGGCCGGCTCTCGCCGGCCCGGCCAGATCGGCGATCTAATAGAGTTCAAACCGCCTGTTGCCAAGCCGATCCCGATCAATTTGAGCGGTCCGGCGGCACGACCCTTTTGCAAAAAAGGTGATGCATCGCAAAATGATAGCTGGCACATCACCCCTGGCCTTCGCCGCGCGGAATGCGACCGAAACGAAAGCAAAACGAAAGACAGGTGAAGATCTGGAAGACCTACCGATGCCGGAGCGCCCCGTTCAGGTCGCCTCCCGCAACCGCTCCGCGATCGCCCTGAGCGTCGGTCGCAGGGCGGCGGGCGTGAGAATGCGCTGCGGAAAATCCAGCCGCAGCGTTGCCGTCCCGTTCTGCAGATCCATGCCGTCGGGATCGCAGCCGACGCAGGCCCACTCGCCCGCCTCCCCGCCGAGGAGCCTCGTCGCATAGAGATTCATGGTGTCTCGGTGATCTTGGTTCATATGGTCGACGATGCCGGGTTCGGCGGCCAGCAACGCCTCCGCGCCGGCAAGGTCGGTCAATACCTCGTCGGCCGCGAGATCGACGATCCGGCCGAAGCCCGCGACCAGATGCACGGCCTTGATCTGAACCGCGATGAAGAGAAAATCCTTAAAATCAACAAAGGCTTGCGCGCCAGGATGGGCGTCGAGATAGCGCCGTCGCCACGCCTCCGGCACTTCGGCAGGGGCCTGCTCGGCGCGGCCGCCGATCATGATCCGGGCCCCCTCCAGCGGGTCGCCAGCGCGCCGCTCGTCCAGCATTACCGAGACCCGCGGATCGGAGAGCGCATTGCGGGTATGGATCGCCAGCCTGGAAATCAGCAGCAGAGGCGAACCGTCCGGAGTGGTCGCCACATTGACCAGCGAGCAATAGGGATCGCCCGATCCGACCATCAGGGTTGCCAGCGCGCCCTGCCGGCTGCGGCGCAGCAGGCCTCTCGCCACCTGGGCCGCGTTGAAATTACCATCAGGCCCCATCGAACGGCCTCTTTTCTGCACACCAAGGGTTTTCCGGCGCCAAACTATCACCATATGGGTCGCAATTGGCGGACGGCTTGAACGGTTTCCAGGAACTCGGTCACATTTCAGCCCAGCTTGCAATGCTGGCTGCCGGGAACGAAGGCCATGTGCCGTGCATCACGCCCCTGGTGTCGCACGTTGAACAACAGTCACCGTGCGACATTCGTTTCGTGACCTGCATCGTTGCGGCCGAACTGGCCGCGGCACATGCAATTGCGACGCCCGCATTGAACCCACGCTGAGAGGCTCATGCCCACAATTGCTTTGGTCGATGACGACCGCAACATCCTCACATCCGTGTCGATCGCGCTCGAGGCCGAGGGCTATCGCATCATGACCTATACGGACGGCGCTTCCGCGCTCGACGGCTTTCGCACCAGCCCGCCGGACCTCGCCATTCTCGACATCAAGATGCCGCGGATGGACGGAATGGAGACGCTGCGCCGGCTGCGCCAGAAGTCCGATCTGCCGGTGATCTTCCTGACCTCGAAGGACGAGGAGATCGACGAGCTGTTCGGCCTGAAGATGGGCGCCGACGATTTCATCCGTAAGCCGTTTTCGCAGCGGCTTCTGGTGGAACGCGTCAAGGCCGTGCTGCGACGCTCGACCCCGAAGGACCCGGCGGCGGCGCCCAAGGAGGCCGATCCCAAGGCGCTCGAGCGGGGCCTTTTGCGGATGGACCCGGAGCGTCACACCTGCACCTGGAAGAACGAGCCGGTCACCCTCACCGTAACCGAGTTCCTGATCCTGCAGGCGCTCGCCACCCGGCCCGGCGTGGTCAAGAGCCGCAACGCGCTGATGGATGCGGCCTATGACGACCAGGTCTATGTCGATGATCGGACCATCGACAGCCACATCAAGCGGCTTCGCAAGAAGTTCAAGGTCGTTGACGACGAGTTCGAGATGATCGAGACCTTGTACGGCGTCGGCTACCGCTTCAAGGAATCCTGACGCACGGCGACCGGTGTTGTCGGGCGGGCGTTTGCGATAGACTTATGTCTGCGTCCGCCTGGTGTCCGGGTTCCAACATTCGCATCACTTGCGTCGGGCTCTCTTGCGAATGATAGAAGCGGGACACTGGCATTTCGGTATTCGAGTGCGGTTTTGGATTTGACATTCGCTTGGAGGCCTCGCGGCAATCCCGTAGCGGAGGTCAAATTCACCGCACCAGGTGCTGGCGAAGCGAAATAACCGGGCAGTTTGTGGCATTGCTGGATCGCCCCCTTACGCGCGACTCCGAGACCGAGGACGGCGCGCTCGCCGCCGGCGGCCTTGGCGCCGAGCTCGAGACCGACGCCGGCCGCGCCGCCGAGCCGCGGCCCCTGCCCCTCTGGCTGCTTCCGTTGGATTGGCTGCGCCGCGCCGGTCAGTTCTTCTTCCTCCTCAGCTTTTCGAGCCTGACGCGGCGGATCGTCTCGCTCAATCTCGCCGGGCTGATCGCGCTGGTCGCCAGCATCCTGTTCTTGTCGCAGTTTCGCGCCGGGCTGATCGACGCCCGCGCGCAGAGCCTGCTGGTGCAGGCGGAAATCGTCGCAGCCGCCATCGCCGCGTCGGCCACTGTGGAGACCAACGCCATCACGGTCGACCCCGCCCAGATCGCTCAATTGAAGCCCGGCGAAAGCTATGGTCCGCAGGAGGACTTCTCCGCGCTGGATTTTCCGATCAATCCCGAGCGGGTGGCACCCGTGCTGAAGCGGCTGATCTCGCCGACCAAGACACGGGCGCGCATCTACGACGGCGAAGGCGTGCTCGTGCTCGACAGCCGCAGTCTCGATTTCCCGAGCGGCATCATCCGGTTCGACCTCGCTCCCCCGTCCAACGAGAAGCCGGGCATCATCGAGCGCGCGATGATCACCATCCGCACCTGGCTCAACCGCGGCGATCTGCCGCTCTACCGTGAGCTCGGCGCCGAGAACGGCAACGGCTACTTCGAGGTCCACGCGGCGCTCAACGGCCAGAAGGCGAGCATGGTGCGGATCAACGACCGCGGCGAGGTCATCGTCTCGGTCGCGGTGCCGGTGCAGCGCTTCCGCGCCGTCCACGGCGCGCTGATGCTGTCGACCCAGGGCAGCGACATCGACCAGATGGTGACCGCGGAACGGCTCGCCATCCTCAAGATATTCGGGCTCGCCGCCGCGGTGATGATCGTGCTGTCGCTGTTGCTGGCGAGCACGATCGCAGGTCCGGTGCGCCGGCTCGCCGACAGCGCGGAGGGAGTCCGCCGGCGGATCAAGACCCGCGTGGAGATTCCCGATTTCACCGGTCGCCGCGACGAAATCGGCCATCTCTCGGGCGCGCTGCGCGACATGACCGACGCGCTCTACAACCGCATCGAGGGGATCGAGCGCTTCGCCGCCGACGTCTCCCACGAATTGAAGAACCCGCTGACCTCGTTGCGCTCCGCGGTCGAGACGCTGCCGCTGGCGCGCAATGACAACAGCCGCAACCGCCTGCTCCACGTCATCCAGCACGACGTTCGCCGCCTCGACCGGCTGATCTCCGACATCTCCGACGCGAGCCGGCTGGATGCCGAGCTGCAGCGCCAGGACGCGGCGCCGGTCGACATCCGCCGGCTGCTGACGACGCTGGTGACGGTGGCGAACGAGACGAGCCACGGCAACAATGTCGACGTGCAGGCGCGGTTCGAGGGCAGCCCCACCGACACCTTCGCGGTGCCGGGCCACGACTCGCGGCTCGGCCAGGTGGTGTCGAACCTGTTGTCCAACGCCCAGTCGTTCTCGGCGAGCGGCGGCGCGGTGCGCGTGACGTGCCGGCGCACCCGGAACCGGATGGTCGAGATCGTCATCGACGACGACGGCCCCGGCATCAGGCCAGGCGCGCTGGAGAAGATCTTCGAGCGGTTCTACACCGATCGCCCCGACCAGGGTTTCGGCCAGAACTCCGGCCTCGGCCTGTCGATCTCCAAGCAGATCGTCGAGGCGCATGGCGGACGGATCTGGGCGGAAAATCGCGCCGGCAAGCCCGACGCCGAGGGCGACACCCCGATCGTGGGCGCGCGCTTCGTCGTCAGATTGCCCGCGCTATGACGTCCCCCGGAGGGCCCACCATCCACGCGTCCGCCGTGCGTGTCGGCGCCCAGGCGGTGCTCATTCGCGGCCCGTCGGGCGCCGGCAAGTCGCGTCTGGCCTTCGAGCTGATGCTGGCCGGCCGCGCCGGGCAGATCCCCGCGACGCTGCTTGTGGGCGACGACCGGATCCTGCTCGCGCGCGAGGGCGGCTTGGTGATGGCCCGCCCCGCACCGTCGCTGGCCGGCCTGATCGAGGTCCGCGGTCTGGGGATCCGGCAGTGCCCCTTCGCGCCGGAAGCGCCGGTCGGGCTGATCGTCGACCTCGACGCGGCCGATGCCAAAAGGCTGCCCACGGCAGACGCGCTTTGCTGCACGCTCGAAGGTGTTATACTACCACGAATTGCGGTGAGGTCGGGCTGGAGTGCGTTCCCGCTGGTCGTTGCCGCGCTGATCACCAGCCCCGGGCCGGCTCCGGACGGAGATCCATCGCGCGATTGCCGGAAGGACTTTGGTAACCATATAAGCCCCACTATCGCCACGGATTAGTTCGTCCCTGTGCCGACCGAGACGGAGCAAGAGCGGGAGAGATCAAAGACCCCCCCTTGCCTCCGGGCGCGGGATGGTCAAGATGTGGCCCTTTCGTGCAGTGCACCAATGCACGCGCGAGGAGTCTTCGATGATTGGTTTAGTTCTAGTGACCCACGGGCGGCTGGCAGACGAGTTTCGGGCCGCGCTCGAGCACGTGATGGGTCCCCAAAAGCAGATTGAGGCGATCACGATCGGCGCCGAGGATGACGCCGATTTGTGTCGCAGCGACATTATCGAGGCGGTGAAGCGCGTCGATACCGGTGACGGCGTCGCCATCCTGACCGACATGTTCGGCGGCACGCCCTCGAACCTCGCAATTTCGTGCATGAGCCGCCCCAAGGTCGAGGTGCTCGCCGGCATCAACCTGCCGATGCTGGTGAAACTCGCCAAGGTCCGCGACGAGCGCCCACTGCCGGACGCGATCGCAGCAGCTCAGGAAGCCGGACGCAAATACGTCACCATCGCGAGCCGCGTTCTCGCCGGCAAGTGACCCACATGGCACAGGATGAGGGCAAGCCGGATCTTGTGCCGACGCAATCGACCGACACCCTCGTCCGTGAAGTGCCGATTACCAACAAGCGCGGCCTGCACGCGCGCGCATCGGCCAAATTCGTCCAGATGGTCGAACAGTTCGACGCCGAAGTCTCGGTAACCCGCAATGGCGAAACCGTCGGCGGCACCTCGATCATGGGACTGATGATGCTCGCGGCCGGCATCGGCACGACGATCGAGATCTCGGCGAAAGGCCCGGAAGCTGCGCGCGCCCTCGACGCGCTCACCGACCTCGTCACCCGCAAGTTCGGCGAGGACGAGTAGGCCTTC
>Ga0187771_10003395_pt1 | contig 11113 bp, 8 predicted proteins | sample 0116_SJ02_MP15_1_FD_133139 | JGI IMG/M metagenome (GOLD analysis project Ga0187771, IMG submission 133139) | Tropical peat soil microbial communities from peatlands in Department of Meta, Colombia - 0116_SJ02_MP15_10_MG | ecosystem: Environmental > Terrestrial > Soil > Wetlands > Peat | place... | reverse complement strand
GGGCGAGGTCCGGCAACCTGCAGAGATCGATTTAGTTTCTGGATGCGCCTCCCTGGCACGGGCGAGCGTCTTGCACGACGTAGGCATGCTTGACGAGACGTATTCTCCGTACGGCCCCGAAGATGTGGATTGGAGCCTGCGCGTTCGGAGTGCAGGGTACCGCTTGATGGCGGAACCATCGGCGGTAGTTTGGCATCGGGTGTCTTCGCTCGCGCAAGGAAGTCCGGATAAGATTAGGAACCTAGCCAGAGGCCATGTCCTGTTCCTTCGCATGCACACAAAGCCCTTTGACTTGCCCCTTTCGATTGCCTGGATCTCGTTCCACATGTTCCGACGGCACCTCTTCCCGGCCTTGGCTCGCCGTGACTGGCTCTCTTCCGCTGCCGTGTTTCGCGGTGTCTGGGAAGGGCTGAGGCAGCAACGGCATCCCATTGAACTGGCTCAGGACAGCGGCCGGCTAACCCCTGTCCCCGCTACGCCCAGGGGTATCGAGTGCGTCGACTGAGATTCCTAGATGCACACGCGCGATCCGAGTGGACGAGGATTTTTGCACGGTGATTCAGCGCCAAAGTAAACCTCAGGTCCTGGTTATCGGTGCCAGCCCGCCTCCTCACAACGGGATGAGCGTGGCGACGGAACTGGTACTGGCAGCGCTGCGTAGAGATTTGCCTGTTATCCACTTGGATACAGCTGATCGGCGAAGTCTTTCGAACATTGGGAAGTTCGAACTCGGGAATCTCATGCTGGCCGCAGTTCACGGCGCCAAATGCCTCTGGTTTCTTCTGGCCAAGCGCCCGCCGATCGTCTATGTACCTATTTCGCAGGCATGGCTACCTTTTCTGCGTGACTGCCTATTCCTGGTGCCGGCAAGGCTGCTTCGGCGAAAAGTCGTGGTTCACCTGCACGGGGGGTATTTCGGGCGGTTCTACCGGGAAACGTCGCCCCCGATGCGCCGGATCGTCCGCTACACGCTCGGAAAGACCTCCCGGGCCATCGTGTTAGGGAAGAATGTGGCAGGGGTCTTCGACAGCATTCTCCCGGCGAGTAGGGCCCGCATCGTCCCGAACGGCATTCCGGATTACTTCGAAAACCGCCTGGCAGGCCAGGAAGAGGTCCACAGCCCGCCCGTGCTGCTTTATCTCAGTACCCTGAGCGCGGAGAAAGGGGCCCTAGACCTGCTTCGGGTCCTGCCCCGTGTGAAGCGAAGCGTCGGCGGCGTACGCGCCATCTTGGCAGGGGAATGGTACTCGCAGCGGGACAAGATAGCTGCGGAGCACCTTGTCGATAGACTTGGCCTGCGAACGAGCGTAGAGTTTACGGGCCCCGTTGAACCCGCGCGAAAACGGGAGCTGCTCGAATTGGGCGATGTCTTCACTCTCCCGACCAAGAACGAGGGTCATCCCTACGCAATTCTTGAAGCCATGTCGGCCGGTCTCCCGATTATTTCGACGAAGGTGGGCTGCATTCCGGAGACAGTCCGGGATGGCGTCGAGGGTTTTCTCATCGAGCCGGGCGACGTAGAGGGCCTTGCGGAAAGGATTTGCGCGCTGCTTTCCGACGACGCCTTGCGCAGGAGGATGGGAGAGGCCAGTCGGGAGAGATTCCTAAGGGAATTCACTTTCGAGAAATATGCGCAGAGAATGCGCGCCGTTTTCGCGGAGGTTCTCGAGGAAGGTCAAGCCAATCATCGGCATGACCAGTATGAACCTCCGAAGGGCGGAGGGACTGCCGCCTAGGAGGTGGCTAAGCATGAAGGCGGTTCTGACAAACAACAAGACTGGTGAAATCGGTCTTCACGACATTCCGCCGCCGGAGACGCTGCCGGGTGGGATCCTGGTTGAGACGCATTTTTCCGTAATCAGCTCGGGAACGGAACGGGCCAAGGTTGAAACCGGGGAGAAGTCTTTGCTCGGCAAGGCGATCGCGCGGCCCGATCTGGTGCGACAGGTTCTCGATTACGCCCGCGTGCATGGAATCCGCGAAGCTTATCAGAAGGTGCGCTCCCGCCTGGAAGGTCTTGCGCCGCTCGGCTATAGCAACTCGGGTGTGGTTCTAGCGGTTGGAGAAGGTGTGAACGAATTCCGGGCCGGGGACCGGGTGGCATGTGCTGGCGCCGGTTACGCGAATCATAGCGAAGTCAACTTTATCCCGAGAAACTTGGCCATCGGTGTACCGGCTTCTGTTCCGCTCGAACACGCGGCTATATCGACCATCGGTGCGATAGCAATGCAAGGACTTCGCCAAGCGGAGGTGCGCTTCGGGGAAACAGTCATCGTCATCGGGGCGGGGTTGATTGGGGTACTTACGGTTCAACTCGCAATGGTCGCGGGTTGCCGTGTGGTGGCAATCGACGTCGATCCACAGCGCGTGCAGCGCGCAATTGACTTGGGGGCGCATGCTGGCTTCACCGCAGCGGACGCGAGACTGCCCGAGGCGGTGAGCGGGTTTTCTCGATACGGGGGCGATGTGGCCCTGATCGCGGCGGCGGCGCGCTCCTCCGAGCCGGTCGAACTGGCAGCAAAACTCCTACGCGACCGGGGAAGGATCATCATCGTGGGCGATGTCGGATTAGGCGTCCCTCGCGCCTTGCTATACGAAAAGGAGTTGTCGGTCGCTTTGTCACGCTCTTATGGTCCCGGCCGCTACGATCCCACCTATGAAGAAAGTGGCGTCGACTATCCCATCGGGTACGTCCGCTGGACCGAGCGGAGAAATATGGAGGCGTTTCTCGACTACCTGGCGGCGGGAACGATCAACGTTGCGCCTCTGCTCGAACGCCGCTGTCAGTTGGAGGAAGCGCCGTTGGCCTATGAGGAAATTCGCCAAAGCAGAGTCTACACGGTTCTGATCCATTATCCGGCGTCCGACAGCGGCCCCGTGCCTTCCGCTGTCAAGAAGAGCCAGCCCATTGCGCGACCGCGTCCCGAGGGCGCACTTCGGGTTGGATGTATCGGAGCCGGCAGCTTTGCACGCGGCGTGATCTTTCCTCGTCTGCGCAAAATTCACGGCGTTACGTTGGAGGCAGTTGCGACTGCCACCGGAGTTGCCGCCGAAGCTGCCCGGAAGGTCGTGGGCTTCCACCGTGCTTGCACGCCAGAAGAGCTCATTGTTGATCCTAATGTAGACGCCCTTTTTATTCTCACGCGTCATGATAGTCATGCGCGTTATCTGCTAACAGCGCTCCCCAAATGCAAGCCGATCTTTATCGAAAAGCCGTTGTGCGTCCGGCGGGAGGAGCTCACGGCCATTCGGAGGATGTACGGCGCCCAAGCGGAACTTGGCGCGACCCCATTCGTTATGGCGGGATTCAACCGGCGGTTCGCGCCTTTAACCCAAAAAGTGCGTGATTTCTTTGCAGGGCGTAGGGAGCCCATGATGGTGCATGTCCGTGTGAACGCCGGGTACCTGCCTTCGAATCATTGGGTGCAACTTTCCTATGGGGGCAGGATGATCGGCGAGTTGTGCCACTTCGTCGATTGGGCCCGCGCTGTGATTGGCCAGCCCATTACCTCGGTTTCGGCGGTTGGCTTACCGGACGGATCGAAATACAATCGCGACAACACCGCCGCGACACTCGTTTTTCAGGACGGGTCGATAGCCAACCTAATCTATGTGGCTAATGGCGACAGAACGGTTCGCAAGGAATACTTCGAGGTCTTTTGCGAAGGAGCCGTAGCCCGACTGGACGACCTTCACATCTTGGAACTCTCTCGGGGTGGGAAAACGCGCACATACAAAGCCTCCCAGGACAAGGGCCACAGAAAGGAACTGGAGCTAACGGCTGAGGCTATGCTTTCAGGCCGCCCTTCGCCCATCGCGTTCGGGGAGATCTGCGAAGTCACCGAAGCCACTTTAAGGATCCAAGAAACGCTCCGGCAACCCTTCTGCCCTCCCTCGACAGGGGCGGAGATAATGACGCGCTCGGTCTCAGCCCCCTCGGGAATGGCCAATTTGGGCGTCGTTGGCGATTAGATCGTTTCCTCACAGCACAATTCAATTATGCTGAAACGACCAAAACGCGTCGTGCATGTGGTTGGGGCGCGGCCGAACTATATGAAGATCGCGCCCGTGATGCGCGTGATGGGCCGGCATGGTGACCGATGGCAGCAGGTACTCGTGCACACGGGGCAGCATTACGATCACCAGTTGTGTCAGGTCTTCTTTCAGGACCTTGGTTTGCCACAGCCGGACGTCTATCTTGGTGTGGGTTCTGGATCGCACGCGGAACAGTACGCGAGGGTATTGCTCGCTTTTGAACCAGTGCTTAGAGAGCAGCGACCAGATTGGGTGATTGTGGTGGGCGATGTGAATTCGACGTTGGCCAGCGCCTTATGCGCTTCGCAGATGCGAATTCCCGTCGCTCACGTAGAGGCGGGCCTCCGGTCTTTTGACAGGTCGATGCCGGAAGAGCTAAACCGCATCCTCACCGATCATCTTTCCGAGATTCTGTTCACGAGCGAGCCGAGTGGAGACCAGAACCTTGCGCGCGAAGGCATCCACGAGGAGAAAATCCGCTTCGTTGGGAACACCATGATCGATACACTGATCGCAATGCTACCCCAAACAGAAGATGGGCGAATTGTAAAAGCACTGGGGCTTTGGGGCTCACGCGACGAGGGCCCGCAGATTGCCGACAAGTCGGCCACGGCACGCACGGCCTACGTTCTGGTGACTCTGCATCGGCCGCAAAATGTGGACAATCCGGTGGCGCTAAGTGAACTGCTCGCAGCCTTGGAAGGTATCGCGCGCGATCTGCCAGTCCTTTTCCCGGTTCATCCCAGGACGCGCCGGAAAATCGAAGAAAACCATCTCTCTGTACGGCCTGCACGGACGCGTCTGCTGGAACCGCTCGGATACCTGGACTTTCTCACCTTGATGCGCCATGCCAAGCTGGTGATCACGGACTCGGGCGGAATCCAGGAGGAGACGACCTATCTGGGCGTCCCCTGCCTCACGGTTCGGCCAAATACCGAGCGACCCGTCACGATCAAAATGGGCACGAACCGCCTAGTCAAGAGAAACAAGGCGGCGATTCTCAAAGCCACATACGAGGCTCTGGATGGAGGCCAATTCGAGCGACTGCCATTGCCACCCCTCTGGGATGGCCGCGCGGCTGAACGCATCGTTGAACATCTGGAACGGCCCTGATGGTTTCTTAGTGACCCATGCAGGAAGACCGGCTGGGCGAGATGATAACTGAAGCGTTTCGGCAGCCTCTCGTGGGCGCGTTCCGGGGAGCGCCGAACTACGAGAACATTGAAACAACGGTGCGTGGCGCTCTTGACGCACTAGGGTTGAGAGGAAATTGCCCTTTGGCGGACGTCATCAAGCCAGGCGACTGCGTCGTCCTGAAGCCGAATCTGATCCGGGAGGCGCACGCTACGCGACCCGACGAATGGGAACAGGTGATCACCCACGGGGCAGTCATTCGCTTCGTGGCCGAACTGACGGCCGATGCGCTTCAGGGTAAGGGAAGAATCGTTATCGCCGATGGCCCGCAAACGGACTCTGATTTCGACAAGATCTGCGCTAGGACTGGCCTTCGGGAAATCCAACACGGCGTTCGGGCCGCCGGAGTCGTCAGCGACGTCTTGGACCTGCGTCGGGATCGCTGGTTCCAGAAAGGAGACGTTATCTACAAACGGATTCCCCTGCCGGGCGATCCCGCCGGTTACACTACCGTGGACCTTGGAGAAGGCAGTGAGTTTTCCTCCTATACGCTCAGCGGGCGGTTCTACGGAGCGGATTACGACATGGGGGAAACGTTTCGCTACCATAGCGGAGGCCGTCACGCCTACGTTCTCTGCCGCACCGTCGTGGATGCCGATGTGGTCATCAATTTGCCCAAACTGAAGACCCATAAGAAAACGGGTGTTACGCTGAGCCTGAAAAACCTTGTGGGCATCAACGGTTATCGCAACTGCTTGCCGCATTTCACAGTGGGTACCCCTGCTGAGCAGGGGGACGAATTCGCTTCGAAGAACCTTCGCTCTAAACTGCAAAGCAGGGGCATCGTGCGGTTCAAGAAAGCGTTGAGCGCCTCGGGTGGACGGGGGGGCAGGATCGCAAGATTCACTAAACAAATTGGCCGAATGGCGTTCGGAGACACAAGCGAGGTCATCCGTTCGGGCAACTGGTACGGCAACGATACGGTGTGGAGGATGGTTCTCGATCTGAACAAAGCCCTCTTCTACTTCGACGGCGCCGGGCGAAGGCGAGAAAAACCGTTGCGCTATTTGACCATTGTCGACGGAATCATCGGCGGTGAGGGAGACGGGCCCATGGCGCCAGACGCAGTACCCGCTGGTCTGGTGTTCGCCGGATTCAACCCCGTGGCTGTTGACTCGGTCTGCGCGATGTTGATGGGCTTCGACGATACTAAGATTCCGCTCCTCGCCGGAGCTTGGCGAGCGGCACCCTACCCATTGGCGGATTTCCACCGTGAGTCTATTCGCTGCGTGTCGAACATCCGGGAATGGAACGGCGGCATGGAACATCTGGGGGGGGCGCCCCATTTGGGCATGAGGCCTCATTTCGGGTGGGCCGGTCGCATCGAACGCAAGGCGCAGACAGTGGTCGCACGGGGTCGAGCGACGGAGCGGTTTTCTTATGATTTATGACCATCCATTTATCGGTTGGACCTACCGGAAAAGCCCCCTCGTTCTCCAGAATGCGCTGGTCTCCGTTTATGGTCTGCTTCAGCGATGGGAGGGATGGAGCCCGGAGTTCGTGCGCCTCGTGGAAGAATTGGAGAATACCGAGCGATGGAGTGCGGGCGAACTTGAAGCGCTGCAGGCACAGCGCCTGCAAACATTGATCCGCCATGCATACGAAAATGTCCCCTACTACCGGCGCGTTTTTGATGAAAGGCGATTGGTTCCGTCTGATATCCGCGTGCCTGCTGATCTTTACAAGGTTCCGATTCTTACAAAGCAGGATGTTCGCCGCTTCAGCTCTCAACTGCGTGCCAGAAATGTGCCCCGCCGGCGGACCTGGATCGGTCGGACAGGTGGTACCACCGGTGTCCCCTTGGTGCTCTCACTGGATAAACAGCGCATCTTGTTTGACCACGCACTTATTCATCGCCACTGGTCATGGGCGGGGTATCGCCCTGGGGATCGGACTGTGTTTCTCCGCGGGTTTACCCTTATCCCCCCAGAGACACATCAGGCGACCTACTGGCGCTTCGACAGGATCCAGAACAGGATTTACCTTTCAGGATTCCATCTCTCAGCCGATGTCCTTCCTCTCTACGTCCAGAAGCTGCAGCAGTGGAAACCTCATTTCATCGCCGGGTATCCCTCGAGCGTCTTCACACTCGCTCGGTTCATGGAGCACGAAAAGACTAAGATCCCTATGAAGGCGATCTTTACCTCCTCCGAAGCGCTGACGGAGGTCGAGCGGAGGGTGATCGAAGAGCGCTTCGCGTGCAGGGTGTGGGACCGCTATGGGACAGGCGAGCGGCTGGCTGTCACTCAGCAGTGCGAATATGGTAACTATCACCAGAACAGCGAGTTTGGGGTTTTTCAAGTGGACCTCCCCCTTGGCGAACCCGCTCCCACAAAACAAAAAGGCGCGCTGATTCTGACTGGGCTCACAAACTTCTCTATGCCGCTCATTCGCTACGCCATCGAGGACATCGGGAGTGTCGATGTTGGCAATTGCCTCTGCGGCCGACAGTTGCCCCTTTCCGGGCCGGTGGAAGGCCGCAAGGACGACATGATTGTGACAATTGAGGGTCGTCTTATGCCGCGCGCAGGATTGGACCAGATTCATGAGTTCGTGCAGAACATTGAGCGTTGTCAGCTCGTCCAAAAGAGAATTGGCGAAGTGATCGTCCGGGTTCAACCACGGCAAGCATTTAATCAGGCCGATTCAGCAGAACTCATTCGTCAGCTACGCAAGCGTCTCGGGGCCGACACTTCGGTAAAGCTAGAACTAGTGGAAAAGCTCGAACTGACTCCCACCGGCAAGCAGCGCTTCATTGTGTCGGAGGTGGATATTAATGCACTCACCGGCCTGGAGCTTGAAGTGCGCGCAAACAAGAACCCATGTGAGGTAACGTGAAGCCGCAACAGAAGATGCGGCTCGAGAAAAAGTCAACTGATAGAATTACTGGACCCTGAACTCCTCATGGACACGGAAGCTTCCGCGGCGTGCCGACATGGCCAGGTTGTGCCAATCGGTTCACGCCTGAATCATGGAAATGCGAGTCAGAACGGCGCTGTCCGCCGGGCTTGCATCTCATCCTCGCTCGAGAAACTTGACGCCTGGATCGAGAAAGAGGAATTCCGGGGTTGGGATCCACACGATGCACTGAATAGCCCCCTCTTGCGATGGTTGACCCTAGGAAATCGATTCGCAGGGATCCTTTGGTTACAGCTTCTGAGGCGCAGCCCTCTGAACCTTCGCCCTTTATTGGCCATAAAGAAGGAGTACAACCCAAAGGGAATGGGCCTTTTCCTTGCCAGCTATATTCGCAAGTATCGGATTACACGTGATCCCAAGCACCTTGAATATGCCTCCTTTCTTGCGAAATGGTTGCTTGCCAATACGGCGAAGGGTTACGGTGATGCTAGTTGGGGTTACAACTTCGATTGGCCTAACCGAGCATTTCTTGCCCCAGCAGGCACTCCGACGATCGTAAACACAGCATTCGTTGCGCTTGCTTTCCTGGATATGCAGCTCCTGCTTAAGAACGAGCTGGACTGGCTCAATCTGGTCTCTGACCTTCCATCCGTCACGTTGTCGAACCTTGGCGAGCACGGGGTGGCCTCTTCACCGTTGGGCGTCGCACGCAGCGCATGTGATTTCGTCTTACACGATCTGCGAGCGTTTTCTCCGAGGGACGACGAGCTCTGCTTCTCCTACACACCTTTGGACAGCCGGCTCGTCCACAACGCGAACATGATGGGGGCATGGCTGCTTGCGTCCGTATACAGGCTGACAGGCGAGCCCTGTCTGGCCGCGGCCGCTTTGGCGGCGTCCCGCTACACGGCGCGACGGCAATGTTCTGATGGGTCTTGGCCGTACGGGGAGGCCCGCAATGAGCGCTGGGTGGATAACTTCCACACTGGTTTCGTGCTTGTGGCCTTGAAACGCACGGCTGATTGCCTCAAAACGGATGAGTTCGATGAGCATTTACGTCAAGGTTACCAGTTCTGGAAAGAGCGCATGTTCTTAGAGGACGGCACACCGCGATATTATGCCCACGCGACCTACCCAATCGACGTACACTCGGTGGCACAGGCGGTCCTTACCTTTCTCGAATTCTGTGATGTTGATTCCGAAGCCGTTGAACAAGCGCTGTGCGTCTGTCAATGGGGTGTTAAGAAGCTACAAGACCCCAGTGGTTATTTCTATTATCGTCTTTGCCGTGGGTACAGGATCCGGATCCCCTACATCCGCTGGGCGCAAGCGTGGATGCAACGAGCGCTCACCCAAGTGCTATGTTTCTTTTATGACTCAAAGTGCTGAGGACAATCCCTCGAACACAGCTCAAGTGTCCCGATTATCTTTTCTGGGTTTTCCCGTGGACAGTCTCTCAATGAAAGATGCGATAGGCCGTATACAGCAGTTCATTGACTCGCGATCGCCTCACTTCGTAATCGCCTTCAATGTGCCAAAGCTCTGGAGGATGCAGCGTGACCTTCGTTTGAAACGTATTGTTGAAAGCGCTGATTTGATCCTTCCTGAGCAGGTCATAACGCTTGCATCACGCTTGTGCAAGGATCCCCTTAAAAACTACATTGGCAATGACAGGCTTACAATGACTCTCTTGCCTCTGGCCGCAACGCGCGGGATCCGTCTTTTTTTTCTGGGTTCACGACCGTCGGCACTTGAGCAGATGTTGGCAAGACTTCGGCGGCAGTACCCCGATGTCATCATAGCCGGGTGCCACCACGGTTATTTCGCGGACGCCGAAGCAGACAAGATTTCTGCTGAAATCCGTACTTGCCAGCCCGATGTGTTGTTTGTTGGAATGGGAACACCCAAGCAAGAGTATTGGATGGATTCTTACGGTCGCTCTCTAGGCGTGCCTGTGGTAATCGGAGTGGGCGGCACGCTGGATGTGCTGGCTGGGATTAAGCACGAGTGCCCTGGTTGGATCAGAACCCTCGGCTTGGAATGGATCTTCCGCCTCATCGAGGACCCCGGCGGAAAGTTGAGGCGCTATTCTTCCGCTCTGCCCTGGTTCATTGGAGAGCTCTTCACTAAGGGCGTCTTACCGCGGTGGCTTTCGAGGGGTAACGTTGCTGAAAACTGAGGAACCCAAGGATGTGGGTTGTGCATTAGGGCCTCCGGATGTTCCGACCTGGTGGAAGGTCGCGAAGCGGGGCCTGGACATTCTGGTATCCGCAATGGCACTCCTTCTTTTGGCTCCGCTCCTTGTTATCATTGCTGTTCTTGTGAAGGCGACCTCGCCCGGTCCCATGTTTTTCCGCTGGCACGTGGTAGGTCGGGGAGGGAAGCCCTTCGTCGGGTACAAGTTCCGCTCGATGATTGACGGTGCGGATCGCGCCCGGGCGCAGTTGCACGACAAGAATGAGATGACCGACGTGTTTTTCAAAATGAAAAACGATCCTCGAGTAACTGCGCTCGGACGCATTCTCAGACGCTTCAGTTTGGACGAGCTGCCACAGTTTTGGAGCGTACTCATCGGGCACATGAGCTTGGTAGGGCCACGCCCGGCTCAGGTCTTTGAGTATGAACAGCTTGAGGACTGGCAGAAGCAGAGGGTTCAATTGAAGCCAGGATTGGTGTCACTGTGGGTAGTGTCAGGAAAGACCAGAAACTTCGATGAAATGGTCCGTCTGGACCTAAACTACATCAATCATTGCTCCGCATGGCTGGATCTAAGGATCCTGCTAAAAGCGTTCCCACACGTTGTCCTCGGCAAGAATTATTGACGCCCTGCTATATCGCGTCCTGCGTGGTAAGGAGATCTGGAGTGGCTCCTAAGGCAATGAGGGAGTTGCTCGCAGAGATGGACGTGCGCAACTGGCTCGCGCACCGATCTCTTCAGTGTTTTGGAGCGGGAATTCCCGTCATAATTGGCCGGGCTCGTTCGGCAGTGCCTTTTCTTGGAATCGAACAAGCTACGATCATGAGC
>Ga0187771_10003394_pt1 | contig 11114 bp, 9 predicted proteins | sample 0116_SJ02_MP15_1_FD_133139 | JGI IMG/M metagenome (GOLD analysis project Ga0187771, IMG submission 133139) | Tropical peat soil microbial communities from peatlands in Department of Meta, Colombia - 0116_SJ02_MP15_10_MG | ecosystem: Environmental > Terrestrial > Soil > Wetlands > Peat | place... | reverse complement strand
CTCGATCGGCGTGTTCAGCGTGTTCGTCATGTGGGTGTGAATGGCAGACGCACCCGGATGCCCCGGCGCAGCGCCGGCGCCGCCGGCGATCGTTTCGTAATAGGAGAAGTGGCGGCTGCGAAAACGATCGAATCCGCCGATGGTAAGATTCGACATCGAGCCTGAACTCGCGGCCGGAATCCTGTCGGGCGCTGCTTTCGCAAGCGCGCGCATCAGCACGTCGACGATCCTCTGCGACGTTTCGACGTTGCCTCCCGCAACGGCCGCCGGCGGACGCGCGTTCACGATCGAGCCTTCCGGCGCGAACAGCTTGATCGGACGCATCAGTCCTTCGTTGGGCGGGACAGCCTCCGACGCGAGACATTTCATCACGTAGAACGTGGCGGACAGGGTGATGGCGTAATTCGCGTTCACGTTGCCGCGCACCTGCGGCGCGGAACCGGCGAAATCGACAAGAGCTTTGCCGCCGCCGATCGTAATTGCAGCGCGAATCGGAATTCGACGCGCGCCGAAGCCGTCGTCGTCGAGAAAATCTTCGGCCTTGTAAGTTCCGCTGGGAATCTTGCGCAGCTCAGCCGACATGAGGCGCGACGCGTAATCCTTCAGCGCCGCCATCGCGGATTCAACGGTCTCGCGTCCGGACGTCGCGACGAGAACGCGGAGGCGATCGCTTCCGATCGCCAGCGCCGCCATCTGCGCACGCAAATCTCCCTCGCGTTCCTCGTGGACGCGTGTGTTGGCGAGGAAGATTTCCATTACGTCGCGATCGATCCTGCCGCGCCTGACCAGCTTCACCGGAGGAAGCCGCAGTCCCTCCTGGTAGATCTCCGTCGCCAGCGCCATCGATCCCGCCGCCATCCCGCCGATATCCGCGTGATGCGCGCGATTTGCCGCATAAGCAAACGGCCTCCGCTCGCCCGCAAGAAAAATCGGGGCGACGACGGTAAGGTCCGGGAGATGCGTTCCGCCGGCGAAGGGATCGTTGAGCGCTGCGACATCGCCTTCGTCGAGATTCAATCGTTCGATCGCCGCCCGTACCGAGAGGGGCGTCGAGCCGAGATGGACGGGAATATGCGCCGCCTGCGCGATCAACTCGCCTTTCGCGTCGAAGATGGCGCACGAGAAATCGTGCCGCTCCTTGATATTGGGCGAGTAACCCGTCATCCCGAGGACAACGCCCATCTCTTCCGCAATCGCGGCCAGCCTGCTGTTCATCACGGCGAGCGTGACGGCGTCGAGCTTCGCAGAGCGTGCGTGTTTGCGGATGGATCTCATCAGCGGGCCTCCAAATGGAGATTGCCCCAATCGTCGACGCGCATAGTGAATTCGGGCGCGACGTAGGCTGTCGTGCTCAGCTCGACGATGATAAGAGGGCCCCGGAGCGCAAGTCCGGCGCCGAGCGTATCGCGCGAATAGATCGGTATGCGTCGCATCCGCTCGCCGACCAAAGTCGAGATGACGCTGATCAAATCCGGTTTTCTGCCGCGCGGCGCGCGCGCCATCAGCGCCATGCGGCCGGGCGCGGTCGATCGCACGCGAACGTTTACGACCTCGATTGCGGCCGAGGGCGAGCTATGCCCGAACGTGCGGCGATGCGCCTCGTGAAAGGCGTTTGCAAAATCGGGGGTCAGCGGAATCTCGAGTTCGTACGATTGCCCCCGATAGCGAGTGTCTGCGTAAAGTTCATGTCGCAACGCACCGCGCGCGGCTCCATGGGCGACGAGTTCACGCGTCGCGCGTGCGACGAGCGGATCGGCGCGACGCAGCAGCGCGTAGTATTCGGGCGAGACCTCGCGCACGGTTACGGAGTATTCGCGGCCGAGCGGAGCGTTGAGCGCGCCCCACGCGCACAAAAGTCCGGGATTGCGCGGCAGGATGACGTGCTTGATTCCCAGGTCAAGCGCGAGTTCGCACGCGTGCATCGGGCCCGCGCCGCCGAACGCGAGCAGCGTAAAATCGCGCGGATCAAAACCGCGCTCGACCGTAATCACGCGAACCGCCCGCTCCATGTTGGCGTTGACTACGCGAATCACGCCGCGCGCCGCTTCGGTCGGCTTGGTCTTCATCGCGCGCGCCAGGCGCGAGATGACATCGACGGAGCGCTGCGGGTTAATCTTCATCCGCCCGCCGAGGAAGTTCTCCGGCACGATTCTTCCGTCGACGACGTCGGCGTCGGTCACCGTCGGCAAAGTGCCGCGCCCGTAACATGCGGGGCCCGGATCGGCGCCGGCGCTGTTCGGTCCGACGCGCAGCGAGCCGCCCGCATCGACGCGCGCGATCGATCCGCCGCCTGCGCCGACCGTGTGTATATCGATGACCGGCGTGCGGACCGCATAACCGCCGGGATAGCTGAGCGATCGGATGCGCGGGCGGTGGTCGAACAGCGAAACGTCGGTCGAGGTGCCGCCCATGTCGAAGGTGATGAAACGATCGGTTCCGATTTCGCGCGCCAGCTCACCCGCTCCGATAACGCCCGCAGCGGGTCCGGACAAAATCGTTCGCACCGGCTCGGATCGCGCGAGATGGACGCCGATCGCGCCGCCGTTGGATTGCATCACGCGAAGTTCCGTCGCCGGGAGTTGGTTGTGGAGGTTTCGGAGATGAGAGGCCATCCGCGGCGCCACGTATGCGTTTATGACGGCGGTCGAGAGCCGTTCGAATTCGCGATACTCGGCCAGAATCTGATGCGAGATCGAGATGGGACGGTCGAGCGGCGCAAGCGCCCGCGCGATCGCGTTCTCGCCGCGCGGATTCGCATACGAATGCAGCAGACACACGGCGAACGATTGCGCACCGCTTCGTCGCGCGGCGGCGGCTATTCGGCGCAACTCTTCGCGAGTCAGACTGAGCGCAATCTTTCCGTCAAACAACGTCCGTTCGTTCACGCCCAGTCGCATCGCGCGTGCGACCAATGGCTCGGGACGCGAAGGCGCCAGCGCATACAGCTCGGTCCGATTCTGGCGTCCGATCTCGATTAGATCTTCAAAGCCGGCGTTGGTGATGATCGCTACGCGAGCGCCTTTGCGCTCCAGGAGGGCGTTGGTAGCGACTGTGGAGCTATAGGTCAGGAGATCGGGGCTGATGCCGTCGAGCATCTCGCGCAGCCCGTTAACTACGGCGCGTGCCGGATCGTCAGGCGTCGAAAGGACCTTATGTACTCGCAGTTCGCCGCCGACGGTTGCGACCAGATCGGTGAACGTTCCGCCAGTATCCACTGCCGCGACGACCATGCGGGCTTGTCTCGCGAGTCGGGGCGATCGGTCGCGTCGATGTTTCACGTTGGGCGAATAAGCACTTTGAAGTTGGAGGGCGCGGCCGCCGCTTCGAATGCGCGGGCGGCGTCTTCGAGCGGATAAGTTGCGGATATCAGTGGTGTTGGATCGATCTTGCGCGCATCCAGCGCGGCCAGTGCGGGAGCGAACCGACCGCATCGCGACCCGAGGACAGTGATCTCATTGATGACGAGCGGTGCGAGGTTGAGATTGGCGCCATCGGCGGCGGTGCTTTTCAGAATCAGCAGACCTCGCGGTCGGACCAGCTCGACCGCGCGCTGAAATCCGGCGCTGGAAGCAGTGCAATCGACGACTACATCGTATAGGTCATCGAGTTCGCGTTCATGGCTCGTCGCGAAACCAAGCTCCGCAAGGCGGGAGAGCTTCTCGCGATGATGCCCCGCGATGCGAACGTCGTAATCCTCTGACCGAAAAACGCTTGCGACGAGCGCGCCCAAACGACCGTCACCGATAACGAGGATTCGCGAATCGCGCGGAATCGGATGTTGCTCGAAAATCTCGTACGCTGCCGCGATCGGTTCGACGAAGACCGCTGCCTCGTCGGAAACCGAATCGGGGACGACAAAGAGATTGCGATTCGGAAGCACGAAATGCTCCGCCATCGCGCCGTCGCGTCCGAGAATTCCGAGCACGGTGCGATTCGGACAATGACGACCGAGGTCGCGAGCGCAAGCGCGACATCGTCCACAAGCCGCGTTGATTTCGCCGACGACGCGACGACCTATGAGCGATGATTCGGCTGATTCGACAACGCGTCCGACGAATTCATGGCCGGGCACTCCGCGATAATTCATGTATCCGCGGGCGAGTTCGAGGTCGGTGCCGCATATTCCGGCCAGCGCGACCTTCACGATACTTTCGCCGTTCGCAGGTCGCGGTTCAGGATAGTCCGTGCGAACTGCGACGCCGTCCTTGTCGATCACGATTGCGCGCATCCTGATTTGCCGTCGTAACCCCTGCTCCTCGCAGATTGAAACAGAAAAGCCGCAAGGTGAGAAACCCTGCGGCTTTCAAAATCGACAGGCTAAGATTCGATTAACTGGCGGCTTTTGCGGGTGACTTCTCGGAAGTGCTCTTTTCGGAAGTGCTCTTGGATTCGGACGACGCGGCCGGCTTCGACGATTCGGTCGACGACGAAGTAGACGTTGAGCCGTTGGAAGTCGAAGATTCGCTGACCGAGCTTCCCTTGCGACCGTAGTCCGTCTGATACCATCCGCTGCCCTTGAGGACGAACGAGCTGCGCGACAGTATTCGCTCCGTCTTGCGTCCGCAGGTTGGGCACTTCTTGAGAGGGGATTCTGTGATCCGCTGGGTGACCTCGTAAATCCCGCACTTATCGCATTTGTATTCGTAGATAGGCATAGGAACTAAGCTTTGCAGCTATTGAACAGTTAACCAGCGATTTCTGCCTTGTCAACGCTCCGCGCCCGCGATTCGCTGATTATTCGCCGTCCAATTGGCGCTCGATGCCCAAGTTTGCCAATCGGGAGGCGATTTCGGACGGCTGCGACGATGTAATTCTCACTGTTTTTCGACGGGATCGCGCGCCAATCATAACGGCCAAATTCGATTCCGGTATGCGAATCGTTTTTGCGAGGAGCTTGATTAGTTCCTCGTTGGCTCTGCCCTCATGAGGCGGCGATTTCAGCGCGATCAGCAATCCACGATGGTCGGCGCCGGTGATTTCGGCGCGGCCTGCGCTCGGACGAGCCGAAACCTCAATTGTGAGGGAACCGGCGCCGAGGCGAATCCATGATGGAAGCTGCGAGCTCGCCGCTGCAGCCGTCGTCGGCTTCATGCAAATCCGTACACGAGAGCGCGCGTCGCCGTGGGTATCAGATAGACCTGCAGGAACTGGATCGCGATGATCACCACAAGCGGCGAGAAGTCGATCCCGCCGAAAAAGACCGGAATATGCTCGCGCACCCAGTCGAAAACCGGCTCGGTGACCGAGTAGAGGAAGCGCACGATCGGGTTGTACGGATTTGGCTCAATCCAAGTCATCAATGCCGCGATAATCACGATCCAGAAGTACAGCGACAACAGCTGGCTGAGGACTTGGGCGACGAAAACGACGAGGTTGGTCCAGGCGTACACAGGCTTCTAAAATTGCTTTCCGAGTTCGCGTGAGCGACGAGTCGCCGCATGCACGGCTCCCGCCACGATATCAGAAAATCCCGCGGTGGCGAATTGGCGCAGGGCGGCCTCGGTAGTTCCTCCCGGCGAGGCGACGATTCGAATTAGTTCATCCGGCGTCTTGTCGCCGGACCTCATTACCTGCTCGGCGCCTTCGATCGTCTTCAGCGCCATCCTGAGTGCAAGTTCGGACGGGATTCCCTCGTTCGTGGCCGCGTCGGCGAGCGCTTTGACGAACAGGTAAACGTATGCGGGGCCGCTGCCCGACAGTCCCGTCACCGCGTCGAGCATCGATTCGTCCTTGAGGGTGACCGCATCTCCCACCGATTGAAAGACCCTCAGTGCGAAAGCTTCGTCGGCCTTCGATGCCGCCTTCGATTTCACCAGTGCCGCCATCCCGCGCCCGACTATTGCGGGCGCATTCGGCATCACCCGGATCACGCGAACGCCCTTTCCAAGAGCCCCCGCGATTCGATCGATTGTGACGCCCGCCGCGATCGAAATAATCAGCCGTTTCTTGAGATCCCTGCTTCGCCCCTCGAAAGCGTTCGCGATATCGCGCAAAACCTCGTCGATATGCTGCGGTTTCACCGCGATGAGAATCGCATTCGACTCGCGCACGACTTCAACGTTGTCGGCGGTCGTCTTGATACCTCGCCGGGCGAGCTTGCGCCGGCGTATCGGATCGATATCCGACGCCGCCAGCTCGCCGGGCTTGAAGACCTTGTGCACGATCAGCCCGTGCAGGAGAGCCTCCGCCATATTGCCGCCGCCAAGAAATCCGAGCTTCCTCATCTCACCCGTTCGCCGAACACCGCCCGTCCAACACGGACGATTGTGGCTCCCTCCTCGATCGCAATTTCGAAATCGTCGCTCATCCCCATCGACAGTTCGCTTAGCGCGAGTCCCGTCGATGCTGCAACGCGATCGCGAAGCTCGCGCGTGCGGATGAAATGGCGCCTCGTCTCGGTCCAGTTTTTCGATGGCGGCGGAATCGTCATCAGTCCGCAGATATCGACAAAATCGCGCGATGCATCGATTAAGCGCTCGACATCGTCGGGCGCAACGCCCTTCTTGCTCGCTTCGCCACCGATGTTCGCCTCGATGAGGACCTTCCGATTCGAACCTGCCGCCGCTTGCGCAATCGCGCGCGCGAGTCGATCGGAATCGAGCGTCTGGATGAGATCGAAGATCGATACTGCCGCTTTCGCCTTGTTGCTCTGGAGATGCCCGATCATGTGCCATCGGATATCGGCGAGATGCGCCGTCGCTTCGCGTTTCGCGAGAGCTTCCTGAACGTAGTTCTCGCCGAAGTCGCGCGCTCCGCGACGGTACACCGTCTCGATCGCTTCGGGCGGTTGGGTCTTGCTTGCGAGCACGACAGTGACGCTGCTTGCGCCTCGACGCGCGCGAGAGCAAGCCCGCTCGACGAGGTCCCGGACCGAATCGAGACGGGCGGCTATTTCCACAGCGGGCAGCATCGGCACGTCCGCCTTATTTTGCACGAGATTGATTGATGAAGAAGCTTCGCGACCGGCTACGATCAAAGATTCTGAAGAAACTACGTTTCTGAAGCCCCGGCGCTTTACGCCGATGCTGCCGCGCGGAAGCCTCTCCGGGACTCTGATCCCCTCTCCCTGACCAGGGAGAGGGTCAGGGTGAGGGTACTCGGCAACGCTTCAAGGAGTCGCGCGTGGTAGCGAAGCGGGATCAGCGCGCAGGCAGCGCGATTGCGAGGATCGATCTGACTTTCGCCGCTATATCAGGCGCCTTGACGATATCGGTGATGATCGCGGCAGAATCTGCGCCGGCGCGCAGGACGTCGGGCACCGTCGCCTCGGTGATTCCGCCGATCGCGACGATCGGAATCTTCACTGCGGCGCGCACCGCGGAGAGCATCTCGAGCCCGCGACCCTGCGCGATATTCTTGAGTCCTCCCGCATACACGGGACCGAATCCGATATAGTCCGCGCCTGCGGCCTCAGCGGCCTTTGCGAGTTCGACGTTGGAAGTCGAGATGCCGATGATCTTCGACCCCATCAGGCGTCGCCCCGCTTCGATAGGAATATCGTTTTGCCCCAAATGGACACCGTCGGCGTCGCACAGCATCGCGATATCGCATCGATCGTTGACGATAAACATCGCACCCGCGTCACGGCACATCGGAGCAATCCCGCGTGCTGCCGCGAGAAACTCGCGCGAAGTCACGTTTTTCAGCCGCAGCTGAATCACGCGAGCGCCGGCGTCGAGCAGCGTGCGTGCGAGCGCGACAGGTTCATGACCGGCGAAAGGATCGATGATCGCGTAAAGGTGCGACCGTATTTTCATCATTGACCCGGAAATCTCGTAAGTGGAATTCGATGATCAGTAATCTTTTTGCGCAGAGTATTGCGGTTAAGACCAAGGATCCTGGCCGCCCGCACCTGATTTCCACCCGCGCGCTTGAGCGCCATCTCGATTAGCGGGCGCTCCAGTTCCGCGACCATCTTCTCGTAGAGGTCGCGCGGCTCTTCGCCGTTGGATTCCTCGAACCACTGGGCGACGCGTCGCGAGAGCAGTTCTCCGATCGACATATCGTCGCTGATACTGGAGGGTCGCGCGGACACCCCCGAAGTCTCCAGCTCGATATCGTCGGCCTGAATGGTGCCGCCGGGCGCGAGCAGCGCCGCGCGCATCACGGTGTTTTCGAGCTCGCGGACGTTGCCCGGCCAATCGTAGGATCTGAGCCTGGCGAGCGCGGAAGGACTCAGGCTGGTCGCCTTCGCGCCCATCTCACGCGCCGCCTTGCTCACGAAGTACTCGGCCAGCTCCGGGATATCTTCACGACGCTCGCGCAGCGGAGGCATATAGATCGGTATCACGCGCAACCTGAAATAGAGGTCCTCGCGAAAGCGGCGGGCGCGGACTGCCGCTTCGAGGTCCTGATTCGTCGCCGCTATCACGCGCGCGCGCAAACGCATCGTCTCCGCGCCGCCGACGCGATTGAACTCGCGCTCCTGAAGCGCGCGCAGCAATTTCGGCTGAAGCTCGATCGGCAGGTCACCGATCTCGTCAAGGAACAGGGTTCCGTTTTCCGCCTGTTCGAATTTTCCAGACCGTCGCTCGGTCGCGCCGGTGAACGATCCGCGTTCGTGACCAAACAGTTCGCTTTCGATAAGTCCGTGCGGAATCGCCGAGCAATTTACCGCGACGAACGGCGCCGCCGATCGCGCGGACTTGAAATGGATAATGCGCGCGACCAGATCCTTGCCGGTTCCGCTCTCGCCATGAATCAACACGGTCGCGTCGTTGGTGACGACGCGTCCGATCAGCTTGTAGACTTCCTGCATCGCAGGACTGCGCCCGATTATGTCGCCCCCGGCCAGGCGCGTCGCGAACCGTTCTCTGACAGCGTCGAGCTCCGCTGCCTTGGCGGCTTGAGCGGCGACCTCGACCGCACGCCCGACCGCAGCGGCGACGAGATCGAGGCTGGCAAAAGGCTTCGTCAGATAATCGTGAGCGCCACGTTTCATCGCCTCGACCGCGTTGTTCATCGTACTGACCGCGGTGATCACGATGATCATCGTCGGGATTTGCTCGCTCCTGGCGGTCGACAGAACTTCGAGGCCGCCGATGCCGGGCATGATTATATCGACCAGCGCGACGGCGAATTTCCGCGTTCGCAGCAGTTCGAGCGCAGCGTTGCTGTCGGCGGCTTCCTCGACGCGGTATCCGGCGACTTCGAGCCTGTCGCCTAGAACGCGACGAATGCCCTGATCGTCGTCGGCTACAAGGATCGATGGCTTATTCTGGATGTCCTCGGAAGATGTATTACCGATTGAAGATTCCATGAGATTTATTGAGTGCCTAAAAAGTGAGCGCCCAAAATTTGGGCAGTCAAAGCATACGGCATATGAGGCATCGTGGCGAGAGAGGGATCGACGGCACTATTCGGCAATATCAACAGGAAGCATCGCTTTGAAAGTCATCCCGGGCAAGCGATCGGCTGCACGTTCTCGCTCAGTTTTCGGACGGACGCCGCCCCGTTCAGCCCACAATTTCCCGCCGTGAAGCGCGAAAATACGCTGGCTCAGCACGAGGCCAAGTCCAGAGCCATGAGGCTTGGTAGTAAAAAACGGTGTAAAGAGTTGTTCCAACTGGGATTCCGACATTCCTGGGCCGCTGTCGATAATCTCAACCCGCAGGAACTGGACGCGTTTGCCCTCCGCCGTCATCCGAAACTCGGTCTCCATCCGGGTCCGGATACGAATCGTGCCTCGGTTTTCCATCGCCTCGAGGGCGTTGCGCATCAAATTCACAAAGGCCCTTTCCAAAGCGACCTCGTCGCCGCGTACCAAGGGCAGGCTGGGATCGAATTCCTGCTCGACGGTAATGCCGGCCGGAGGGACGGGAAAAAGCCCATTCATAGCAAGCGCGCTATGCAGAACCTGATGGATATTAAGAGGTTCTCGGCCCAGACGCTGCGGCGAACTGACCGATAATACCTGTTCTATCAGCGAACTGATCCGATTTACGCTGGCCAGTATCAGGTCGCAGTAACGCTCCGCCTTCGGCTCGGCGGGAAACATAGCGGACAACAGCTCAGCGGCGCCTTTTATCCCCGTGAGCGGATTCTTGATTTCATGGGCCAAACCGGCCGGTGATAGCCTTAGCACCGGCTCGTTACCGTCCATCGCGTTCTCGGCGCTTCTCTCGTGCGCCAAGTCGTGAAGCAGGATTATCGCGCCCTTGAGCTCCCCCTCGGCAGCGTATAAGGGCGATACCTCAGCGCGAACCTTGACCTCGCGCGGGCCCACGGCCAGGGCGGCGTCCGGGTCACCCACGGATTGCGAGTTCTGGACGCAGGACTGGATCATACGGCCCAGCCACGGGTTCTGAGCGAGAATTCCCGTAAGTACCGGGGCATTGAGGCGTGCGACACCCAGCATCGTCTCGGCGGCGGTATTCATAGCCATCGGCGATTGCCGGACATCTACGACGACTACGGCGTCGGCGAGGCTGTCGACGATATCGCGCCATAGGATTGAACTTGGCGATTTACCTGGCGATCGGGCCGTCGAATCCACGTGCGAAGGTTAGCATAAAAGCCGTACAGTCTGTTGACAATTGGCTGGGAAATCCTCGAAAAGCCCAATTTGTATTAGATTTCGCCTGTGGATTCATTAATTCTTTTTATGGAAAACCACGGTTGTTTGAGTTGATCCGAGTCCTTGGGCCGGTTAGGGTTTTCCCCGACGCCGAGATTTGTATGGTCGGCAGCGGTTTTTGAATGACGTTGACTCTAACCAAAGCGATAGCGGTTGCGGGTGTTTCCTCCCTGCTACTACTTTCGTTCATCCAGACTTCCAAAGCCCAGACCGATTCTTCAGCGCCGGCAGGTTACGATTCCGCGAGCGTTCAGGCGAACACTCAACGGGATGACGACGGGCCGGATAATCGCGTGGATTGGCGGCTTGTGCCAAATCCCACAGAGGCTGAGCGGTCCGAGCCCCCCTTCGTAAAATCAGCACCAAAGGTCGCCGAGCCTTTTCCTATCGTCCTGAATCGCGCGGTTCAGGAGCACGTGCACAGGATCCTCGAACATCCGATGGGATTTCGCCTCGCGATGGATCGAAGCCGTCCGTTCATGCCCGAGATGATGCAGAGTCTGATTGATCGGGGCGTGCCTTCGGATCTGGTCTATCT
>Ga0187771_10003393_pt1 | contig 11115 bp, 9 predicted proteins | sample 0116_SJ02_MP15_1_FD_133139 | JGI IMG/M metagenome (GOLD analysis project Ga0187771, IMG submission 133139) | Tropical peat soil microbial communities from peatlands in Department of Meta, Colombia - 0116_SJ02_MP15_10_MG | ecosystem: Environmental > Terrestrial > Soil > Wetlands > Peat | place... | reverse complement strand
TGGCCGCGAACCTGCGCGCCCAGTTCGAGAAACGACCGAAAGCCCGGCCCGTATTCCGCCGCCCGCGAGGGATACGTCCGCTCGTGCGCCGCCGCGGTTTCCGACATGACCAGCGTCATCGACACGGAGATCGCGGGCCCGATGGCGGGTAGCTCGACCTTGACGATTCGCGCACCCAGGCGCTCCAGCACGCGCACCGCTTCGATCACGGCGGCGCCGACTTCGGGCGCAGCCCCCTTCGCGAAGTAGCTTTCGTCCACGCCGATTCTGAGCCCGCTCACGCCCGCATCGGCCGCGCCAGCGTAATCGTCGACTTTGGCGGCCAGCGAAGTCTCGTCCCGCGCATCCTGGCCGGCAATCGCCGCCAGCATGATCGCGGCGTCGCGCACGGTTCTGGTCATGGGCCCGATATGGTCGAACGATTCGCCCAACGGGAACACCCCATGACGGCTGACCCGCCCCCACGTCGGCTTCAGGCCGACGATCCCGCAGGCGGCGGACGGCAGCCGAATCGACCCGCCGGTGTCGCTCCCGAGCGACCCGAAGCATAGCCCGGCGGCGGTCGCCACCCCCGAACCGCTCGACGACGCCCCCGGCCATAGCGCGTCACCCCAGGGATTCAGCGGCACCGGCAGCTCCGGATGGTACCAAACGGTAGCGAATTCCGTCAGATTGAGCTTGCCCACGATCACCGCGCCCGCTGCTTCCAGCCGCTCGACCACCGTCGCGCTGGAATCCGGGCGCCAGTCGCGCAGCACGCGGCTGGCGCACGTCGTCAGCACGCCCCTGGTCTGGCACAGGTCCTTCACCGCGACCGGCACGCCGTGCAGCGCTCCGCGCCGGCGCCCGGCGCGAATCTCCTCGTCGGCGGCAGCCGCCGCGCGCATCGCGGATTCCTCCATCACGGTGAGGTAGGCGTTCAGACGCGCCTTGGCGCGAATCCGGTCCAAAGTCGCGCGCGTTACTTCGCTCGATGAAATCTTGCCGGCGCGAATTTGCTCGGCCAGCTCATGCAACGGCAGATAGCACAGTGCTTCGGAGTCCATGGCAGCGCCCGTCCGGGAATGTGATTCGAGACCCACTACCACATATCCCGGCAGCGGCGTGAGCGCCCGAGCCACCACACGCGACGCGACCTGCCAATTTTGCCGGAGGAAGCGACCCGCGAGCTTCGTTTGCATAGGCGAGACACCGGTTGGAGAATTTGGGGTGGCCACTCGCCATTTGCGCGCGATACCGCCCTTGCTATTCTTACCTCGCGCACAGGTTATTCAGGCGAAAATCCGGCGCAACCCGGCCGGTCGCACGTATGCCACCAACTTAGACCAACATAGACTTGCTGCTAAGGGTGAAATCCTTCACTCGTGAACTTCGTCGAAAAACTGGTTGAGGCCCAACGCTCCAAGCGCAGCATCGCCGTCCTCGGCGTCGACCCCCAACTCGATTCGAAAGCGGGGCCGGGCGTACCCGAGGGTTACGGGCTTGCCCGCTTTTGCACCGAGATAGTCGAAGCCTGCGCGCCGTTCGTCGTTGCCATCAAACCGCAACTCGCGTTCTTCGAGGCCCGCGGACTCGACGGGATGCGCGCGTTGACCGAGGTGTTGAAGCTCGCGCGTTCCCTCGATCTCGTAACTATCGCAGACGCCAAGCGCGGCGACATCGGCTCGACCTCCGCCGCATACGCCGAGGCCTTTCTAAGCGATGGCGACTTCGGATGCGACGCCGTTACCGTCAACCCCTATCTGGGCAGCGACGCGATCGCTCCGTTCGTCGCGAAAGTACGCACCGGCCGCGGTCTCTTCGTCCTCGTCAAAACCTCGAATCCATCCTCCGGCGAGTTTCAGGACCGCGCCGCTCCCGACCATCCGCTCTGGGAATCCGTGGCCGAGCGCGTCCACGGATGGGGCAGCGACTTTATCGGCACGCACAACTTGAGTCCGGTCGGCGCAGTGGTCGGCGCGACTTATCCCGAGCATGCGCGCCGCGCCCGCGAAATCATGCCCCACGCGATCATCCTTGTTCCTGGGTACGGCGCTCAGGGAGCAACCGCCGCAGACGCGGTCGCCGCGTCGCGGCCCGACGGGCTCGGGGCGCTCGTCAACGCAAGCCGCAGCCTGATGTATGCTTTTCAGAAGAAGCCGGGAATGTCTCCAGGTGCGGCAGCCGCTGAGGCCGCCGCCGCGATGCGCGTGGAGCTCAACGCCGCGCTCGCTGCGCGCTGATTCTCTACGACCGCATCAGCTCGGCCTCGTCGGCCGCCAGCGTCGCATAAACCTCGCGATCGATCTCGCGATAGCGGGCCAAGATCTCATCCGCCTTTTCCCCGCAACCTTCTTCGCGAGCGATCTCGCGCATCTTGTGCTCGATCCACGACAGATGCCAGTTCTCGTCCTCGGTCACTGATTTCAGGACTTCGCGCGTGGCTTCGTCAACATTGGGCAGCGCCGCGTGCGCCATATAACGGCTGTGGGCCCGCTCCTCGACTACGACGGTCAGCCCCAGAATCTCGACGATTCCCTTTGGCACTCCGGTCCGCAATCCGATCCTGCGCTGATAGCCGTCCGGCACCATGACTGGAGCACCCCCAAGATCGGCAATGCGGCGCGTCCACAGCCATGCGTGGCGCGTTTCGTCGGCCAAATGCTTGGACATCTTGAGCTGCGAATCGGCGTCCTTGAGATGGCCCAGGAGATTGAAGAGCAGGCGGGCGCCGCGTAATTCTGCGTCCCGATAGAAGCTGAAGATCAGAATCTGCTTATCATTGGCGGACATTCCGCTCGTATCCATCAACTTAGTTTTCCCCCGCCCAACATGCTTTCGTGGATCTCATCCTTCATCCTTTGGGTAAACGCTTCAAAGGCCGGAATAGCGCAGTTCAACCTTAACTATTTGATCCAAACCGACGGGTCAAGAATGCGTCCGGCGACATTGCGAGCGTCGTCCGCTTGCGTCGCACGCAGCTTGTTGTAGAAATAGCCGCATCCACCAGGCGTCGTCCCGCCGGAACAAGGCTGCCACTCAGCGCTTCCGGACTTATAGCGGGGTCCTCAAATGGTTCCCTCGATCGATGCATATTGGCTTGGCCTAAGGCGCGTACACGGAGTCGGTCCACGGATAGCCCGGCTTCTGCTCGAGCGCTTCGGCTCGGCTGAGAAAATCTTCGCGGCCAGCGAAGCGGAACTCTCACAGACCGGCATCCCGCGTCCGACCGCGCGCAATATCCGTGAATTCCGGGACTTCGCGCCGCTCGAACGCGAGCTGTGCGAACTGCCTCGCGTGGGCGCGCGCCTCGTCAGATGGACTGACCCGGACTATCCGGCAAATTTGCGTCACATCGCCGATCCGCCGCCTTACCTTTTCCTTCGCGGCAGCATCAGCGCCAACGAAACAAAATATGTTGCAGTGGTCGGTGCGCGCGCCGCCAGCGAAGCCGGTCGGCGGATGGCGCAGCGGCTGGCGATCGAGCTTGCGGCCAAGGGTTTCACTATAGTGAGCGGACTCGCGCGCGGAATCGACTCCGAAGCCCATCAAGGGGCCCTCGACGGCAACGGCCGAACCATCGCGGTGATGGGCTGCGGGGTCGACATCATCTATCCGCCCGAAAATCGCCAGCTCGCCGAGGCGATGGTTGAGCAGGGTGGCGCTCTCATCTCCGAACTTCCACTCGGTACACCGCCGATCGCCGAGAACTTTCCCCCGCGCAACCGTCTGATCTCCGGCCTCTGCCTGGGGGTAGTGGTCGTCGAAGCAGCGGAGAAAAGTGGGTCACTGATCACCGCCCGGATGGCGCTCGAGCAGGACCGTCAGGTCTTTGCCGTCCCCGGCAGCCCCTTGACCGGCAAGACGCGCGGCAGCAATCGTCTATTGAGGGAGGGGGCGCGGCTCGTCGAATGCGTCGAAGATGTCATCGAGGAACTAATTCCTCAACTCGGCGCAGCAACCATAAAGGCGCCGGCGGGAAAAGCTCCGGCGGTCGCAGATAGGGGGTCGGGCGCAAGACGGGTAGGTGCGTTTGATGAAAAGGCAGTCGAATCAGAGCCAAATGATATTAAGACAATTTTATACTGTCTCAAAGATGCAAATAAACTGCACATCGACTCAATCATCGAAGAATCGCGACTCAGCACCCAAACAGTGCTTAAATTGCTGCTGGAGCTTGAGCTGAGAGGCCTCGTGGCGCAGCATCCTGGCAAGCTTTTCTCGCTGGGATAGCCGACCGCACAACATCAAGGGCTTTCGTCTCGAGTTGAGGAAGGGGTCAGGGGTGGCAAAGAATCTCATAATCGTAGAATCACCGGCCAAGGCCAAAACCATCAAGCGGTACCTCGGTGCCGATTTTCAGGTCACGCCTTCGGTCGGCCACGTGGTGGATCTGCCGAAAAGCAAGCTTGGCGTCGATGTCAAGCGGGGTTTTGAGCCCGAGTATCACGTAATCCCGGCCAAGGTGAAGGTCATCGAGGGAATAAAGGCTGCCGCGAAAAATAAGAAGAACATCTACCTGGCCACCGACCCTGACCGCGAGGGCGAGGCCATTGCGTGGCATATCGCGAGCAGGCTGGGCAAGGTTGATGGGGATATCCATCGCGTGCTGCTTCACGAGATAACCGAGAAGGCGATCAAGCAGGCGATCGCCAACCCGTCCGACATCAACGAGCATCTGTTCGAGGCGCAGCAGGCGCGCCGCGTGCTCGATCGTTTGGTCGGGTACCAGGTAAGCCCGCTTCTATGGGACAAGGTCAAGCGCGGACTCAGCGCCGGACGGGTGCAGTCTGTCGCCTTGCGCATAATTGTCGAACGCGAGAAGCAGCGCGAGGCGTTCCGGCCGGAGGAGTACTGGACGCTCGACGCGAGCCTGGCAGCGAAGAATCCACCGCCCTTTACGGCGCGCCTGTACAGCTTCAGAGACCAGCGCATCGACAACAAGGCCAACAAGCTGCTGAAGCCGCTCGCTGACGAAATCGTCGCACACTGCGAGCGCCAGCGCTTCCGCGTCAGCAAAATCGAGCGCAAGGAGGTCCGCCGCAGTCCCACTCCGCCGTTTATCACGTCGCGGATGCAGCAGGAGGCCGCGCGCAAGCTCTACTTCTCGCCCTCGCGCACGATGAAGATCGCACAGCGCCTGTATGAGGGTGTGGAGCTGGGTGATCAGGGCGCCGTCGGCCTCATCACTTATATGCGGACCGATTCGCCGCGTGTTTCCGACGAAGCACTTGCCTCGGTCCGCGGCTATATCGAAGGCCGCTACGGCAGGGACTATCTACCCGAGCGTCCCAACTTCTACCGTTCGGGCAAGTCAGCGCAGGAAGCGCATGAGGCGATTCGTCCGACCGCGGTCGAGCGCGACCCGGAGTCGATGGCGCGCTACCTGAGCAAGGATGAACTGGCGCTCTATACGCTGATCTTCAATCGCTTTGTCTCGAGCCAGATGAATCCTGCCGTATATGATCGCACGACCGTCGATATCGAGGCTGGCGAAGCGATTTTCCGCGCCAGCGGGCAGGTTATGAAGTTCGACGGCTTTATGCGTGTGTACATGGAAGGCCAAGACGAAGCTCCTGCCGACGACGACGCGGCCGCGACCCTGCCGGCGATGACTGAGGGTGAGCTGCTCACACTGATCAAGCCGCTAGTGGCAGAAAAGACCGATACGAAGGCCGGGGATGCATCCAAGGCCCCGCCGGAATCCGTCCTGAAGGCGACGGCGGAAGCCGCCATCCGCGGCTTTATCCTGGAGCAGCATTTTACCCAGCCGCCGCCGCGCTTCACCCAGGCGACCTTGATTAAGGAACTCGAAGAGAAGGGGATCGGGCGTCCCTCGACCTACGCCGCTATCATGGCAAGCATCCTCAACCGGGAATACGTCGAGGAGGACGAAAGCAAGCGGATGCGCCCGACATCGCTCGGCCGCGTCGTCTGCGACATGCTGGTGGCGGCTTTCCCCGATATCCTCGAGGTCGGCTTCACCGCCTCGCTCGAGGAAGAACTCGACGAGGTTGAAGAGGGCCGCGAAAACTGGGTTAAGACCCTCAAGCGTTTCTACGGACCGTTCGAGAAGCGGCTCGGCGAAGCCAAAAAGAAAATGCCCGCGATCAAGCGCAAGGGGCTTCCGACCGAACTCAAATGCGAGCTTGACGGCGGCACGATGGTAATCAAGTGGGGCCGCAACGGCGAGTTCCTTGCCTGTTCCAACTATCCGAAGTGCACCAATACCAAGGAGTTCACGCGCGACGAGCAGGGCAACGTTATCGCGCGCGAGCCGACCGCGCCTGCCGCAACCGACGAGGTCTGCGATAAATGCGGCAAGCCGATGATGCGCCGGCGGTCGCGCTTCGGCGAGTTCCTGGGATGCTCGGGTTATCCGGAGTGTGACGGGATCAAGCGGCTCAAGGCCGAACCGGTCAAGACCGGAGTGAATTGTCCCGACTGCAAGGAAGGAGAGATCCTGGAACGGCGGAGCCGGCGCGGAAAGTTGTTCTTCGGATGCGGCCGCTATCCGAAGTGCAAGTTCGCGAGCTGGGACCGTGTAGTGCCCAGTCCGTGCCCGCAATGTGGTTCCGCATACCTGGTCGAGAAGGTAACCAAGCGCGAAGGTGCGCGCTGGCTGTGCCCGAAGAAGGAAGAGTGCGGCTACCAGACCGCCGCCGAGGTGCGCCCGGAAGTATCCGCGGCCGAGGCTTCACAGGCCGGAGCTTGAATTTCAGCCCGGTCCCCCGCGCAGATGCGCCTGGACTTCGGCGAGGCGGCGGGCAAGAAAGCGCCGCTCGGGTTCGGCGGTGACCAATCGCAGCGCCGCGCGATAGTCTTTGGCGGCTTCGTACCATCGTTCGAGCCGCCGCAGCAAATCGCCCCGCGCAGCGAATAGCAGGTAATACTCGGCCAATTCGCCGCGCGCCGCGATCGCTTCGATCAGCTGGAGGCCGCGTTCCACGCCCTCAGCCATCGCGACCGCGACCGCGCGATTCAGCTCGACCACCGGCGACGGCCGCAGCCTCATCAGATAGCCGTAAAGCGCGGCAATCTGACGCCAGTCAGTGTCGGCGGGGCGGGATGCGCGTGAATGCACGGCGGCGATCGCCGCCTGGAGCGCGTAGGGGCCGGCCGGCGCGTCGCGCAGCGCGCAATCCACCAGCTCGAGGCCTTCCTGGATTTGCGCGCGGTTCCATTTGGTGCGGTCCTGGTCCTCGAGCAGCACGAGTTCACCGGAGGCGCTGATGCGCGCGTCACGGCGCGCGTCGTGCAGCAGCGTCAGCGCCAGCAGGCCGCGCCCCTCGGAACTCGAGGGAATCAGTTCGCATAGAATGCGCGCGAGCCGGACCGCTTCGACGCACAAATCCGCGCGCACCAGCGAATCGCCGTGGGTCGCGGCGTAACCCTCGTTAAAGACCAGGTAGACTACCGCCAGCACGGCCTCTAGCCGCTCGGGCAGGATATCGTCCGAAGGAACCTCATAGGGGATTCGTGCCGCGATGATTTTGCGCCTGGCGCGCACCAGCCGCTGCGCCATCGTCGCGACCGGCACCAGAAACGCGCGGGCTATCTCTTCGGTCGTCAGGCCACACAAGGTCCGCAGTGAGAGAGCGATCTGCGCCTCGACCGCGAGTGCGGGATGACAGCAGGTAAAGATCAGGCGCAGGCGCTCGTCGGGCACGCTGCTGTCGCTATCCATCGCGTCGCCCGCACCGTTGTTGAGCAGGGTTTCACGGAGCAGTTCTTCGCGTTTGTGGTCAAAGCGGCTCTCCCGGCGGATGCGGTCGATGGCCTTGTGCCGCGCGGTGCCGACGATCCACGCACGCGGATTGCGCGGGGTTCCTTCGCGCGGCCAATGTTCGACCGCCGTGGCAAAAGCGTCCTGCGCCGCCTCCTCGGCAAGTTCAAAATCACCGAGGAGGCGGATCAGGATTGCGATGATCCGTCCGAATTCCTCGCGGTAAAGCCGCTCCAATTCGAGAGGAGCCATAGAAACCGCCCGGCGCGAGCGTATCGCACCGGGCGGCAAGCAGGCTACCGCCTACATGTTCATCTTTCTAATCGGCCGCACCTCGACTGAGCCGGTACGAGCGGCCGGAATCCGTGCCGCGATGGCGACGGCCTCGTCAAGGTCCTTCGCTTCGACGAGGTAGTAGCCGCCGAGCTGCTCTTTGGTCTCGGCAAAGGGACCATCGGTCGTGACGGTCTTACCGTTGCGCACGTGCACGGTGGTGGCCGTGCTGGTGGGCTCGAGCGGGTCGCCGGCCTTGAACTTGCCCGCCTTCACGATGTCCTGAGTAAACGTCATGTACTCGTTCATGAGCTGGCCCTGCTCGGCGGGACTGAGCTTTCGCGCCTCGTTCTCGTAAATCAAAAGCATATATTGCATCGCGGCATCCTCCGGGTTGGCGATTGGTTTGACGCTTCATAGTCGACTGGGGCGGGACCGGATCGACAGGCAGAGCGAAAAAATTTTTGTGACGACGGATTCGATTAAATGGCCGCCGCCAGAAATTTGTCCGCCCGCAAAGCTAGCGGATACACAACCCCATTGGATCGATTTGCGCACCGAGACTCAGGATGGCAATCGGTTGGGCCGCGCCCTTCGAATTTGGAGCGAAGAACAAGACCCGGCCCGGTGCCGCGACCGCGATCCGGCCGGTCCCGTCCGTGGCGACCCCTCGCGGATCATGCAAAACGCCGCTGCTCAACGTCGCGCTTGGGTTCCAGTTTTCGGGTCCTTCATTCTCGAAGATCGAGATGGTGTCGTCGCCCTTGTTGCTGACGTAAACGTTGAGGAACTGGTCGACAAACACGCTCTGCGGCGAATGAAGCGGGCTGATAGTCGCAGCGGGCGGCACATCTCCGTTAGCATCGGCGTCAAAGACCAGCACTTTGTCGGAACCCTGGTCCGCAACGTAGATGCGCCCCGAACCATCCAGCGCCAGGCCGGTTGGATTGGTGATTCCGGTATGGGGCCCGCTGATCGCGCGCGCAGGCGGTACGTTGCCGTTGAGACCACCGGGGAACCACGCGACCCGTCCGTGCCCGCGGGCTTCTCCCGCGTCGGCGACGAAAAAACTGCCCGCCATATCGACGGCGATCGCCTGCGGATGCACTATCCCGGTGTTCGGCCCCTTCAGAAGATGGATGAGGGCGAAGCGATGGTTATGCTCGCGGTATGCCTTGACGTTACCGTTGACGTTCGCAACGAAGACTTCCCGCGCGAGGTCCAGTGAGACGTCCACCGGCTGGTCAGGAGGGTCCTCGACGATTCTGGCCAGCGGCTGAGTTGATTCGGTGATCTCGCCCGGGAAGATCGCAATAGTGCGCTTGTCCGGGATGGTCAGATAGATATTCTGGGCCGGCTCACTAGATGGTTGCCTGCGAGAGCATGCAGCGGCAGCGAAAAACAGTATCGAGAGGATGATTCGGAGGAAGAAGCGAAAGCAGCGCTTTTGCATTGATACCCCGACAGTCAATTTTTTGCAGCCCTATCGTGAAGGAAGCTGCGACTGCCGTCTATATCGCTTTTTCGCTCCGGACCGAACCGCCAATTCCAATCCGGCAGCCGAGCCGACCGTTAGACGATCAGCTCAACTGCGTCGCCGATCAACCGGAAGGGAAAGAGAACAACGGTTCCGATTGCGTGAGCGGTTGCTCCAAGGATGCTGTCGGGCTCTTTGGTCGAGGATTTGTCGGTCGTCGTGGTAGAAGTAGTCGTTTGATTGTTCGGATTTCCGGTGGAGCTGGTCGTCGTCCGTTCTACCGTCTTACTATGTTCCTGGTCGCTCGCACATCCCGAAAGCATCGGCCCCACCGACACGATCATGGTGAGCATTAACAGGCAAGCTATTTTCTTCATGGCTCTCCTACGAGATTGGAAGGGGGGTCCCAGTGGGATTGCGATGGTAAAGGGGCAACGACCGCAGTGGCCGGCCGTTGCCTTCGGGGGTTTCGTGGCTGCCGATCGGAGATTAACTGGCGAGTTCGCTGTGCAACTCGCGCTCCTTGTTGCGCATCGAGGTGACGAGGGCATCGTAGCCTTGATTGTCGATCACGCGATTGAACTGATTCCGATAGTTGGCGGTGATGCTGATATCATCGACCGTCACGTCATAGACCCGCCACTCACCGCCTGCCTGCTTGAGGCGGTAGTCGATACGGATCGGCTGTTTGTCCTGTTGAATCACGCTGGTGCTCACCTGCGCGTAACCGGGACCGTCGGAAGACTCCTTTATGAACTGGATCGGCTGGCCGGAATAGTCCTCGATCTTGTCCAAGTATGCCGCCTCCATGAATGATGTGAACAGCGGAACGAATTCATTCCGCTGCGCAGGCGTGAGCTGATTCCAATGCGTCCCGAGGCTTTGGCGAGCCATGTCCGCGAAGTCGAAGCGTCCCGCGACCAGGTCAAGCAATCGCTCGCGCCTTGCCTGCTGCGGTGTCGCCTTGTCCTGAAGGACGCTGACCACCTGATTCACCGTGGTCTTCACTAGCGCCAGGGGATCGCCTGCCACTGTGGCGTGCGCCGCCAAGCATAGCGCCATCACGGCGAACGACGCGCCCGCGAGCCTGAAGAGCGGCTTCGCCGCCAAACGCCGTCTGAGCCTGAGCGCTGGGGATTTAAGTTCGTTAGCGCCTTTCCTTGTCATCCGCATGTGTGCTTTACCTCCACCATCAACTTCGTCGACGGTCCTCCACACGTTCGTTTCGAGCCGTCGCGTACTCAGTGGCAATTGCGATGCCATCGCGGAAAGGCGCCAAGTTCGGCTGGGTTTTTGGACGCGACTTCGCGATTCGCTCCGCAACTGCCGTAGCGTTTGCACGATATGCGCTCACGGCTAACTCAATTGGGCAAAGGGGCGAGCCGCATCGTTAATGCGAGGAGAAAGTTTGTATAGAGGTGCGAGCATACTTATCTCAAGTAAGCAACATTGAGCGTTGTTTATCTTTTCGGCATTCTAAATCAATTAGCATAACGAAAAGGTGCTTGTCTTATGTGGATGTTGGTTTAGAATGGAATCAGGTTTTCGCTTGGCTTCGTCTCAGGAGCTTTTCGAGTTTGCATTGCTCGCCTCTTTTTCAAAGCGCGTTGCACGTTTGTGAAGCGACAGGCGGATCCGCAACATCGGGCGCTTCGAGCGG
>Ga0187771_10003391_pt1 | contig 11118 bp, 15 predicted proteins | sample 0116_SJ02_MP15_1_FD_133139 | JGI IMG/M metagenome (GOLD analysis project Ga0187771, IMG submission 133139) | Tropical peat soil microbial communities from peatlands in Department of Meta, Colombia - 0116_SJ02_MP15_10_MG | ecosystem: Environmental > Terrestrial > Soil > Wetlands > Peat | place... | reverse complement strand
TTGAAGAAGGCGGAAGTGAACCCTGACCTGCGAGTGGGTTTTCTTACAGAGTCAGACATTTCAAAAATTGAGAATGTTATTCGGGAGCCGGCAAAATATAACCTGCCAACTTGGCTTTTTAACAGGCGAAAGGACTCTGAAACGGGAAAAGACATGCACCTGTTAGGCGCTGATTTGGTTTTGAGAACTAAGATGGATGTTGATGACGCCAAAAACATCAGGTCTTGGCGTGGGTACCGACATGCTTACGGCCTCAAAGTCCGTGGGCAAAGAACAAAAACCACCGGAAGAGCAGGCAAAGCTTTAGGTGTCAAGAAGAAAGCTTTTCTGCAGAAACCTGGTGCGCCAGCGACTTCTGAAGGAGGCAAATGAGAATGGGAGATCCAAAGAAGCAACGCAAGAAATTTGATACGCCGAGGTTCCGCTGGCGTAAAGACATCCTTCAGGAGGAACTCAAACTTCTAGGTCAATATGGCCTGCGGAACAAGCATGAACTCTGGCGACACAAAACAATTCTGTCCAAGACTAGAGGCATCGCTCGTTCACTTATCAGCAAAACCCCTGAAGAACGAGCAAAAATGGAAAATGAATTGCTGGCAAAACTCAAAAAAGTCGGAATCCTGCAGGAAACTGCTGTGTTGGACAACGTTTTAGACTTGACCATAGAAGACATACTGGAGCGTAGGCTTCAAACAATCGTTTTCCGCAAAGGTTTAGCAAGAACAATCTTCCAGTCCCGCCAATTAATCACTCACGGGCACATAACTATCGATGACCGCCGAGTCACAGTTCCAGGATACATGGTCAAAAAGTTGGAAGAACCAAATGTTGTTTATTCACCCGAAAGCGCCGTTGCAAACCAAACCCACCCATTACGCGTCGGCTTGTCAGTCGTGGCTAAACAGCCAGAAATCAGGCCTCCTAGCCGAGGCAGAAGAGGCGGAAGAGGAGGCGGCGGGTTCTGAGCGCCAACAGCAGACGAAACGAGAAATGGGCAATCGTCCACATCTTCAGTTCCTACAATAACACCTTAATCCACATTACTGATATTTCAGGAGCGGAAACTATCGCTCGAACCAGCGGCGGCATGTTCGTCAAAGCAGACCGCATGGAATCATCACCATACGCAGCGATGCGTGCAGCAACCAGCGCAGCAGAAGTAGCGCGAGACAAAGGAATAACGGCCATTCACATAAAGGTCAGGGCGCCAGGCGGTTCAGGGCCGAGAACTCCTGGACCAGGCGCGCAAGCAGCTATACGTGCACTGGCAAGGTTTGGGTTCCGTATTGAACGCATTGAAGAAGTTACGCCAATTCCTCATGATGGTACGAGAAGGCCTGGCGGCAGAAGAGGAAGAAGAGTCTAAACCGAAATTTCCCTTCTTTATTAACAGAAAAATTGAAATAATGCACCTATATCTCTATTGAACGCACACCTGTTATAGTGATCTTATTGGAGTGTTTCAGCAAGTGAAGATGGAAATCCTTGAAAAAACCAACAGTAACTTCCGCATAATCATTAGAGATGCGGACGTTCCTTTAGTTAACGCTCTGCGGCGCATAGCGCTTGCTGAAGTACCGACCATGGCGATCGAAGAAGTTGTCATGATAGAAAACAGCTCGATATTACAGGATGAAATAATCGCTCACAGGCTAGGTCTCACTCCTCTCAAGACTGACTTAGACTCTTATAACCTTCCTGAGGAATGCCAATGCCAAAGCGAATTCGGTTGTCCTCAATGCCGAGTGACGCTCACGCTGGACGCTGAAGCAAAAGAAGGAACAAGAACAGTTTATTCAGGAGAGATCGTGTCAGAAAATCCTGAGATTATTCCGGTGTCAGACAAAATCCCGATAATCAAACTTGCTAAGAACCAAAAACTGAAGCTTGAAGCTTACGCCCGGTTGGGCAGGGGCATGACTCATGCGAAATGGCAGCCAGTTTCGATGTGCGCTTACAAGTACTATCCAAAAATAACCACACCGACAGAGAAATGTGAAGAATGCTCAAAATGCGTCGACATCTGCCCTAAAAAAGTGCTAATAGTTAAAGACGAAAAAGTTGATGTCCGAGACCTTTTAGCATGCAACCTTTGCATGGATTGCGTTGAAGCTTGCCCAAAAAAGCCTTCACCGCTCAAGATTGAGTGGGAAAAGAACGCTTTCATAATGAACATAGAGTCAACAGGTGTGCTCCCTCCAGAACGCATACTCCAAGAAGCCACCAAAACGTTAGGTAAACAACTGGACGAACTTGAACAACTGGTGAAGGCTGAACCACAATGAAAGAGTCAAAAACAACAAATCCCGAATTAATCCAGCTTATCTCTTTACTGAAGAAAGAGAGCAGAGAAAAACAAGCAGGCGTCTGGCTGGACATAGCTGAATACCTTTCTAAGTCACGGAGTCAACGCGTCGCTGTTAATCTGAGCAGAATAAACCGGAACACAAAGCGGGCTGACACGGTGGTTGTTCCTGGCAAAATCTTGGGATCAGGCAGCATAAACCACGCCGTAACGGTAGCATCGTTTGGTGCTTCTGAGAAAGCCAAAGCAAAGCTTTTAGCTGCAAAGGCCAAGTACGTTTCGATTCCCGAGCTCTTAACGAAGAATCCAAAGGGCGCAAACATCAAAATTATTCGGTGAAAAACATGCAAACCACAAAGGCCCCTCTAACTCTGGTTAACGCTGAAGGATTGATAGTTGGCAGGATGTGCAGTAAAGTTGCCAAACGATTACTAAACGGGGAAGAAGTCATCATTCTTAACGCTGAAAAAGCCGTGTTCTCAGGGAAAAAGAAAAGCAAGATTGTAGAGGCTAAGGAATTTCTTGAAGTGGGCGCACCGGAACGTGGGCCATTCCATTATCGGCGACCCGATAGGTACCTGCGTAAAACCGTGAGAGGCATGCTTCCCTTCAAGCAGCCTAAAGGCAAAAGCGCTTATAAACGGCTAAAAGTCTTCATGGGCATTCCCATGGAGTTTAAAGGTCAACAAATGATCACGTTCACAGAAGCCTCGTGTACCAACTTGAAAGGGCCACACTTCACTCTTGCAGAAATGGCGAGAGAGATAGGCTGGAGTAAAGGTGAATAGGCATGCCAGCAAAAAAAGTTTTAGTTGTTAGTGGAAAAAGAAAAACCGCAGTCGCCCGCGCTGTCGTCAAACAAGGAGTTGGGAAAGTGCGGATAAACAAGACGCCAGTTGAAATTTACGAGCCAGACATCGCAAGAGCAAAAATCATGGAGCCACTGTTGCAAGCGGGCGGAGACGTCTGGCAGCAACTAGACATGGACGTACAGACCAGTGGCGGAGGCTACATGGGACAAGCAGAAGCAGCCCGTATGGCGGTCGCAAACGCGCTTTTGAAATGGACCAAGAGCACTCATCTACGTACGGTCTTCAGCGAATATGACAGAACTATGATCGCCGGTGACAGCCGAGTCAAAGAAACTAAGAAGTTCGGTGGAGCTGGCGCACGTGCCAAAGAACAGAAAAGTTACAGGTAAGGAGTGAAAAAAGAGAATGATTATCCCAGTAAGATGCTTTACCTGCGGCAAACTAGTTGGAGACCAATGGGAGGAGTTTACACGGCGAATCAAAACAGGCGAGAACGCAAGTGACATCCTTGACAGCCTCGGCATAAAACGATACTGTTGCAGACGCATGCTGCTGTCAAACGTTGAAATAATCGACGAAGTCCTGCGCTTCTATGAAGAAGCAGAAAAAAGAAAAGAAGCACGCAACTTCTACTAAATCTCTAATTTTTATTGATTTTTGCTTCATTCAGCTTTTCCTAAGAAGGTTTTCGCGGAAATATTTTTTGGCGGTTCTTAGCTGGTCCAGCTTTCGGGCCTTTTAGATTGAATCAGCCTTTGGCTGTTTAATCCACACTTTGACTTTGCTTTGCACTCTTATCCTTCCCTCGGTCTGCATCAGCTTAATTTGTGCTTGAATAAGCCTATCGTCGTCAACGTTGAATTCTTTCTTGATGGCGTCTTCCAGCTTCGGCAATGAAACATGTTCAACAGAGCCGACGATATTCCAGAAGTAGTTTTGTACCTTTTCTCTTTTTTTGAGAGCTTCTTTTTTTGAATACTTGGGCAACTTTTCTTACCTCGCGCAAAACGGCAGTTCATCCTTTGCCTTGTGATAACTTACGCATTCTTGACAGTTGCTGTGGCGACTGCAATCTTTTTTGGGCAAGGACAATTAGGAGTCGACATAATGTAAGAGCAGTCCTGCACACTCAATAGTATTTCTTTAATGGATTTTGCGAATCCGTTGCTAACTTCACCGTTGGAGGCACAGTTATGGTTTGCCAATCGGTGACAAACGTTCGCTTCTCAGCATCGCCAATATTGACACTGTGCATGTGAAGAGTGTATTCCATTGCTTGATCTTGTGGGTTTTCAAGCTGAAGCATCTGCTTAAGGCTTAGATGTTCGAAAACACGCCTAATCGGGCGCATCGAGTTGCCGTGGCAAGAGATTGCTACGTTGCCTGGATTTTGTCTAAGCTAATCTCTAAGCTGCTCGACAAAGGGCAATGTTCGGTCTTCAACCATTTTTAGGCTTTCTCCATCTGGCGGCGGAAAATCAAAGCCGCGATGAATCTTGGCAAACCATTCTGGCCTTTCAGCTGCAACCTCCGCCTTGCTTTTGCCTTGCAGAGTACCGTAACATCGTTCTATCAAGCGGTCGTCTATGAATATAGGAACATGCGGGTGCGGCTTGAGTACTATTTCGAGGGTTCGTCTTGCCCTTTCGAGGTGTGAGGTAAATGCCCAATCGATCCTCTCGCTTTCTAGCTGTTGCGCAACTTCTTGAGCCTGAGACACACCCTTCGGAGTAAGGTCCGGGTCACGCCAACCTGAAAAAATGTTATCCCTGTTGTCGGTCGTCTCGGCGTGTCTAAAAACGAAAAGGTTGCAGATCAATTCACTTTTTCACCAAAATGATTAGTTACGGTTTAAGTAGATGAAAGTTTCCTCAGTTTTATTTTGTGAATCTTTGTGAAGTCGCCGTCTGAAAAGGGAAGAAGATTTTACTGTTGCCGAAGTATTCCAAGTGGTGCTATTAGAAATGAGTATCTTTAGGGCTTATGACATTCGAGGAGTGTGCGGCGAAGACTTGACGCTGGAAATAATGAAAAAATCGGAATGTTAGCCGGAACGTATCCGTTTTAGGTGTGGAGAAGTCTATTATTTTAGGGAGAAGCTTTATGCGAAGCTGGCGTAACGTTGGCTTGCGCTTCGCTTGGGAAAACTATAGAAACGTCCCCCTGCAAATTATGGCTAGGAAGGATAAAGATGGCTCACGTTATTCGCTCATTCAAAAGATTCATCATCTACTTGATAATAACATTAGCCTTGACAATAGTTGTCCTCTACGTTTTCCATCAGTTCGTAGCTCAACCCATAAGCTTATCCACACTGATTGAACAAGCCGTCGAAATAATCGTCAGCGTAGGTTCTTGGCTAGCCGCAATAATGATTATACGACGATTCAAACCGTTTATGACCCAGAGGGTCGGCATCCAAGCCTCCACGATAATACATTACGTTATGCTTGCATTAAGTGTATTAGTAATAACCTTCGCGGTCCTTTACATTCTAAAAGTTTCAGTAACAGACCTTTTAGCAAGCGTAGGAATCATCTCTCTCACTGCCGGTCTGATAGTATCTACATTTGTTGGCAGCCTCTTATCAGGTTTCCTAGTTTTCACCACCTATCAGTTTAGGGAAGGCGACAGCGTGATAGTCAACAATATTCCTGGGAAAGTCACTGAAATGACCGCGCTCGTTACGAGAATACAAACCGACGTAGGCCAAGTTACTCTTCCAAACAGTGCGATCGCTTCAGGCGGAGTAATCGTAACCGCTGTTCGGGAATACCAGCCCTTCAAAGAGAGCAGACTACCCTATAATTTAGGCGACCGCGTAATAACATCCTACATGAACGAGCAGGGCATAGTGAAAGAAATGACTTCGCTCCGGACGATTATCCGGTTGGATTCTGGAAAAGAAATAACTTTCCTAAATTCAAGCGTTCTATCAGGTGGAGTGCCCATCGCAAAGATAACTCAGCCGCCAAGCCCAACTGAAACAAAGAAGACGCCGTCTTAATTAGTAAGCATAAGATACCCCATTAAAACATTGGTAATGCAATATGACCATTGCCCCGTTTCCAAGCACATTTGTCGCTGTCGCCTTAATTCCAGTTGCTTTCCTGTTTTGCCACGCGTTCCTCAGCGGGAGAGGAAAAAAGCGCTTTCATCCTGTTACAGGAATCGCCGCCGTCACTTGGGACCTTTCAGTGTCGATCGGCTACATGATGTACAGGACCTTTGGCGGAGCAGTCAACGGGGAGACTCTTCAAATGACTCCGCTTCTAAACTTGTACTTTATGGTCGTGCACGTACCAGTGGCAGTGGTAGTCATGTCCTTGGAAATTTGTGTTCTTGCCACCGGTTTCTGGCAGCTTAGAACAAAAGCGCCAAACCGCTATCATCGGAAATTGACAACACCATTGTTCTACATTTGGTGGTTTGCTTTTCTTTCAGGCGAAATATTATACATAATCTTGTACATGCTATAGAAACTGCGTCGCATGAGGAGCTAAAGAATTAACCTCGAAGCCTCTCAGGGTTCCAGTAACGGCTAAATAGTGCAAAGCGTAATTGCGTTGATGATTTAAGCGTGGAGAAGAACACAAGAATGGAGAACTTCTCAGATCTATTTCAAAACTTGATTGAAGCGACCCGAAAGCATGAACAGTACCGCGAAAAAGAATGCGTAAACATGATTGCTAGTGAAGGGCTAAAATCGCCAGCAGTAAACCAGATGATTTGCTTCTCACATGACCTGGCAACCAGATACGCGGAGGGAGAAAATGACATGGAGGGTCATGTAAAAAAGCGGTATTATCAAGGACAGAAGTACATGTCCCAAATCGAGGACTGCACAACAGATTTGATGAAAAGCCTCTTTAAAGCTGACTGGGCAGATGTACGCCTAGTCTCAGGCACCCACGCTAACCTTGCAACCTTCAAAGGCTTATCATTAGCCTCAAAAAACAACAAAATGGTCGTGACACCCCTAAGCTGCGGTGCCCACATTTCACATGATTACACTGGTCTAGCAGGCAGCATACTGGGATTGGAGAACGTCAATCACGTTTACGACGTGGATGAATTCAATATTGACCCAGACAAGTCAGCCTGCGTCATACGAGCCGCCCAACCCGGCATAGTCACATTCGGCGGCAGCCTCTTCCTGTTTCCACATCCGGTTAAAGAGTTAAAAGCTGTCTGCGATGAAGTAGGCGCGTACGTAGCCTATGATGCGTCACATGTTCTGGGTCTAATAGCTGGCGGTCAATTCCAAGATCCCCTACGGGAAGGAGCAGATTTTATCTCTTCTTCAACTCATAAGACTTTCCCAGGTCCACAAGGCGGGGTCATCATGGGAAACCCAACCAGCCCAGCCTTGGAAAAAGCAGTGAGAAAGATTCAGTTTGCCATTTTCCCGCTTAGCGCTTCAAACACGCATTTGGCCAGGTTACCAGCGCTCGGTGTTGCAGCGTTGGAGATGAAACTTTTCGGCGTTGATCTTGCAAAACAGACTGTGAAGAACGCTCAGACGGCTGGGCAGTACCTGTATGAGAACGGGGTTAAAGTTCTAGCCGAGAAAAAGGGCTTCACTAAATCCCACCAAATAGCCGTGGATATTCGCAGTTTCGGCGGCGGCAACAAAGTTGCTCAAGACCTTGAAGATGCAAACTTAATCGTCAATAAGAACCTCCTGCCCTACGATGACCAAAGTAGCAAAGAGAACCCTTCAGGGCTGAGAATCGGCTTCCAAGACGTAACCCGACGGGGCTTTAGAGAAGGCGACATTAGACACCTGTGCGACCTCATGCTTGACGTTATAAAGGGTAAACGTAAACCCCTGGAGGTCAAGCAAGAAGTGTTAATGCTAAAGAAGGAGTTTAGCCGAGTAAAATATGGCTTCCAAAGTATAGAAGAAGCGTTAAGCCACGTCAAAAAGGCTTAGCTCTATTTCTTCATCTACTCTATTTCTTCATCTACTGTATTTACACGTTATGATGTAACCTGAAACGAAAACCATCAAAAGAACAACTATGACTGCCAGAACAAAAATCATTTCGGGCACTCCAAGAATGTAGTGATCTACTTCGTAGTTGAGGGTAACAAGCACAGTTTCTGATGTACTAGTATTGTTGAAATGTAATTCGCAGTTTCCTGGTACGTTGGACTTAAAACTGGCAGTATATTGGCCAACATCTCCTAGGTTTGTGACGGTCGAGTTTGGAAACACTATCCAAGACAACATTGAGTTAGAATCATCGCCAGTAATTGTAAAAGTCATTTGAACTCTATCGCCGGAAGAGACGGCTATATCGCAAACAGTCTGATTTCCAGGACCTAAGGTGAAACTTCCCGCATTTGCATGCACAATTCCAATAAGACTAATGGAAAAGCACAGAATGAGCAATAGACATGAAAGTCTTCTCATCGGCATCATTCATAATTTTTTCTTTCTTCGTTAGCTGATAACCTTTTCGGTAATCGTCTGTAACAAGACTTGTGTCTAACACCGCTACAATTAGCGGACACACAATCCCTGCTTCAGCATGGATTTCAAGAAAATATCGCCAACCAAGGTTACTTAAAATAGCGAAAGGCCGCAACTAAAATCTGAAAAATCTTCCCTAAATGTTAATAAGTTAACTGCCTTCTTTTTTGAAAGCTGAAAGACCTTGGTAGATCTTCTATTAATCTACGTTATCATAACAGCAATAGTCTTCACAGCAATTTTTGTGCTGCTTCCACGGTATGGACCACACGCCATATCAAGGTTAACTTGCCCAAAATGCAAAAGGCAATTCAACTATCACTGGGTTCCAGGAGCCAGCTTCATCTCCATTTATCGCGGAGACACGCGCCGGCTGCGCTGTCCCTACTGCCATGAAGTATCAAATTTTAATATAGCAACCACTAGAATGAGTAAGCAACAAGTGGCTGTCTTGAAAAGTAAAGCTTAGAGTTAAGGTATATGCAAAATCATCAGCTTTTTGAGAATATTTAATATTGTCGGTTGTAAATCAGCTTAAATCTCCAACTGGTAAGCACATAAGGGAGTTGGCTGAAATGAAAGTGTTGTTAAACGATGGTTTGGAAAAGGAAGGCTTACGGCTCTTTCAAGAAGCCGGCATAGAGATAGATACGCAAAAACGAGACGCAAGCAAGCTTATTGCCGACATCCGCGAGTTTGACGCGTTAGTTGTGCGAAGCGCCACTAAAGTTACAAAGGAGGTTATCGAAGCAGGCGCCAAGGGCAAACTCAAAATTATAGGAAGGGCGGGAGTAGGCTACGATAACATTGACATCTCAGCTGCCTCGGAAAACGGGATAGTAGTCAAATCTGCTCCCTACGGAAGCACCAATGCAGTGGCAGAGCTGGCCATCGGTTTAATGCTTGCCATCTCAAGAAAAACTCCCCAAGCCCACCAGTCACTAAAAGGCGGTGTATGGAAAAAAGAGAAGCTTAAAGGCACCGAGATCTCCTACAAAACCTTGGGCATCTTAGGCTGCGGAAGAATCGGGCAAAAGCTGGCAGAAATTGCACGCCGCGGCTTTGACATGGAAGTAATCGGCTATGACATAAAACCATGCTTCGAGTCTGGGATAAAATTCATGGCAAAAGAAGAGGTTCTCGCAAATGCAGATTATGTCAGCGTTCACACTCCAGGCGGAAAGGAATCGGTCATCGGCGAAAAAGAACTTAGCGTAATGAAGCCAACAGCTTACCTGATCAACACTTCGAGAGGGAACAACATAGACGAAGAGGCACTATACAGAGCATTGAAAGAGCGGAAAATCGCTGGCGCCGCACTGGACGTTTATGTTGACGAACCTAAAACCGAAGGCGCTAAATTCAAAAACAAACTGAAAGAGTTAGATAACGCAGTTTTAAGCAGTCACCTCGGCGCCTCAACAATTGAAGCTCAAAGGGAAACATCAATCGAAATAGCCCGTGTGGTTTCAGGCTATCTTCTAGGCGGCGACTTCTTGAACGCGGTGAACGCGGGCGAAAGCATTGAGCTGGAAGAAAAACCGGTCTACACCCTTTTCATTCATCACCGAGATGTTCCGGGCGTGTTTGCCAACATTGACAAGGTCTTGGCTGACAACGACATAAACATAAGAGCAAACTACTCGAGGCAAATTGAAAACAGCGGCTACGCCGTATCCGTCTACGTGATACACAAGAAAGTCAGCCCGGAGATAATAGAGAAGCTTAACGCAATTCCTAACGTCCGCAAAGTAAAGGTTTAAAGAAAAACCTGTTTCAAGCAGGCATATTAACCAGTTTTCTTCTTTAAGGTACCCATGCGGCTTGGAGTTCTGTTTTCAGGCGGTAAAGACTCAACACTTGGCCTTCACTACGCTAAAGAAAAAGAAGAAGTAGTATGCCTCATCACGCTGATTTCTGAGAACAAGGAAAGCTATATGTTCCACACGCCAAATATCAACATTACAGCCCTCCAAGCAGAAGCCTTACACTTGCCACAGATAACGAAGACAACGCCAGGCGAAAAAGAAAAAGAGCTCTCAGACTTGGAAGAAGCAATCTCGGAGGCAGCAAGGAAATTCCGTATAAAGGGCGTTGTAACAGGTGCGGTGGAGTCAGTCTATCAGGCAGAACGGGTGCAGAGCATATGCAACAAGCTTGATCTCTGGTGTTTTAACCCGCTTTGGAAGCGCGACCAGAACGCCCTTTTGGAGGAGCTTCTTGAAAGACGCTTTAAAGTGATTATTTCAGGAGTTTTCGCCTACCCCCTTGACGAAAAATGGCTTGGGAAACAAATTGATGCCGCGCTGATAAGTAAGCTATTGGATCTGCAGCAGAAATATGGTATAAGCCCCTCCGGGGAAGGCGGGGAAATTGAAACCACAGTTTTAGATGCTCCCCAATTCAAAAAGAAAATCGAAATTCTTGATCATACCACTGAAGCAAAAGGAAATTCAGGAGTATTCAAGATCAACAAGGCACGGCTGGTTGAAAAATGATTTTGATCATCGACATGAACTGGA
>Ga0187771_10003390_pt1 | contig 11122 bp, 13 predicted proteins | sample 0116_SJ02_MP15_1_FD_133139 | JGI IMG/M metagenome (GOLD analysis project Ga0187771, IMG submission 133139) | Tropical peat soil microbial communities from peatlands in Department of Meta, Colombia - 0116_SJ02_MP15_10_MG | ecosystem: Environmental > Terrestrial > Soil > Wetlands > Peat | place... | reverse complement strand
TAGAAGTACCCTCCACTGAACGGGGCGGGAAGCTTGGGTTCCTTGCCTCCGGTGACGAGCTTTGCCCCCTCGTCGAGTCCCGATTTCACGAACCCCTCCACCCTTTCCCGCTGGGTCTTGGAGACCAGAGGGCCCATGTCGGTCGACCAGGACAGAGGGTCCCCGATCCTGAACCGCTTCGCCCGCTCCGACACTGCAGCGAGGAACCTGGAGTACACCGTCTGGTGGACGAAGAACCGCGTCGCCGCCGTGCAGTCCTGGCCGCCGTTCACATAACCACCAACGACGGCCGCCTCCGCGGCAGCTTCCAGGTCTGCGTCTTCGAAGACGATGAAAGGGGCCTTCCCGCCTAGCTCTAGCTGCACCTTCTTCACCGACCTCGATGCCACCTCCATGATCCGTTTCCCCGTGACCGTGTCTCCGGTGAAGGCGACGGCATCGACCTCAGGATGGCCCACAAGCGACTCACCGACCTCGCCACCAGGCCCAGTCACGACGTTGACGACCCCCTTTGGGACCCCCGCCTTCTCGCACATGTCTGCGAGGGCCAGAGTGGTGAGAGGCGTGGTCGAGGCAGGCTTCGCCACTACGCTGTTCCCCACTGCTATTGCCGGGATTATCTTCCAGACTGCCATCATCAGGGGGTAGTTCCAGGGGGTGATGCAGGCCACGACCCCGACCGGCTCCCTCCTGACGTAGCTTGTGCCAAGTCCGTTAAACTCGGATGCGGCTTTTCCCTCAAGGGTCCTGCTAGCGCCCGCGAAGAACCTGATGTTGTCAGAGCAGGAGGGGATGTCAGAGTCTCTCGCCAGCTTGATCGTCTTCCCTTGGTTCTGGCTTTCAAGCGTGGCGACTTCGTCGGCCTTCTCGTCCAGCAGGTCGGCCAACCGAAGGAGCACCCTGGCCCTTTCGTATGGCGCCATCTTCGCCCAAGGGCCGCGCTCGAAGGACTCCCTGGCGGACCCCACCGCCTTCGTAACGTCCGCCGCCTTCGCCCTGGGAACCTGGGATAGAGGCTGACCAGTGGCTGGGTTTACCACCTGGTACGTGTCACCGCTTTCGGCTCCCACCTTCTCGCCGTTGATGTACATCAGGGCCTGAGACATGGCTTCCAAGAGTGGCCGTGGACTTATAATCGTTGGCGGGTTTCACGGAAACCGTCGTCTCCCCCTAATGGCTGAGGGGAAGATCGGGGGACGCCCCGTCCCTTTCAACCTTAACTAGTGAAGATCGCCTCGCCGGTTTCATGGATCACGAATCCCTTCGCAGGTTGGACGACTCCCTTTCGATGGGCCTTCCGGTGAGGGACGACGTCGTCGTCGCCCGGGCCAGGGGGACCCATGTCTGGGACGTGTCGGGGAAGCGCTACACGGACCTCTTCTCCGGAATCTCCGTGGCCAGCGTGGGCCACTCCCACCCCGAGGTGATCAAGGCCATATCTGCCCAGACCCGGAGATACATGCACGTCTCAAACACCTACTACAATGACGTGGAGCCGCTCCTGGCCAAAGCGCTGGTCAGTCTGGCGCCGGGAAAGCTCAGGCGGTGCTTCTTCGCCAACAGCGGGGCCGAGGCTGTGGAGGGAGCGGTCAAGCTCGCGAAAAAGAAGGCAGCAAGGAGCAAAGGCGGCGGAAGTGTCGTGGTCGCCTTTCAGGGCTCGTTCCACGGGAGGCTTGCGCTTTCGCTGACCCTGACCGGGCAGCACAAGTACAAGGCGAACCTCGGCAACTTCGCAAACTACCCAGGGGTGGTCCATGTCCCGCCTCCTTACTGGTACAGGTACGGGGACGGACTGGAGGAGGATGAGTTCGGGCGAAGATGCGCCGACCGGGTCAGGGAGGTGATCGACCTTTACCTCCCGGGGGACGTGGCGGCGCTTATCATAGAGCCGATTTTCGGAGAAGGAGGCATCATTGTGCCCCCCGACAGCTTCCTTCCCACCATCCAGAAGATCTGCCAGGAAAGGTCGATTGCATTCATCGCAGACGAGGTGCAGACGGGGATGGGGAGGACAGGCAAGATGTTCGCCTCGGAGCACTGGCATCTTCATCCCGACATCATGACGCTGGCGAAGGCGGTGGGCGGAGGGCTGCCGCTGGCGGCGATACTCGCAACGGACGAAGTGGCCGGCGCTCTGGAGGCGGGGGACCACTTCTCCACCTTCGGTGGCAACCCGGTTTGCTGCGCTGCAGGGCTGGCGAGCCTCGAAGTCATCAGGAGGGAGCGGTTGGTGCAGAACTCGGCCAGGAGGGGAGCTCAGATGATGCGGCAGCTAAGGGAGCTCGAAGGAAGCCCTCAGGTCGGAGAGGTGAGGGGACGGGGGCTGATGATAGGAGTCGAGCTGGTGAAAGACAGGATGAAGACCCCAGCCCAGAAGGAGGCTCAGAACGTCAGAGCAGAGATGAGGAAGCGGGGGTTTCTCATAGGAGTCGGAGGGATTCACAGGAATGTGATCCGGGTGCAGCCTCCCCTCATCATCACTGCAGGAGAGGTGGAGGCGGCTGGCAGAGCGTTGGGCCAATCTATCGAGGCGGCCTTCGCGTAGCGGCCGCAGGCCCCCGCAGAGTTAAAGCAGGTCTGGATGCAAAGGGGAGGCCGTGACACGGCGGCTCTTCTGGGAGGACATGTACGCCAAGGAGTTCGACGCCACTGTAGTCTCAGTGTCGGGGGCGCGGGTCGTGCTTGACCAGACGGCGTTCAACCCCCGGGGAGGGGGCCTGGTCTCTGACGTCGGGGTGCTCGACGGGCGGCGCGTCGTGGAAGTGGTGAAGGAGGGGGAGGAAATCTACCACATCCTTGAAGCTCAGGACGCATCGGCGGCGGGAAAGTTGGTCCACGGGGTTTTGGACTGGGACAGGAGGTACAGAATAATGAAGATGCACACCGCCGCCCACATTCTGAGCTCTGTGGTAAACGGGGAGACTGGAGCCCTCATAACGGGGAACCAGATCAGCCCCGACGAGTCGCGAGTCGACTTCAACCTCGAAGACTTCGACCGGGAGAAGATGTCCTACTACATTGACAAGGTGAATGAAGCGGTAGCGAGGGAGCTGGAGGTGAAGACGTTCTTCATGAAGAGGGAAGAGGCTCTAGCCACCCCCGGCTTCGTCAAGCTTGCCAATGCGCTGCCCCCGTCGCTCGAGGTCCTGAGGATAGTACAGATCGGAGACGTAGACACCCAGGCTGACGGCGGGGTACACGTGAGGAACACGCGGGAGATAGGGAAGGTGCAAGGGTTAAGGACGGACAACAAGGGGAAGAGCAATCGCAGACTGTACTTCACCGTCCAGTAGGATGTCGAGGAGCCCAGTTTGGCGGTGAGTCTGGATGGGTAGCGGAGTCCCCGAAAACCTGTCGCAAGAAATGGAGTTAGAAGTGGCTTATGCTAGCTCGAAGGATGGGAGCACGAGGGTGATTCCCGTCTGGTTCACCATAAACGGAGACAAGATCGAACTGCTCCCCATGTATGGGCTCAGGACCAAGTGGTTCATCGACGTTGAAAAGAGTGGAAGCCTCGAGCTCAGGGCGATGGGATGGAAGAAGGGAGCGAAACCGCAAGTCGTGCGGAATCAGGAGATCGTGGAGGGGATCAAGGGGAGATTCAGGCTGAAGTACGGAATGGAAGAGGTGAGGAGATACTACCCTTCCTCAGAAGTCGCTCTCGAGGTCCAGCTTTAGGAGCCCTACCTTCTTCGAGCCACCCACAATGGCATCCGCTTCGCAGTGCAATTGCCGCAGTAGGTCTTCATTGCCCTGCTACTCTCATCGAAGATAGTAGTAGAATGCGACATGCAGACCACCGCGCCGCACTCGGCGCACTTTGCCACCGCGTGACCCTTACACACCGAACATCTTGCCATCAGTTCACCCCCAATTTTTCCGCGTCAGACAGGCACAACCCAGCTTCGGCGACCTAATCGGAGGGCGTCGGAGCGCCGAGCGGTGCAGGTAAGGCGCAAGGTCAATCCGGCGCCCCCTGTTAATAAAGAGGAGCCTCAAATTGGCAACTTGACCTCACCCGGAAAAACAGCGAACCCTGTTGTCTCCAAGTATCTCGAGTGCTCTGCCGCCTTCTCGTCGGGGAGCCAAGCGCTCATCGCCTTCGCATTCCCTTCGGCGTCACAAACCACCAGTGCAGCTGTTCCATCCTTCCCCGGTACGACCTTCTGCAGCATCTCCTCACCGACGGGGGTCCATTCGGAAACCCCGAGCTTCAAGAAGAGCATTGGATAGGACGGGCCTGCGACTCTCTGCAGGGCGTCAACCGCCCTGCTGACCCTTCGCCTCCCCTCCTGAACCGCCGAGAAGTAGTCCAACGGCGTCAGCTCCCGAAGTACAGGAGTGTAAAGACGCCGAGGAGCGACAGGAGAATCCCGACCATCTGGTTCGGCTCGAGCCTCTCCCTCAGGAAGGCGAGTCCATAGCTAGCTGCCACAGCGCCCCCCATGCTCGAGAGGGCCGCGACTATCGGAAGAGAACCGCCCGCGGAGGAGATTCCATAGGTGAAGAAGAGGAAGCCTACCGCCTCCAGGATTCCCATGGCGATTATCCTCTGTGAGAACACCTGCCGCGATGGCCTGAGATCCTGGTGGAAGAGGGGGGCGAGGGCGAGACCAGCGATGATCGCCACTACGCGCAGGACGAGGACAGGGACTACAACACTGACGAGCGGGGCAGTGTAGCCTATGGCGATGTAGACAGTGCCAAAGAGTATTGACGAGCCCACGGCCGAGCCTACCCCTTTGGTCAGGTTGGGCGCTCCTGCGCCCTGTAGAAAGCCGTACAGCTCAGAGAATCGGGTGGAGAGCAGGACGACCCCCACGAGTATCCCGACAATGGCGAGCAGTTGTATCGATGAGAGGATGATGCCCAGGATGATGACCGAGAGGACGGTCGTGACCGCGGGGTAGGTGTAGGCGACTGGCGCCACCACAGAGACCACGCCAAGGTGGTACGAGCGGTATAGGAAGATGAAGGCTGCGAAGTTCAGGGCACCAGCCCCGACCAGTACCAAGACAGGGAAAGCGGGGAACTGGATTGATGGTGCGATTATCGGGATTAGGGCGACGAGCACAACCAGAGTGACAAGGTGCGAATACACGACGGTCCTGTAGTACCCCAGCCTCTGGGACTGGCTTCGGGACAGGTAGTCGGCGGTGCCCCAGCAGAAGGCAGCCGCGAGGCCTGTGGCCAGAGATGCGTAAGCCAAGGTGACTTGGCAACCCCGTTAGGTTTGGATTTAAGAGGCGCCCTCGATGCTGGAGGTTCAATTGAAGATCGACGTCGAGGCTGGTGTGGGCGCCCCCGAAGAAGCGGCTGAGCTCGCATCCCAGGCGGAGTCCTACGGCTTTGATTGTTTTTGGGTCAACGAGACGAAGCACGATCCATTCGTTCAGCTCGCACTGGCAGCGAGGAGCACGCAGAAGATTGACCTGGGCACGTCTATTGCTCTTGCTTTTACACGAAGTCCAACGACCCTGGCGTACACGGCCTGGGACATTCAGGGCGTGTCAGGGGGGAGGCTGCTGCTCGGCCTCGGGAGCCAAGTGAAGGGTCATATCGAGAGGAGGTTCGGGATGAAGTGGGATCCCCCCGCGCCGAAGATGAAAGAGACAGTTCTTGCTCTGAGGGCTGTTTGGAACAGCTGGCAAATGGGAACGAAGCTCGACTTCAGGGGGAGGTTCTATCGGCTGGACCTCATGACCCCGTTCTTCAGCCCAGGTCCCATCGGACACCCCTCGATTCCGGTCTACCTTGCCGCAGTGAACGTAGGGATGTGCAGGGCAGCGGGGTCGGTCGCGGACGGGGTTCACATCCATCCATTGCACACTGTCAGGTACCTTCGCGAAGCGATCCGCCCTGCCATAGCTGAGGGTGCTGCGAAGGCGGGGAGAAAGATGGAGGATATCATGGTGGCCGCGTCTGTCTTCGCCGCCCTGGGGGAGACGGAGCATGAGGTGAAGAACGTCAGGGAGGCTTTCAGAGAACAGATTGCGTTCTACGCCTCAACCAGGAGCTACCGGAAGGTCTTGGAACTTCACGGCTGGGGGGACGTCTGCGAAAGGCTGCATGCCCTCTCAGTGAAGGGGGAATGGGGGAGAATGGCTTCGGAAGTCAGCGACGAGATGCTCCAAGAGATGGTGGTCGACGGAACCTGGGATGAGGTGGGCAGCACCATCAAGAGCAGGTACGGAACTCTCGTGGACAGGGTCAGACTCTACCTGCCCTTCGACGGCGATCCCAAGTGGAAGCGGCTTGTCAAAGGTTTCCGCGACGGACGCTGAGCTTACTGGGCCCTGAGACCCCGGCCGAGGTTTTGATTAAGTTCGGGGCCGTCTCCGGTGGCAAGTCCTCAGAACAGCGACGGTCGAGACAACGTTGACCACATTGGGCGACACGCGGGACAATCTTTTTGTAGCGGAAACAGGCATTTTCTCAGAGTTTCATGTCGACAGAACAGATAGACGTCAAGGAGGTTCAGAGACAGATTTCAAAGATTGTGGATCCCGAGATAGGGATGCCGATCGTGGAAATGAACCTCATTGACAAGCTGGACATCAAGGATGGGGAGGTGGACGTCGAATACCACGCGACGACGCAGTACTGCCCGCCAGTCTTCGCACTGAAGATATCCCAGGACCTGAGAGACGGCCTGCTTCAGGTCAAGGGGGTGAAGGGCGTGAAAGTGATGGTGACTGGGCACTACTTCGCTGACGCCATCAACAGGCAGGTAAACAAACCCGCCGACTCTGTCCCTCCGCAGGCTCCTGCGGAGGCCAACAAGCAGTAGCTAGAGGATCGTCGTGGCGGCGGCAAGGGCGCCGAGCCTGGCGGAGACTTCGTCCTTTGCGCCGCAGAGCACCACCGCGTCCCCGTCTTTGGGGCCGAGTTCTTTCCTCAGCACACCCCAGGCCCTATCAGGGAAGTCCTTCTCGCAATTGGAGGAACCGCTGGGAATTGTGAACTTTCCCGAGCGCATCACGTAGGTGGTGGCCCCCGACGCACCAATCCTGATGGCCGAGTCGCGCTGCTCGATCCCAGACCGCACCCTGCCGCCCGCACCCTTGAGTACCAATGCCGCCTGGCTCTCCCCCATCGTTAGCCCCGAATGAGGAACGGAGACCAAGGGAGAAATGGAGGAGTGCATCGCCTTGGCAAGGGCCTTGCCGGGATGGGTCAGAAAGCACCCGGACCTGATAACCCCGACGTACCCCTGGTCGATTAGCTTCTTCAGGACGGTCCTTATCGCTCCTTCCCCCAACCCGCACTGTTTCGCGAGCGATTGCCTTCCCACGTAGCTCGAGGCCGATATGGTCAGGAACACAAGGAGGATATGGGGAGCGGTGAAGCTCGGGGCAGGGCCGGGAGCTTCGACGCTGGCAAGGTCGAGTAGGCTGTGAAGTGACGCCAAGCCGCGCTGATTCTGAACGGGTCGGCTTAACACGTTTTCCATGCCGTAGACGGTGCCGAAATACCTTTCTATTGGATGGATTATCCATCCATTGATGCGGGCAGCTCAGACCGTTGCCGTCGTGGCCACCTTCTCCGCCCTGATTGTGGGGTCGGACTTGGCCCTGGCTCCCTTCTCTAACGTGAAGCTCCTTGACACCTTGGTCTTCGTCGCCGCGTACGTATTCGGGTTCCGAGTCGGAGCCACGGTAGGCATCTTGTCTGAGACAATCTGGAGCTTCATCAGCCCGATTGGGATGGCTGGGCCGGTGGCTCCCTTCCTCATAGCAGGGGAAGTCCTGTTCGCGCTGGCGGGGTGGGGGGCGTCAAAGGCTTGGGGTCGGGAGTTCCGGCTGGTGTCCCCGTACTCGGTTTTCATCGGTGCCACCATGGCCATCTGCGCGTTCTTCTGGGACCTGGAGACTAACTTCGCCTTCGCCCTCTTCGCATTCTGGCCCTGGCCGACGCTCTATCAGTTCCTTTATGCTTCCTTCAACCCGTTGACTCTTCCGTTCATCATAGCCCATGAAGCCAGCGATTTCGTGTTTGGGGCTGTTCTGGCGCCTGCTTTCATCCTTCTCATTCCGAAAGTGCTCAGGCGGCCGACATGACCCCATCCAAAGGCACATTCTATGGGGTGGTGGCGGTTTTCGTGGCCCTGCTCATCTTGGTTTCGACCCTTGCACTCTTCTACTATGGCCAGGATCAGCAGGCCGTCGCGCAGAACCAGAACCACGTGGACGAACTGGGCGCTGCTCTGGCCAGCTATAGGGCGCTTTCTGTAGAGTACAACTCGAGCCTGACTGGATACAACACCACGCTGTCTCTGCTTTCCACCGCAGTGGGCAACCTGAACACTAGCACGCCTGCCTACAGGAACGCCAGCCTCGCCCTTTCCTCTCTGTGGGCCGCCTACCAACGGCTCGCCGGCTACAGCGGGAGGAGGGTCCCACTGTATGGGGTGCACCTTCTCGTGGACTTCGGCAACGGCACCCGGGATTGGTACAACGATAGCAGGGTACAGCCGGGTTGGAACGGCTATGTGGCCACCCTTGTGCTGCTGGGCGGAGACGTCCAGGCGGTATGGTATGCGCAGTATGGAGAACATCTAGTGACAGGGCTGGGCGGAGTGTCTCAGACCTCTTCCACTTCGTGGTTCTTCTGGGAGTCCGGCAGAAGCGGCTGGTCGCTTGCCCCTACTGGAGCCGACGGACTCCAGGTCTACAACGGCACGACAATTGCGTGGACGCTGTGCGGCTATGACAGCGACTTCAACCCGACCTGCACCCCCTAGGCCAGGCCTAATTCGGGATCTAACCTACCGAAAAGAGTGACGGGGGCCCCCTGAATCTGACGAACCTCGGACCGTCGAGCCGAACGTGCCTGCGCCTGTTCATTAAACGTGTAACGGCGGGTTGCCTGTTGAACAAGGGAATCAACGATTGCTGACCAACGACTCAACGGAGGACACCTTCAAAGACCGAGGCTCGCGAAGGAGAGGAGTGGTCTTCATTGAGTAGCACCGAGGACAGGATGAAAGCAGCCGTGGTCGCCCTGATACTCGACTCGAAAACGGAGGAGGCCATCAAGCTGTTGTCCCGGTGGTACAAGGTGTCGGAGCCGAAACTGGGGGTCGGGGTGTTCGAGGGGAGGACGAAAGGGGTGGCGGCGGTGTATTCGCAGAACACAAAGAAGATCCTAGCGGCCAAGAGAGAATACCTCTACGACCCCTTCGTGATGGTGCACGAGTTCTACCACCACCTCAGGTCGACGAGCGGGAAGCACAGGGGGACCGAGAAGCAGGCCGACAAGTTCGCCCTGGACTTCATCGCGTCCTACAAGAGGGTGGCATCGAACTTGGACACAGGGGCCCGAGGCTAAAGCCCGACAGCGGACCAGATCTCTCCGTCGTTGTCCAAGACGGTGAAACCGCACCTTTCGCACCTCATTCCGCGAATCGTGGCCCTGGACCCGGAACCTACGGTCCGTTCATATTGGATCATCTCCCCGGCGCGGCATCTTTCGCAGATCAACGAAGTCGGGGGAGACCCGGCCAACGTATTAAGATAAGCAAGGGGACGAGGGTCTCTGGTTTGTCCCCTGTGTCGAATGAAGGCGGTAATCCGAGGCGGCTATCATTTACCACCGTTGCTGTCGGTCCGGACCAGTGCATCTTCTGCAAAATCGCGTCGAAGACATCACCTTCTAACATCGTCTACGAAGACAGCAAATACATCGGGTTTCTCGACATCCACCCCTTCTCGAGAGGGCACACCCTCGTCTGCCCGAAGAAGCATGGCGAGACCATCTGGGACATGGAGGAAGGAGACATCGCCGAGCTGTTTCGCGTCGCTTCCAAGCTTTCAAAGGCCATAGTCTCGGCCGTGGGAGCCGATGGGTTCAGGTTCGTCCAGAACAACGGCGAAGCCGCGAACCAAGTTGTGGCTCACGTCCATGTCCATGTCATCCCTGTCAGGATGGAAGACAGGGGGAGGTACGGCGACAGGAAGAGGTTCACTCAGGAGGAGCAGGAAGAGACGGCCAGGGCGATTCGCGAGCAGATGCAACCCGGCTAGGGCACGAAGATGGAGATGGTCGTTATGGCCGACTCTGTGCTGGAGCCCGTGATAAGGTACACTGTGAAGACGCCCGGGCCGTAGTTCTTCACAAAGTCCGAAAGGGAGAAGCCTATGTCGACTCTGCCGGAACTGAAGGTCCAAGTCTTGGCGCAGACAGTTGTCCCAGAGCTGAACTGGCCACACCCTCCGAAGAACCCAGTCGGTGGAAGGACTCCTCCAGCCAGGGTCCCCGGCCCATACTCATGAGGGCCGTTGTTCAACTGCGTTGTGGACTCGGGCGTTGGCGTGTCATCGAAGGCTATGTAGATGGAGTTCGGGGCTGGCACCGACTGGGTGAGGGCCCCTCGCATCGTGACGAAGTAGGGGTTTGACGAGGTTGCGGATGTCACCGAAAGGGTGAGGTTGACGTAGACGTTCTCGAACTCCTCGTCGAAGTAGACGTACGTGCTGTTGTACGCGACTCCGATGGAAACGCGGTTGTGGAGTGGGTCGAGGATGTTGTACTTGTGCCCGTTGTTGCAGCAGGTGCTATCGTTGTAGACCATCGAGTGTTCGAGCTCCTGTATCGCCGACTCCACCGTGCCCGTCGAAGTGAAATGCGGCACCGAGTAGTAGAAGTACGCAACATTCTCGTCGTCGGCACCGCGCCCGCCAAAGAGGGTGTAGCGCATGTACGGCTTGTACCCCTGGGTGTCGTTGTGGCTGAAGTAACCGAAGTAGAGCATCGAATCGGCGTGCTGCTGGGCCGCCTGGTTGTAGTCCAGGGTGACTGGCCCGGTGCCGTTGACAGCCCGGTCGGCGTTGATCTGCCCGAGGGCGTAGGAAGCCACGGCACAGTAGTCGGGCGGATAAGTGACGTCAGCGGACCCGTTGGTGATGACCGGGTCCGTAAGCCTGCCGACGGAGACCACGCTGGAGCATGGGGGAGCGGCAGTCGAGACCACGCCTGTGGAGTTGGACTGACCCGTCGAGGTCACGGTGACGAGCCCTGTCGTGGACGAGCCGGACAGGAGTGAGAAGCCCTGCTTCAGCGCCGTGCCGAGGTATGGAGCGACAACCGCGAAGGCAGCCAGTAGAATCAATGCGCTAATCAC
>Ga0187771_10003389_pt1 | contig 11124 bp, 16 predicted proteins | sample 0116_SJ02_MP15_1_FD_133139 | JGI IMG/M metagenome (GOLD analysis project Ga0187771, IMG submission 133139) | Tropical peat soil microbial communities from peatlands in Department of Meta, Colombia - 0116_SJ02_MP15_10_MG | ecosystem: Environmental > Terrestrial > Soil > Wetlands > Peat | place... | reverse complement strand
AGGACTGGTAGGCCTGGACGTAAAGCCTCCTAAGTCTGATGGGAACTCGACGAAGCGCCCTGACCCAGTCGCCCGGGTGCTGGATCAATTCCTTCGCGACCAGTCTTTCGACGTCGCGTCCGAAGGGGAGGTGCTCCAGCCCTTCATCATACCTTCCCGCAGCCATCGCCTCCCTCACGGCGCGGCTCCCCTCGGGGTCTCTCGGAAGCGGTGCCTCGAGCATCAGCTCCACCGCCTTTTCAAAGTCTAGGGTCACCATCGCTTTCCCGATCAGGTGGGTGCCCGCGCCTGACGTCCCGAAGCGCTGCAGCCCATAGTAATTCGGGACCCCTCGGCCACGCGCCAGGACCACCGCTTCTTCCAATCTCGCCACCACGTCGCCGCAGCATTCCCTGAGGACAACCTCGAACCTGTTCCCGACGACTCTGGCTCTGGACATTGGCTCCTGGGCGTATCCGACGAGCTCCGCGGTGTAGTTCTCCTTGACGACGCGGGGGGGACGGAGCGCCCTCCTGCTCGTCGGCGTTACGTACTGGACGGTCTTAGCCCGCTTGTCTTTCATCCCGCCGTAGCTCACGTTGCTGCGGAGTTCGCGGGCAAGGTCTCTGCTCATGTGGAGCGTATCGATGGACCGTTTCTCGACCCTGTAGAGGGGGAGGTAATCGGGCCTCTCCTCGAGGGTGACGTAGCCTCCCGTGAGCTGTTCCTCGACTGCGAAGTCTTCAGGTGATGACTTCGCCCGGCCCGCACACGGGGCGCCCGTGCTCGCGTAGCACTCTATCCCGACCGCCATTTCGGCGTCGGCGGAGGGCGTCAAAGCAGCCTGAGCTTCCCCGTTATCCCATCGATTGCCGCGTCAGGCCCGGGCCCTATTCCCAAGCATGTGACGGTCCCAGGCTCCACCTGGGTCAGCCCCCTGTCCTGGACGAGGGAAGCCGGTAGACCTTCGCTTTTCGCCTTCTGGAAGAGCTCGTCCAGTTCTGCTTCCGACTCTACCCTGAGCACTATCTTCGCCTGTCCTTCGTCCTTCCACCCGTCGTACCAACCCCTCTTCCGCTCCCTAGCGGCCTCGGCTGAAGCAAGGGACGCGTGGGCGACCTGGGCGGCGACCTTCCCCTTCCCCATCCTCAGGTCTGATCTCACCACAATGGCCTGTTTCACGTCGGTTTCTTCGCCAACCGTTAATACGGGCCGATTAAGGGTTTCCAGCAAGTTCCAGACGTTGACGGTATCCTACGACTTCGTAGTAGCTGGCGGAAGCATCGCTGGCCTCACTTTTGGTGCGGAGGCCGCAATGAGGGGCGCCAGGGTGCTGGTGGCAGAAGAGCACAGGGACATCGGTGAGCCCGAGAAGTGCGACGGGCTGGTGAGCCTCCGTGGGTTGCGCAGGTACGGCTACCCTCCGGAGGAAGGGGTGATTCAGAACAGAATCGCGTCCGCGGTGGTCCACTCTCCAGGGGGAAGGGAGTTCGCGGTCAACGCCGCCTCGCTGGAGGTGGTGGTACTGGACAGGAGCGAGTTCGACAAGCAGGTTGCAAAGGCGGCTGTCGCGAACGGGGCCGAGCTGATGACCAACAGCCGAGTTTCATCTGCCATCGAAAGGGAAGGGGGGGTTGACGCTAGGGTCGGCGACACGGTCGTCCACGGGAAGTACTACGTCGACGCGACCGGCCCGTCCTCGAGCCCGAGGGGGGGCATACTTCCGGCGGCGAAGTACGAGGTCGAGGGAGACTGGGTAAGGGAGCACGTCGTCGAGGTCTTCATGGACTCGGAGAAATATCCGGGATACTTCGCGTGGGTGATCCCATATGGACGACACCTTGCGAAGGTCGGGGCGGCCGGCCATGGGATAAGCCCCTTCAAGGCTCTCGACGGATTCCTTTCGGGGAGGCCCAGTACTATCCTCCGGAAGGTTTCAGCACCCATCTATGTTGGTGGGCCGGCGGCGAAGTTCGTGGAGGGGAGGCGGATGCTCGTCGGCGAGTCCGCCGGGCAGGTGAAACCTACAACGGCCGGCGGGATCATGACATCGGTCGCGGGTGCAGCGATAGCAGCCAAGTGGGGGACCGCCAGCCTCGCCAGGGGACAGGCCACGTTGCTCGCCAACTACCAGCCTGAATGGGAAGCAGCCTTCCTCAATGAGATGAAAACCATGCTCAGACTCAGGGGAGTGCTGGAGAAGTTGTCGAATGGTGACCTCGAAGCAGTGCTCGCTACCCTGGCCTCCCCGAAGCTAGTGCAGAAGCTGTCGAAAACAGATTTCGATTTCCACGGCTCGGCGCTCCTCGGAGCACTGGGGGTCCGGGGCCTGCTCCGCATAGCGCGAGTTGTTGCTTCGGCGGAGGTCCGTTCGCTTCTCGTCGAGGACTGAAGAGCTCAGGACAGAGGCAAAGGGATTTAGGGCGGAGCCTCTCTCTGACAAATCGTCTTGCGGTCAGCAACAGCATTCGGCTTGAAGAGGAACTTCGGGTTCGTGGGGGTCCATCTCACACTCCTGGCAGCGGCGATCTCCATGCTCGCCCTCCAGCGCTACCTCTGGCAGCTAAAGCTCGCCGCACAGGGGTACGGTCCCTACATGACCGTCTCCTACCTCGTTGACTACTCTGCCTTCTTCGTCCTGATCGACCTTCTCTTGCTCGGGTGGTCTCTCAGAAGCTCAGAGAACGCCAGAATCCTTTCTCTTGCCTGGCCCCTGCTGTTCTTCGTGGGTGGCTTGTACGTTCTGGTCGGCAACAACGTGTAGGCCCTGACCAAATCCGGGGAGCGGTGGTCCCGCCTCCTCAGGCGCCGTCTCTCACATGGGCGGACCCCGATCTCGATCTTAGCAAGCTATATCTGCCGGTGCAAAAGGGCCTCCTGAGAAATGTCTCAGGGAACGGTCACACTTCCGCTGTGCAACTCCTGCAACCGACCCATCAAGCCCGCTGAAAGAGCGGTGCACTTCAACTGTCCCAACTGCCACGAGTCTGTCATCTGGCGCTCTGAAAAGTGCAGGAAGTTCTCAAGGCGCTACAAGTGCGTCAACTGCGGATTCGAAGGACCTTAGGCGGGGATTCCATGGGTTCATACATGATCAGGATGAAGGTCCTTCCCGAGGACACGTCGACAGACCTCGAGAACATGGTCCAGACGATTTCAGGGCTCCTCCCGAAGCCCGCCCAGATCAGAAGCCACAGGACCGAGCCCATCGCTTTCGGACTTTCCGCGGTAGTAATGGACGTCGTCGTGCCAGAAGAGGAGGGGGTCGTCGACAGGATTGAGGAGATTGTCTCGAAGGCCCCTCAAGTGAGCCAGTACGAAGTCATAGCAGTGAGCCGCATGTCAGCGAAGCTCCCGCCTAGCCCCTAGTGCCCGAGCTCTGCATTGCTTTTATACCTCCGTCAAGACACTCGGCTTCGCCGTTTCTCACTCGATGTGAAGCTGATGAGATACCCCCTTAGATACGCTGCGTACGAATGGATCAAGGAAAAGAGGAGCGCCACCGACGACGACCTACTGGAGGCTATGAACAAGAATGGGAGCAAGTGCTCCCCCGCTGAGCTCGACAAGATACTCATGCAGCTGGAGATCCTGGGACTGGTGACCATAAGGTGGGTCGCCAAGGACAAGCGGCGGATAGAGTTCCAGGAGAAGCCCACCGAGGAACCACGGATGCCGCGCATCAGCGAGTAGAACCGAAGCGATAAATCGAACGAACTCGAGGTGGCACACCGATGGGTGTAGACTTCGGGGACTCGATTCCGAGAGAGAAGATCCAGCTCGAAGACATTTCAGGGTGGAAGCTGGCAGTGGACGGCTACAACACCCTCTATCAGTTCCTTGCAATCATCAGGGGGATGGACGGTGGCCACCTGAAGGACTCCCAGGGGAGGGTGACGTCTCATATCTCTGGCCTCTTCTACAGGAACATCAACCTGCTTGAGCTTGGGATGAAGCTCGTCTACGTTTTCGACGGCAAGCCCCCCGAGCTGAAGATGGAAGAGATCAGGCGGCGTACGGAGCAGCGCAGGGAGGCGAAAGACCAGTACCTCCGCGCGCTCCAGAGCGGGGACATGGCACAGGCAAGGAAGTACGCGGAGGCGTCGACCGTCCTACGCAGGGACATGGTGGGGGACGCAAAGGAGCTTCTCGAAGCCATGGGGATTCCCTGGGTGGACGCCCCGTCGGAAGGGGAGGCGCAGGCCACGACCATGGCCATGGAAGGGACGGTGAGAGCGGTCGCCTCCCAGGACCACGACTCGATCGTGTTCGGGGCGCCCGTCCTGATCCGCAACCTGACCATATCGGGGAAGAGGCGGCTTCCCGGGAAGGGGATAGTGATCAACGTAGTGCCCGAAAGGATAGAGCTGTCTTCCGTCCTGGCGGCGACAGGCCTGACCCGCGAACAGCTCGTGGACTTCGCGATTCTGCTCGGGACCGACTTCAACCCCGATGGCTTCGAGGGAGTGGGGCCCGCGACCGCGCTGAAGTACCTAAAGAAGTACGGCAGACTGGAGGACATCAAGGAGCTAAGGGAGCCACTGGGTGCGGTAGACTACGAGGAGATCCGTAAGCTGTACCTAAATGCCCCCTCACAAAAGGGGGTCCAGCCGCAGTGGAACCCAATGGACAGGGATAGAATCATCTCCTTCCTGGTCGGCGAGCACTCGTTCTCCCGGGACAGGGTAGAAGCAGCCCTGGCCAGGGTGAAGGCGAGCAAGCCCACCGAGTCGGAGACTCTGGAGAAGTGGTTCGGCTGAGTCAGGCTCGCCTTCCAACCCTGCGTGACATCGAAGCCGCAGAGGGTCGCATCAGGAGATACTTCCCCCCGACTCCACTCGAGTACTCGAAGGGGATTTCAGACCTCCTCGGGAGAGAAGTTCACCTGAAGCTAGAGACGGCCCTCCCGATTCGTGTCTTCAAGCTGAGGGGCGCCCTGAACAAGCTTCAGACCCTGCCCGATTCGGCTCTGAAGCGGGGAGTGATCACCGCGTCGTCGGGGAACCATGGGTTCGCGATAGCATACGTCTCGAAGCTACTAGGAGCGAACGCAACGATCTGCGTCCCGGGGAACGTGAACCCGCAGAAGCTCAGGGCTATCGAGGAGCAGGGAGCCGAGGTGATAAAGCGGGGGACCGGATACGACGAAGCCTACGAAAACGCCCTTGCCGTTGCGCGGTCGCGTGGGCTAACGTTCGTGCACGCGTTTAACGACCCCGACACGATAGCGGGCCAGGGGACCTGCGGCCTCGAGATCACTCGACAGCTCCCTGACGTGGACGCTGCCGCCATCGCCATAGGGGGCGGGGGGCTGATATCGGGAATCGCCATCGCGCTGAAGGAGGCCCTCCCAGGGGTCAGGGTATACGGGGCCGAGACGGTCGCCATCCCTTCGATGTACGAGTCCCTGCGGAAGGGCTCTCTTCAGACAGTCGACCCGAAGCCGACCATCGCCGACGGCATGCAGTCGGCGACCCCTGGGGAGCTCACTTTCGAGGCCGTTAGGAGGAACGTGGACAAGATTGGGCTGGTGGACGACTCAGAGCTTGAGGACGCAATCTACGATTTGCTGACCCTCGCAAGGGTGCTGGCAGAGCCTGCTGGCGCCTCCCCGTTGGCTGTGATGAAGGGGGCACTGAAGGGGGAAACCGGCCAGAAGCTGGTCCTTGTCATCAGCGGGGGCAACATCTCTGTCGACCTTCTCCGCTCGATCCTCACGAAAAGAGCGAAAGGAAGCTCCTGAAGTCCCGGGTCATCAGGAACGGGTTCGTGTCCACCTCCTCCCTGAGTGTCCTCGACGGGACCTCTCCGTAGTCGTGACCCGGGTAGAAGACGGTCGAAGGGGGGAGCCGCAGCAGGACATCGTGCAGGCTGGTGTAAATCGCCTGCGCTCTCTCGAGGTCGAACTTCCCGATGGTTCCCACGAAGAGCGTGTCTCCGGTGAACACCTCCCTCCCGTCATAGAGGCAGATGCTATCCTCGGTGTGCCCGGGGGTGTGCAGTACCCTCACCCACTTCCCGCCGAGCTTCAGCTCGTCTCCGTCCTTGACTCTCTGGTCGCACTCAAGGGGCGAATTCTCGTGGGTAACAACCTTCGCGCCGAGCTTCGAGGCTAGGTCCGGGATGGTGGACACGTGGTCGAAGTGCTCGTGGGTGGCGACAACGAACTTCACAGTTGCTCCTGTCTCTCTGACAGCGTCCTCGATGGGGCCGGTCTCCCATCCGGAGTCGATGACCATCGCTTCCCTGCTCCTCTCTTCTACCAGCAGGTACACGAAGTTCGCCATGGTCCCGACGGGTATCTGTTTCACTATCATCGCGTGGACCGCCCCCACCCCCGTCGCCGAGATTCACCTTTATCAAGTTCAGACAGGGCGCGGAGGAACCGTGGCGGGCCTCAAGGGGAAGAAGTCGTCTGAATCTGAAATGGTCACTGCAAGGATGATGATGCCCTCGGACGCCAACGTCCTCGGGAACGTCTTCGGAGGCGCGATCATGAGGTACATGGACGAGGCTGCGGCCATAGTCGCCTGGCGCCACGCCGGAAGGAACGTCGTGACCGCGTCCATAGACAGGATGAACTTCTTCGCTCCCGTCTACGTCGGGAACCTCCTGATACTCAAAGCCGCCGTGAACTACGTCGGCACTACTTCTATGGAAATTGGCGTGAGGATCGAGGCCCAGGACCCGTCGACACGGAAGGGGGTTCACGCAGGCTCCTGCTACCTCACCTACGTCGCCCTGGACGAGAAGGGGAAGCCAATACCCATCCCCCCTCTGATCCTGACCACGAGGACCGAAAGGAGACGGTTCAAGGAAGCTGCCGCCCGAAGGAAGATCAGAGAAGCGGAGAACGCTGCCCTCAGAGAGGACTGATCCGCTGGCGGCCGATTGATTTCCGGCTCAACAAAACTAGAGCACGCCCCTCTTAGCCGGTGGAGGAGCAATTCAGTCTGTGCGCGACTTCTCGGAGGGTTTCACAGTCGAGAGGATGAGGAGCGGGAACGCCGCAGTATACGTACTCAAAGAACAGTTTGAGAGGTTCTCGACCTCGCCCCAGAAGGTGGACGCCTGCGAGTCCATAGCCACCTGCTTCTTCCAACTCGAGCAGTACGACGACGCCGCGGGCTGGTACGAAACGGCGGGGAGGCTGATTCTGTCCGAGCCGAGCGCGACTCCTGCGCTGAAGGCGATGAACGCCCTGACCGACTACGAGAGGGCGCTCGACTGTTACGGCAGGGGGAAAGATGAGGAGAAGTTCACTGAAGTATCCACGTTGATAAGCGAGCTGAAGCGCGCGTGCGCATCAGCCTGAGCTCCTGCGGGTGTCTTCTTCTGCCTTCGCCCTTTGCCTGTTCACCGTCTTGAGGTGGCACTCTTCGCAGACCGGCTCATCCTTGGGGCCGACCCTGAACAAGTACTGGACCACATCGAGCTCCGTGTCGCAGAAGTAGCACTTGTGCCTCAACTACCGCTCCTTCTGGCCGCGTATACCCTCCTCTTCACCACTTTGCCGCGGCCCTTGTAGTACCAGACCTCAGCGTCCCCGTTCGAGTTCCGCCCCCACTCGACCAGCTCTTCCAACTCTTCCTTCGTCGCCCTTGCCTTTCCGCTCTTCACTTGGATGAGCAGTACTTTTCCGTCCTTGGCAGCGAAAACGTCGACCGCACCATGAGAAGCGGCGCTTCGGGATGCCATCCAACCCTCTTTCCTAAGCGCTGACATCGCCCTATATTCCTTTGATCTCCCTCTCGTGTAGTTGGTCGGCACGGGTTGCCTGCTTCTTACCAGGCGCATGTAAACATGGCCCTCTTCCACGCGACCCACAACAGGGAGAGGTAGCTCACAATCTGTTACGGGTAGACTTATCATGCCCTCGATGACGAAGTGACAGGCTTGGACGAGGTCAGAAAGTCCCTGAAGTCTATGGAGGGCAGCTTCTCCAGCCAGCTGGAGCGCCGGGACAGAGTCCTGAAGGACAGCCGCGACGTTATCTCCGCCTGCTCTCGGGCCATCATCAGCGTCCACACGGGCAAGATGAAAGAGGCTGAGAAGGAATGGGCAGCGGCGAAGTCTCTGCTCGCGTCCCTCAAGAAGACCTCCGGAGGCTCCTCTTCTCGGTACCTCGTCTCCCCGGAAGCTGAGTTCGTGGAAGCGTCAGCCGTGATTGCCCTCGCAAAGGACAGGGAGGTCCCCTCGATGGACGCACTGGGAGCCTCCCCTGAGGCATACCTCCTCGGCCTTCTTGACACGGTCGGGGAACTGAAGAGGCTGGTGCTCGACTCCATACTACAGAGGAAGCTGGCTCGGGCGAGAAAGTACTTCGACGTTATGGAGGAGCTCTACTCGCTCTGCTCCCCGCTCGCCGTGTACGACCACGTCGTGAACGGCGCACGGCGCAAGATAGACGTGGCGAGGATGCTGGTGGAGGACACAAGAGGGTTGCTTGCGGAGGAGATGGGGCGGGAATCGGTGAGCAGTTCCATGGCTCGCCTCGAGAAGAAGCTCAAGGGGAGAGCCAGCGGCTAGAGTTCCTGCAGTATCCTCGTCGTTTTTATGTTCGGATATGGGGAGTCGAGCCTGACAACTCTCAACTTCATCCCTCTCCGCTTTGCCTCCCGCTTCACCTCGTCCTCCATGTGGTACTGGTCGTAGCCCAGAGCCACGACGTCCGGCCTGACCCTTTCGAGAGTGATGTATATGTCCCCCTCGACGCCGAGCATGGCCGCGTCCACCTCCCGCAAGGACGAAAGCAGCCTGACCCTGTCCTCCTCGCCGATCAACGGCTCCCTCTTCTTGCGCTTCCTGATGGTGCTGTCTCTCGCGACGGACACGACGAGCGCGTCGCCCAGCCCCTTCGCTTTGGAGATGGTGTACACGTGCCCGTAGTGGATAAGCTCGAACCCTCCTCCGATGAACACCACCCGGATGGATTTCCTCCCCTTCGGAGTCAGTCTCGCCGATCTGCCGTCCAACTCGACGAGGCCCGCTCCTTCGAGCTCGCGAATCTCCCTTCTCGCCTCCACGAGCCGCAGTCCGAGCCTTCTCGCAAGCGCTCCCGCATCTGCCTCCTCCCCCCTCACCTGCATTGAGAAGATCGCTGCCAGTGTGTGTTTGTTGTCCACTCTCTACCACTCGATCTTTGCGACGCCTGCGAACGAGAGCGAATCCAGAAGACCCTCTGCATAGCCGATACTGAGCATGGCCATTTCGTCCTCCCCGTTGGCGAGGAAGTTCTCGGCGTCCTTCATGTACAGCTCCGCGTTCTCAAGAACGTGCTCATACTGGGGGCTGAGCTTGTTCCTCACCGAGTCGAGCGCCTTCCTCGTCTTCACCAAGTACTTCGGTACGAGCGTCTGGGCGGTCCTGAGCACCCTGTCCGAGTTCCCCTTCACTCTCGCTGGGTCCACCTGGAAGATTGCGGATATGGCCTCGACTTCGGTAAAGTGGAGCTTCCCCGGGATTACCAGGCAATGCGGGGGGATGCCGGCATCCCTCTTTGACAGCTCCGCGAAGGTGCCCGCGGCCAGGGCAGAATCCTCCCTTCCAAGTCTCGTCAACATGATTGCAAACGTTTCCTCATTTATTACGCCTCGCTTGAAGTTCGCTTCGGCGAGAAGGAGTCCTGCGATCGCGTCGGCCGGGGCAACCCCCTGGCCGCTCTGGACGTCGTATTCGAGAAGGAGCAGAGTGTGCGCCCCTTCGAGCAGATTCTCGTGAAGGATGTGGTAAGCCTGGGTCAGCTTCCCCACAGCTTCGCGCGTCACGGTGACCGTCCTCGAGAACTTGTACGAGTGGAGCCCCGACGCGCTCGCCGCGGCCGAAGCGATGGTGGTGGAGTGGATGACCCTGGTCTCGATGCCCCGTCTGATCGCCCTTACCCTTAGCTCGTTGTGCGTGGTGGCTATCATGGGATCCCCCAGTGCGGCGAGAACGACCTTCCTCCCCTCTGCATCCGAGAGGATCTTGCTCCCGTCTTCGACGAACTGCCTGTCTACAATGGTGAATGTCTTCCCGGTCGCCTTCTGGACGTGCGTCAGGAGCTGGGGTTCGTGAGGGGTGGTGTAGTACTCCAGATAGATCATGTCCGCAGCTATCATCTCCTCGACCCCTTCGAGTGTGATCCCCTTGGCCCCGAGGCCAAGGCCAACGAAGCTGAGGCGCCCCATCCAATCGGACGGGGTATCTCCTACTATTTCAACTCGGGTTGGCTGCCGGCAGATGCTAAAACGGTTCGCTGGGCATATACTCTACATGTCTCCTGACGCGCGAGGGACCCGCCCGCTGTACTCATGGCGAACTTTAGTTTCGCGGAACTCCCCTCTCAAGTTCAGGCCTAAGATACCTGGCTTCAAATCGGAGATCGCCGATTGGGTCTCGACCTTGCTGGTCATTAGCGAAAATGTCGCCGAAGCACTCGGTCTCCTCCTCGGTGACGGATGCATTTCCAAGTACTGGTTCGAAGGGAAGTTCAATTATGCTGTGGCTTTCACTGCCAGCGGGTCGGAGTTCTGGTACTACGAACACTTCGTTCAGCCTACCTTCCTTACCGAGTTCGGAGTGAGAGGCAGTTTATTCCTTAGGAAAGATGGGACAACAAGGTACCACCTTCGCGGGAAGAAGTTAGCGGAGGCGCTACTTGCACTTGGCCTGCCACTTGGAAAGAAGCATGACGCTTGCATACCGCCTGCCGTTATCCAAAGCAATCAGGTCGTCCCCTTCATCAGAGGACTGTATCATGCTGAGGGATCGGTCTACCGCCGCTATTCGAAAATGTACAATACGATGAAGAAAGTCTACGACAACCTCCTTGTGGTGCAGGTTCGGATGAAACTCCCAACTCTGATGGAACAGCTCAACGAACAGATTCTCAAGCTTGGCATCACGACCAACAGACTAGTTGCGAAGGATGGCGTGTACACCCTCCGCATCACGGATCAGAATATGATTCGCAAGTTCTTCGAGATAATCAGCCCTCGATACAAGGCTTCGCCAAAGCAAGTCTTTAATCCCCCATGAATGTGCGGCCGCTCCGTGGGCCTGTGGCTCAGAGCTCCGTAGCGAGAAGCCAGGTTAGAGAGAAAGGTCCTAGATCGGCTGGCTCTTAACCAGCATGCCGTGGGTTCGAATCCCACCAGGCCCGCT
>Ga0187771_10003388_pt1 | contig 11124 bp, 11 predicted proteins | sample 0116_SJ02_MP15_1_FD_133139 | JGI IMG/M metagenome (GOLD analysis project Ga0187771, IMG submission 133139) | Tropical peat soil microbial communities from peatlands in Department of Meta, Colombia - 0116_SJ02_MP15_10_MG | ecosystem: Environmental > Terrestrial > Soil > Wetlands > Peat | place... | reverse complement strand
GAGGCTTTGCCGAAGCCGCTCCTCCGTCCTGAAAACCGTGAGCAGTTTCATGGGAACGACAGTTCCGAATCTCATGGCGCCTTCGAGAACACGCGCGTGTTGCCAGACATGCGCTTCCAACCAATGCGGATCTCGCACCCGCTCCTTGAGCGCGTCCTCTTCGAACTCCTCAAGCGTCACGTCCTGGACCAAAGCTCCGCGCCCTCCGACCTGGAGGCAACGGATCTGGTAAAAGGTGGTGAACTTCTCCAAGAGAGCTTGGTCCTCCAGGCGATCTATCAGCCCATACACATAAAGGGCCATCGAGGCTCCAGCCACATTTGCCGCATTGCTCATGTTGTTTCCTGTCCGCGCTCTTGCGCTGCGTTAAGCCGCGCCAGAAGGAGGTCCTCGGCCTTACAGAATTCCGCTTCGCTGATCAACCCCGAGTCGTGAAGCTCCTGCAATTCGGCCAGGCGCGCCTTGATTGCCGAAGCGTCGAACAGTTGGCGATCCGTCTCCTTCTGGATTTGCTCGGCCAACCACATGACGCCCTTCACCGGTGCTAAGACGAGGTCATCCAGCAAGAACACTGCCCACCTCCTGCAGGTTGATGACAATCGTCACAAAGTCGAAGGGCGCCACAGAGTGGTTCACCGTCCATTTGATTCCTTCGTCGAGCGAGGCACGCAGCTCAGCCGCTGCCCGCTCAAACTCGCCCATTCGTTGAGCTTCGACCAAGAACGACAGATTGCAGATACTCTGATCCGCGTACAGCTTCGGGCTGTTATCGCGAGTTTCGCAGGCGTAGGGTTTCAACGTTTCAAGAATCTGCGCAGCCAAAGTGCGGCGCTTTTCTTTGACCATCGTCTGAACGATCTTTCCGATCTCGATGCGGTCATAGTAGGCAGCGTCTGCAGGTTTTGCCGCCGCGTCAGTCTTGAGCGCCTTGAGTGAAGGACTTTCCTGCACGAGCCCCTGAAACACAGCGTTCATGTCGGTCCAGGAAGCCCTGACTTCGACGCATTCCTTGCCGGCGATCCAATGCAAGAGCCGCTTAAACTCGTCCCGGCGCGGCCTGAGCACCTTCTCAACGATTTCCTCGTCATTTTCCGCGATGGTGGAGAAGCGGATCGGCAAGACCGCGTACTGTTCCATGACTCGCTCGATGGCCCGGTAGTGCGCCATGGTGTATTCCCGAGCGATGCGATACTTGACGATGGGGGAGCTGCTCACCACGCAGGACAGATCGTCGCAGGCGACGGTAACCAAGGCGTCGCCTCGGCCGCCGATCCCCAGCGGACCGAAGTCCTTCGGGTCCTTCTCCTCGATGATGCAGTAGAGATAACGTCCTTCTTCCATGGCTACACCACAATCTTTAGGTCCACAAAGTGGTAAGGCGGCAGCGCGTCGGTGTACCGAAAGTCCACGCGGCTGCCGTGCCGGCTGCCGAGTTCCAGGAGGTTTCGCTCAAAGTCGGGGAAGGCGCCGCGTTTCACCAGGAAAGCTCCTGTGAAGATGATTCCATCGCCCGAGGGTTTGCCCATGCATACCTGGCAAGCGCCCGAGGCTTTCTTCCTTAGATCGTTGTAAAGCCTCTCACCCTCTGAGTGCTTCTTTGCCTCCAAGGCGTCGGCCACGATTTGGCCGATTCGCAGACGGTCCTGGTAGGTCTGGTCGTAAGGCCTGCTCATAATTTCCCGTTTGTAACCGGCAATTGTTGGGTGGGCTTTCAAGACTTCTTCACATATGGCCTTCAGATCGTGCCACGAGGCCGTCACGTTTATTTCGATGGCTCCGCGAAGCTTGCCCAGCGTTCGTTTGAACTGCGAGTAGTTCCGCCGCAGGAGGCTGTCCACTGCCGCAAGATCGGGGGCCAGTGTGCCGAACTCGAATGGCAGTACTCCCTTCGTTTTGATCACTTCGGCGAGCACTCGTTCGTGGGCCAGGCAATTCTCCGGAGTCGCTGGCACAACTTCCGACTGCCAAGGGCTGGCCACGACTGCGATCTCCCGAAACGGGATGGCGGTGACCGCTTGGCGCTCCAAGCCCAGAGTTGCCAGGAAGACCTGTTCGGGTGCTTCCAGAACGCCGTACAAGTAATAGTTGGAGCCCATCCCGCTGTTTCCTCCACTCCGCCAGGGCCCTCGGCCCTGTGTCTAATTCCCTCGGCCTCCCTCACAAGGATTAGGAGCCCGCGAGAACAGCCCTCCGTTCCTTGGAGACCACCACCAACCTGTTGCCGATCGCTTCCTCGGTCACAGGAATCAAGCTGGAAGGATCGCAGCCGAGCGTCTCCCAAAAACCCACCAGCAGGTGGTAGCTTGCCGCGAGCTTTTCGAATCGTTCTCCTGCTTGCGCGTCGGCGGAATTTCGATCTGGATGACACTGGGACGCCAGCTCTCTGTAGGCCTGCTTGATCTGCGTCAGGCTGATCTGACGGCCAAGCCCCAACGACTTCCGAGCTTCATCCACGGCCTGGAACTCGACTGTCGTCACATGCAAATGGACAAAGCTGTAGCAGGGGAGCGGCCCGGCATAGCGAAACTTCAGGACTCGTCCATGCTGATCTCCCAACCGATAGATGGCTTCCTCAAAGGGTTTTATCCGTTCCCTTCGGACCAGGAATGCTGCATTGAATACCGCCTGCCCGGTGCGGTCTTTCAGCGAACTGACTCGCTCGGACCAGGGCTGGAGTCCTTCTTCTACAACTCTGGCAAACTGCCCTCTTTGCCGAGCGATCGCGTCCGCGACCATCATCCCGGCTGCCATATGTTCTTCAGGCTGCAGCGGCTTCCCCGCCGCCATAGCCTCCCGCTTGAACTTGCGTATCTCCTCGTCTTGTTCCTCAATGAGTCGGAAGATCTCACCGCCATTCCATCCGACTTCCACGTCGAATTCGACTGCGCCCTCAATCTGCTTCAGCGCATCGCGCAAGGGGCTATTCGCCTTGTGGAGAAAGGCCCTCACTTCAGTTTCGCCGCTAGCGACCGTGCCCACGCGCAGAGGCAGCACGGAATGGGTTTTCATGACCTCTTCCAGCACATGGTTATGCGCAAGGAGTTTCTCTTGGGCGCTTTCGCGGGCTTCACTCAGGACAGGACCGACGACGGCGCTCAGACCGCGGTGACATATCGTGTGGACCCCCGGTGCGGAGGCAATTCCGAAGAGGCCCCAACGTGGATCTTCGGCGTCCTGGATGATCCCGTAGAGATACAATCCGCCATCTTCGGCCTTGGCGCTTGCCTCGGGCACTGTGCGGCTCGGAGCACCGCTGGCTCGATGCCGGCTACCTTCCGCCGCACAGTCATCGCCGCGCTTTTGCAGAATCGCACCGCTCACTTTCTAGCCCCTTGAGACCTCGTGGCGTTCAGCGTGTTGGCATGAACTAGCTTGCGCCAGCTCAATTGCTAAGTAGGGCCGCGAGTAAAGGCCATCGGTGCCTGGGTGAAGGCGCCGCATTGCCTCGGGGCAATCCGCTTGCCAAGAGCACAGGGTCTTTTCTGCAAGCAACCACGTTCAAAAAGCGAGACTTGTGGCAATTGTCCGCGATCTTTGCACCCCGTAACAGGTTCCGCCCGTGCGACATCGCACAGCTACCGTGCGATTTCGCACAGGGCTGCGCCGCTTCAATCGAACACCTCCCCACACTGCTGCCTGAAAAATAGAACTCGAACCTAGGGGGAAGAACGGCCGCGGAGGAAGGGAGCCACGTCAGAGGAGCCCGAACTTCTTCATTCGTGTTCTCAACGCGAAGCGTGTGATCGACAGTAGCCTCGCCGCCTCCGTTTGGTTCCCATCAGCGCGCTCAAGTGCCTGGTGCACAAGAATCCTCTCGACCTCCTCCAGGGAGACACCAGACACTGGAAGGCGAATTGTGTCCGCTAGGTCTGTCCCCGCCGGCCCTAGAGCGAGGTGCCGGGGCGAGATCAACTCGCCCTGTTCGAGGATTACTGCCCGTTCGATGATGTTGCGCAACTCTCTGACGTTTCCCGGCCAATCATAGGCCAGAAGTTGCCGCTGCGCGGTGAAGGAGAAGCCGTGGATTTGCTTGTGGAATGCGCGGCCGAACTGCTCGACAAAATGCTTCGCCAGGCACATTACGTCATCCTTCCGTTCGCGCAGCGGGCTCACCGAGATGCGAAAGACGTTGAGCCGGAAATAGAGGTCCTGGCGAAAGCGCCCTTCCTTGACGAGTTTCTCCAACGGCCGATTCGTGGCCGCCACGAAACGCACGTTGGCCGTATACTCCTGCGTGCTTCCCAGCCGGCGCACGCGCTTCTCTTCCAGGACGCGCAGGAGCTTAGCCTGGACGGACATTTCCAGATCGCCAATCTCATCCAGGAAGAGCGTTCCGCCCTCGGCCACTTCCAGCAGCCCCTTCTTCGACGCTCTCGCATCCGTGAACGCCCCCGCTTCGTAGCCAAAGAGCTCGCTTTCCAGCAAGGTGGCCGGCATGGACGTACATTCCGCAACGAGGAAAGGCTTCCCTCTGCGCGGGCCGCTGAAATGAATCGCCTGAGCGACCAGCGCTTTGCCCGTGCCTGTCTCTCCAACGATCAAGACCGTGGCCGGCTCCGCCCGAATCGCTTCGGCAATCGCCCGGCGAAGTTCTTGTGTCTGCGGGCTTGTGCCCACGATCTGGTCGAATTGTGACGCCGGCGCTCCGCGATCCTTGAGTCCCTCCGCACCCTGCCTGAACCGGTCCAAGTTCATAGCTTCCGTGACGGAGATCTTGACCTGGTCCACCTTGAGGGGGGACGCCACCGAAGGAGCGCCGTGAGTTTGCATGGCGTCCAGCTCTTGCTTCACCTGCTCGGGGTTTGCCGGAGCCAAGACTGAAAGGTCAGGGCTCATCCGGCGCAGAGTTTCCAGGATCCCTGTGGCCTTGCTGCCATCCAGGCCCGTGCCCAAGAAGACAAGGTCGGGCGCCGTTCGCGTTGCTTGCAGGAGCGCGTCATCCGGTGTCGCGGCCGCAGCCACCTGAAAGCCGCCATCGGTCAAGGTGATTTCCCAAAAACGACGAAGTCGTGGATCCGACTCGATCAGAAGCACGTTGCGGGCCTGTCCGGCTTCTGCGTGCGGTTTCCTTTTCTGTGCTGCGGTCGTGGGCGAGTTCACTGATCTTTCCTTGCGTGTGTACGAGACTCGGTCAGCAGGTCGAGCTGAGCCGATGACCTTTTGCGAACCCGCAGGGAGTCCAGTGCATCACGAAAGTGCCTCAGCGTGATGGCGACCCCGGAACCGGCTTTTGAAGCAACGGCTTCGCGGACGGCTCTCATGGCGGCTTCCTGGCACACGGCTTCAATCTCAGCCCCGGTAAAACCGCCAGTTTCCTTAGCCAGCAATTCGAGCGTGGCGTCCCCGGCGAGCGGCTTCTCTTTTGTGTGCACGCGGAAGATCAACTCGCGGGCTTTCTCGTCCGGAGCGGGCAACTCGAGCACGAGGTCAAACCGGCCCGGCCGCAGCAGGGCAGGATCAACCAGATCGGGCCGGTTCGTCGCCGCAAGCACGAGCACTCCCTTCAGCTCTTCGATTCCATCGAGCTCCGTCAAGAACTGGCTGATGACTCGTTCGGCTACCAGCGAGTCACCGATGCCTGCGCTGCGCGGTGGAACGAGGGAATCAATCTCATCAAAGAAGAGGATCGCAGGAGCGGCCTGCCTGGCTTTGCGGAAGATCTCGCGGATGCCGCGCTCGCTCTCTCCGACGTACTTGCTCATCAACTCCGGGCCTTTGATGGAGATGAAGTTGAGCTCGCTCTCCGCGGCGAGCGCCTTCGCCAAAAGCGTTTTTCCGGAGCCCGGCGGGCCGGTCAGAAGAATGCCCTTCGGAGGGCGGATCTTCGCCTGTTTGAAGAGCTCCGCGTGCTGGAGGGGCCATTCCACCGCCTCCAGGAGCCGTTTCTTGATCTCATCGAGGCCGCCGACGTCGCTCCAGCGAATGTTAGGAGTCTCCACGAAGACTTCGCGAATGGCAGAAGGCTCGACCTCCTTCAAAGCCGCCAGAAACTCCTCCTGACTCACCTCCAGGTTCATCAACTTTTCGACAGGAATCTCCGCGAGGTCAAAGTCCACCTCCGGGAAGAGCTCCCGCAGGGTGACCATGGCTGCTTCGCGACAGAGTGCCGCTAGATCAGCGCCCACGAAGCCGTGGGTGATGTCTGCAAGCCTCTCCAGGGCAACGTCCTTTGCCAGCGGCATCCCTCGCGTGTGGATATGGAGGATTTCGAGGCGCGAGTTGCGATCCGGGATAGGAATGGCAATCTCCCGGTCAAACCGTCCAGGTCGCCGGAGCGCTGGATCAATGACATTGGGGAGATTCGTCGCTGCGATGACGATGACCTGACCCCGAGACTCAAGCCCATCCATCAGAGCCAACAGCTGCGCCACGACCCGGCGCTCCACCTGCTTCTCTCCGCCCATCTCCTCCCGCTTTGGTGCGATGGCGTCTATCTCATCAATGAAGACGATGGCCGGCGCGTGCGCCTGAGCATCCTCAAACACCTTCCTCAGACGTGCTTCCGATTCCCCGTAAAATTTCCCCATGATTTCCGGACCGCTTATGTGAGTGAAATAAGCATCCGTTTCGCTGGCGACCGCTTTAGCAATCAGCGTCTTCCCGCAACCCGGCGGCCCATGCAAAAAGACCCCTTTGGGTGGATCAATCCCCAACCGCTCGAAGATCTCGGGATATTTCAAGGGCAGCTCGATCATTTCCCGGATGCGCCGAATCTGCCCGCGCAGGCCTCCGATATCTTCATAGGAAATCGTGAGGCCGGGCTTTCCTTCAGTGTGCTCCACCGGCTGCAGTTGGATCGAGGTGGCGGTGGTGATAACAACCGGGCCTTCTTTGGGTATCGTACTGACTACGGAAAATTCATAGTTCTGCGTTCCAAACAAAGTTGCGCGGATCCTGTCGCCTGTGACGGTAATCAGCCCTTCCAGAAGTTTGCCGAGGTACTGGTCGCCACCTCGGCGCGAATTGCGCATCAGGGTGATGGGGGCTAGCACAACCCTTTCAGCAGTCTTGGCTGTGGCCTTGGCGATGCTGACTCTTTCATCGAGGCCGGCCTTGGCATTTTCACGAATCAACCCGTCAACGTGAATCGTGGATTTGCCACGGTCCGCGGGGTAAGCGGGCATGACTTTCGCCACAGTCTTCCGCTTCCCCTCGATCTGGATGCAGCTACCGACCTCCAGCCCAAGCGCTTCCATGTCCTTCGGATCAATTCGAGCGATGGCTCGTCCTACGTCCTTTGCTTGGGCTTCGACGACTTTGAGCGTCAGCTGCGTGTTTGTGTCCGTCACCACGAAACTCCCTCTGCAAACCCCATTCCGTTTCCACCTTGCACACAGTGCGGACCTTGTTCGGACGCGCTGTGGAAGTCAGAGGCGTTTTCTTCTTCAAACTATTTGACTTATTCGGGCTTTGAGGATGGCAGTTCCTGGGGAAGCATCGATGCGTCGCAGGACCCAGGTCGGACAAATTCCCATTTTGGAACGATTCCCCGGTTGCCCGCGGCGGTAAGGTCTACGCCGACGCTTCTATTGCACCGTCTCTGAGCTCGGCCGCCGGAACGCTTTGCGGCTGACCTCTTCCACGAACGCCAAGCTGCGCCGCGCCAGGTTCAGTGCCGGACCTGCGTACCCCTCGGCACGCTCTAGCCCGGCTTCCCAGGCCTTCTGCACCAAGTACGCTCCCAGCGCCACAACGGCCAGCGCCGCAAACCCCAAGGCAAATAGCACGTAGGCCGCCAGCAACTCCCTCACGAAATGCACCTGCGTCGCGCCAAGCACGATGAAAAACCACCACATCCACTTCCGGCTGGTATCTGTCTTCATCCCTTCCCCTAGTCTAAATCCCTCAACCCCGTTCAAGCCTTCTCGAGCTGGATCTCCAGGATTCCGTTGCGGAAACTCTTCTGAAGGCTCGCTTCCTTTACGGGGCACGGTAAGAGAATCTCCTTGGCGTAGCGGCGCTCTTTTCCCATGGCGCTCAGGTTGAGGATGTCCCCCTTCAACTCGACAGATATTCCCTCCTCGTTCACTCCAGGCACCTCTGCAATCAGCCGGACGTAGGCCTTCTCATCGAATAGATCAACGATGGGCTCCCGGACCTCCTCGACCACCGGGCCTTTGGCTGTCGTCTTGATATTCCCGAAGGTCTCGAAGACCGGCCTGCCGCCCTCCAGCGTCCGGATCGAAACACCAAAGATGCCGTTGAGATCCTTCCCGCCGGGCCCCTTCGCCGTGAACGCCTTCTCATGTCTGATCTCGCCACCTTCCTCAGCGACTTTCCCGGCCAGTTCGATCAAATTGCCCAGTCCCCTGAAAAGTCCACCCAAGGACAATTTGCCCAGGCCCAGGTCAAACTCGGCCGGTTCTTGCTCACGCGTCCGCTTGGACGCTTTCTCGTTCTTCTCCTGAACTGGCATGGAGATGACCTCCGTTGATACAACTGAAATCGTGATTGCAGCGCGTGCGAATGAGTTCCTCGACCACGGTAAACGCCTGCTTCTTTTCTCTCTGCTGCCACTGCGGAGCGCAGGTGCCGCCCGCCAACACGTCCAAGCAGATCTCGCGGAAGACCGGGTCGCGCGCGGAAGCGTGAGCTCCTCGAATCTTCATGACTTTCCCGATCATCACGCATGCGCGCACCGTGGGGCTAAGAGAGCTGTTGCTGAGACCTCGCAGGGCGCGCACGAGCCGGACGATCCGCTCCGCATCTTGGCGCGAGGCGCCGGAGCGCGCCTCGGTTATGGCCACTTCCGTTTCCTCGTCGAAGTAATCCAAGTTGATCGTCACCATGCGGTCGCGCAACGCATCCTGGGTTTTGTGAACCCCCGCATACTCCTCGGGATTCGATGTGAAGATGGCCCGGAAGTTCGGATGCACTTCCAGACAATCACCTTCCCCGCTTACTATGGGGAGCGCCAGAAGACGCTCCTCAAGAACCGAGAGCAGCACATTGTTGGCTTCGGGACGCGAGCGATTGAACTCGTCATAGATCAGCGTGAATCCCTCGCGGCACGCCTGCGTCAGGCGATTGTCCACCCAGCGCGTGGAGATGTCCTCTTCCGTCTTCAGGACACGCGAGATAAACCGGTCAATGACTCTTCGCGACCGATAGCCGTGTTCCCCGCCGATAAGGTCGGACGAGCCAAACTCGTCGTCGCCAAAAATGAGCATCGCGGGCTGACCGAGCTTCTGCGCTACGTGCATGGCCAGTGTGGTCTTGCCCGTGCCTGCGAGGCCGGAAAAGTGCACTGGAAAACCGGCCTGAAGATACGAGAGTGCGCGTTCGGTGAGATTGGACACGAGTGGTGTTTCGACAAAGCTTTCCTCAGGATCCAACGATAGAACGGTGGTTTCCTCTGCGCAGATCATTCCGCGTCTCGCTTGGCGTTCCGGCGCTTCGTTGCGAGCGCCCTGGATGCCTTCCGCCAAACTGCTTTTGCTGCCCGAAGGTCTTCCCGCAGCGCCTCGGACTGCCTGTGAAAATCCTGCAACCTCTGACTGGTCTCATCGCTCAGCCGCACGGCTCCGGCCTTCAGTCCCCTCAGCAACGCTTGCCGTTGCTCGTGCGACGCAGCGATGTCCCGGCACAGGCTCTCCATCGCGTCAGGCCCTCCTCACCCTGACGGCCCGATACCTGCGCCCATGGGTCTGGCGCGGCTCGTCCGCAGCGCGTGAACTCGTCTGGTTGGCTGTAGGCGTGTCCTCTGGGTCGCGCCACCGCTGTTTCTGCAGGTCGTGACGCAGAACCATCAGCCGTTCGTTTTTTACTTTGATGGCGAAAAGCTTGGCCCTGGTGTCCTTCAGTCTTTGACGAGCCCGCGCCAGGGCTTGGTTTTGCCGGCTGAACTTGCGCCGCTCGTCCTCAAGCTCTACCGCAATAGCCCTCTCGTTGACGTGCGGCTCGAGCTCCTTTTCAAACGCAGCGCGGAAGCGGCCGCTAGTAGTCTGAACACGCTTTGGCCCTCGGGCCAAATCGAGGCCCGTCTTGATTTGCCGCATCGTACGAAGGTAGTTGAAACTCTCTCGCCTCATTTCATTCCACCTCCAGGCGAAGGCTTGAGACGACCAAAATGCGGGCCGCCGCTGGTGCCCTCGCCGTGCACCTCTCGGCCGTCAGAATCCGCCGGTCATACCGTCAATAGACATGCCGGGGCACGTGCGCACCCAGCTTGCGGTCTTTCGACCGGAACCAGACCGCTGGAACCAGCCGGCGGCCCAATGCTCTGGTCCCCTGTTTCAACGGGCCCGGCTCACTCTTCGGACAGCGGCACTTCAAACGGCTAGGTACACCGGGCCTTTCTTGCGAATCACCGCCGGCTTACGCTTCAGCATACGCTTGAGGATTTTCGAGGTCGCCGTGCTCGGCATATCCAGGGCGTAAGAAAGCTCAGCCAGGGTCATCCCCGAAGCGGATTGCTGGAGCAATTGCCCGACGTTTTCCTCTCTTTCCGCCCAGCGCGCCGAGCCGGCGGGGCTTTGCGGCCCTCCCTCCTGCTTCTTGGCCATGGACGTTGCCATTTGTTGCCACACTTGCCGGGCCTTCACGTGATCACCGTGGTAGCCAACCATCAGGTCGGAGGCGGCCTTCTTCATTTGGCGGACTGTTTGGCGAACGCCCCTCAAGAAGGTCCGCGTTTGCTCCTGCAGGACTTCCATGCGCTTCGCCTGGTCGGTCTTCGCGTGCCTGCGCATTTGTTTGGTCTCTTTGGCCATCGCGTCAACGAACTGCCCAAGTGACGCGCTCTGTGCCGCCGCCGTTTGTTTTCGCTGTGTGTTGCATCCTCTGAGGAATTGCCCTGCACGCCTACGGTTCTGCGTCGCAAACCCGGATAGAGATTCCCGGAGCTCCTCGTGCATCCTCTGGTGTTCCTTGTGGAATCCCTTCATCATGGCTTGCGCGGTTTGGCGCAGAGCTTTTCCTTTTGCTTCAATGGACTTGACGAATTCGGCGAGATCCGCCTGCTGCCGCCCGCTCAACGCCTTGTGACCGGTGCGGAAACGCCTCAGCGTCTCCCGAGTCTCCCTGGCCAGCGTGCCGGTCAAATTCTCGAGCTGCGCGTGGAGTTTGTTGCTCATCTGCTCGCGCGCAGTCCGGAAATCGCTGATTGCCTGACCGACCTCCTTG
>Ga0187771_10003387_pt1 | contig 11125 bp, 9 predicted proteins | sample 0116_SJ02_MP15_1_FD_133139 | JGI IMG/M metagenome (GOLD analysis project Ga0187771, IMG submission 133139) | Tropical peat soil microbial communities from peatlands in Department of Meta, Colombia - 0116_SJ02_MP15_10_MG | ecosystem: Environmental > Terrestrial > Soil > Wetlands > Peat | place... | reverse complement strand
CGTAAACCGCGTGCGCGCTATGCCTGTATTCCGCCATCTCCCTTATTCTCGCGGGGATCAGGCGGCTCAAAGCTGACCGGCTGAAAGCCGGTGGGCTTGGACCCGGCGATGGATACTAAAAGAGATTCCAGTCACCCATCCGCGGCTTATGGGGGCGCAGTACCGCTGTCGAATTTCCGGTGCTGGTCAGATTTGCCGCGTTCTTTCATTTGCCTTTCCAACCGGGTGCCGGCTGAAATCTGCACGGCACCCGTTTTTTCTTTTCCTGTGAGGTTTTCAGATGATCGAAAGACACTACACCATTAAAGAGCTCAGGGACATTCTCAACATCAGCTTCAGCAAGGCGCTCTCAATGATCAAGAACGAACCGGGAGTCCGGAAGTTCGGCGGCGATGGGGCCAAACGCCAGACCTATCGGATTCCTGAAAGTGTGCTTGAGCGCATCTTACGCCGAAGCACGAACCCGGCGTGACGCGGGCCGCACCCGATGGATACCAACCGGCTTCACCTTGCCCTGTTGAATCCACGAAGCCAGCACGGACTGATTAAGGCTCGCCTGGCGGGCGCGGACCCAGGGCATGTAATGCCGCTCCGTGATCTTCACCGACGAGTGACCGAGGATCGTTGAAACTTCATCAAGGCGCATTCCGGAAAGCAGAGATTCAACGGCGAACGTATCGCGGAACATGTGCGGGTGACAGCGCTTTGCGCTGCCGTCTGGTTCCTTCAGGTTCGCCAGCTTGAACAGCTTGCCGTAGCTGCGCTGCCAGTTGGAAACAACCGTTTTCGGCAACCCCGCGCCGGTCCAGAAAAAGTACTTTTCGTTCGTGTTCCCCTTCTGGCTTGCGGGCACGTTCAGGAGTGCTTCGGCCACGTCCGGGGGAATCGGGCAGTACACCGGCTCGCCAGTTTTCCGTTGATGGACGATCACGGACCACATGCCATCAGCAGGGTTGAGCGAAAGACGGTTCCTTTCGAGGGTCACGGCATCGCGGATTCGCAATCCCGTCCATCGCATCAGTTCGGTGAGTGTCCTGATGCGGACTCCGCCGCACGCCAGCTCGGCGCTTCGATCGATGCTTGGCCGATCACTGTAGACGTAGGTTTCATCAATGATCTTCTTGTACTCGTTCGGCTGGAAATAGCCGGTTTGCGTCACCTTGACCTGAATCTTGCCGAGTCCCTTTGTCAGATCGGCGGAGTAGTTCAGGGGAAACCATCCGCGGCGCTCACAGAACCAGAAAAACCCAATCACCGAACCCTGACGTTTCGCGCGAACCAGGGAGTTTACCTTCCACGTCGCGCGCCACTCGGAGACAACTGACAACGTCAACTCCGAGAGGAACCGAATCCCCTTCCCTTCGCAGAACTTCGCCAGGCTACGCTCAAAGACCGTCGCTTTCTTGCCAATCGTGGCATCGCCGTTGCCGCGGTCCCGGCTGTCTGCCATGAAAGCAGCGATACCCTGGGCGACTGTCGTATGCTCCGGCTCCGGTTTCTCGACAACAGCGGCCGGCGCGCATTCCTCGGGGCGCACGGGCGCGCCAGTTCTCTCCCATAACAGCGCAAGATCACGGGCGGCGGATAGATCGCGGGCTTTGTCGGGCGGGAGGAATTTGGCCGTTGATAGGCTGAGGAATTTTCCGGCGAGCGTTCCCCTGATGACGATAGGGCAAGCGCATTTCGTGTACCCCTTGTCGAACATGGGGCGTTTGCAGGGCGGCTGATGACGGCGTTGGGAGGAGAGCATCGCGAACCGTTCCTTTCAGATACAGTGCGCGTCTGATCAGTTTTGCTCACTATTTTTGAGCAAAACCCCGCAACCCGTTGAAAACAAAATGGTGGAGGCGGGGGGAGTTGAACCCCCGTCCGGAAAAGCCCGAAATGAAGAGCCTACGTGCGTAGCGCGATTCTGTTTTTTCGGCCAGCGCATCAGAACCAGCAAGAGCAGCGCCGCGCCTAGTCCGGTTGATCTCGGGTCTCGGCTCCGGACTGAAGCCTGCTCCCTATCCCGCTGAATGACGCTCACTGACCAGCCCGCGGGCTGACCGGCCGGAGCGCGCTGACTTAGGTTTTAATTAAGCAGCGTAGGCAAACTGCATGTTGTTGGCAGTTTTGTTTTTCCGATCGTTTTACGGGAGCTCGGAACCCGGCACGCCTCTCGCATCGCGATTCAATCCCGTCGAATCCGTTGCGCCCCCTTTACCAATTTGATTATAGCCGGGCGGGTTGGGATGCAAAAGCCGGGAGGCTATTCGGCGCTGAACAGCTCCTCGAGCGTAACCCTCAGTTCCCCGGCGCTGAGAACAGTGATTTGCTCGACCGCCGGAGCGCCGGAATGGTATTCCCAGGCCCTCTTCGCGACAGGATCGATTACCCAGCAGAACGGGACGCCGAATTCGTGGTAGCGCCCGCACTTCGCCAGCATTTCAGCCGGGCGCTGCGAGGGCGAAACCACCTCGATGCAGAGCAATGGCGGCTCCGCGAGGATGTCGCGGTACATCTGCTTGTCCCTGCTACGCAGGACGCAGACATCCGGTATCAGGACGTCATCGCCGACCCGGATCGATAGTTCGACACGTGTGCGGGCGCGACCGACCTGCCTGACCAAAAGCGTGCACAGCCACACGCACAGGTCCGAATGATGATCTGTTCCCAACGGTTTCGGCCGCAGCTCTCCGGCGATGAGCTCGGTTTCGGGCTCAAAGTGCCGGTCGAGGTACTCGTCAAGCGAGAGGATGGTTCCCGCCGTCTTCATAGACCCAGCATAGCTCGTTCCGCCCGGATATCCTATGGAGATCATGCGGCCACCCGAACACACCGAGCACCATTTCACCGCTACCGATACCGTGCGCGACGTGGTGATCGGGATGTCGGACGGCCTCACCGTTCCCTTCGCCCTCGCGGCCGGACTTTCGGGCGCCAGGGTAGGGACTTCGGTCGTGGTTCTCGCGGGTCTCGCCGAGATTGCGGCCGGTTCCATCGCGATGGGCCTCGGCGGCTTTCTCGCGGCGCGCACCGATCAGGAGCACTACCAGAACGAACTGCAGCGCGAAATCCGCGAGACCCACGAAAAACCGGATGCCGAACGGCGCGAAGTGGTCGAGGTTTTCGAAAGCTGGGGACTCACCGCCGACGAGATGCGCCCGAGCGTCGACGCCATCTGCTCCGACCGGAAACGCTGGGTCGATTTCATGATGCGCTACGAACTCGGGCTGGAGGAACCCGACCCGAAACGCGCCGTCAGCAGCGCCACAACCATCGCCGCTTCCTATATCGCCGGCGGCTTCATTCCGCTTGCACCGTACTTCTTCCTTTCAAATGTCGAGACCGGTTTACTGGCCTCGGTCGGGGTCACCGTCACCGCTCTGTTCATCTTCGGCTGCATCAAAGCGCGTTTCACCGGAATCCCCGTGTGGCGCGGCGGATTCGAGACCACGCTGATCGGCGGACTGGCTGCCGCGGCGGCGTTTTCCATCGCGCGCCTGTTCCGCTGAAGCTCTTCGGGCAACCTGATTTAAGAAGCATTGCGTGCCCCTGGGTCACCGGATAGACTGGGAGACAGTGAGCATTTGGAATAAAAGAGAAGAGCCTCCGGCGCCCCGCCCGGTCAGCACGCCCCCGGCCCCCGCGCCCGTGATCACGGAAGTCAAAAAGGAGCCAACGCCAGTGTCGTCTACGCCATACAGGATGCCAGAGCCCGAGTCGCGGGGAGGTACCGCGACGGTAGGAAAGTCGGTCAAGATTATTGGCCAGATCTATACGAAAGAGGATCTCTACGTCGATGGTGACGTGGAAGGCACGATCGAGTCGCTCGAGAACAAAGTGACCATCGGCCCCAATGGCCGCGTCCAGGCCGGCATCAAGGCGCGCGAGGTGATCATCCTTGGCCAGGTGCAGGGCAACGTCGAGACCAGCGACAAAGTCGATCTTCGCAAGGACGCGAAGCTGGTGGGCGACATCACGACCGCGCGCATCAGCATCGAAGACGGCGCGATCTTCAAGGGCAGCATCGACATCCGCAAGCCGGAGCCGAAGCCTGCCGTGGCGCCGCGTCCGGCTGCCGCTCCCGCGCCTGCTGTGGCGGGCGGCGTCACGGCCGCCCAGTAAGCCGAGGGCCGATTGTTACCGGAGAAGCTGCGCGCGATCTTTCGCCGGGAAGCCCCTCCGGTTGCCGCGTCTGCTCGTCCCGCAACCAACGGTTCCACGCCCCCGCCCCGCGGCGGACTCGCGCTGCGCAAGCCGGCGCGCAGGGAACCGCCGGCGATGCGGTCGAGCCGCGGGCTCGAGCAGTTTTTCTTCAGCATTCGCGACGTGGTCGGGCTGTCCGTGCTCGACTGCGCCGGCGCCAGTCAGGACAACATCAATTACCTGATCGATCTCGGGCACAAGGTCTATTCACAGGACCTTGTGCGCAGCATCGAAGAAGCCTTCGGTCCGGATATGGCGAACCAGACCAATCCCGGCCAGATCGAGTCCTTCCTGAAGCAGAATTTCGATTATCCGCCGGCGACTTTCGACGGCGTGCTGCTCTGGGATGCGCTGCAGTTCATGAGCCCGCCGCTGCTCGCGGCAACGGTCGACCGGCTCTTCGACGTCATGCGGCCGGGCGCGTATCTGCTCGCGTTTTTCACCGCCGCCGAGAGAGCCACCGAAGTGCCCTCCTATTCCTTCCGCATCGTGGATAACAAGACGATCTCGGTCACCGACCGTGGCCTGCGTCCCACCGGACAGGTTTTCAACAACCGGACGCTCGAGCGGCTGTTCGGAAAATTCGAATCGGTGAAGTTCTTCCTCACGCGCGAGAACCTGCGCGAAGTCATCGTTCGCCGCTGAAGATCCTTCATTCCGTCCACCTGTCCACCCCTCTCCCTCGGCCCGGCGGCCAGGTAGCTGTGAAAAACCGGGAGGTATTCCCATTCGCCGCGTGGATCCGGGGAGGCCGGGGGAACGTTTCGCGCCTGACTCCCCCTATAATTCGCGCCGGGAAATGCCGATACACAACTCGTGGGCCATGCCGCGAGATTACTGGGCTCGTTTCTTCTGGCAGCGGGTGTCGCGAGCAGCGCGCCTGCCCTGCGTGCGGGCGGCGAAACCTTGCCTTCCGGCCTGAAGGACGCGGAGATCAGAGAGCTCAATCAGCGAATTCTCGCAGCCAGAAACGTCATGTTCGATCAGCAGACGGAACGCTACTTCAGGAACGGGTCGCGTCTGCGCTCGGACTCCTTCACCGCGACTGTCCGATTCGTGGATGGCACGGAGGAATACCGCTCGATACGCCGTGGAGACAGGAGTTACTCAAGCCTGAAAGAACTTGGCGGTCCCTTCGTTATGGGTGAGTTGACGACGGTTCTCAGCGTCACTCGCGACGCCCTGGCGCGCGGCAACGCGCTGCGCAGCGACAGCGCGGAAATCTCTGATGAGCCCGCCATTGCGACGCACTTTCACGTCGGCGGCCGTGAGATGGGCTGGCTGCTGGTGGTGGGTTCGTCAACCTGGTCGCTGGACTTTGACGGCACTGCCGTGTTTTCAGTCAAAGACGGGAGCCTGCTCGAAATTTCGTGGCGTTCCTCCGAGCCGGACTTACCGGGATACTGCGGGATCCAGGCGCTGTCGTGGACTACGTATTTCTCTTCCTCCCCGATCGGTGGCACAGCGACCGTTGTTCCGATGAGATCGACCTATCGGGTGGAGTACACCGCGGCGGCTCATCGAACCGAATGGACGGAATCCAGATTTCTCAACTACCGGCGATTTGGCGCGACCAGCGAACTCACGTTCGCCAACGACTCGACCGATAGATAGCTAGTGCAGCGACGCCTGCGACGCCTGAATCGCGCACCCGCCGCTATCTGTGATTGCAAAGGCGACTCCGGCGTTCGAAGAGGTGGCTTTCCTGCTCAGAACGGCTGTCGTGGAATTGGTCACGCTGGAGATTGTCGTGCCGCCGGGTATGCCTGTTCCGGTGATCGTGGCGCCCACATCGCCCGCGGTGAAGATCCCTGACGTGGCGGTGATCGTTGTGCTGCCGCTGGTGTCCTGGCCGGTGACGGCTCGTGAGCAGCTTTGGGAACCAAGCACTGAGAAATAGGTCTGTGACGTGCCGGCCGGAGTAGTCGCGGTGTTATCGATGATGATGCCGCCGGTGCCGGAGGCCTCCGCTGCATGGGCCGTGGTGGCCGGCGAGCTGGTGCTGAACGTCTGAGTGCCGTTCGTCACCACGAAAGACATCAGGCAGCCGGTTCCGGAAGGGCAACTGATGGGCGCTGCCGTCACGTTGGTGCCTGTCTGGCTCACGAAAATGTAGTCGATCGAATTGTTGTAGATTTCGGTAATCGGCGAGCAGAGAGGTGTGTCTCCGCTGGCGCTCAGCACGGGCCCCGCGGCCGGAGTATGCAGGGTGTTGGTCTGGATCGGGATGCGATACAGTTCCGGCAGCTTGCCGCTGTTCAGGCCGCAGGCGTAGATGAATCCGGTCTGATTGGCGCTGTTCAGATAAGTGTTATCGAATGCAATCCCGTAAACATATTGAGTATTCCCATAGTCATTGGCGGCCGGCGACAGTGTCTCCGCTCCGCCGGGCAGCGCTGACGCCGCGAACCCCGTGGGGAACTGATAGAGGTAGGGCTGTCTGGTGTCGGTCGTACCAGCGGTCGTGGCGTCTCCGTGACTCACGGACATGTACACTGTTTGCGCCGTCGAGTCGACGATTGGATCGGCGACCACGCCGCCGCTTCCCCTGGAGATCGTCGCCGTGTTGATGACCGTGGCAGTGGCTCCTGAGATCGACACGCTGGCCAGTGTGTTTCCGGCGCCGGTTCCGACAAAGATTTTTTTCGAAGTTCCGGAATCATACACCGGACTGGTCAGCGTATGCCCGGAGGACACCGTCACGGGCCAAGGTGCGGTCGTCACTTCGCTCGGCTCTGCGGCATTCGTGCCGCCGCCCGAAATATGCGAGAACACGTTCTGGAACTTGTGCAGCACGCCGCTGTTGTCGCCCACGTACAGGACGTTGCCGCTGTAATCGTAAAACGGCGATGAATTTGTGTCGGTGGGGCTTCCGTGGAAGGCGATCCAGTTCGCGCACGGAGCTGTGCAGGGCGATGCCGCGTTGACGGTTGCGCTTTTGGTGGTGATCCGGGTCACCACGGCCGTCGAGGAAGCCGGCATGTTCAGAACCACCAGATTCGCCACGCCGCCGATCGTTGCCACAAATGCCGACTGAGATCCATCGATCGAGAGTACAGGCGAGGTCACCACGGTGCCGGCGTCCAGATTCACAGCCCACTGGACATTCGGCACGGCGCCCGCGCATCCACTGTACAGGTTCGTATAGCCCACGATGCTCGGCACCGTGGCGGACCCCGCCGTTGCAGTGGGAAACACTACAAAGTCCGTACAACTCGCGGTGCCCGCGGCGAAGCCGAATTTCGCCGGATAGACTTTGGGAGAGCCTTTGGCGCCGGAGCCGGGCAGCATCGACCAGTCGCCAACATCGCTGCCGTCTCCCTGGCCCGGCAGGTTAATCGGGTCAATCGAACTCGGGCGGAACTGTCCGGCAGCGCCCTGATTATGGAGGATCTGCTGGTAGATATAGCGAATATCGCTGTTCGTCTCGATCCACGACGCCACCGAGTTATTCCTGACCGCATCCGCCAGCGTTCCCGGATTCGAGAAAATGAGGTGGTGATGCGTCCAGTCCTCCGGGTAGCCGGAAACGCCCGGTGCCTGGCCGATCGCGACCTGCCTCGAACCCGCGATAGCGAGGGCCGCGGCCGCAAGAGCAGCAAGCATCAGTCGCCCTCGAACACTCTTCCGGGCTGCCGGGCCGCGAGCGAAACCGAAGTTACTCACCGGCGGCAATCCTTTCCGGCGGATTCCTGTAGTCTTCGTAAGGCTGGGTGTAGTACTCGTAACCGTAGTAGCCCGATTTTTTCGGATCCCAGTCATTCAGGACGGCACCGACGATCGGAATTCCGTCTTCGCGCAGTTGCTGGGTGGCCGCCATGGCGGAATCCCGCTGGGTTAGTCCCGACCTCACGACGAGGATGAGTCCGTCAGCCAGTGAACCTGCGATGCGAGCGTCGGCAAACTGGAGGCTGGGGGGCGTGTCGATCAGAACAAAGTCGAAGCGCTGTCTTGCCAGTGTCACCAACTCCGCAAAACGAGCCGAGTGCAGGAGGCTTTCGGCGCTGGCTGCGGCGCTCCCGGCGGGAAGCACGCTCAGGCCCGGCATGGCCGTACCTGCCAGACTCGCCGCAAAGCGCTCCGGAGTCAGAGGCTCCTTTTCAGAAAGCAGTCCCAGAAGTCCCGGTTCGCGGGGAACGTCGAACAGATCGTGGAGGCGGGGAATGCGCAGGTCACAGTCAACAAGCAACACCGAGCGGTTCGCCTGCGCGCAGGCAAGCCCGAGGTGGGAAGATACGGTTGTTTTGCCTTCCGCCCGATTGGCGCTGGTGACCACAAGAACCTGCGTCGGGCGGTTCCTTCCAGCGAACAGAATCGAGGTCAGAAGAGCACGAAATGCCTCCGTCACCGGCAGAGAGTCGGACGAATTAAATTCGCTCACAATGGGTCGGGGTCCCGCGTTCCGCTGCACGAGATGGAGGCCGCTCCAGCGCCCGGCGCCTGACCTGCGGGCGGGGACCGTGCCCAGCACCGGCAGCTTCAGGTACCAGGAAATGTCGCTGGCTATTGCCAGACTGCGGTTTAATCTTTCCTGAACCAACACAAGACCAACCCCGCCCAAAAAGCCCGCCATCAAGCCCAGGAGGACTCCCTGTTTCGCATTCGGCGAGCTCGCCAGACTGGGAGGGCGAGCAGGATCGATGACCTGGATGTTCGAGGCGCGAAGCGCCGCGCTGATCCCCGCTTCCTTCACCTTCTGGAGCAGGCTTTGGTACATCTGGCGGTCGGTATCGACCTCGCGTTCGAGGATGTTGTAGTGGGCGAGCTTGCCCGCGTCGGCGTAAACGAGCCGCGCCTGAGCCTGCCACGCCTCCGACAAAAGGTGCTCGCGCCGCTGGGCTTCAAGAAATTCGTTATAGATGTGATCAACAATGCGGTCGCGGAACTTCGAGCGCTCCGCCTCAACTTCCGCAATCTGCGCTTCAATCTGGTGCACCTTGTAGTGCTCGGGAGTGAGGGTTGTGTTGAGGTTGGCCAACTCGCGCCGCAGATCGGCCAGCTTCACGTCGTAACTGCGGATCGTGGCGTCTTCGAGCACCGCTCCGAGCGAATCGACTTTGCCGGAAGAAACCAGCTCATAGCGGGCCTGCTTCGCTACGCGGTCGTTCTGCGCCGAAGACAGTTCCGCCTGCAGCTGCTGTAGTTTCTCTCCGGACGCGCTCGTTTTCCCTTTCTCCCCATCGCCGGTGACTGTGGACAGACTGACCGCGGCGGCGTAGCTCTGCATCTCTTCTTCAGATTTCTCCAGCTTCACTTTCATGTCATTCAGCTGGCGGGCAAGCCATTCGCCGGTATACCTGGCCGATTGCCACCTTTTTTCCAGGCTTTGTTCGATGTATTCCGAGGCCATCGTATTGACGAAGGCAGCAGCCAGAGCCGGATCGGGTGAGTCGCACGCGATCACAATCACGCGTGTGGTATGAGTCGCTGCCACGCTGACCGTTTCCGCTGTTTGCGCTATCAAGTCTTCCCTCCGCTGTTGCGGCCGCGGCGGAAGATGAAGCGTCTTTCTCCATTTCGCAAAGCGGTCCTCGGGAATGCGAACCTGAAGCGACGGGTCCGCCGTGAGCCTGGCGACCACCAGATCACGCAGCTGACGGGTCTTGAGGATTGTCGTCTCCGTCGCCATGTCCATATCGGGATATCCGTTCGTAAGGCTCGAATTGGGGCTTACGTCTTTCGAGTAGAGAAAATCTTCGTTGAGCGCCTGGACTTCAACCGCGGTGGAAGCGCGGAAAAGCGGCGTTTGCGGCGCCAGCAAGAGCAACGCGGCCAGAGCTCCCAGTAACGTCGCCGCAAGGATTGTGCCTTTGCGCCGGAGCAGAGTCCGCAGCCAGCGTGACGGATCGATGGCGGACGGATCGGTGTTCGCCTCACCCTGGTCGACCACCACCATCATGGCCTGCTGAGTGGCTGGAACCTGCGGACGTTCGTATTGCGAACTCATTGGCGCGAGCCTCGCGCCGGAGCCGCTGGCGATGGGTCGCGACCGGGCATCTCAGGGCCGATAGATGGCCACTCCCGTCCCGATTGCGAACACGCTCTCAATCGCTCTTTCGGCGATCCGTTTGGCGTCGTTGCCGGGAACATACAGGATGTCGCGTGACTGCATGGCTACGTCCGGTGCATGTCCCTCAATGATTTTCCGGAGATCGACCGGAATCTGAGTGACTGTGCCCGGCCCGGTTCCTGATGAAGCCCGGAGAATCAGGGCGCTGCCGCGCCTGGCCGATGACATGGCACCATCGGCCATCGCCAGGGCCTGCAACACCGTGAGTTCCGGGCGATCTCCCAGAACGAAGCCACCGGGTTTCTTCACCTCACCCATCACGTACACCATCTCGGCGACCGGCACCGTAATCACATCCTCGGGAAGAATCGCGATGTTGTCCGAAGGGCGGCTGGCGTCCAGAAGGCCCTTCAGGCCGATTTCGGCGACACTTACGCCTGCGCTCGCATCGCCTTTCGCATCCGGCAGAGGGATCGTACCCCACTGCGCCCGGCGCGTGACTTTCACTCGATACCCCGCGTCGGCGCGCACGCCCCCGGCAAGTGCGAGCATTTCCATCAGGCTCTTATGGCCCTGCAGTTGATGAATTCCGGGTGAGTTCACGGCGCCCAGCACGGAGACCGGCTGACTCCGCATCTCGGTAAGGAACAAAGTCACCTGAGGATTGCGGATGTAGACGCTGAACTTTTCAGTCAGCAAGCCGGATAACTCATGAAGCGAGAGTCCGGCCGCGTGCACGGAACCGATCATGGGGAGATCAAGATTGCCGCGTTCGTCGATGCGGAATGGCCTGTCCGGAACCTCGTCCGCTTCGAGCACGCGAATGGCAATCTGGTCATCGATGCCGAGAATGTAGGAACTCTGTCCCGTTGCGGTCAGCGAGGGGCCGTCGGCCGCGACTGCCCGACGCACACCAAAGGGCGT
>Ga0187771_10003386_pt1 | contig 11125 bp, 12 predicted proteins | sample 0116_SJ02_MP15_1_FD_133139 | JGI IMG/M metagenome (GOLD analysis project Ga0187771, IMG submission 133139) | Tropical peat soil microbial communities from peatlands in Department of Meta, Colombia - 0116_SJ02_MP15_10_MG | ecosystem: Environmental > Terrestrial > Soil > Wetlands > Peat | place... | reverse complement strand
AGTATCGATCTCTGTGCTGCTTCATCGAATAAGAGTTGCTTTGCCATTAATAGCCTCCTTTATTTCTCTACGATTCCCAAGATATCTTCTTCCCTGATAATCAGGTACTCCACATCATCCATAGTGACCTTTGATCCTGAATACTTGTCAAAGAGCACAATATCCCCTATGTTCACGGAGATTGTCTGGAGCTTGCCATCGTCTGTCACCCTGCCCGGACCCACGGCAACAATCTCGCCTTTTTGCGGTTTCTCCTTAGCCGTATCAGGGATATAAAGACCTCCGGCTGTCCTTTCTGCCTCTTCGGAGTATTTCACCAATACTCTGTCTCTCAACGGTTTAAACTTCATTACAGTTCTCCTTTCCAAAAAGTTGTTATTAGCACTCGTGCAGGACGAGTGCTAATATAATAGGTTAAAGTCTCTTATGGCAAGGTCTCAATAAGGCTGGAATTTGGGAAAAGTGACTTTTTTTTCGGTTTTTCTGATTTTTTTTTGATTTTTCCAAAAAAATCAGGACAATTCTCTTTTTCTCTTATCTATAAAATTATCTATAGCTTCCTTGTAAAAGTCCCCTAATTTCTTAACCTCAGGGGATACTCTGTTTTCGTAGAGCTTGCGCCCCTCCTTCAGTTCAGAAGCGAACACCTTATGAAATGCGTCGTTCGCTATTGAACTTTCCACCTTTGCTTTGCTGTAAAGATAGATATCGGCGAGTATTGTTCTGGCGAGGCGTTTCGCCTTTTCGACAGCCTCATCGACCTCTGTTGGCCGTGGCGCAACTACCTGCTCACGTGGCCTGTCTTCGGCCACCGGCTGTCTAGCGCCTTCCGCTTGTCGTCCGGCTCTGGCGGAAACCTCAGGGCTCTTTTCAGTTGCGATAGACGGGCCCTGAGGCGCTTCCCCCGTTCTTCTCAATGCGGCGATCTTTTCGGGGAGAATCTCTTCGATACTAAACTCCTCGATATAATCGTCTGCACCGTGCAAGGACTGGGGCGACCTGCGGTACTTATTCTCATCATAAACGGAGGGAATCAAAATTATTTTCATGTCCTTGGTCTCAGGCCTGCTCTTGAGGCGCCTGCAGACCTCGAATCCGTATATCTTTGGGATTGAAACTCCAAGCACGGCAAGAAATGGCAATTCCTTGGCTGCATTAACCATTGCAGCAATGCCATCCGCAGCCGTGATGACTTTATAGCCTTCTTGAGAAAGGATCCCCTTCAACCGTTCCAATACAGAAGGTTCCTCGTGTGCGATAAGCACCGCACGCTCATCCAGGGGTCTCATCCTAGGCACGGGTCTCTTTACCAGAAGAACAGTGCTGCATTTTGGACATTTGAAGCGTGTGCCTTCAGGACCTATTTTTTCATCGGCGACCTTCAGTTTTACTCTGCATTTGGGACATATTACAACCACAACCCAAACCTCCTTACTAAACAGCCAGATCTTTATGACAGTCAAACAAAAAAGGAAATTGTTGATACCGGCGAACCAAGTAACTTCATGCTATCTGGGCAAAACTCCTAACCCGTTCACTTGGCATCACATAATGCCTATATCCCCGTTATGCCAACTCAATCTTGATGGCGTCGATGGGTGCCTCTCCGTTCAGAGAGGGATGTGTGAGCGCGTTAACATTGGCATGGGGGAAATGCGTGGGAACGAAGACCGTCCCCTCGGGCATTTCGTCGGTGAGCATCGCCTTGACGTACACCGAGCCTCTCCGTGACGTCACTTTAACATATCCTTCATCGTTTATCTTATATTTTCTCGCATCATCCGGATTGATCTGGAGGTAGGCATCTGAGACAACAGATCCAAGGTTTTTAGATAGGACTGACAAAGCCCCCGAGTGCTGCAATAGATTTGATGTGATAAGGAGCATCGGATACTCTGGATCTGGACTTTCAGATATCTCATAGCCAACAGGGTTAAAAGAACGGACGCCTTCTCTCGGTTCTTCTCTCTTGATGAGTTCAGCGATTGAATTCCTGATCCCTTCCAGATCCTTTTCTCCCAGGTCCTTATTCATTATTCTCGCAAGGTTTCTAAATATCTTCCAGTCGGGTATCGACTGTCCTGTCTCCGTAAGGAGTTTCGGGATCATCTGGATATTACCAGTAGCCGACATGAACATGCCTTCTTTCTCTCCCCAACTGCTGGCAGGTAGGACTACATCCGCCAGTCTCGCGGAATCTGTTAGGATGATGTCTTGAACGACAAAGAACTCAAGTCCTTTGAGGGTTTTCTCCACTGTAGTAACGTCCTTGCATGTGACGAGAGGGTTCTCACCCATCAAATAGAGGGCCTTCACGGCGCCGGGATTGTAAAGCATCTCAAACGCGTCTTTTCCGTCAGAAAGAGGCCTCGCTCCGACTTTCCACAAGCCGAGCGTGTTTGAAAACTCGGCCGGTATCTGAATAACATCCGGACTGTCCCCTGTGAGCAGGACGAGATTTGCAGCGGCTAGGAGGGTGTTCATCCCCTTTGTGTTCTCAGACGCGCCGGACGTAAGGGCCAGGAGCCTTTTCTTGGCGGAGGCGTATGACCTTGCAAGGCGTACGATTTCGTCCTCTGAGAGACCTGTAAGCTTCGAAACAGATGCAGGAGTGAAATCTTTGAGGCGCGCTGCAAGGGCGTCGTAGTTAGGTATCGTCAAGTTCTTGTCTTCCATGGAGATTTCTTCGTCGAGATCATAAAGTCTCTCGTCGAGGACGATCTTCGCAATCCCGTTAAGAAGAGCGACGCCTGACCCAGGTCTTATTTGAAGCCACGAAGAGCTGTTCCTGGCGAGCTTTGTTTCTTTTGGGTCAGCCACGACAAGTTCGGCGCCTTCGTTCCTGGCTCTAATGAAATTAAGGCCCCACACAGGAAGAGTAGAGGTGATGTCAGACTCCACAACCAGAATAAAGTCTGCCTTAAGGGGCGCATCCCAGAGGATTGGGGGAAGGTCAATACCAAAGCCCTTTTCAAAGGCCCTCTGCGCCTTTGCATATCCGAAGCGGGCCGCTGAATCGATGTTGTCCGTGCCGATTACGTCCCGCATGAAGCGCTGGAGCATGTAATTGTCTTCCATAGTGCATCTCTGTGACCCGATGGCACCTATGGCGGAAGGACCGTCTTTCTCTTTTATGGACTTAAGCCTTACTGCGACATACTCAAGGGCCTCTTCCCACGTTGCCGGCACTAGGTTACCGTCTTTCCTTATCATGGGCGACGTGAGCCTGTTGTCCGAATAGATGTAATCGAAACCAAACCTGCCCCTGCTGCAAAGGTCCCCGTCGTTTATCCCGACACCCTGCTTTCCTCTTGCGCGTATTATCCTGCCGTCCCTGAGGCTGAGGTTTGTTGTGCAACCGCACCCACAATACGGACATGCAATCGCCTTCTCGTCCATGAACCATACCCTCGATCTGTATCTGTAAGGCTTCGAACCGAGGGCACCTACCGGGCATGCATCAATACACTGGCCGCAGAATTCACAGTCCAGCGTTTCCTCAAATGCAGGACTTATCTTTGATTTGAATCCCCTACCGAGGAGGTTTATGGCTCCTACACCCTGATGGTCATAACACACTCTCACACACTTGCCGCAGAGTATGCACCTGTTTGGGTTTCTTTCCACCAGTGGAGCGGCGATACTCTCTGGCTCATGTTTTCTCTCTCCCACAAAGCGTGACTCGGAAGGACCATATCTGAAGGAAAGGTCCTGGAGTTGGCACTCCCCGGCCTTGTCGCAGATGGGGCAATCCAGGGGGTGATGTATCAGAAGGAGTTCTAGGACCAGTTTCCGCGCCTTGTGGAGTTTAGGGGTTTCCGTATGCACTACCATGCCGTTTTCCGCAGGAGTGGAGCACGCAGCGAAAAGCCTTTTTTGTCCCTCCACCTCCACCACGCAAAGTCTGCATCCCCCATACGGTCTCAACCTTTTATCGTAGCAGAGGTTTGGGATGTAGATGTCGTTTTGTTTAGCAGCCTGAAGGATTGTGCTTCCAGGTTCTACCTTCATGTTCTTCCCATTTATCTTAAGTTCTATCATTTTCGCCTATTCCTCCTTCCCAGCAAGCGCCTCAACCTGCTTGTTCCTCAGCGCTTCTTGGTCAGGTAGGTCCCTCAGGGTCTCACGCATACTTAGGGGACCGATCTTCACTGAATCGAACTTGCACGCCTCGTAGCACGATCGGCACTGGATGCAGAGGGCCTGGTCGATGTGGTGAGGCACCTTCTTTTCCCCCGTGATGGCCTTCTGCGGGCAGGCCCTCTTGCACATGCCGCAGGCCTTGCATTTCTCTTCATCGATATAGAAGGTGCAGATGTCTTTGCAGACACCAGTCTTGCACCATTTCTCGTTTATGTGGGACTCGTACTCATCCCTGAAATACTTTATCGTCGTCAGGACAGGGTTAGGTGCGGTCTGTCCCAATCCGCACAGTGAAGTAGAGATTATGTCAAGAGACATATCCTGGAGAAGCTCAATATCTCCTGCTGTACCCTTGCCCTCGGTAATCTTGGTCAGAAGGTCGAGCATTACTGTCGTGCCGATTCTGCAGGGCGGACACTTCCCGCACGACTCTTCGGCGGTGAACTCGAGAAAAAATTTAGCCACACTCACCATGCAGTTCAAGTCGTTCATCACGACCATACCGCCCGAACCGACGATTGCCCCGGTTTGAACTATGTCCTCGTAGGTTACCGGCGTATCAAGGAGATGCTCGGGAATGCAACCTCCCGAAGGCCCTCCAAGCTGGACAGCCTTGAATTTTCTCTTGTTGGGCACTCCGCCACCGATGTCGTAAATAATCTTTTTTAAGGGTATGCCCATAGGCACCTCGATCAATCCGATGTTGCTTATAGCGCCGCTAAGGGCAAAGACCTTGGTGCCGGTCGACTTCTCAGTGCCGAGGCTCCTGTACCAGTCTGCACCATTCAGTATGATCTGGGGGATGTTTGCATATGTTTCGACGTTGTTCAGCACCGAAGGTTTGTCCCAGAGCCCCTTCTGGGCGGGGAACGGCGGCCTCGGCCTTGGCATCCCGCGTTTTCCCTCAATGGACCTCATAAGGGCCGTTTCTTCGCCGCATACAAATGCTCCTGCGCCCTGGTAAATCTCGATATCAAGGTTAAATCCTGTGCCGAGGATATTATCCCCCAGAAGCCCGTATTCTTTGGCCTGTGATATGGCTAGTTGCAGTCTGTGCACTGCCAGCGGGTATTCCGCTCTCACGTAAATATAACCCTTATTCGCTCCTATAGCCTTCGCGCCGATGATCATTCCCTCAAGAACGACATGGGGGTCGGCTTCCATTATGCTCCTGTCCATGAACGCGCCGGGGTCTCCTTCGTCACCGTTACAAAGGATGAATTTCTGATCCCCTTTCACCCTTGCACAAAGTTCCCATTTCATCCCGGTGGGGAATCCGGCGCCGCCCCTTCCCCGGAGTCCCGACCTCTTCACCTCGTCTATGACCTGTCCGGAAGTCATCTCGGTCAACGCCTTTGCTGCGGCCTGATATCCGTCCCTGGCGATATACTCTTCGATCTTCTCGGCGTCGATGAGCCCCTTATTCCTCAGGGCCCTGAGCACCTGTAGGCTGAAGAAGGGGATCTCCTTCATGAGAGGGATGGTCTGCTTCTTTACGGGCTCTTTGTACATGAGCTTCTCGACAGGCCTTCCCTTTATGAAGTGTTCCTCTACGACGAGGGGGACATCATCAACCTTTACCTTCTCGTAGAAGATGTCTTCGGGATAGACTGTCATGACGGGACCTTCCGCGCAAAAGCCATTGCAGCCGGTGAGGACTACATTGATCTCGTTCTGGAGACCTCTATTCTTAAGCTCCTGGTCAAGGGCGTTCTTGATCTTTAAACTGCCGCCGGCGATACAACCGGTGCCTCCACACAACATGACACTGGCACGGTACTTTTCCATCTTTCCTCCTCTAGAAACCGTAATCAGCAAGGTGTGAGGCGTAAGGCTTGACTGACCTACCTTGTAAAAAAGTCTTCAACTCATTACGCATCACTTATGATACATCGCAATCTCTAGTATGCCGTTTCACTGCCCATGACAAGGGCGCAATCCTGAACGATCTGGTTGTTCAGCACGTGCTCCTTGAATATCTTTCTTATCTTCTCTTCGTTGAGCTGCACGTATTTCACCGGCGCTTCATTGATAATCTCTACGGTGGCCATAGGCTCTTTGCTGCAAAGGCCCGCGCATCCCGAGGTTGTCACGATCACGTCAGTCCTGTCGTGCGTGTTGATCTCATCGAGCAATGCCTCCATCACTTTCCTGGCGCCTGCTGCAATTCCGCAGGTACCCATGTGGACGGTGACCTTTGCCCTATACCCTCCTTCCCTGAGGGTGAGCATCGCCTTGTGATTTTCCTTTATCTTTTTAAGATCCTCTATCGTCAATCGTGCCATTTCCGCCTCCTATTCATACACTTTCAATAATTGATGAACCTTTACCGCATTTACTGAACCATGAGTGTCTTTGTCTATTACGACCACAGGCGCGAGACCACACGCGCCGAGGCAGCGCACGGTTTCAAGAGAAAATCTCTTGTCCTCTGTTATTCCTCCCACGCTTATGGCGAGCCCCTCGCTCAGTTTCTTAACAATTTCCTCCGCGCCCTTCACGTAGCATGCAGTACCCAGGCACACGCGGATATTGTGTTTCCCTTTTGGCTTCATCGTAAAGAAAGAGTAGAACGATACAACGCCGTGAACTTCACTTACAGGCAGCTTCAACCCCTTGGCAATGTGGCGTTGTACTGATGGAGGAAGATAGCCGATAAGTTCCTGCGCCTCCTGAAGCACCGGAATAAGACTTCCCGGCTTCTTCCGGTACTTTCTTATGACGGAATCCAGCTCCTTTGCCATGTCTGTCGTATACTCTTCGGCTGGAACGACTGCTGAGATCTCGCCCGCTTTCTTGTATTCGAGGGCCCGTTGGGTTATCTCGATAAGCAGTGCTGGGGAAAAAGGCTTGGGCAGATAATCCAGTATCCTTAAACTGAGGGCTTCCTTGATGCTCTCCTGGGAAGGGTAGCCGGTGATGACCACGATGCCTGTATCAGGTTTTGAGTTCCTTATCCACCGGATAAGTTCGATACCGTCGATGTCAGGCATCTTGAGGTCAGTGATAACGAGGTCGTATCCATCCTTGCCGAGTTTGCCGATGGCTTCGTTTCCGTTTGATGCGCTCTCTACGGCGTAGCCCTCGGGGGTCAGGATGCGTTCACAACTCCTGCGAACTACAGGTTCATCATCAACTACCAGAATTCTGCCAGCCATACCTCTTCACCCTCCTGAGTTCTATAATAAAAAAATGTTTTCTCCTTAATCAAGCATTCCAGCACCACGGCACGCGCAAAGTATGTGGAAACGCAATCCCCGGGCAAAGAAGAAACCTCACGATTTTGTTCTATCCTGAAGCGCCTCTCCGACCGCAGCAATAAGCGTATCCGGGGTGAAAGGTTTTTCGATATAATTATATGCGCCGAGGCGTGTAGCCTCTTCTGCATGCTCCACAGTGCTATAGCCGGTGATCATGATTACCTTTGCCTCCCGCTGGGCTTCCCGCATTGTCATCAGGAATTCCATGCCGTCCATGTCGGGCATCTTGAGGTCGGTGAGGATGAGGTCGTAATGATGCTTCCTTGTCAGTTTCAGGCCGTCCGCGCCGTTTGCAGCAACATCAACCTCATATCCCTCGGGCGTCAGGCATTTTCTGCAGCTGATTCTGACGATTTCCTCATCATCGATCACAAGGATTCTCGGTTTACTCATTCGATAGCCTCCCGGAGCCAAATCTAAAATACACTATAAGGCGTGGGGATTCAAGGTTTTTCTGTTAACCCTTTTTGCCTGCCCTCCCGAACACGTTTCATCCTTTTATCCCTTCGGAGATGTTTTCCTTTATGAGCTTCAGTACCTCGGGTAAATTTATCGGTATCTTCTCGAGATCTTCCCTGATTTCCCTAGTGTTCAGGTAATACGAATAGTCATCTCTCTTATAAGTGAAGATAATGTCGAGCCCGGGGTTGCCAGCGATGAGTACGATTATGGTTGCACCGATGTCCCCCAAGGGCTTCCTGTCGATGTGACTGCGCTTGAAAGACGCCGATACCGCAGTGCCTTTCCCCTTTTCCGAGACCAGGGAAAAGTGGCCATCGCACTCCTCTGCCGCCTGTTTCAGGAAGGGCAGCCCGAGTCCCACCTTCCTTACCGTCTTTGTGGTGAAAAACGGATCGGTAGCTGTCTTCATAGTCTCCGCGTCCATTCCTCTGCCGTTGTCGCTTATCTCAAGGCTCAGAAAATCATTTACAGAATCCTCCGTCACGGTTATCTCCACCTCCGTTGCACCTGCATCCACAGAGTTTTCTACCAAGTCAAGGATGTGCAGCGAAAGGTCTTCCACAGTCAATCCCAGAACAGGTTCCTTCCGTCTGACCTGCTGAGAGCCCTTTTCATCTCGGACAAGGTCGCTTCCCGTAGGATGAAGGTCGTAACTCTCCTCCCTATGTCGCTCACATAATGCGCATCCGAAAAAGAGACCCAAGGAAATCTCTTTAGTTCTTTGAACGCCGTTTCCGCTTCGCTCCTCCGTACTCTCGGCGACATTTCGATGGCGTCGAATGTTAGGTCATCGGGGATAAAACCGAGCTGTGAAAGTATACTGAATGCCTCTTTGTCGACGTGGCTGGCAATTGAGATACCGCCAAGGGACCTGATACGGTCCACTATTATGTGAACGCCGAGATTTGTTGCGGCAATAAGCAATCTCTTATTGAAACCCATCACTTCGTTAAACTCGTTCACCACTATTTGATGTCCGTATAGTCTCTCATCATTTTCACCGGAAGGAAGGTTCTCCTGCACCATCTCCTGCAGGACCCGGGCGGTTTCAGGGGACTCAAAGAGAGCGAGAACGTGAACCTCTTCGGAAGAGGAGATTTCCATCCCTGCCAAAACCTCGAGACCTGTTCCCTTGGCTGCTCTCTTTGTCGCTTCGACATTCTCGGCGGAATTGTGGTCCGTGATCGCGATAATATCCAGTCCTTTCGCCAAAGAAGCGCTGACGATCTCTCGGGGGTTCATATCGATTTCTGCGCAGGGAGAAAGGCAAGTATGCATGTGCAGGTCTGCAAAGAAGGGCTTTAGCATTGAAGCATCTTGTAGAGGATACCTCCAGCTTCGAATGTGGACAGCGGGCTTACCGCGATAACGATGCGCTCGTCTTCAGCCTTCCTCATCGTCTCTTCCTCGGGTGTCCTTTTGTTGGTGATGATGATACCGCTTAGATTCTTAAGTGCCGCGACTGCCACGATATTGGGATGCGTCTGGAGAGTTATCCAGACCTCTCCTTCCTTGGCGTTGGCCATGACGTCCGAAAGAAGGTCGCTGATGTAACAACCGGTAATGGTGTGCTCGAGATCCCCCTTTGTTGTTTTTACCTTCAATGATAATGGCCCCACAACATCCCGAATGTTCACTGTGTTTTGCCCTCCTTGATTCTTATGATTATCTCAACGGTGGTGCCCTCCCCGACAACCGAATCCACCTTGAATTCGTCAGAGTTCTTTTTCATGTTAGGCAACCCCATTCCAGCGCCCCATCCCATTTCCCTAATCCAGTCGGGAGCGGTGGAGTAACCTTCCTGCATCGCCTGCTCAATATCAGGGATGCCGGGACCCATGTCGTTCAGAACAACCTTTATGAAATCGTTAGTGATCAAGTAATACATTACCCCTGCAACGGCATGAATGATGACATTCATCTCGGCTTCGAAAGTAGCGATGGCTGCCCTTCTAACGACCTCCTGTGTAATGCTCAGACTGGCGAGTACAGATTTCAGTTCGCTAGAAGCCGCACCCGCGTTAGTAAAATCTCCACCCGTAAGGTGAAAGCTGCCTTCTATATGTCTTTCCTGCGTCATTATCGGTTTACCCCGGTACAGCTGCCTAGGCCGGCGGCGTATAGCCTTCCGCAGGCGGTGAACCGTGACAGTCGTGTAACAAGGAGGGTTATCCCTTTCTCCCTTGCCATTTCCACGGTTTCTCTGTCGGGCCTTTTGTCAAGGACAAAGACTACTGCTTTGATATCCGCAATCTCCGCCGTTCTTACTACTTGTGTATTATTAAGCCCGGTGATGAGAAGGGACTTGGGCTCACTCGAAAAATGGAGGAGATCGCTCATGAGGTCCGAGCTGCAGACTGATGTAATTTCCGTGTTCGGGTCTCCTGTGCTGAGCACGACCTCTCCTTCCAGTATCTCTCTAATCTTTTCAAGTGTCATATGTTCACCTTCTTTCTATTTATTGAGCGAATGAGTTCTGCGTGTGCTCTCAGTTTGGCAAAGTATCTTTCTATGTTTCGCCCGTGATATCGCTCTCCACAGGAAGCCTCACGAAGAAGCTTGCCCCTTTCCCAGTCTCGCTCCGGACGAAGATATTCCCGCCGTGTTTTTTGATTATCCCGTAACTCACTGCGAGCCCAAGCCCAGTCCCTTTACCTACGGGCTTCGTGGTGAAGAATGGCTCGAATACCCTGCCGAGATGTTCTTCGGGTATGCCTGGGCCAGTATCGGTGAACTCTATCTCGACATGTTTTTTCCCGGTTGCGGTATCAAAACTCACCCGGGTCGCCACCGTGATCTGCCCCCTTTCGTTCATTGCGTCGGCTGCGTTGATTAGGAGATTGATGAATACTTGTTGCATCTGGTTCGGGTCGGTCGGTATCGGGGGAATGGACTCATCAAAATTCAGGCTGAATTTGATATTGTGGAACTTAGCTTGGTTTCGTACCATGGATATGGTGTTCTCTGTCAGGGAATTGATGTTAGCAAAGACTTTCTCCGCGGTTGTTTTCCGGGAGAACCCGAGGAGGCCCTTGACTATTTTGGAGCATCTCTCTGTTTGTTCGATGATGACCTCTAGGTCTTCGATGTCCTGTGTATTATCAGGCGGGACGCGTTTTTTCATGAGGTGAGCGAAAGTGACGATACCCGTGAGCGGGCTGTTCAGTTCGTGGGCGACACCTGCTGCCATCCTGCCCAGAGAGGCAAGCTTCTCGGCATTTATCAGCTGGTCGTGGGCCTTCATGATTTCCGAAGTCTTT
>Ga0187771_10003385_pt1 | contig 11125 bp, 9 predicted proteins | sample 0116_SJ02_MP15_1_FD_133139 | JGI IMG/M metagenome (GOLD analysis project Ga0187771, IMG submission 133139) | Tropical peat soil microbial communities from peatlands in Department of Meta, Colombia - 0116_SJ02_MP15_10_MG | ecosystem: Environmental > Terrestrial > Soil > Wetlands > Peat | place... | reverse complement strand
TGCTGGAAGCCGGCGTTCACTTCGGTCATCAGACAAAAAGATGGAATCCGAAGATGAAACCCTTTATATTTGTAAAGAGAAATGGTATTTATATTATAGATCTAAGACACACAATGGAGAAATTAAAAGCAGCATACACTGCTTTGAAAGAAATAGTCACCCAGGAAGGGCTTGTTCTATTTGTAGGTACAAAGAAGCAGGCCCAGGTTTCTGTATTTGAAGAAGCCGCAAGATGCGGAATGCCATATGTAACTAAAAGATGGCTCGGCGGTACTCTTACAAATTATTCAACTATAAAAAAAAGCATCGAAAAGATGAAAAGGCTTGAAAAGAAACTCGAAAGTGAAAGGGAAGCGATTTCAAAAAGAGAGGCTCTTGAGATAGAAAGAGAGATCACAAAAATGAAATCCTTTTATGAAGGCCTGAGGGATATGAAGAGAATACCTAACGCTATATGGATTGTCGACATAAAAAGAGAGATAAACGCCGTTCTTGAGGCTAAAGCTATGGGTGTTAAGGTTTTCGGAATAGCCGATACTAACTGCGATCCGGATCTCCTTGATTATGTCATTCCAGGAAACGACGATGCGATAAGATCGGTAAAACTTCTGACATCTATTATGGCTGATGCCGTTATTGAAGGTTCTACATTCGCAGCCAAAAAAGATGCTGAAGAAGCAATTGAAGAGACCTCTCCCGCAACAGGTGAAACTCCGGTCGAATATGAAGAAGTTGAAGAAATAGAAGACGCCCTGATCAAAAAGGATTAACCTGTTATTCAAGTTTAATTATCCATGCCAGAGGAGCCAATAATGGAAATTACAGCAAGTTTGATCAAAGAAGTTAAAGAAAAAACAGGGGCGGGAGTAGTTGATTGCAAGCAAACCCTGCTGGAAACAAAAGGCGATATAAATAAAGCTGTTGAAATCCTCAAAAAAAAAGGTCTGAGTAAAGCCGATAAAAAAGCCGGAAGGGAGACAAAGGAGGGTTGCATCGTTTATGAATGCTCAAAAGGAAAAGGTCTCCTCCTGAAAGTAAATTGTGAAACCGATTTTGTAGCCATGACTGACGATTTTAAAAACTTCGTAAAAGAGGTCAGGGATATTATATTCAGTAAAGACTACCCTTTTTCTTCTGTTTTGCCTGAAGAAGTTGAGAATCTAAGAAGAAACGCGATCGCAAAATTAGGCGAGAATATCCTTGTTTCAGAATGGCGTTTTATCAAATCAAGAAAAGAATTATTTCCCTATCTTCACCTGAGCAAAGTTGGCACGATTGTAGATTTCGAGGCTGGAAAAATTACCGATGATGTTGAACTGCTGATAAAAAATATCGCCATGCAGATTACCGCTATGAACCCGATCGCTGTGGATGCAAAATCGATTCCTGCTGAAAAGATGACAGAAGTTAAAACTGCCTTCTCAGAGGAAGCAAAGGCGACCGGAAAACCGGATAAAATCATAGAAAACATTGTAAAGGGCAGGCTTGAGAAATATTACAGCGAAAACGTACTGCTTGAACAGCTTTACATTCTCGATGAGGAGAAGAAAGTAGGCCAGATATTGGATGAATTCATAAAAGAAAAAGGCATTCCATTTAAGGTTAATTCCTTTATAAGGATCTCGTTGTAGATTAAAATAAAAAGGCGGGCTAAATACCCGCCTTATTTTTGCATTCCTTAGAAGACAGGGAGTGTCATATGTATAAAAAAGTTCTATTGAAGGTCAGCGGAGAGGTATTTGGAGGGGACAGAGAGGGCCTGGATTACAGGGCAATTAATGAAGTGGCAAAGCAGATCGCCAATGCATTTGAATTAGAGGTTTCTATGGGGATAGTAGTCGGCGGGGGCAATATCATCAGGGGTAACGATGCCGGAAATTATGGAGTCCTTCGCACAACAGCCGATTATATGGGAATGCTCGCAACAATTATCAACTCACTAGCACTCCAGTCGATTCTGGAAGAAAAATATAAAATTCAAACAAGGCTACAATCGGCTATTAATGTCTTATCAGTAGCAGAGTCCTTTATACGCAGGCGGGCAATTCGCCACCTCGAGAAAGGACGGATAGTGATCTTTGCCGGCGGCACAGGCAATCCTTATTTTTCAACAGACACTGCGGCTGTTCTCAGGGCTATAGAGATAAACGCCGAGATTATGATGAAAGCAACAAAAGTCGACGGGGTTTATACAAAAGACCCTGTAAAATATAAAGATGCAAAAAGATATGAAAAGATAACCTATCAGGAATTCCTTAACAAACAGCTCAAAATCATGGATTCAACTGCAATAACACTTTGTATGGATAATAAACTTCCCATCATGGTCCTTGACATATTCAAACAGGGTAATATTAAAAGCGCCATAGCAGGAGAAAATGTAGGGACCATCATTCAGGAATCATAGATGATACGGATATCCACAGGAGCATTCAAAGGCCAGATGCTTATGGTGCCCAGATCAGGTATAAAACCCACAACGGATAAAGTCAGACTTGCAGTCATGAATATTGTTCACAATATCATAAGCGGATCAAGGTTTTTGGACCTTTATTGCGGAAGCGGCGCTATCGGGATCGAGGCACTTTCAAACGGAGCAGCATTCGCATGCTTTGTTGAAGATTCGTCGAAAAATTACATGCTCTTAAAAAAAAATCTCTCTTCTATCGTCCAGGACAGCGAAAAATACCGCCATATCAAGCACAATGTGCTTCAGCTGGGAGAACTATTTGCTAAATTCCCGATCGAACCTTTCGATATAATATTCGCTGATCCATTTTACAGGGATGTGGAATTTCATTTTGATGAAATATTTAAAACTGCATTCAAATTATTAAAAAATGACGGCATTTTTATACTTGAACATGGAAATAAAGACAATTTTTCTGAATACGCCTATTTCGTTAATGAAAAAAGGTATGGAGACACCTCGCTTTCCATATTCAAAAAAATGTGCAGGGATAGGCTATGAACATTTTAGGAATTGATACATCATTTCTGGCAGACACCTCAATAGGCTTATCATTTCAATCTCCTGAAGCCTGCGAGCTGGAAATTCATGTAAGGGCTCCGTTAAGCCAGGAAGAAAAATTACTCTATTCAGTCAATTCAGGTCTCGACATACTTAAAAAATCGCTGCAGGATATTGACCTTATAGCTGTCGGCATCGGCCCCGGTTCTTTTACCGGTCTTAGGATTGGAATTGCAGCGGCAAAATCAATCGCCTGGGCGCTGAAAAAAAGAATTACAGGTTTTTCCTCACTGGACCTGCTTGTAAACTCGATACTTCCGGCTTTATCTATAAGCAAGCCTCTGATAGTACCCCTTATAGACGCAAGACTCTCCAGGGTATTCACAGCTCTTTTTGAAGACCACAAGAGGATAACAGGTGACCTTGATATTGAACCTGCCGAGCTTGTGAAAATGATCCGAAAACAAAAAAATAAGACTGCGATATTTTTAGGGGACGGATTGACAAAATATACGAATTACTTTAAAAATATATCAGGAAGAAACTGCATACTTATTCCCGACGCCGTGATTTCAGGAAGCTCAATCTGCAAAATGGCAAATAAATTACCGATCGATGAATACGATTTTAATCCCGACAGTATTGTACCGGTTTATTTAAGAAAAAGCGAAGCCGAGGTGAGAAATATTGGATGACGGCATACTCCACATACTATGAAATCCTTAATATACCTGAAAACTCTTCACTGGAACTGATAAAATCATCATTCAGAAAACTCGCTCTTCTGTACCATCCTGATAAGAACAATAATTCTCCCGAATCAGAGGCAATTTTCAAAATGATTAACAATGCATACAGGGTACTTTCAGATCCTTTAAAGAGAAATGAGTATGACGCCTATATAAGGTCCGGAAATGTCCTTAAGAATCGTAAGAAAGGTGCATCATTCGGGGTAAATACCCTGCCTGGAATGCCGGGCTGGTCTTACGGCTCCCTTGAAACGGTTTCAAGTCATATCAATTTTTTACTATGGGATATTGAGGATTTTATCCGCAATAAAATGGATTTTTACAACCGTGAAATAAACGGAAAACCATTATGGCGGTATATTCTGCTGATCCTCAGTTTTATCGACAAATGGGCTCTCCGCCCCGCCGGATATCCCGATTATTTCCTGGAAGCCAGGGGTGTAAGTGATTCCGAGGTTATCGACCGTTTTTATGATTTAAGCTTTCAACCTGGAAGGATCGTTCACAGGCCTTTTGTAAATATTCGGGATTATTTTTACAATATACGCAAGAGAATGGATAAATTCCTTAATAATTTGAGGATCAGCGACCTTATAAAACCGGTCCCGGGCTCCCAGCTGCGCTTCCTCGACTGTATTTTCGAGGTCCAGAATCATACCATACATTACCTTTTCTATCTGAACAGAGCCCTGGAGGGCGAAGCTGAAAATATTCCCCCGTTTTCACATTCCAACCCCTGTTTTGTAAACGTCCGGCAGATATAATTCACCGAAATATTAGATAATTATTTTATTGCAAAAATAATTTTCCTGAACTAAAATAATTACTGATATCTCCGCTTAATATCTTTGTTTCCGCCGTTGTCAGCTATCTCCAACTGCACAGGTTAATTCGAAAAGAGTTCCGTTTGATATGAGGTTTTCAAATATGTCGGGATTAAAGTCTAGTAAGGAGGATTCAAATATGATCAATCTAAAGCAGTTTGAAATATGGTTTGTAACAGGAAGCCAGCATTTATATGGCGAGGAAACTCTGAAACAGGTCGCGGCTCATTCAAAGACAATAGCATCATCTCTCTCAGCTTCAGAGTTAATACCTGTAAATGTTGTATTCAAGCCTGTCCTTACAACGCCGGAATCCATTCTTGACCTGCTTATCGAGGCAAATACAGCGAAAAATTGTGTAGGAGTTGTAACATGGATGCATACCTTTTCACCTGCAAGGATGTGGATTGCAGGATTGAATATTCTGCAGAAACCTTTTCTCCACCTTCACACACAGTTTAACCGCGACATTCCATGGGCAGACATAGATATGGATTTCATGAATCTTAATCAGTCAGCGCATGGAGACCGTGAATTCGGCTTTATCGGAAGCAGGATGCGTCTGAACAGGAAAGTTGTCGTAGGGTTCTGGCAGGATGAGGATGTCATTAAAACAATAGGTCTCTGGAGCAGGGTTGCCTGCGCCTGGCACGACGCACAGGGAGCAAAAATTGCCAGGTTTGGCGATAATATGCGCGAAGTAGCTGTTACTGAAGGTGACAAGGTCGAAGCCCAGATCCGTCTTGGATATGCAGTGAACGGTTATGGCATAGGAGATCTGGTAGAGTTCATTAAAAAGGTATCTGATAAAGAAATCGACACACTTATTACCGATTATGAATCTCATTATACACTTGAAGAAGAGCTTAAGAAAGGCAATAAAAAACGAAACTCACTTATAGAGGCAGCCAGGATCGAAGCAGGTTTGCAGGCTTTTCTCGAACATTACAACATTAAGGCTTTTACATCCAATTTCGAAAATCTTTACGGCCTCTCACAGCTGCCAGGTCTCGGTGTTCAAAGGCTTATGGCTAAGGGCTATGGCTTCGGCGCCGAGGGAGACTGGAAAACAGCAGCTCTGGTAAGGGCTATGAAGGTAATGAGTACTGGAATGCCGGGCGGCACTTCATTTATGGAGGATTATACCTATCATTTCGGGGGCAATTCTCCAAAGATTCTCGGTGCTCATATGCTCGAAGTCTGCGAATCCATTGCTGAAGGCAAACCAACACTTGAAATCCATCAGCTGTCAATAGGAGGAAAGGAAGATCCTCCGCGTCTCGTTTTCACAGCGAAAAGTGGTCCGGCAGTCTGTGCATCCCTGATAGATATGGGGAACAGGTTCAGAATGATAGTTAATGTGGTTGATGTCGTAAAGTCCGATAACCCTTTGCCGAAATTGCCTGTAGCAAGGGCTCTATGGGTGCCCAGGCCCGGATTGAAAACAGCAGCGGCGGCATGGTTATATGCGGGCGGCGCTCATCATTCCTCCTTCAGCCAGGCGGTTACAGTAGAACAGCTTGAGGATTTCTCCAATATGGCAGGAATCGAGTTTTTACTCATCGATGAAAAAACAGATCTCAGGGAATTTATAAAAGAGATCAGGTGGAACGAATCTTATTATTTCATGAAGGGGTTTTAAAATGGAATCAGCCAAGCAACGAGAACTGGATTTACTCTCAATAAACACCATCCGCTTTTTAGCGATAGATGCAGTACAGAAGGCTGAAAGCGGACATCCCGGTATGCCCATGGGTGCTGCCCCGATGGCATATATACTATGGACTCGTTTCATGAAGTACAATCCCTCTGACCCGGATTGGTTTGACCGCGACAGGTTTATACTTTCCGCAGGACATGGTTCAATGCTGTTATACAGCCTGCTTCACCTTACAGGTTATGATCTTTCACTCGAAGAAATAAAACGATTCAGACAATGGAGCAGTATAACTCCCGGTCACCCAGAATTCGGGATGACCCCCGGCGTAGAAGCAACAACTGGACCTCTCGGGCAGGGCCTATCAAACAGTGTGGGCATTGCCATAGCAGAGGCCTGGTTTTCAGCCCGCTTCAACCGCCCCGGTCATAATATCGTAGACCATTACACATATTCCATAGCGGGAGATGGAGACCTTATGGAGGGAGTAGCCTCAGAAGCAGCTTCCCTTGCCGGTCATCTGAAGCTTGGAAAGCTTATCTGCCTTTACGATGATAATCGCGTATCGCTTTCAGCCTCAACAGATGTAACCTTTACTGAAAACCGGGCTGAACGCTTCGAGGCTTATGGCTGGCATATACAAAATATCGAAGACGGAAATGACCTTGATGCAATAGGAAAGGCCATCAAAGATGCAAAAAACGAAACAGGGCGGCCTTCCCTGATCCTCGTGAAAACCCACCTCGGTTATGGTTCGCCTGCCAAGCAGGACAAATTCGAAGCCCATGGCTCACCTTTAGGCTCTGCGGAAGTAAAAAATACCAAGGAAGCTATGGGATGGCCTGTTGATCCGCCCTTTTATATTCCAGATGAAGCCCTGGCTGTTTTCAGGGAATCACTTAAACGGGGCAAACAGGCCCAGGATGACTGGAATAAAAGATTCACGGCATATGAAAGGGAATTTCCGGAACTGGCTGCCGAATTAAAGGAATTGATCAGAGGTTCGATAAAGAAGGGCTGGGATTCGGAAATACCGGTTTTCAGCCCCGATCCTAAAGGCATGGCAACGCGGACAGCGATGGGTAAAATCATGAATATTACAGCCCCCAGGCTTCCGTCGCTTATCGGCGGTTCTGCCGACCTTGATCCTTCAACTTTTACAGCATTGAAGGGTCTTGGTGATTTTGAAAATCCCGGTAAAAAACCTGCCGATCTGCAGGGAACAGCCGGAGGGGAATGGAATTATTCCGGAAGGAACATTCATTTCGGTGTGAGGGAGCATGCGATGGGCGCCATTTTGAACGGCCTGGCCCTGCATAAAGGGACCATACCCTATGGATCGACTTTCCTGATCTTTTCCGATTATATGCGCCCGACAATCCGGCTGGCAGCCATAATGGGGCTCCATGTTATTTATATTTTTACACATGACAGCATAGGTGTAGGAGAAGACGGCCCTACACACCAGCCGGTAGAGCAGTTATCATGCCTTCGTGCTGTTCCCCGGCTGGTTGTTATCAGGCCATGCGATGCCAATGAAACGGCTGAGGCGTGGAAAATTGCAGTCGAAACTAAAGACAGGCCTGTAGCAATAATACTTTCCAGGCAGAATTTACCTGTTTTCGACAGGTCAAGGTACGGCACCCAGACATTGCTCAGGCAGGGAGCTTATATACTCGCTGAAGCGGAGGGCGGCAAACCTGAAATTATACTGATTTCGACTGGTTCCGAGGTCGGCCTTGCAATAGCGGCCAGAGAATCTCTTTTAAAGCAGGGAATCTTTGCAAGGGTTGTTTCAATGCCGAGCTGGGAATTATTCAATGAACAGAAGCAGGAGACGAAAGACCTTGTACTTCCCCCTTCCGTAAAGGCCAGGATTGCGATCGAAGCGGGATCTTCGCATGGCTGGCATCGCTATACGGGCGACGGCGGTACAACTATTTGCCTTGATCACTTCGGGGCTTCGGCGCCGGGGGATGTAGTTATGAGGGAATTCGGCTTTACAGTTGAAAATGTAGTTAAATGTTCTTTAAAGCTGCTTAACAAAAATTGAAACCTGCATCTATGGAAGATGTTTTGAATCTGCCCGTTGAAAAAATGACGGGACTTTCTTTTAACTGCGAATGCGGAAGGTTTCATTCATTCGGTGTAAAAAAAATATATATCGGTCAAAACTCCGGTGAAGTGCTTCTTGACGTCATTCTGAACATCAAGCCTGAGAAAATTCTTATCCTTGCCGATAATAACACCTGGGATGCAGAAGGAAAGAACATTTTCGAATTCCTGTCGGATAATAAATTCAAAGTAAAATCATTTGTTTTTAATCAAGAATCTACTCTTATTCCAGATGAAAGAGCTGCAGGAAGTATTTTGATTGAAGCAGAAAAGGATATATCATTAATTATAACAGCCGGTTCGGGGACTTTGAATGATCTTTCCCGTTTTATCAGCTTCAAACTTAATATCCCTTATATCATTCTATGCACTGCTCCATCCATGGACGGTTACGCTTCCATGGTTTCTCCACTCATTGTCAGAGGTTACAAAAAAACGTTCGGGGCTGTTTACCCTTATGCAGTCATCGCCGATGAAGATGTAATCTGCAGCGCGCCGATTGAAATGCTGAGGGCCGGTTTCGGTGATATGATTGGTAAATTCACAGCCTTATCGGACTGGGAATTATCGAATAAAGTTAATGGGGAACATATTTGCCATACCTGCGAGTCTTTAATGAAAAAGGCAGCTAAAGAAACTGCTTTACAGGCGGAGTTAATAGGAAGTAGGAATAAAGACGCGGTAAAAAAATTATTCAATTCATTGATACTATCCGGCATTTCAATGGGCCTTGTCGGTAATTCAAGGCCCGCATCAGGGTCAGAGCACCATCTTTCACATTACTGGGAAATGAAGGCCATTACAGAAGGAGCCCCCCATCCCCTCCACGGAAACGCAGTGGGGGTGGGGACCATCGTTATCTCAGCCATATATGAACGCCTGAAGGATGAGCTTGAAATCAGTTCATTTCCCCCGGGGACAGAGTATATTTCGGACTTACTGAAAAAGGCCAACCTGATATATAACCCCGCAGAACTTGGCATCAGCAGAGATGTTTTCCATGAGAGTATAATTCATGCAATGGAGATAAGGCCAAGATACACAATCCTCTCCTACCTCTCCCAGAAGGGGAATCTCAAAGAAATGGCAGACTCATTGACTCAGGAATTTTATGATGATATTTGAAAAATAAAAACCCCGCCCCGGAAAGGAGCGGGGTTTCAAGCAAAATAGGAGAAAATAAAAGGAAGATTCAGCTTGAATAAGCTATTATCCTGTATATTTTCAAACCAGTGAGGTTTCTTCCTTTGCATCAGAAATCACTGTTTCTTTTTTAGCAGCCTGACTGGCTACAAGCATCCTCTGTATCAGGCAGAACAGGAAGATCAATAGCCCGATGACAATCCTTGTCCACCAGCTATTCAGGCTCTGGTTAGTCACTATGACCTGGATAACCCCGAAAACAAGAACACCGCATACTGTGCCGGCGATATAGCCCACGCCTCCTGTCAGCAGCGTACCGCCTATAACGACAGCCGCTATTGTGTCAAGTTCGAGGCCTGCTCCATGCAGGGCGTAACCGGAAAGCATGAAAAAGGAGAAAATAACTCCAGCCACGGCCGAACAGAATCCGCTGAACACATATACAAGCACCTTCGTCCTGGTGACAGGAAGGCCCATCAATAACGCTGACTGCTCATTCCCTCCGATAGCATATACTGTCCTGCCGAATTTGCTGTAGCCAGCCAGCAAAAGAGCTAGCACGATCATCACAATCGCTATAACTACATTTATCGATATGAAATCGGCTCCTCCTATATGTATCTGATACTGAGCTGTAGCCACAAAAAAAGGTTCGTCGATCGGGATCGTGTCAATGCTGACTACATAGCATAAACCTCTCGCAAGGTAAAGACCGGCCAGTGTTATTATGAACGGCGGAAGGTTAAAATACTGGATAAGACATCCCTGCATGCCGCCGAATGCTATCCCCACTAAGAGAACAAGGGGTATAACGACAATCGGGCTGAAATGGGATTTTACAAGGAGGCTGGAAATAAGCATCGTAGTGAAAGCCATCAATGAACCTACCGAGAGGTCAATGCCGCCTGTAATAATGACCAGTGTCATTCCCATTGCGATTACCAGCAGGTAAGCGTTATTTATAAAGATATTGTAAAGATTCTGAAAGCTGAAAAACCCTGTATAAGCGAGGGAACCAGCTCCGAACATAAGAATAAACAATGCTAATGTAACCACTAACGAAAGATATTTAAAACTCAATATTCTTCTCATGATACGATCTCCCTCCCGCCAAACATTCTAAATACGCCTCTTCTGAATATGCTGGACTGAAGCAGACTTATTATATATACAACTATTCCCTGCACAACGAGTGCTAACTCTGGAGGAACGTTAAATGACCAGATGGCCACTTTTAAGGTCTGGATGATCAGGGCACCAACCATACTGCCTATCAGATAGAACTTGCCTCCGCTCAGAGATGTCCCTCCAAGGACGACTGCAAGGATTGCGTCCAGTTCCATAAAAAGACCGTTGTTGTTCCCATCAGCCTGCTGAATATTGGAGATGACTACCAGACCGGCGATACCAGCACAAAACCCTCCGAAAACATAGACCCAGAGAAGGACATTTTTAGCATTGATCCCGGAGAGTCGGGAAGCCACCGGATTTATTCCGACAGATTCGATAAACATCCCTACTGGTGATCTTCTTACAACAAAGATAGTAACTGCCAGTACAAAAGCAACTATATAAAGTGAGAACGGCAGGCCGAAAAGATAACCGGTTCCTAAATAAAAGAAGGGTTCATAATAAAGGTATACGATCTGTCCGGTTGTTATAAGCT
>Ga0187771_10003384_pt1 | contig 11128 bp, 10 predicted proteins | sample 0116_SJ02_MP15_1_FD_133139 | JGI IMG/M metagenome (GOLD analysis project Ga0187771, IMG submission 133139) | Tropical peat soil microbial communities from peatlands in Department of Meta, Colombia - 0116_SJ02_MP15_10_MG | ecosystem: Environmental > Terrestrial > Soil > Wetlands > Peat | place... | reverse complement strand
AGTTCTGGTGGCGGCGGGCAAGTGGCCGTGCGTCATGCCGGAGGTGGGCATTTACTTTCGGCGGACCATCAGCGACGCCAATCGCCCCTACTGGGTCCGCTTGCGCGCGGACCCGGAGCAACTCGTGGAATGGATTGTGCGCGGCGACGGCGACACCGTCGATGAGCTGATGCGTGCCTACCCGCAGAGCTTCGTGGCCTTCGACCTGCTCGAGAAGGATGAATTTCCTGGCGAAGGGAGCGTCGCCATTTACCGCCGCCACACTTTGGGGCGCTAAGCCTGGCGCCCCTTTGTCGGTTCCCACTTCCCATTACCCGCTGAGAGGACGCCATGCCCATCCATATCGAAATCCCATTTGAGAAGTACCACGGCCTGGGGAATGACTTTCTGGTGGTTCAGGCCCGCCGCCTGCCCCGCTCGCTGTCCGGCCTGGCGCGCGCCATGTTGAGCCGCCATACGGGCGTCGGCGCGGACGGTCTGGTTCTGGTCCTGCCGCCCCGCGGCAAGAAGCACGACGCGCGTTTGCGCTTCTTCAACCGGGACGGCAGCGAGGCGGAGATGTCGGGGAACGGGATCCGCTGCGCGGGCGCCTACCTGATGTGCCGCAAAGGGAAGAAGCCGGTGCTGGAGCTGGAGACCGTGGCGGGTTTGAAGTCCGTGGAGAGGATCGAGACCGGGGAAGGGAGCTGGATACTGCGCGTGGGGATGGGCGCCCCGATTCTCGAGCCAGCCCGGATTCCGTTTCGGGCGGAGGGCGTCACGGCGCCTGTAATGGGTTTCCTGCTGCGGACGCAGCGCGGCGTGTTGCCGGTGACCGTGACTTCCATGGGAAATCCCCACTGCACCGTTTTCGTCTCCGAATTCGCGGGAATCGATTGGTCCCATTTGGGCCGGGAGATCGAACGCAGCGAATTGTTCCCGCGTGGCGTCAACGTCGAGTTTGCGAAAGTGATTTCCAGGGAGCAGATGGAAGTGCGCTTCTGGGAGCGCGGAGTGGGGCGCACCAGTTCGTCGGGAACCGGTTCTTGCGCGGCGGTCGTGGCGGGCATCCTGAACGGCTTCACCGACCGCCACGTGCGCGTTCGCACGGAGGCCGGCGTCCTGGAAGTGGCTTGGCCGGAAAGCGGAGAAATCTGCCTCAGCGGGCCCGTGGAGCGCGTCTTCCACGGAACGTATACCTACCGCGGCCTCTGAAACTCGCAAGGTGGAGGCTGGACGCCGGAAGTAGGAATTCGGGCGTGGGGCCCTTCCTTCCCAACCCCCTACTGCCTGATTTTCGCGGGGGGCTTTTCCGCCTCGCCAGTCATGGGAACGAAGCGGACCGGAAGCAGGCTTTCGCGGGTTATGCCGCGAGGAGTCCGGCGCAGGCGAACCAGGTCCTGGTCCCAGCGGCCCAGGGGGAGCACCAAGCGCCCTCCCTCACGTAGCTGCTCGACCAGCGGCGCGGGCACATGGTCCGGAGCGGCGGTGAGCATGATGGCGTCGAAGGGCGCCGCCTCCGGCCAGCCGCGATACCCGTCGCCGCTGCGCACGTGCACGTTTGTGTAGCCCATTTGGCGAAGCCGTTCCTCCGCCGTTCGCGCCAGCGGCTCGACGATTTCCACGGTGTAAACATCTCGAACCAGTTCCGCCAGCACCGCGGCCTGGTAGCCCGAGCCGGTCCCGATCTCCAGCACGCGGTCCTGCGCCTTTAACTCCAGCGCCTCCGTCATGAAGGCGACCACGTAGGGCTGCGAAATGGTCTGGTTGTACCCGATGGGCAGAGGCGAGTCGATGTAGGCGGAGGTTCGCTCGTCAGCCGGCACAAACAGGTGGCGCGGCACTTTGCGCATGGCCGCGAGCACGCGCGCGTCGCGAATTCCTCGCTCTTCGATTTGCTCACGCACCATCTGGGCGCGCTCCTCGCGATATTCCTCTTCAGATTGCGCGGCAGCCCGCGGCGTTGCAGCCGCGGCCAGCGCCTTGCCCCATGTAATCGGGGAGCGCCGAGCCAGGGCGACATGCGGAGAATGTAAGTACGAGGAAAGCCCGGCAGGCAAAAGGAGGGCGGCGAGAATTAATATCAGGGCGGGCGCGCGCGACGGTTCTGCTTTCATGACACCCTCGCGGCTCGAGAGGACGCGTTTTGTGGGGGCGAGCGGCGCTCGCCCCTAGGGCTGAACGCCGTTCGGCCCTACGGGCGGATATAAAGGTATATCTTGTGGGTCACTTCGTTTTTCGAAATGACCTGCTCGCTTTTCTCGGGCTCCCAGCCCGGCATCTGGAAATCGTGGGAAACCACGCGCGTCCCCGGGCGGAGCTGCTTTTCAAGTTGGGGCCGCAGGCGCTCATTGACGGAGGTGAGCAGATACAGCGTGACCACCGTGGCGCGGCGAACGTTGACCTGGAACATGTTTTCGTGAAGGATCGTGACTTGATCCGCCAGGCCGAGCTCCTTGACGCGATCGAAAGACTGTTTGAAGAGGTCGGGGTCCAGCTCCACGCCCACGGCCCTGGCGCCGAATTTCTGCGCGGCCATGATGACGATGCGTCCGTCTCCGGACCCCAGGTCGTAGACCGTGTCATCCGGCCCCACCTTCGCCATCTTCAGCATTTTTTCGACGATTTCAGGCGGCGTGGGAACGTAGGGAACGATCTTTTCTAAATAACTGCCGGGCGTCTCCTGCTGGGCCGGCAAAAAGGAGGATTGAGCAACCGCGTTCGCGACCGCCCAAAGAGCGATGACCCACACGGTCGCCACCAGGTATCTGAAAGTCGTCGTCGTGCAGCCAGCGCATTTCCTCATCGACGAAATTCTACCGGGCCAGGTGACCAGTAGCAAGTGAGAGTGAAAGAACGTAGGGGCGCCCCCTTCACTGCGCTCAGGGCACCCCCTCGTGGGCGCTCTCGAATGGACCGGCCCTGCACCGTACGGTGCGAGGGCAGGCACGCGGCCTGCCCCTACGGCGCTTGCCAGTTGGCACGGGTCGCCTTACACTGCCTCTCCTTGACCTGAGTTGGAGCACCCCCAAGCTGATGCAGCCTTCTCTCCGCCGCGAACTCACTTACACCAGCGCTACCGCCATCGTGGTGGCGAACATGATCGGGACGGGCATTTTCACCACCACGGGGTTTCTCGCCGGAGACTTAGGCCAACCGTCTCTAGTCCTCGGAATATGGGTGGCGGGCGCGCTGGTGGCTCTGGCCGGATGCTTGTGCTATGCGGAACTGGGAATCAATTTTCCGCGCTCCGGCGGCGAATACGTTTATCTTCGCGAGGCCTGGGGACCCGCCTGGGGATTCCTGAGCGGGTGGATTTCCTTTTTCGCGGGCTTTTCCGCCCCCATTGCGGCCGCGGCGCTGGCGTTCTCCGAATACTTGGGTTATTTCTACCCGCCGTTGTCGGTAAGCGCTTCCACGGGCCCATCCCTGGGCTTCTTCCGCATCCACGCCGGCTACGGCCAATGGCTGGCGATCACCATCGTTGCGGCCTTCGCCGCAATCAACATCGTGGGCTTGCGGCTGGCCTCCAATCTGCAGAATCTCCTGACCTCGCTCAAGCTGGGCGTGCTGCTTACTTTTCTGGTTCTGGCCTTCAGCGTGGGGAAGGGAAGTGTTGAACATTTCTCGCTGCCGGCCGCGCGGACCTCCGTGCACAGCCTGGGCGCGCAATTTGCTGTCTCGCTGATCTTCGTGATGTTTGCCTATAGCGGCTGGAACGCGGCCACCTACGTGGCCGAAGAGATGAAGACGCCGGAAAGCACTCTGCCCGCGTCGCTGGTGAGCGGCACGCTGCTCGTGGCCGTGTTTTACTGCGCGCTCAACGTGGCCTTCCTGTACGCCTTGCCGCTCGAGAAGATGAAGGGCGTGGTGCGCGTGGGGGGCGCGGCGGCCGTAGCGCTGTTCGGCTCCCGGGGCGGCGGGCTCTTTAGCGCCATCATGGCGGTGGGGCTGCTCTCCTGCGTCAGTGCGATGGTGATTGTCGGGCCGCGCGTTTATTACGCCATGGCGAAGGACGGCTGCTTCTTTCCGGGCGCGGCGCGCCTGCATCCCCGCTGGCTGACCCCGGTGCAAGCAATCCTCTACCAGTCTGTGGCCACGGCCGCGATGATTCTGACGGGGACGTTCGAGGGGCTCATTTACTACATCGGATTTGCCCTCATCCTGTTCGCGGCGCTGGCGACAGCAGGGATGGTGCGGCTGCGCCGCCGCGCCGGGTGGAAGCGCCTGCCCGCGGTGAGTTGGGCTTACCCGCTCGCCCCTGTCGTCTTCATCGTGGCCAGCGCCTGGATGATTTGCTATACCGCCGCGTTGCGCCCCAAAGAATCGTGTTTGGGATTGCTGACCATGGTTGTGGGCGGGCTTGCCTACTGGTGGATACGGAGGAGGCCTACTCTTCCAGGCAGAGGCGCGCATAGTGGCTGATGCGCGAGCGCTCCAGCCGGCTATGGCGAAGGGCAGCGACGTAGGGAGTAAAAAGGAAGGGCGCAGCCAGAAGGCTAAGAACGAAGTTCTTCATGCGCAGCAGGGGAGGGAACTCTCCGTTGCCCAGCGAGAGCACCGCGGGGTAGTAGCGCAACACCACGCCGTATATATCTCCGGCCAGGGACAAGTGATTCGAGTGCGAGCCGAAGACCAGCGCCCGCCCGGCGCGAATATCTTCTAGGAACTCTTCGCGAGTGCCGGCGGTGCTGGCGGTATAGGTGCGGCCAAGACGCCGCAGCGTGTGGGCGTCGCTCCCCGCCACCTTGCCGACCTGGCGGCCGCTCTGCCGCAAGCGCTCCAGCAGCGCGGCGATGAAGGTGTTGTGTTCGGACTGCTGGGAGCCGTTCCGGACTTCGAAAATATCAAACAGCTCCGCCATGCGTTCGGTGAACGCCCGCACGCGAGCCCCGTCGTGAAAGTCGTGGAAAAAGTGATTGAGCGCGAAGAGAAGGCGTGACTGCCGGAGGTAAGCCACCACGTCTTCGCCATTGGAGCGCAGTTTCTGCAGGTCCCGATGCTGAGCTTCGTTGAGCCCATAGACGCCGATGTGGGCCTCGTGGCGGAAGTCGGGAAAGTAGACGCTGACTTCCTCGCCGGTGATGAAGTCCGGACGCTCCCCCAGGCGGTTCAGCACCTCCAGGCAGCCGTCCATCGAATCATGGTCAGTGATGGTGACCAGGTCCATTCCCCGGCGCTTGAGCGTCCGGTAAACGTCCAGCGGCTGGGAATAGCAATCACGGCAGCGCAAGAAGCGGAGGTGCTTCGCCCGCCCCGAGTAGCGGCTGTGGCAGTGCAAGTCAGCCTTATAGAGTTTGTAGAATTCTCCCTGAACCACGAGATGTTATATTAGAAATCGCCGGGTGAGGTTGCAAGCGGTTTCTTGCGGCGCGTCCGGGGAGGACCAGGCAATTGATGAGCTTTCGCGATTGGCTCCGGGCCGGCGCGTGCTGGTCCATTCTGAGCGTGGTAATTGCAGGTCCTGCCCCGGCGTCCGGAGCGCCGCTCCGCTACCGTCTGGACCTGCGGACGCCGGAGTCACACCTGGTGCGCGTCACCATGACAGTGCCGGACGCCGCGCCCTCGACCGAGTTCCAATTCCCCGCCTGGAACAACCTCTACCAGATTCTCGACTTCGTGCGGCACGTACAGGAGCTGCGCGCGCAATGCGACGGCAACCCCGCGGAGATGCAGCGCCTGGACCTGAATACCTGGCGCGGCCCCGCCTCATCCTGCGCCAGCCTGCAACTGGATTACGCCGTTTACGCCAATGAAGAACCCCCGTACGCGAGCGTTCTCGATACGTCGCACGCCTTTCTGAATCCAGCTCTCCTGTTGTTTTATCTGCCTCGCGAACGCGGGCGCGGCGTCCGCATAGAATTTCTCCTGCCGCCGGGCTGGAAGCTCGCCACGCTGCTCGATGGCGACGGACCCGAGTACGAGGCCGCCAATTACGACCTGCTGGCGGACAGTCCGGCGGAAGCGGGCCTATTTCAGGAATACACCTATGCGCAAGCGGGTGGGGCGACCTATCGAGTGATCGTTCACGCCGACGCCGCGGACTATTCGGCGTCCCACCTCCTCGGCTCCCTCCAGAAAATAACCGCCGCCGAGACCGGCCTGATGCGCGATCTGCCTTTCTCGCGCTACACGTTCATTTTCCACTTCCCCCGCCAGGGCGGCGGGGGCGGCATGGAGCACCGCAACGGAACGGCCATCAGCGTCTCCGCCTCGGTGGTTCGCGGGAACTTCCGCGGGGTCGAAGCCGTGGCGGCGCACGAGTTCTTCCACCTCTGGAATGTCAAACGCATCCGGCCGCAGGCCCTGGAGCCGATTGACTACGTCCACGGCAACGACACCAGCGATCTGTGGTTCTGTGAAGGGCTGACCAGCACTTATGGCGAGCTGACGTTGTTGCGGGCTGGATTGATCTCCCGGCAAGATTTCTACGCCAACCTGGCTTGGGCAATCCAAACCCTCCAGGAGCGCCCGGCTCGCCGGTTTCAGAGCGCGGAAGCTTCCGGCCGCGAGGCATGGCTCGAGAAGTACTCGGACTATAGCCGGCCGGAACGCAGCATCTCGTACTACAATAAGGGAGAGTTGCTGGGCTATCTGCTCGACCTCGCCATCCGCCAGGCGAGTCACAATCACGCCAGCCTGGACGACGTGATGCGACGCCTGAATGCGGATTTCGCCAAGCGCGGGCGCTTCTACACGCGCGCGGACCTGCGCGCCGTTATTGCCCAGGTTGCCCCCGCCTTTTCGGGGCTCGACGCCTTCATTCACGACAACATCCAGGGAACGCGCGAGCTCGACTATGACACTTATCTGGGCTATGCGGGCCTGCGATTGACCACACAGCCGCGGCAGGCGGCGGCGTTAGGCTTCGTGGCCGCAAAGACCCCCATGGGCCGCATCGAGGTGCAGTCGGTCGAACCGGGTGGCGGCGCCGCCGAGGCCGGCCTCCAGAAAGGCGACGCTCTGCTGAAAATGAATGGCAAGCCGCTGGATGTGCCACCCGACTTCTATCTCCCGACTTTTCACTCTGGGGAAAAGGTGAAATTCCAAGTCCGCCGGGAGAAAGAGACCTTCGACGTGGAATTCCGGCTCGGCGCCCGTGAAGAAACGACTTATCGGATAACCGAGCAGCCTCACCCGGCGGCCGAGCAGCGCCAGGTGCGGGAAGGATGGCTCAAGGGCGAGACGGCGAGCTCCGCCGCGGTTCCATAGGCTCTCCGTACCCTCTGTGATGCTCAAGGGTTAACACAGAGTACACTGAGGCTTTTCGGCCACGGAGAACCCTGAGAGGGCCAAGATGAGAGAAGCAAACCTGGCCACGCTGTCTAAGCCCACGAACCAGAGCTTCAAGCCGGGCACAGCATCCGGAGTTCAATGATTCGCGCGTTTTTCGTCACGCTCGTTACTTTCGTGTATGTCCTGGTGCTGGGGCCGCCGCTGCTGATCTACGCCTGGCTGACAGGTGAGACCGACCCGATTTACAAGACCGGCCAGTTGGGCGCCAGGATGGCACTCTGGCTGGCAGGCGTGAAAGTGGAGTTGCGGGGGCTGGAGAAGTTGCCGCGGCAGGGCGCCGTGGTCTTCATGGCCAACCATCAGGGGAACTGCGACCCGCCGGCCATCTTTCCTCTTCTCCCGCCTGTTCTGATCCTCGTGAAGAAGGAGTTTTTTCGAGTGCCGGTGCTGGGCCGTGCGATGCTGGCCAGAGAATTCATCCCCGTAGATCGGAAGGACCGCGAACGGGCCATCGCCGCCGTGGACCAGGCGGTGGCCAAACTGAAGGCCGGCAAGCCCTTCCTGGTGTTCCCCGAGGGCACGCGCAGCCCTGACGGAAGGCTCCAGGCGTTCAAAAAGGGCGTTTTCGTGATGGCGCTGAAGGCTCGGGTGCCCATCGTCCCCATTTCCATTTCTGGCAGCTCGAAGATCATGCCCAAAGGGAAGTTTGTAATGCGCCCTGGGCGCGTCCGCATCACCATCCACGCGCCGATTCCCACCGAGGGGTATGCATTGGACGACCGCGATGCCGTCGTCCAGCGCGTCCGGCAGGCAATTCTCTCCGGACTCGACCCAGACGAATGGCCGCTCAAGCAGCTTGCCCAGCCGCAAGCAGCCTCGGGGTAAGGGGACCCGAATGGTTACAGGCCCAGGGTACAGATGAGGATTCGATGATGCCCATTTACTCTACGAACAGGATCGCTGCTAGGCGAGCGCTATTGGCCTCACATTGCCATCGCTTGCGGAGCGTGGCAGTCCTTTGCGCACTTGCGTGCGCACTGCTTGGGCCGCCCTCGATCCTCGGTCAAGGCCCACACCCGGAGAAACTTCCGCCGCGGCAGGCAATCCTCGCCTTAATGCACAAGGTGAACGACTGGCAGCGGATTCATCCGATCATGCCTCCGGATGACCGCAATTGGGAGAGAGCGACTTGGTACACGGGCGTGATGGCCGCGTGGAAGACAACTCACGACCGCGGATTCTACGATCAAGCCCTGGCATGGGGCAGACAGCACCATTGGCAAGTTGGAACCGAGGCTGACGGCGCGAATCGGCTTTTCTGTGTCGAGACATGGCTCGAGTTGTACCTCCAGGAGCAGGATAGGGCGATGCTTCAGCCGGCTATTCAATGGCTCAACACGGACGCTCCCAATTCGCCCGGGGGCGCAAAGGTATGGTACTTGGAGCACGGATTGCGATACGCGGACTCGCTTTATGGCGCCGCGGCTCTGGCGATGCTCTGGCTGGCGACTGGCGACCAGAAGTATCGTCGCATCATGCGCGATTTCTTCGACGATGTAACGCAGGAACTCTTCGACCGCGAGTCCAATCTCTACTACCGCGACAAGCGATTCATCAACCGCCAGACGGCCAATGGTAAAAAGGTTTTTTGGTCCCGAGGGAACGGCTGGGTGTTCGCGGGCATCGCGCGCTTGCTCGACTACCTGCCCAAGGACGACCCGCAGCGGACGGAGTATCTCTCCCTCTTCAGGAAGATGGCGGCCGAATTGGTGAAGCGCCAGGCGGGCGATGGGCTCTGGCGCCCCAACTTGGACGACCCGGACGACATCCCGCTCCCTGAGACAAGCGGGACCGGCTTCTTCTGCTTCGGATTGGCGTGGGGCATTAACCAGGGCGTCTTGGATCGCGCGGAGTATCTGCCTGCGGTCGAGCGGGCCTGGGTGGTGCTAGCGCGCAATGTGAGCCCGGAAGGGAAAGTGCTCTGGGGGCAGTTGGTGGACGAGCAGCCCAACATGCTCAAACAGGAAAATACTCATGAGTACGTCACGGGAGCGTTTCTGCTGGCCGGGAGCGAGGTGTTCCGTCTGGCTGCGGCTAAGTAATTAGGCGTATGAGGTCAATAGGCGAGTCCGGCGGCCGAAAAGAGCGGGCCAGGTGATTTGCCCTCGGCCGTGGCCTTGAGACGATACATCAGCTCGCCCCACGTCGTGGTGCAGTTCACGAAATAATCCGTTTCGGCCTCCCAATCCGCGTGCGTGAACCGCACAAGGGTCTTGCCATTGTTTTGCTCCAGGCTGAACAGAAGCCGCGTGCCGTTCCATTCGCGACCGCTCAGGCAATGCCACTCTGCTTCGCCCGGCTCAACGCTGCGCACCAATTGCAGCCGGTAAACGGTGGCGCGATTGAAAAAGCCGAGATCCACCGCCCCGCCGTTTTCGGTCACGCCGGCGGCCCACCATAGCGAGAAGCCGCGGGCGGTCGCGATTAATGGATAAATGTTCTCTGGCGGAGCGTCGATAACAATCGAGAGTCTGATTTGCGCCATACTGCCTGCCTCTCGGCCTGCCAAAGAGATCTAGCCCTGCTGCACGTTTCTGACGGCAAGGTGAGCCTAACCTTCGCCGATTTTCTCCAGGTACTTTCGGGCCTTGCGATAGACGGCGTACATCTCCGGCAGGCGCGGGAAGATGGCGACGCATTTGACCCACAGGTCATGGTCGATGGCCGGGTAACCGGAGATTGTGGTATTGGGCTTGACGTCGTTGGGAATGCCACTCTGCGCGGTGGCGATGACGTTGTCGCCGATGGAGAGATGTCCGGCGACGCCCACCTGACCGGTGAGGATAACGTTGCGGCCCACTTTGGTGCTCCCCGCCAGTCCGACCTGTCCGCAGAGCAAAGTGTTCTCGCCGACCTCGCAGCTATGGGCCACCTGGACGAGGTTATCGATCTTGGCGCCGCGGCCGACGCGGGTCTGGCCTACGGCCGCGCGGTCGATACAAGCGTGGGCTTGCACTTCCACGCCGTCCTCGATGACCACGGTTCCCGCCTGCACGATCTTGTAATAGGACCCGTCGGCCTGGCGAGCGAAGCCGAAACCGTCGCTGCCGACAATAGCGCCGTTCTGGAGCGTGACGTCGTTCCCGATGCGCACGTTTTCGCGCACCACCGCATGCGAGTGCGCGAGGAAGCGGTGGCCGATCTTCGCGCCGTGATAAATGACCACGGAGCTCTTGAGCGCGCAATCGTCGCCCAGCTCAACGCCCTCCTCCACGACAACATAAGGCCCGATGGAGGGGCGCTGCCCCAGTTTGACATTTGGAGCGATCACGGCGGTTGGATGGATTCCGGCCGGCGGGCGAGAGGGTGGGAAGAATAATTCGAGCGCTCGGGCGAAGGTCAGATAAGGGTTCTCGGCACGCAGAACCGCTCGCCCGGCGACCGGGACGTCTAGCGCGACAATCACCGCCGCGGCCCGCGTGGTCGCAAGCTTGCGCGCGTACTTGGGATTGGCCAAAAAGGTCAATTCGCTCGCTGTAGCGTCGTCCATTCCGGCGACGCCGGTGATTTCCACGTCAGGGGGTCCCTCCAGACGGCACTCCAACCGGTCCGCAACCTCACTGAGCCTCATGGCACGCTCCTTTTCCATCCGATCGCCATGCGGGGATTGTAACTGGATTTGGCTTGGAGGTTAGCTGAAAACGAATCGCCGGGTCGCAAGAACTGAATCATTGAATCATTTTTTCTGTGACCCAGGGACAACATGGCTCAAGCCGCAAGGCGAACGGGGAGTACTAAAGTACTGGTACAGGGGTTATCTTGGCACGCTTCCCAAGGGATGGGAAACTCTGTCATACGCTAGTGCCGTTCCAGATTCTCTTGCACTAGCTGTACCGATGGCGAGGGCGGCTTT
>Ga0187771_10003382_pt1 | contig 11131 bp, 9 predicted proteins | sample 0116_SJ02_MP15_1_FD_133139 | JGI IMG/M metagenome (GOLD analysis project Ga0187771, IMG submission 133139) | Tropical peat soil microbial communities from peatlands in Department of Meta, Colombia - 0116_SJ02_MP15_10_MG | ecosystem: Environmental > Terrestrial > Soil > Wetlands > Peat | place... | reverse complement strand
GGTTGCCACCAAATCCGATTGAGGTGACCGAAGGCGGCGCGCCGTTGATCTGCGCAGCGGCGATGGAGAGCAACAAGAAAACCGACCCCAGAACCGCCAAAACAGCTACCAAAGCCTGATTCGGCCGTCTCATGCGCTTATCATACTCCGGTTTTCGGATCATGGCACCCCCCGAGAAGCTTCCCTGCTTCATTAGAACCGACAGACAGAGCGAAAGTTGCGCAGAAAAAGGCGGCCCTCGGAGCGATTACATGTCCTGTTCGTCGTGTTGCGCCTAAGTGACTGGGAACGAACCCTTTCAGCCTCGGCGCACGCGCGCCAATTGCAGCAGATTCCAGAGCGCATTCGCCGCCAGCAGTCCCCACACGCATGCTGCGACGATGGTGCTCTGTGGGGTTTCTAGCAAATCGGCAGCCACTCCTGCAATGAAGATGAAGAAAAACGGAAGCGCCATGAGCTGGAAGCCTAATCCAGGGTAGTGGGGCGAGGTTACGGCCAAAGCGGCGAACAGAAGCCCCATCAGCAACGGCGCTGTGTTGCCGAAATAGCGTGCACGCCGCCAACAAATGTAAGCCACGAGCGCGACGGCCATGGCGATGGGGATGGCCGGCCCGCTCTTCACAAGCACCGCCAGAACTCCAAGGTAGGCCCGCGGCATAGCGAAGGATTGCCAGGCAGTTCCGGAGAATTTGGCGTGGCGCACGCCTTGCCAAGCGACTCCAAGGGAAAAAGCGTAGGCTCCGCACAGCAAGAGCACGGCCACGCCGCAGGCTGCTGCCCAGATCGTGAGAGCTGCCAAACGCCGGGTGGGTGCCACATAGAGCATCAGAACCAGCGTCAGCGGCACCAGGACGATCAGCGAAAACTGACAACCCACTGCGAGCGAGAGCGCGAGACCCAGCAACATAATCCGGCGCCCATTCCACAGCACCACTTCGCGCGGAGCGTACAGTGTGTGGGCGACGGCAATCGCTGTAAACACCGCCCCAAAAGTTCCCCAAGCCGCACCCATTTCCGGCTGCGACGCCCAGAGCACGCTGTTACCAAGCACGACCGGGGAAAAACAGTAGAGCGTCAGCGCAATGTATCCGCCAGCGTAGCCATAAAGCCGGTGCGAAACGTACCAGAGGGAAGCCCCCAGCAGCAAACCAAACGAAATGTTCGGGATTCGCGCCAACCATCCCCAGTAAGGTAGGGCCAGGGTTTGCCACCATCCCGGCCCAGTGAGAGGAAATGAAGCCAGCAAGTACCACAACGGAGAATGATCCGGATCGTAGCCGGCGTTGTTCTCAATCTGAAAGGGCACGGCAGTGCCAGATTCGAGTCTTCCGTCAGAAGGCGTTCCCGCAATCGATTCGCCGCTCCACTGGCGCAGTCCCTCCTGGGCACGAAACAGCTCGGAGGTATCGACCGCCGACGGCGACGTGCCTCGCACCACCAGCCATGCACACTGTGCCAAGAAGATCGAGAGCAGGCCCGCAGCCAAGAATTGCGGTTTCCCGAAACGTTCCCGCGTAAAAAATGCGCCCATAAGGGTAAGCTGAGTGTTTTACCATGTTCCGAGACTTCCGGAAAGGGCGCATGGACGATTCATCGGAAAAATCGCAGGGGCAAGCCGAGTGCCCGGCGCAGGTAACGACAACCCCGCCGCCCGGCCCGGAGTTCTCTTCAAGTGCCCAGCACCCGGTTCACAAGGTATTCGTCGGACCAGCAGGCTTGCGTAGCGGTTGGCGAGTCCTGCTGTTCGTGGTCATGGCAGTGGTGATTGCATTTGCTCTCGTCGGCGCCGTGATGCGCTGGCATCCGCATGGTGCCGGGAGGCTTTGGCAAGGCTGGCTCAGTGATCTGGCGCTCTTTCTAGCCGTTGCGGCGTCGTCGCTGCTGATGGCGTGCATCGAAAAACGGCCTTGGGGAAGTTATGGCCTCCCAGTACGAGCAGCGTTCGGCAAGAACTTCTGGGTCGGAGTGCTGTGGGGATTTTTGTGGCTGACCGTGATGATGCTGCTTATGCGTGCCGGGGGGCTGTTTCATTTCGGAGACCTGGCGATTCACGGCGTGCGCGTTCTGAAGTTCGCGGCATTTTATGGACTGCTGTTCTTGACCGTAGGATTTTTCGAAGAGTCGCTGATGCGCGGTTACGCGCAGTTCACCTTAACGCAAGGAATCGGGTTTTGGCCGGCAGCGATTTTGCTTTCGGGCTTCTTTGGCGCGGCGCATCTCGGCAACTCAGGAGAGGCTTGGCTGGGCATCTTGGCGGCTGCCTTCATCGGCTTGTTTCTTTGCCTGACTCTCCGCCGCACCGGGACGCTGTGGTTTGCGGTGGGCTTTCACGCATCATGGGATTGGGGGGAAAGTTACTTTTACTCCGTTCCCGATAGCGGCACCATGGTAACAGGCCACCTGCTGAATTCGTCGTTTCACGGCTCACGCTGGCTTACCGGTGGCTCGGTCGGCCCGGAAGGAAGTGTGCTGGTTCTGGTGATCATTGCGCTGATGTGGCTTGCGTTTGACAGGATGTATCCCAAAGCCAAGACCACTCAGGCCCTCGACCGGAGGATCTAGATTAGCAGTCCCCATCGAGCAGAGGGCATCATCCGGCGTAGGCCTTTACAAGGCCACTTTTTCCTGTTCCAACCGATTTCCCTGTTCCAGCACACGCCGCAGCAGGGCTTCAATCTCTTCTTTCGAGACTGAAGGATTCATGCACGTCAGCTTGAGGCACTGCTGGCCGCGAACGATGGTGTGGCCAATCACGGCGAGGCCACGTTCAAACAGGCGCTGGCGAAGTGTAGCGTTAAAGGAATTCGCGTCGATGGTCGGATCATCCGGCTGGTAGCGGAAGACGACGCAGCTCAGCGTGGGCGTGTGAATCAGTTCGAACTGCGGGTTTTTCCTGATGAAGTCCGCTGCGTGAGAAGCCAGTTCGATGGTGGCGTCGATCATTTCGCCCAGTCGCTCTCTCCCCAAGCATTGAAACGACACCCACAGTTTCAACGCGTCAAAACGCCGTGTGGTGGCCATGGAACGCGTTACCAGGTTCGGGATGCCAAGCTCTTCGTGCAGTTCCGGGTTGAGGTAATCCGCGTGGAGTTCGATCGAACGGAAGTGGCTCGCATCTCGCAGAAGAAAAGCGGCGCAACTGATCGGTTGCCAGAAAAGCTTGTGAAAATCCATGCTGACCGAGTCTGCCAGCTCGATCCCGGTCAGCAATTTCCGGCGGCTGGGTGAAAACAGCAGCGCTGAACCGTAGGCAGCGTCCACATGAAACCATGCTCCAGCCGTGTGCGCAAGCGATGCCAGCTCGGGCAGCGGGTCGATTGAACCAAAGTCGGTTGTTCCCGCCGTGCCGACAACGGCCATGGCGACCAAATCCTGACGATGAAGTTCTTCAAGAGCTGATCGCAGCGCCTCCGGTTTCATGCGAAACTCTGAGTCTGTCGCTACCCGAATCACCGAGTCAGTTCCCAAACCCAGTTGTGCCGCAGATTTTTCGACCGTGAAGTGAGCCACATCAGAGCATAAAATCCGCAGGCATCGCGCTTCGGCGGGAAGGCCACGCGTTTGAACTGGCCAATTCCAGCGTGCCTGTACACAATTCTCCCGGGCCAGCAGTAACCCCATGTAGTTCGACTGCGTTCCGCCTGAGGTGAAAATTCCGCTCGCCGCCGGCCCAAACCCCGCTTCGCGGCCCAACCAGGCGAGCATCTGTTCCTCCAGAACGGTCGCCGCCGGCGCCTGGTCGAAAGAATCCATCGATTGATTGAGCCCGCTGATGACAACCTCTGCGGCCAGCGCAGATATCAGTGGAGGGCAGTGCAGATGCGCTATGGTATGCGGATGAGAAACCGCAACAGAGTGCGCGATGACCTGCTGCAGTCGCTGCCCGAGCTCCTCGACCCCGGCGCTGTTCTCCGAGAGTTTTGCGGCGCCAAGCAGGTCAGCTAACGCGGCTGGACTGGCTCCGCTGTAGGGCTGCTTCGGCAGATTTTGGCAAAGAAGGTCAATCGCCCGTTGCATTGCTAAACGGTAAGTTTCACAACTGTCCGCGGAACCACTCAAAAATTCCGACTCGAACAAGATGCCTCCATGGTTCAGAGCTTCGCATAAGCGGATTTGTAGAAGGGCACGACTTCAGTCGTGCCGTACAGAGACTCAGATAAAAGGGGCTTAGCCCCTGAAGACTCTCGTTTCAGCCCTCGACTCGGATTGTAGTGCAGACAGAGGGCCGACTGAGCTATTCTTGCGATGAGCATGGCGCCCACTTTCTTCGCAACGCCCAGCGCCTTCCGCGCATGGCTTCAAAAGCACCATGACAAAGAGCAGGAATTGTGGGTTGGATTCCACAAGAAAGGCTCCGGGAAACCAAGCATCACTTGGCCGGATTCGGTCGATGCTGCGCTGTGCTTCGGCTGGATCGACGGCGTGCGCAAAAGCCTCAATGGCCACAGCTATACCATCCGTTTTACTCCGCGAAAACCGATTAGCACGTGGAGCGCGGTGAACATCAAGCGCGTTGCCGAGCTGACCAAGCTTGGACTCATGCAGCCTGCCGGCCTGAAGGCATTTGAAAAGCGAAGCGACGACAAATCAGCGATCTATTCTTATGAGCAGCGGAAGACGGCGAAGCTAAGCGGAGACTACGAGAAAAAGTTTCGTGCTCAGAAGAAGGCATGGGAATTTTTCCAATCGCAGCCACCGTGGTATCGGAGGGTTGCTTCCTTTTGGGTCATTAGCGCGAAGAAGGAAGAGACACGGTTGAAACGGCTGGCCACGCTGATTGAGGCATCCGAGCGAGGAGAGAGCATCGCGCCGCTGAGGCGACCTGGCAAGTAATTGTGCGTAGCACGAACGCCACTCTTACTCTGTCATCTTGAGCGTTTTTGCTGGGCGAAATCCGTCCTTCCATATTTATGGCACTTGTGCCATAATCTCAATGTGAAACCAGAATCAGTACGAACTACCGTAGACATCCCCGTACCCTTATACCGGCGACTGAAAGAGCAGGCCGCAGCAAGAGGCAGTTCTGTCCGAGAACTGGTGCTGGCCGGCGTCCAGATCGTGTTGCTCAAAGGGCATAGGCCACGTCCGAAGAGAGTGCAGTTCCCGCTTATCGTTTCTGAGGGCCCAAAGGTGGATCTGACCAACGAACAAATTTATGAACACGTTGAATTTCCTTGATGCCAACGTGTGGCTAGCTCTTCTCTGGAGCCGGCATATTCATTCAGAAAGGGCCAGAAGCTGGTTTGAAAACGCAGAGTCTGAGCAATTCTTTTTCTGCCGTTTCACTCAACTCACCGTGCTTCGGCTGTTGACCACAGAGAAAATCCTCGGCAAAGATACCAAGACAATGTCTGAGGCGTGGGGATTATGGGACCGGGTGTGGGCCGACCCGCGAATTTCATTCCTGCCCGAACCGGACAACTTGGAACAGGAATTCCGGCGGCGTTCGCGGCTTTCCAGCTGTTCACCTAAGGTTTGGGCAGATGCTTATCTGCTGGCTTTCACTTCTCTGGCAGGACTGAAGTTTGTGACCTTTGATCGCGCACTTAAAGCACAAGGCCGGAATGTTCTTGTGCTCTAGGACCTCAATTTCCGGCCCGGTTTGCTGTTCGCATACGTTCAGCCGCGTCGGCGAAGGTCAAAACCTCCACCTCACGCGCATCCCGATACGCCGCCAGTTCCGACATTTCTCTGGCGAACTCGTTGGGGGCGATCGACAGCCAGCCATCGGGGTCTTGGATCGGGTCTTTCGATGCATGCACCACGCCGATTCCATGAAACGTGAGGACGTGCCAGTGATCGCCGGGGCGCTTCCAGCTAGCTACGTCTTCCCGACGTTGGTCGTTGCACCCGGCGAACCGACAGTCGACGTCGAAGCAATCGAGCGGGTCCCCTATCCGGTAACAAGCTCCGCCCGCACCCGCCCGAGCCTGTTTGTAGCCTGCCGCCTTGACCGCCTCCCTGATACCCCCACCCTTGCGGCAGAATGGGTAACAAAAGGAAGAAATTTCGGTCTCCATCCACTCGCCAATTAGGCGCTTCGACTCCTCGGCTTCGTACCTCGCATCGTACCCCGGAGGGTCGTATAGAGGATTGTTCGGGTAATCCGGGTTTTTGTGCCAGACGGAGTGACTGCCAATTTCATGCCCTCGGCGTACGATATCTTTCAGCTCGCTGATGTCGGCGGCGTTCCATTCTATTTTTGGCCACTTGGGATGGGCGCAGTAATCGACATGCGCTGGCTTGTCATTCGCGGCGATGAAGAAGGTCGCGGGAAGGCCATATTGATCCAGGATAGGGACGGCGCGCTCCATTTGGCAGCGAAGTCCGTCATCGAAGGTTAGCGATATGATCTGCATTGGCTCGCAACAAAGTCACGGGCACTGGCGAAGTTGGTGAAGCCGGGCGTCCGTAGTCGAAGTTTTCTCACCCCATGCAATCTATATATCCAGATTCTTCACATCCAGGGCGTTGTCTTCGATGAATTTGCGACGGGCCTCAACGTCCTCGCCCATCAGTGTGGTGAAGATCGTTTCGCACTCGGCGATGTCTTCGAGCTTCACAGAAAGCAGCGTGCGCCGCTCGGGATCCATGGTGGTTTCCCAGAGCTGCTGCGAGGTCATTTCGCCCAGGCCTTTGTAGCGTTGGACGACATAGTCCTTGCGGCCCTCGGCGAGCACATAATCGAACAGATCGCGTGCGCTGTTCTTCTCGACCGCTTCCAGTTCCTTTTTCTTCGCGGCGGCTCGCGCTGGCGCTTCTTTCGATGTTTTCTTTTCGGTTTCCTCGCCGGTCACATCTTCGCCGTCGCCTTTGCCGTTGCCGGAAGGGGCTTTCCCTAGGCTTTCCACCACGAACGGCGGTTCCATGTAAGGCTCGATGTGTTTGAACTTTGAAAGCAGTTGGCGATATTCCGGCGACGAAGCCAGTTCCCAATTGACCACATGCTCCGCGCCTTGCGAGTTGACGAAGCGCACCTCCCACAGGTTGTGTTCTTCGTCGAAGCGGCTCTCTACTGACTTAAAGCCGCATTCCTTCTGCAAGCGCTTCAAATCTTTTTCCAGCTTTTCGATTTTCTTTGGCGCGGCGTTTTTGTCCCCCTCAAAGTCGGCGCGCTTGGCAAGGTCGAGCTTGGGAATGAGTCCGGTTACGCGCTCATCGCGCAGGTGCTTGTCCACCTTGTCGAAGAAGCCGATGTAGTCATTCAGCACGGTGATGAACTTCGCCAAGGCCGCGCCTTCCAGCTTGGCCGCGCCTTCACCGTAACGAACCACCAGTCCTTCGGCGGCACGCTTCACCATGACCTTGACATATTCTTTGTCGTCTTTGATGTACTGCTGCGACTTGCCCTTCTTGATGGAGTACAGCGGTGGCTGGGCGATGAACACATTGCCGCGTTTGATCAGCTCCTGCATGTGGCGGAAGAAAAACGTGAGCAGCAGCGTGCGGATGTGGCTTCCGTCCACGTCCGCGTCGGTCATCAGGATGATCTTGCCGTAACGCAGCTTAGCCACGTCGAAATCTTCCTTGGAAATGCCCGTGCCCAGTGCCGTAATCATTGCCCGAATTTCTTCGTGGGCAAGCATTTTGTCGTAGCGGGCCTTTTCAACGTTGAGAATTTTGCCCTTCAGTGGCAGGATCGCCTGGAATCGGCGGTCGCGGCCCTGCTTGGCTGTGCCGCCGGCGGACTCGCCCTCGACCAGAAACAACTCACAACGATCGGGCTGGCGTTCGGAACAATCCGCCAGTTTGCCGGGCAGTCCGCCACCATCCAGCGCGCCTTTACGGCGAGTCAGGTCGCGGGCTTTTCTGGCAGCCTCGCGGGCGCGGGCCGCGTCGATCGCCTTGTTGATGATCTTGCGGCCAACCGTCGGATTCTGCTCTAAATATGCGCCCAGCCGTTCATTGACGAAGGCCTGCACAATGCCGGCGATGTCCGAATTCAATTTGCCCTTGGTCTGACCCTCGAACTGAGGCTGCGGCAGCTTCACGCTGATCACCGCGACCAATCCTTCACGAACGTCGTCGCCGGTGAGATTCTCTTTGACATCCTTAAACAGCCCCATCTGCTGGCCGGCGTAGTTGATGGTCCGAGTCAGTGCGGTGCGGAAACCAGAGAGATGTGTACCGCCATCCACTGTGTTGATGTTGTTAGCAAAACTGAACACGGTTTCCGAATAGCCATCGTTGTATTGCAGCCCGATTTCCATGGTCACGCCGTTGCTTTCGGCCTCCATGTAGATGGGCCGATCGTGCAGCGTCTGCTTGCCGCGGTTCAGGTGCTTGATGAATTCCGCGATGCCGCCGTTGTACTTGAACTGTGCGCTCTTCGGCTCGCCCGTTTTGGGGTCGGTCGTCCGCTCGTCAGTCAGAGTGATCAGCAGACCTTTGTTCAGGAACGCGAGCTCACGCAGCCGTTGCGCCAGGGTATCGAAGTTGTACTCCGTGACCGTGAAGATTTCCCGGTCGGGCAGGAAGTGAACCTTGGTGCCGCGTTTCTTGGTAGCGCCGGCTTTCTTCAGCTTGCTGGTCGGCTCACCTTTCGAATACGTCTGCTCCCATGTAAAGCCGTCGCGCCAGATTTCCAGCGCCAGTTCGTGACTCAACGCGTTCACGCAGGAAACGCCCACGCCGTGCAGTCCGCCGGAAACTTTGTAGGAAGACGTATCGAACTTCCCGCCCGCGTGCAGTTTGGTCATCACCACCTGGGCCGCAGGGACCTTCTCGCCGTCGATGTCCATGTTGTCCACGGGGATGCCGCGTCCGTTGTCCACCACGGTGATGGAGTTGTCGATGTGAATGGTGGCCTCGATCTTATCGGCGTATCCCGCAAGCGCCTCGTCCACCGAGTTGTCTACAACTTCGTAGACCAGGTGATGCAGCCCCAGTTCGCCCGTCGAGCCAATGTACATGGCGGGGCGTTTGCGGACCGCTTCCATGCCGCCCAGCACTTTGATCGACTCCGCCGTGTAGTCTGCGTTGCCGTTGATGGGAGTGGGCTTGCCGTTCTTGCTGGTTTCAGGAAGCGCCGGAGTGGTAATTTCTTTGGTTGCCATTCAGCCCCGTGGAGACTGCTGGACTTGAGCTCGATCCAGCATGTTCTTCCAGTCTCCCAAAATGGCACAAACTACTGAAATTACTAACACTTAGGGTAACTGGAAGCTAAGAATTATTCTACCACATCTGAGCTTGAAAAGGGGGCGGAATCGAGGGTGTAAACGGTGCTTTTTCTTGCGCTTAGCAGAGGCACTCTTGCCGGTTTTTCGAGGATGCGGTGAACTACTTTTTGGGGGTGGCCTTCTGCGCTCCAAAGCGCAAGTAGTCTAGATTTCGCGTGATCTCGTCGTCGCTGCCGGCGATGAACGTAAATGAAACAATGTAGCCTTTGCGCAGGAACACCAAAGAACTCTGGTGCATGGCCGCGCCGCTCAGTTTCTTGGTGAAATCCTGGCGCACGATTGGCATGCCATCGACGGGAAATTCATAAGGCTCGTTGATCGCGGCAAAGCCATTGGACTTGGTCAGCTCATCAATAGGTCCAAAATACTGGGCGGGGGCCTTGAGCCCAGGATAGGAAGCAACGCTTTCAGCGGCAATCACTATGGCAGAATTTACCGTGCTGCCGGTAGCTTCCGGTGGCCGCTCGAAGACGGCCAGCAAAACCGTCCCCTTTCCTGCACTCGTGTTCCCCGGTTCAGAGGAATCCTCACGCATGACATCGGTTCGATCGACCCAGCCGAAGGGAAGCTTGAGACTGAATCCGAAAGATGCGTTGCGATAGATGCGGTCGGCCACACTTCCCAAGTCAAGCGGCGGTTGGACCGAGGCCTTTGTAGACGACCGCGCAGGCAAAGCCGCGTGCTGAGCGTGAAGCCCCGTGACAAGCGCGATGCCGCTTAGCAGCAACGCAGCTCGAGCGAGCGGGGGAAGCATCCCTTCATGTTACAGGACAACGGCCCGAAAGGCTGCCAGAGCACTTCTCGTGATGGTGTATCGCTGAGGAAACGCCGCTAGGCGATTAAAGGCAGTCCTCGCGGGCTGTCGCCCGCTCGGGTGTGGCAAGAGATTAGAGGACTTTCGGCACGGCTGAAGCCGTGCCCTTCCACAAAACCAGACAGTAATTCGAGAAATGCTCTAGCAGAGACGTTGCAAGCAACTCCCTCTACCGTCAGGCCGCTTTACCCAGTATGGGCTCCGCACAGTGCGCGCAGCGGCGCGCGTCGATCGGAATCTCGCTCAGGCATTCCGGACATTTCTTGGTGGTAGGATCGGCCGGAGCCGTTGCTTTGCGCATCCGCGCCACCAGCGCATTGAGCGGCGTCACCACGAAGAAGTAAACCGCGGCAGCCACCAACAAGAACGAAACCGCCGCGTTGATGAAATCACCGATTGGAAACAGAGTGCCGTTGATGGTGAAATGAATGGCCGAAAAATCCGGTTTGCCGACGATTGCGGCAATCAAGGGTGTAAGCAGGTCTTTGGTGAAGGCAGTGACGACCGCACCAAAAGCCGCGCCGATCACCACACCCACTGCCAGATCAACAACATTACCGCGAAGAATGAACTGTTTGAATCCGCTGAGCATGTGGCTACCTCCCTGAGGAATGGAGGGCAATGTAAGCTTCGGCGACGGAAAAGTCAAGGGATGCGGACGGAAACCGCATCCCTTCAAGTTCCACATGCACGCGGCTCTTTCGCCAGCTTTACGGCACGCAAGCGCCGCGTTCATTGGCGTCAAAATGCCTCAGCGAACCAGGCTAGTCGTCAGGCGTTTGGGGCCGGCCTCCAGAATGTGCTCGGGGCACTCGGTCATCATCAGCTTGAAGTTCTCGATGAAGCGGGCCGCGAGCGCGTCATATTTGTTGAAATACTCCTCCCGGCTCGGCCAGGTATTTACCGGATCGAGGATATTTGACGGCACGCCTTCGCACTGCATCGGCACCTCGAAGCCAAATACCGGGTCTTTTCTATACTCCACGCGAAGCAAGGAACCGCTGAGCGCTGCGTTGAGTAACGCACGAGTGTGATGGATGCTGATGCGCTTACCCACGCCGAACGGCCCGCCGGTCCAACCTGTGTTCACAAGCCACACGTTCGCACCATGTTTTTGGATCTTCTTTTTCAGCAACTC
>Ga0187771_10003381_pt1 | contig 11133 bp, 11 predicted proteins | sample 0116_SJ02_MP15_1_FD_133139 | JGI IMG/M metagenome (GOLD analysis project Ga0187771, IMG submission 133139) | Tropical peat soil microbial communities from peatlands in Department of Meta, Colombia - 0116_SJ02_MP15_10_MG | ecosystem: Environmental > Terrestrial > Soil > Wetlands > Peat | place... | reverse complement strand
TGAAGACTCGTTCGAAGATTATTCCTTACTGGTTGGGGTCAGAGACTTTTGCCGTTGCTACAGACCTGGCTGAATTCCTGGGCGTAACTTCAGCGGTCCACTTGCTCTTCGGGGTGCCGCTCCTCTATGCATGTTGGATTTCGGCGTTCGACGTTATAGTAATCTACGCCTTAGCCGGGAAAAAGTTTCGTCGAATTGAAACGTTCATCACTATCCTCATAACCACTTTGAGTCTTGGTTACGTGTATGAATTACTAACTACGAAACCTAACGCAGGCCAGTTTGCGCTTCATGCCATCGTACCCTACATGAGTATTTCCAATAACGATCAGCTGTTCATCGTCGTTGGCGTGATTGGGGCCACGGTTATGCCTCACGCTCTGGTCGCCCATTCTTGGTTGACGAAGAACAAGCTTACCAGTGGTGATGAGAGCGAGAAGAGGCGTTTGTTGAGGTATCACAAATGGGATACAATAGTGAATATGTCGAACGCTAGCTACGTTAACCTCGCCATAATGGCCATGGCTGCCGCCGCCTTCTACTTCCATGGCTTTACGAACGTGGCGACGATTGATGACGCCTACCAAACTCTCACGCCACTCTTCGGAGTAGCCGCGAGCGTCGTTTTCGCGATAACCCTCTTCGCGTCCGGATGGTCCTCATCAACGATGAGTGTAATGTCGGGGCAACTCATTTACGAAGACCTCCTAGAACGTAACTGTCCGATCCAAGGAAGGAAATTCAGCCCATGGATGCGGAGGATCCTCATTCGAGTTCTTAACATCGTTCCTACAAGCATTGCCATCTCGCTCGGCTATGACCCACTTATTCTCCTAGTCTACAGCCAAGTAATCCTAAGCTTCCTGATTCCCCTACCAATGATCCCCTTAATCCTATTTACGAGAAGTAAGGAGATTATGAAGGAATTCGTGAATCGGAATATTACAACACTCCTATCGGTAATTTGCGCCGCGATAATTATCGGGCTTAACGCATACCTCATAGTCACCTCCATTTAGAGGAGATGAAGATGACTCAGAGTTCAGCACCAAATCAGCTTTCTGATCTGACCAGAGTTGAGGACTACCTCGAAGTAGTGTACGACCTCATCCAACAGAAGGGCTACGCGAGACCCTCTGACATCGCGGAACGATTAGAGGTTAAGTCACCTAGTGTGACGAGCATGATGCAAAAGTTGAACGGAATGGGACTGATTGTGTACGAACGATACCGAGGCCTCACCTTAACGGATAAGGGCGAAGAGATGGCGCGGTTTATGCGTCGAAAGCATGCGATCATCGTCAAATTTCTTCAGATTCTGGGTGTCGGAGAGAAGACTGCGAAGATGGATGCGGAAGGGATCGAGCACGATGTTCACAAGGTTACGATTAACCGGATTGAGCGCTTTGTCAATTTCGTAAACACACATCCTTCTAGGTTCAAGGAAATCGGGCTGCTCGAATGATCCATGAACGACTAGGTTCGCGTTAGAACAATAAGAATCACGAACCGCAGAAGGTGCCAATGATGGGCTCAAACGCGTTTACAATTTCGCTTAAACGCATTCTCCTACCGACTGATGGATCAGAAGGCGCGGTTCGCGCCACTCATGCAGATATCGAGTTTGCGAAGAAATTTGAAGCAGAACTGATAGTGTTGCATGTGATCGCAGTTCCCCCGACGGGAGTGGCGAAAGCACGTCTAAACCCAGGTTATGATGTTGAATTGCGGGAGTATTTTGAGTCCGCTTATAGAAAGGCTGATTCGATCGTGGATGAAGTTACCAGACTAGCCGAAGCGAAAGACGTGAAAACTACTCCCCTAATTCGCGAATATGCTTTTTCGGTTGTGGAAACAATTCTTGAACAGGCAACCAAGAGCAACATTGACCTTATAGTTATGGGAACGAGAGGATTAACTGGGTTCAAAGAGCTACTAATTGGAAGCGTCTTCTCAGGCGTGCTCCACCGCGCGCACTGTTCCGTTCTAACAGCCAGATAAGAAGCCGAAAACCGTTGCTTGGCTATACACAATGCGACTCAATTGATTGAGACCGACCGTTCACGGAATAGGCTGAAGGCCTCAAGAAAGAGGAGGCAGGTAGCGAGTAGAAGCAGGATAGGTGCTAATGGGCCGCATGATCCTGGTGGCGAGTCGAGTGGATATTCCAAGCATTGCGAAAATGGAAAAGGTTGCGATGGGCCGAACGAAAGCAACGCTACCGCCAGACCCAAACCGACCGAGAGAATGGTCGTTATCATTACTTGGAAAGCTAGCTTCAGCTCCGTCACCACGTATGCCATAGCCCTCAGAGGGTGAGAACTAGGATGTAGATGTTGAATGCAATGATGAGTCCGCAGAAGAGGACTGCTACTGCTGTGAGTGATTTTCGGTTGACGAAGGGGCCCATCAATTTTTTGTCCCTAGTGAAGATTATCAGCGGAATCAGAGGGAGGGGTATCAGGAAGCTTAGGACGACTTGGCTGTAGACTAGAAGGTCTAGTGGATTAAAGCCCAAAAGGATCATTACACTCGTGGGGACGACATTGATCACTCGTAGTATGATTCTTCTGAACCATGGATTGACGTGGCTTCCTAACATTCCTTCGAGAATAGCCTGCCCAGCTAGAACGCCACAACAGGAGGATGACCAACCGGAGCAGAGAAGGGTTATGGCGAAAACGGCGCCAGCTAAAAAGCCGAAGAGGGGCACCAGCGTCCAATACGCCTCCTGAATGGTGGCTACTTGGATTCCACGTGTGTTGAAGGCCGCGGATGCCATGATCAAGATCGCCGCATTGACGCACCCAGCCATGGTTAGCATAGATATAGTCTCATTCCGATGATAGCCGAGTAATCTTTTCTTCTCTTCCAAATCTCCTTTCTGAAGTTTGTTCTTGGCTAGGTAGGAGTGTAATACGAGCGCATGCGGCATGACGGTTGCGCCAATAACACCTACGCAAATCACTGCTGCATTCGTGTTCGGAATCAATGGAAGAATCGAGCCGACCGCGATCGGGATCGCATTCGGTTTGGTTATGAAGACCTCGTAAATGTATCCTAAGCCGATTAGGGTGACGAAGTTTGCTATGATGAGCTCCATTCGCCGGAAATGATTGCCCGTCAGAAGGAATATGATGATAATGTCAAAGGCGGATATGAACGCCGCTATGATTAGTGGGATGCCGAAGAGCAGATAGAGGCCGATTGTGACGCCGAGAAACTCGGCTAGGTCTGTAAATACGGCGAATGTTTCGCAAGCTAGCCAGTAGGGTACGATCTTCCATCTGGTCTTTAACTTCCCGCGAATGATTTCAGCGAGAGAAAGACTAGTCGCAAGGCCCAGCTTGCCGGAAAGATATTGGAGAACTAATGCCATGATGTTCGCAAGCCAAACAACCCAAAGAAGTTGGTAAGCGTACTGTGCTCCACCTGCAATATCGGTACCAAAATTGCCCGGATCAATGTAAGCCGTACTAACGATCAAAGCTGGACCGATATAGCGAAGGAAACCAGTTGCCGCGGAACCTGTCAAAGCGGCTCTAACGGTACGTAGCCTAGACGGAGAGTTTGTCACCTCCAAAAGAACCTTTCACCCGATGACTCTAGGTTGGTTAAACTTAGTTAGGCTTGGCTAAAACTATTTGGCTTGGTTTTCTTACTCTGCAGAATATAGCTTATAAGATGATCAGCGCGTAGAATAGGCGAAAACCATGGACCAGTCAACCAAGGTCACAATTCTTCGAACGTCAAGGCCCAATCCGGTTTCTGACCTTACTCGAGTTGAAGACTACCTTGAAGCCGTATACGAACTCATAGAGAGGAAGGGATACGCGAGGTCATCCGATATTGCAGAACAATTAGAGGTCAAATCCGCCAGCGTCACAAGCATGCTCCAGAAACTCCACAGTATGGGACTCATCGTGTATGAGCGCTACAGAGGCCTCACTTTGACAAGTAGTGGAGAAAAGTTGGCGAGGTCGATTCAACAGAAGCATTTGACAATTCTCGAATTCCTTCGCATACTGGGCATTGAAGAGAAGGTCGCGAGATCGGACGCAGAAGGCATCGAACACCACGTCCACAAGGACACTATCGCTCGCATGCGGCAGTTCGTGGACTATGCTACCCAGCATCCGTCCTGGTACCAGGCTTTCGAGGAGACTTGGAAGTAGTTCCCTGCGAGCATAGGAGAGAAGACTTCGAACACCGAATCCAGGCAACGATCTAGGCCGTCGGTATCGACCCAAGACTAATCGCATGGTATCTTGCTGAGACTCAAGAAACGACTCAAAATGGGGCGTTTCGGAGGTAGCCCCACCGAGAAAAGTCCTGCCGGCCCCACCAAGTTAGCAGCTTATATTTACTACTAAAGTGGGGTTGAAATCTCCTACCCCATCTCTAAATCAGATCGCCAGTTGTTCCTGTTTGTGGGTTTAATGGCAAGCATACGAGTGGACGGACCGTAACGATTTTTCCGCAAACTTCAGTGGTGTTGTGGGTTTAGGTTAATCGCAACTTGACTACATGCAGGTTTTTCATTCAGCAAAACTTTTCGCATATTTTGAGTGAAACATTGGAGACATCAATGTTTCTCAATGCGAACATTGATATACATGCTACCGTGCCACCCGGCGCGAACGACATGAAGACCGTTCACCAAAACCTACCAGCGGTCTTATTCCTGATCCTCTCGATTTTTTGCTTGACGCCAACGCTCACGCGTGCCGACCAATCCCCCCCAGAAACAATAATCATAGACGCTTCCGGGCAGGCAACGGCTATCGGCAGCGGCCCGTCAGGAGCTGCATCCCTCAACCTCACCGCCGACGCCTACAAGAACTCGAACGACTGGCGCATGATTCAGAACACCACGGGCGTGCTCCAGATTGGTTCAACAGAGTTTACCATAACCGGCGGGCAAGGAAGTGTGAGCAAAGCCGGCGCCATCGCAATATTCGCTGATACCGCCACCGGAAAAGGCCAACTCATACTCCAAGGCACCACGAAAGGAGACACCGTGACGTTCGATACACCAAGCCAACTTGCCTCCGTATCATACCTCACACTCTCCGGAAACATCAACAACAGTGCCAAACAAACCGCGACCCCAACAACCAGCATCACCATGAATTCTCCGAATACAGTTGCAAACGTGACAACTTCGACAAGTTCTCTAAATGTGACGGAACGGGCAAGTTCGACATCTACCCTGTCAACTTCCCCGGTTCAGAATGCAACGACGCAGGCCAACACGTCATTTACGACAACCGGAAATGCGACCGTTGGGGTCACTACAACCGCGAACTTCGCGGCCAGTAGTTCTGCGATTGGGAACGGCACAACATCGAACAACAACGGAACTGGACAACATACCGTAACGATTCACGTAGTTCAAGGTCAAGGAGAAATATGCCTAAGCAGTCAAGACCAGATGCCAGTGTGCACAAGCGTAAGCCAAACTGTTTCCGTTAACGACGGTGAGCTAGTTAACTTCGATGCAACCGCAGACAATGGATTCACTTGGGATCATTATGATGGGATAGGAATCGGTCAAACACAAGATTTCAACGCGGTAATAACGCAGGACACTGCGACCGGCGTTTACTTTAAGCCAATGTCCACGGCCAACGCAACTGCGGCCATCAACCTCCCAACCGACAGCATTACGCCCATCAGTTCTTCCCACGATAGCACCACGACTATCCCGATTGCAAATATTACAATGCCACTGCCGAGCAACGTTCCCGCAACAGTGACTCACTGCTCAAAGTCCGGCTCCTATTCCAGACAGCTAAGATAGGGCCTTATGCATTTACACTCAAGACAAAATTCTGCTGGTTCACTAGTATACTATCTTTAGAATGGAACCACCGGTAGTAGCTGTGCTTGGATGAACGCCGGCGGGACGGGACTACAAAGACATCGTGTGTTCGTTAGCAGATCATGAGCTGGGTACAGAAGACGCCGAAGAAGTGATCAACGCAAGGTACATAGCCGAAATATGTTCTACTGATTGGGAAATTTAGGGACCGAGTTGGCGATAAAATGGTCTGGTACGAATTACCCGAAGCACCCAAAGCCATAAAGTTTGAAGAATGATGGAGAATCCAAACTTCGCTTCCACGCTCATCCTTTGGACGGCTGTGTTGAACAAATAGAGATATAATGAGCACGAAGTAAGTACTCTCTCAGGGTTTGTCACCGTGAAACTGGTTAGAGAGGACTTCTATTTCGATAATCCTGGTGAAGAGAACACGGATGACGTAGTGGAGGCGGTCCTGAGGAGGATTGAACTAACCGGGAACAAGATAGTAGTTGTCGCCAGCACGTCTGGTAGAACCGCTTTGAAGTTTGCGAAAGCTCTGGGAGATAGGGCGAAGGTTTTCTGTGTTGCCCCAAGCCCCTACAGAAGGGAAATAGGGGAGGAGTGGCCCTGCATGGATCCTAATCTTCGCGAAGAGCTCGGAAGGCTTGGAGTCCAGATTATCGATAAGGTTCCATACGTCTTTCATAGCTCAGTCTTGGAAGGTAGCAAATGGGTTTCTCCATCTCCAGAATACATTGTGCGTGAAGCTTTGTACTCTTTTGGCCAAGGCTTGAAGGTGGCTGTAGAAGTGGTTCTCACAGCTGTGGCGTCCGGATACGTGGAACCATACCAAGACGTTATAGGAGTTGGAGGCTCGGGGAGTGGGGCAGACTCAGCAGCCATAATGCGTGCAACCTACCCCGCGCTGATCTTTGCCAAAGACTCAAAGAAGAGATTGGAAATTCGAGAAGTAATAGCTATTCCAAGGAACAAGAAATGGTGGGACTAAGGAACAGGAAAACACTCAAACTTCGCATTCCCCTTAGCGTGTTTAGCGAGCCCAATAATTTCTGACCGTTAATACGGAAACACGAAAAAAGTAGGCGGTCGGGTCCCGAAGGTAAGGTAATTCAGGTCAACCTCGAATTCTCCGCCAGCCTCCCCAGACAGATGGGCTCCACTGATCTGCCAGACACCTTCCTGCGAGTACGGCCCCCTACTGGTTTTATGGTTCTGCCAGAAAACCTTCTAAAGCCGTTTTCACTTCTATTGAATGCGATTCGAGATGGGTAATTTACGAATTATTTGGTCGGTTGCGGTTATTCTGACAATCGTATCCGTCTCGGGGAACCTTGTCTCCGCCCGCCCTCAACCTCTACAGTACTTTGGCGAGGGAGGGGGAGTGATAAGTGGCTACGTCTCGGGCGTTAGCAATGAGCCAGTTGAATGGGCGAATATCTACGCGGATAATGGTCAGCGCAAGTTCCTAGCTGTATCTGGAGTGGACGGACTTTATGAGCTGCGTCTGCCACCATCGACGTATAATGTGTCCATTGACGTTCCTGGTTATGAAGCCGTTGTCCCCACCGAGGTCACTGTCACGAATGGTTCAGTGACTAAGATGAACTTCAACTTGAACACGATCAGTGTAAGCGTCTCAAGCGGCTCGTCTAGTGCCATAAACTTCTACCTGCAACAAACGCAGACACCTGTACCAGAATTCCAATCCGGACTATCGCTCGTATTTATCGCATCCATGCTCGCAGTAATCTTACTGATCAGATCGCGACGCAAATGAGCGAATCCGATTCTTTGACGACGCTTCGAAAGATCCGATTCCGCAAGAAGGTTCTGAACTAATTGTGTATTCTTCTTCCCCTTAGCTAAGCATCTAGCACAAGTCAGTCAGAGCGTCTCAAAGATTCTTTTGTAAACCTGCTTCGACGCATTCTGAATTATGGTTAGCCATTTTCTCGGTCCACTTTGATCTCCGCCTTGAGAAAGGATCCGAACCTAATTAGATTCAAATCTCACCGAACTCGCCACGACTACGGCCCACTAAAAGTTACTAGTAAAGTGGGGCTAAAATCCCCTTCCCCGCACCAATGAAAATTCTGTTCGAGCTGTTTTCCGGTTTTGGAGTTTTGCGTCTGTAGGTCTGGTTGTGTGATTCTCTGGAGCCTCCTAATCTTATTCTCCACTCCTTCAGAGACTAAATCGTGCATAATGGAAAAGATAGTTCCGAAAGGATGTGTCAGCCTAGCAGGTCAGTGGGCGTTCTATTTCTCTTGCAATCACAATTCATGCCACATTGACGTAGCCTTCCATGTATCCTACGAGACCCATGCCCGGGCCGCACGGTGCGGTACAGTAGTACAAGTACTCCCCCGGCGTTGTGAAACTTACGGTGAAGGCTACGATGGTATCAGGTGGAAGCGGAACATTCACATTTGTTCCCGTCACTACGAACGTGTGTGATACGGCTAGCTTCACCGACTGACCAGTGCTATACTCGACTGGAATTTGGCCGCTTGCAGTATCGTTGTAGATGGTGAAAGGGAGTGTCGCATTCCCGGTGAAGTTAAGATTGAGAGCTGTGTCAAGATTTGTTATTACGAATGTGACCGGCTGATTTACAGGAACACTTACGTTGTTATCGTTTGGGCCGGGACTGCCTGATTTTGAAGCAGGTTTAGGTATGGTCCCATTAGCGTTGGCGGGAACGACGAAGGCATCGTACGTAGCACCTCCCCAGTCAGGAACCACGATAAGGTTGACCACCGGCTTTGAAGGAGCTACCGCCGATGTCGTAATCGTCTGCGTCACCGCTGAGGAATGTGGAAGGTACGCCGCGATGTCCGTTTGATAGAACGTGTAACCTATCGAAGTCCCGATCAGGAGCCCTACGAAGAGCCAAACAAGCGGCGAGACCCAAAACGAATCCTTTCGAACCATGATGTTCGCCCACGACAGTAAGCTTCGCGAACCAACGAAACTTAACTTTTTTTCTTTTCCTTTTCAAATCCGTATCCTAGCTCAGATACAACATAATCGTTGGTAAAGATCATAGAATCTACGATCTCTCTGGAGATACTAAACTATGGGAGGAAGTGAAGTAAACCCGTGAAGCAGCGCCATCTGCCAGCCCCACGAGTCTTCGCTTATGTGTACCAGTAAACTGGGGTTCAAACCCCCTCCTCCATCCCTGAAACCTTTGTGAGGAACCAGCTTTATCCAAAACCAAGAAGACATCCCTATCTATTCGCGACTGCCCAAGCGTTCGAGAAAACTGCATTGGAGGGGTGACGACGAAGTCTTCCATACCTACCAACTTCATATTCTGGAAGGGACACGTTTCAGTGGGGGGTAGAAGCTAGGGATGGCGGATATTCTTGCGCGTGACGTTATGATTAAGGATGTTCGCACAATCACGGGTGATAGAAAAGTTGCATACGCACGCCTGATTATGCTGCGGCACAACATCGGCGCACTCCCGGTTGTAGACAACAACGAAGTCGTGAGAGGGATCATCACGCAAAGAGACGTAGACCTAGCAGGGGAGGGTGTCTCTGACCTTCTGGTCTCAGACCTAATGACTCGAACTCTGATCAAAGCCAAGGAGACAACCCCGCTGCGTTGGATAGTCGAGAAGATGATCAAGACTGGAATTCAGAGAATCCCAGTACTGGACGAGAAATCGAAACTGCTGGGGCTGGTGACCCAGACATGCGTCATCAAAGCCACCCTACTACATGATCTCAAGTAACTCCGCGCCGAAAAAACTTGTAGAATGTAGCTAGGTCTCGGCAGATTTTCTCTTTTCTCTGTCAATACGTCTAATGAAAGGGTTTGTGAGATTTGTGGCCGACTTTGGAGAGACCACTCACTAATCGAACTTCAGACATGCTGCAAGGAAACCATGAAACGGCTTGAAGCAGGAGGGGAATAGGATGAATCCCCTTCTTCTCTCCGGTTGGGGCGTAGAAATTCTAGCAGCAAACACGCGAAGATGCCAAGAGCTTCGGGTTCAAGACGGGCATCAAAACCACCAGTCAGGCGAATCATACGTCTTTCAACCCCGACAATGCCCACACGACGCAATAATCGTAGAAGGTCGCACCGGACACATATCGCTTCAAGCCCTACGCTGGCTGAGCGCAAACAACATACCCGTATTCTTCATGAGTTATGACGGCAGCATCATTTCCACTATTCTTCCACCTGTACCCGTTAAGCCTGATGTCAGGGTTGGACAGATTCAAGCATTGAATTCAGGGAACTCGCGGACCGTCGGATAATCACTAAGGGGTTGAATGGGGCAGCGGCTCGGTTAAGGGCTAAGGTAGGCTTCTTCCCAATCGATATAGAGATGCAGCAGTGTGGTGATGTCTACGAGATGGTGGTGAGAGTAACCTACCGACCATTACCGCCCCTACCTGAGGTCGTCTATGAAAGGCGTGAGCCTTGAGTTGCTGAAAGGTTGATCAAGGCGCTTTCTAACTGAAGGTTTTCGATGGGTGTTCTCATGCCTTCTGCCAGGGCCAACGATTCTCGATATCGATGAAGAGAGTCCAGCTGAGAACAGTCCTAATGACGATCAACACTCCTAAGATGAGTAAATTCTGGAGGGTTGGTTGAAGAGCTACAGTCCTAATCACGTCTGACGCGACGAGAATCTCAAGCCCAAGTAACAACGCCTTACCAATTCGGATGCGAAGCAGATCATAGCGGTTAGGAATCTGCAGATGCTTCACGAACCCGAACAACAGTTCTAGAAAGCCCAAGGCTACCCCGACGAGTATAACAGAGACACCGACAATGTCAACCAGTACGCTAACAGTCTCGATCCAAACAGTAATGTCCAAAACCATGATTCTTCCCGCGAGTCTTGTTACCAGCTATTCCTAAGGATTTGGATACAAGTCGCGCTTGGTGCAATTGGTCTGGTGGACTTTTTGCACGTCTTCATGTTGACCGTCAACTTCACGACGGGAAGATGCTAAATCCAAACGAGAAACGATTACCTATGCGTCATTCTGAACTCGTGGGGATAGTTACCATGATCTTCCCATCAACAATCTTGACAGGGTAAGGTGCGACGCCGTATCCTGGAACGTGAACCGTCTCACCGGTGGTCACGTCATATCGCCAACCGTGGCCGCGACATGTTACAATCTTTCCATCTAGCTTTGACGTTCCAAGCGATGCTCCCTGGTGGAGGCAGGAATCATCCATCGCATAGAAGGCTCCGCCTACGTTGAAAATTGCTAGGCGCTTGTCCGCTACAGTGAACACTGTTCCTTTCCCAGGAGGAATTTCCTCTG
>Ga0187771_10003380_pt1 | contig 11133 bp, 6 predicted proteins | sample 0116_SJ02_MP15_1_FD_133139 | JGI IMG/M metagenome (GOLD analysis project Ga0187771, IMG submission 133139) | Tropical peat soil microbial communities from peatlands in Department of Meta, Colombia - 0116_SJ02_MP15_10_MG | ecosystem: Environmental > Terrestrial > Soil > Wetlands > Peat | place... | reverse complement strand
ATCAGCAGCATTGACTTGGATACTGTGGATAAGGGGATCATGGAGCGCAGGGGGATCTCCCAATCAGAATCCTGGTAAGTGCAAAAGCCTTTTCGCATAACTTCCACTGCCTCGCGCATGGGAAGCATCCGCTCAAGATCGGATTGTGAGACGAAAATCATGCATGCCTTTAAGCAAGAGGTTGGCCAAGAGTTGTAAGAACCAATGGCCACCATATTACCTGTATTATAAGAATATACTCTGTTCCTAGAGAACAAAGAGGTGTTCTTGAAACGTGCTTTATGGGTTCTAGAATCTGGTGCTGAGGGATCGGCGATGAAAAAGTTCAGGGTGTTGACAATCGCGCTGTTCGTGGCGTGTCCGGGAGCGTGGGGACAGAAGCCGCCACTCCTGCCGGAGAAGGATGTAGTGGCGTTGGCACAGGAAATCAGCGGGGAGACAGCGAAGAGGAACCTCGAGGGAATTGCGCGGTTTCACCGGCAGCGGGGATCAAAGGGATTTCATGACGCGGCGGAGTTGGTAGCGGAGCGGCTCCGGACGTATGGGCTGAGTGACGTGGCGATTCTGCAATTTCCGGCGGATGGGAAAATTTCCTATGGCACGCAGAAATCGCGGCCGCCGTGGGATGCTGAGGTGGGTGAGTTGTGGGAGCTGGCGAAGGAAGGTAATACCAGAGAAATCGCGAGCTATGAAGCGGAGCCGGTGGCGTTGGCGGAGGACAGCGAAAGCGCGGACGTAACCGCGGAGTTGGTGGATGTCGGGAAAGGAACGGAGGAGGGCGACTACGCGGGGAAAGATGTGAAGGGAAAGATTGTGTTGGTGAGTGTGCAGCCCGGGGCGGTGCAGGACTTGGCCGTTGGGAAGTTCGGCGCGATGGGGATTGTGAGTTATGCGCAGAACCAGAAGACGGCATGGTGGGGCGAAAACGTAGATGCAATCCGGTGGGGACATCTAGACACGTTTTCGACGAATAAGACGTTTGGGTTCATGCTGTCGTTGAGGACAGCGAGGAATTTTCAGGAAAGATTGGCGAAGGGCGAGAAGATCTGGCTGCATGCGCTCGTGAAGGCGGGGCAGCATCCGGGGAGCTATGACGTGGTGACGGCGATGATTCCGGGCACGGATGCAAAGCTAAAGGAGGAAGAGATCGCGTTCAGTTGTCATCTGGATCACCAGAGGCCAGGAGCGAATGACAACGCCAGCGGTTGCGCGACGATTCTGGAGGCGGCGCGCACGCTGCAGAAGCTGATTGGTGAAGGAAAGCTGGCGCGGCCCGCGCGGACGATCCGGTTCATTTTTCCACCAGAGATTGAAGGCACAATGGCATTGCTGAATTCTAAGCCAGGGCTGCCAAAACAGATGAAGGCTGTGGTGCACATGGACATGGTAGGTGGGGGTCCAGAAACGAAGGCAGTGTTTCATGTGACGCGCGGGCCGATGAGCTTGCCGAGCTTCGTGCATGACGTGGCATGGGCGTTCGCGGAGTGGGTGAACGAGGAGTCATACGAGTTTGCGGCGACGGGAAAGGCGGCATATTCACTGGTGTCGCCCGAGGGCGGGAAAGAGCCGCTGCGCGCGGAGTATTCGGCGTATTCAATGGGTAGCGACCACGATGTGTATCAGGATTCGTCCTTTGGAATCCCCGCGATTTATATGAATGACTGGCCGGACCGGTACGTCCATACGAATCTGGACACACCGACGAATATTGACGCCACGAAATTGAAGCGAGCTGCATTCATTGGGGCGGCGAGCGGATATTGGTTGGCGGAGAAACACGATAGGGCGGAACTAGAAACAATTAGCCGTTGGGTTGGCGCTGGTAACTTGCTTATTGAGCTTACTGAAGGCAGACAAGGAGCAGATCTTGAGGGAACCGAAGCGCACAACATGCACACTTATCGTTCCCTTTATCAAGAGCAGATCTGGCGATCCGCGCGCCGCTACGTCGGCGACGGATGCGCAGAATCTGAGGGGCCCGACTGTCTGGGTCCACAGAATAAACCTATTGCATTGATGCCAGTTCCAGGAAAGGGCAAAGCGCCCCACGAGAGCAGGCTTGGAACAAAGTTTCGCAGGGCTCTGGAGCCCAAGGGGCCCCTAGCGGTGTTTGGGTATGATTTCTTTGAGGCGGAGTGGGCAAAACGGGGACATACAACGACGCCGGGACTGTTGGAGTACGAAGGATTGTGGGGAGGAGGGGAAGAGTATGCATTTGAAGTGCTGAATTTTGCCGACGGGAGAACTGCACAAGAAATCCGCGATGTGGTAGCGGCGGAATACGGGCCAGTTCCGGTAGCGCTGGTGGTCGAGTACCTGAGAGCACTTGAAGAAATTGGAGTCGTGGAAGAAATCAAATAGCAGACCGCCCCTGGGGTTGAGAATTCAAGAAAGTAGGGAGCCCTTCAGGAATTGCGTCGATATACGGTGCCCCGACCAACTTGGGTGACCTTTCGCAATGCAACCGGCATCGTCAGGAGCGGGAGTTCAGTTTCAAACACCAGCCGGAGGCTGTTCGCGACCGAGGTCAATAACCCCACAGCCTGTTCGCTTTTGCCGTAAGCACCGGTGGGTGCTTTCTCGACGAGAGCGTTCAACCGAGGGTTGATCGGAGAATGCTCTTGACGGGCGGATCCTTCTTGCTTTGCCAAGCGTGCCAATTCTGTGTATTCAGGACACTACTGTTTCCGAATGGGTTGGATACAATGAGCGCTATGAATCGACAAACTTCTTGTCGCCTTTTTTTTCTCTTCCTTGTTCTGGCCTCCTCCACAGCCACTAGTCAAGCAGCGCGCGCAGCCGCTGCGCCAGATCAGCACCCCTTTGGACTAGATGATTACGCTGCGCTGCGTCGTGCACACGCCCTGTCAGTCTCACCCGATGGGAAGAGCGTGTTGTACGAAGTCAGTTATGACGCTGATAAAGGCCCGACGAAGCACGAGTGGCACCTAATAGACACGTCAGGAGGGAACGGTCGCAAGCTGGAATTGCCGGAGTCGTTCGAACCTGTGGGATTCACGAAGGATGGCGGGGCTCTTTATGGTTCCTATGAGGTCGATAAGAAAAGCCAGTTGGGAATTGTTCCACTTGCGGGCGGTAGACCAACACAGATTATTGCGCTACCCAATGGCATCCGAGAAAGCTGGATTTCGCCGGATGGAAACAAATTCGCGTTCAGGGCCGATCCCCGGCCAACCGATCCCCTCGCTGAAGTGCGCCACATTGCGGAAAACGACGTGAATAGCGTTTATGTTGCGGGAGTGGATGGCTCGGAGGGAGCATGGTGGTGCCCAGAGTTGAAGGACGTGACGGATGTGGCGTGGTCAGCGGATAGCGCGCAACTAGGGGTTGTCACGCAGTTTCAGAAGATCGGCCATCACGATGTTCTTTCCTTCCTTTGGGTTTGCACTCACGCCGGAGCTCGCAAAGTTGCGGTGATTGCAAATTCTGTTTCTGGGATTGCTTGGGCCAACGGCGGAAAGGATCTGGCCTTTGCCAGCACGACGACCGATGTCCTAACTCCTGATCATCTGTGGACCGTGCCGACTGCAGGAGGGACTCCGCAGGACCAGACTCCGAAGCTCGAGGGGACGATTCCAAGCGTGAGCAATGATCCACATGGCCCAGTGTGGGTGGAAATGCAAAAAGGTACCGTCGCCGAGGTGTATTCCTACCGCGATGGGAAATTGGTGCCAGCCTATCATTGGCCGGGAGGTGTCGTGTACGCACCGCCGGCGAGTTCACCGTTCCTTTCCGCACCCGACATACAGGCGTTCACTGTTGGTGATCCGTATCATGCTCTAAATGTAGCGGTTGCGAATGGAACGGAACTTCAGAAAATCACGCACGAAGGCGATGACACGCTCGGCAAGGTCGCACTCGGGGAAGTTCGCGTCGTAGATTGGACCGGGAAGGACGGAACAAAACTGGAAGGAATTCTTACGCTCCCGGCAAATTACAAAGTAGGAAACCATTATCCCTTTCTCGTCTTGCCTCATGGGGGACCGGAAGGAAATGACTCACTGGAGTTCGACCTTTTTTCCCGCCTGATTTCCGGATACGGCTATGTGGTTCTTCAACCGCAATATCGCGGCTCGACGGGGTACGGCACGAAATTTCTTCAGGCCATCTATCAACATTTTGGCGACCGCGCCTACAGCGATGTCGACAGCGCCAGTGATTTCGCAGTGTCGCAGGGTTGGGCCGACCCGAATCGGCTAGCGATCTTCGGATGGAGTGCCGGTGGCTTTATGACTTCGTGGACGGTGACGCAGACGCATCGCTACAAGGCGGCGATCGAAGGGGCAGGAATCACCGATTGGTTAAGCTTCATCCCCACCAGCGATATTGGCCAGGTAGACTACGATCTGCGGTTGCAAGAAAAGGATCCCACACCTTTCCTGCAATTCTCTGCGGTGATGCACGCTGACCAGGTGACTACACCGCTGCTGATTCTTCACGGCGAAGAGGACCGGCGCGTGCCTGCTTTCCAGGGGCGCGAATTCTTCGTTTTGCTCGCCGAGCGCGGAAAGACCGTGCGCATGGTGACTTATCCGGGGTCGCCGCATTTCCCGCGTTTGGCCGAGCAGCGTCGCAACATCTTCACGGAAATAAAGAACTGGCTCGACAAATACAACCCTTAGACAATTCGGCGCAGAATCGTGTTCGCTGGAGCCTCTGCGGGTGTGAGGCCTTGGCTGCGTCAAGCTAAGACCGCATTTATGATTACGGCACTCGTCACCCCGGGAACCGTGCACCAAGGCTCGCCTGCTGCCCTCGCGCACACGTTTCTGTGGGACAAACTCCTAGCGGCGATCAGGCGAAACTAGATACTTCACCGCGTTTCATGCCAGCGCCAGAATCGTTCGATTAGCGCTCCCTATCGCCTTGGCTCAGTCATAAAGTGCAGCTAGTGTCCTGCCTCAGTAACGAGCATCATCAGTTTTCAGCAAGCAGATGGCATGCTTCCGGCGTTAGCCGGCGTTGGCGCAGAACTCGCAGAAGATCACCTGCTTGCGCCTTGCGCTCCTGCCTCCCGCCAGCGCCCACAGATCGCCTGGAGATACTCACACGGCCTCTTGTTTCCCAACCTGCACTCCTCAAGAAAACACATCCTTCGGTTGGCTTACATCTTGAATGGTGCGACGTTACGCCGTTCCCATCACATTCTGCGTAGCGCGGCATGAAAGGGTTGACAAACGGAGAAAAGAGGTAATATAAATTTATACCAAAGCCTAATAAGCTGAGGGCCCCTAGGATAATAGGGACACCAGCGGGGAGGAGTGCCATGAAGAACCAATCCCTGATGCTGGTGCTGGCCTTGCTAACCGGGGCAACAATCTCTCTTTTTTGGGTTCCGGCATGGGCACAGAGTACTTTCGGTGCCATTGAAGGTACCACCAGAGACGCAAGCCAAGCAGTTCTTCCCGGAGTCAAGGTCACGCTGAAAAATCAAGCGACCAACATCGAACAAGCCACTTTGTCCGACGAAGGTGGGAGGTACCGTTTCCTTGACCTCCCCACTGGTACTTATACCCTGAACGCAGTGAGACAAGGCTTCAAGACGCTCGTGAGGACAAATATTGGTGTTCGGGCGGGAGAGAAGACTGTTGTTAACATGGACCTAGTTGTTGGTTCGGTAGACGTAACAGTTACGGTATCGGCCGCGCTCGCTCCCTTTATTGAGACCTCTACTTCTCATCTTAGCACGTCATTGTCGGAGAACGCAGTTATAGAACTCCCGGTGGTTGGGCGGGATTTCTCTGCTCTCCCACTGCTAGCCCCTGGAGTCGGAGCCGAAGCTCAGGGTGGTGTCGGTCAATTTGCTTCGAATGGGCAGCGCAGTACGACGAATACCTTCACTGTGGACGGAACCGATATTAATAACCCTTACTGGAATGTTCTGCAAGGGGGGGCTATCGGCACTGGAACAGCCTTTGCTTCGCTCGATGGGATTGCCGAACTCCGCATTCAGACTAACAATGCCTCTGCTGCATACGGGCGTACGTCTGGCACGACAGTAACCGTCGTCACCAAGTCCGGAACGAACAGATTTCACGGTGATGTCTTCGAATTTTGGCGCAACGACATTCTGGACGGCAACGACTGGTTCGCCAGCCAGGCGGGCCAAAAAATCCCACCGTTGCGTTTTAACAATTTCGGGGGAACGCTTGGTGGACCGATCAAGCGAAACAAGATCTTCTTCTTTTTTCTCTACGAAGGTCAGCGCGAGGATTCTTCTGGCTTCTTCCAGGCAATTGTGCCAGACTCGTCGGTTTCAGCAAATGCTCTCCCGGTAATGGCCCCACTCCTGAAATATCTTCCGGCACCAAATGGGCCAGAGGTCCTGGATGCTTCGGGGAATCCGACAGGCACCGCTTATCTGAATATGGCGACCTATGACAACAAGACTGAAAACGACTACCAAGCCAAGGTTGACTTTCAACTGACCAGTAAGGACAGTCTTTTTTATCGGCAGACCGTGAGTCGCGGAACGGAACTTTCGAATGGATCAACACCCTACTTTGCGCCTGATTACGCGGGAACCTTATATGGCTACGGGCTGATGAGCGGGACGCTGGTCGAGACTCACCTATTTTCCCCCCACGTCCTAAACGAACTTCGGTTTGGATGGAATCGCCAGTCTACGCCAAACAAAACGGTGAATGTGGGATCCCCTGTCATTCAGTTCGATTCTCAGGGACGAACGGTGGACCCCTATTTCAGCATTGGCGATACCACGCTCACGTCCTACGGCGGCCTGGGTCCGATAGGCCAGGTCGTAAATGTCTTTCAACCTACCGACACACTAAATATCATCCACGGTCGGCATAGCTTGGGAATAGGGTATGACATCCGCCGCACCCAAGTTAACCAATCGAATTATCAAAGTTACACTGGCGCATATTCTTTCGCGACCGTCACTTCCTTCGAGCAAGATCAACCGTTATACTTTTATGCGATACGCGGAGATTATACCCAATATCCGCGGATGACGAATTACTCCTTCTACGGGCAAGACGACTTCAAGTTTCGTCCAAATCTCACGGTAAACCTGGGGTTGCGGTACGAGCTGAATACCGTTATCTCGGAGGCCCATGGACATCTATCTAACTTGGTTCCTTTGAACGATATCGCCAATGCCACGGCCGTGGTCGGAGCGCGTTATAACGGAGACCACAACAACTTCGCTCCCCGAGTCGGTTTTGCCTGGGACATTCACGGGCATCAGAAGAATGTTCTGCGGGCTGCTTTCGGAGTCTATTACGACGTAGGTCCTGGCTTTTATGGCCCTATGGACTTGGTCACGAATCCCCCCCAGTTCTTCTTTCCTTTTCTCTTAGGGGCTCAAGCAGCTTATCCGGTTGATCAAAGTTTGCTAGTTCCGAGTTCTGGCCTGCCTGAAGCAATCACTGCAATTCCACCCAACAACCGAACGCCGTATTCGTTGCAGTACAACCTCAGCTATCAGCGAGCTCTTCCCGAAAACTTCGCTCTGACCCTCTCCTATGTCGGCGAGCAAGGTAGGAAGATGTACCGTCTAAGTACGGCCGACCTGTTAAACCCGGCGACTGGACAGTTGATCAACCCAAACTTTAGCCAGATTACTCTTTCAGAGGACGAGGCTTCCTCCTCGTATAACGGCATGCAAGTGACTGTGGATCGTCCTTTTCAGGGAGGCTCGTATTTGCATGCTTCGTATACGTACAGCCACTCTATTGACGATTCTTGCGGCTTTGCTTTTTATCTCGGCTCACCCTGCGTAGCTAGCAATCCTTTTAACTTGGCAGCTGAGAGAGCTAGTTCCAGCACGGACATCCGGCAGAATTATGTGATGGGCTACTTCTATACGCTTCCAATACGGCGGCTCTTAGGAGGAAGAGGTGCAGCTCGGCTTGTAGATGGCTGGCAGCTTTCCGGGATTTTCAGCGCCCACACTGGCCTCCCGTACACTGTGCTTGTTGGCTTTGACAACTCAGGATACGGCGCGGACGCATTCGGTTCGCAACGGCCCAATATCGTCCCTGGTCAGCCGCAGATATTAGGTCCCCGCGAGGGACCGGATTACCGCCTTAACCAAGCCGCATTCTCGATTCCTCCTCCCTTAACATTCGGCGACCTCGCGCGCAACACGTTTCGGGGAGAAGGCTTCTGGAATCTGGATTCTGGATTGTTCAAGGAAACTCAAGTGCACGAGAGTTTAACCCTACAATTTCGCGCCGAGTTCTTCAACCTATTCAACCACCCGAATTTTGGCGTGCCCGGTGGCACGAACACTTTGTTGACACCTGCTTCATCTTTCGGCGTTGCGAACGGCGTTACCGAACGCCCGCGCGAGATTCAACTTGGTCTGAAACTGAGATTCTAGCGGCTCAAAGGTCCAAAGGCGTGTCTGGTCGAGGGAATTCGTCAAGGGCAACGCGAAAAGGGATGTGCAGTGCCTGTACTTGTTTCGCGCCGCAGGTCGAAAACTTGACACTCTTTTGGCCAGAAGGCACAGAAGAACAGCATGCTCCTTCTGGCTGTGTTCAGGGCCGCTATTGGAGTTATGTTTCTGCGTCCAGGCCACGCAGGAGCCGAATGCAGCTTTCAAGACCAGGCGGCTCCCTTTCTGATTCGACTGTCCCTCCCTTACTAAATGAGATTCCAGGAGAGAGAACGCCTCTCCACGCCGGCATGATAGGGCGTTACGCGCATTACCCAGGTTCAGTAGGATTTCATCAAGCGGCTCGCAGATATCTTTAACGAAGCCGAGGCCGCCCAAGTGTGGTGGGTATATTTCGAGCGTGCACGTACTCTACAACGAGCAGGACCCTTCGAAACTGCTCAAGTATTGCGCGGCACGGAGAAATCACGATTCATTCGCATGATGCGCCACTCACAATAAATGAGGAGATTCCAACAATGGCCAACTTCTTAAGGGCGATTATCACGGGTGCCACACTTCTATTCGTGTTAGGGGCTCCATGCCTAGTGCGGGCGGTGGGAAATCAGGATGCCCTCATTTCACTGCCGTTGGAACAAGCATTGATTCGGGAGCTGTCCGGCATCTCGGCCAAAGAATACATCACCCAGATTACCGCTTACGACCGTACAACGGTGGCGGGCTACCAAGCAGCTATGAAGTTGATTGACACACATCTTCGCGAGATGGGGATCAAGGATGTGCGGATCGAAAGTTACAGGGGATTACCAGAGGAGATGCATTTCGCTCCTAAGCGCCTAGACTGGTGGCCGCCTTTGGGTTGGCAGGTTCACAAAGCCCAACTTTGGTTGGAACCAGGAGAAAAACTTGCTGATTACCAGATCCAACCAATCACTCTGGCGCGTTACAGTCGTTCCGCAAACCTGACTGCGGAGGCGGTGTTCGTCGGTCCAGGAACAAATGCCGAGGACTACGCCAATGTAAACGTGAAGGACAAAGTGGTCGTGGCTACGGGCGACGCAGGCACGGTTTGCGACCAAGCAGTAGTGAAACGAGAGGCTTTGGGAGTTGTCATTGCAAGAGTTGCCTTTGAGAACTCTGAGACGGACAGGGGACTTGGCTACCCAGCCATGATCGGGTGGCAAGTTCTGAATCCTGAGACAAAGGACATTAAACGACCGAACTTTGCGTTTTCGCTCTCTTCCGAGACGGGCAACCGGCTGATCGGTTTAATCCAAGCTGGAAAGAAGCCTCGCCTGCGGGTTGACATCGATGCTGATGTATTTCAGACAAGTCAAGACGTTCTGACAGCTTTGCTCCCAGGTTCGGACCCGAGCCGGGAAGTTCTCTTCGTCGCCCATCTGGATCACCCACGGCCCAGTGCGAACGACAACGGGAGCGGCAGTGGATTGTTGGTAGAGTTGGCCCGTTGCCTTTTGACTCTTGCTAACGAAGGAGTGTTCAAGCCTCGCTACTCTATCCGGTTTCTTTGGGTCACGGAAGGAGAAGGCACGTTGGGGTATATCCAGAGCCATCCAGATATCTCCCAACGCGTAATTGCGGCCATTAATCTGGATATGGTCGGAGAGGAAGTATTCAAGACTCATTCCATACTACGGATAAATCGCACTCCAGACTCTCTCCCCAGTTTCTTGAATGATGTTGTTCTGAACATGGTCCGCCGGGTCGATGCACTCGATCTCCGTTCCCCGTTGGGCACTCGCGAGTTCTTTAATTTTCGTGTTATGCCGGCAAGTGCCGACAGCGATCATAACATGCTAAACGACGGCGGTGTGCACGTACCAGCCGTCATGCTGAGCCACAATCCGGATGATTTCCATCATACGAACCTCGATACGCCTGATAAGGTCGACCCGACCGAGCTGAAACGGGTCGGATTTATCAGCGCAGCCACAGCCATATTCATTTCAACGGCCGGCGAAAAGGAATCGCAAGCGCTGGCAGCTACGATTTATAACCAGGCCCAGGCTCGACTTGCCGAAGTTCAACGTCAGGCTGCAGCACTCTTACTGGTGGCCAGCCCTCCTGAGTTGGAGAACGTGCTTCGCTTGTGTGAGACAAAGCTGCATTTTGTTGTCGCGCGAGAATTAGCCACTCTCGATTCCGCTCGTGCTCTGGGAACCAATGGTGGTTCTGAGCGCTTTTATGTCGAACTCGCCCAGCAGCTCGGGGCAAGCGAATCTTCGGGCCGCTCAATGCTTGCGGCACTCTACTTGGCTCGAGCTGGACAACCAGCCTCCACTGTGGCTCCGACAACCTTGGAGAAACAGATGGAGGCTATCGTTCCACAAACCGCAATCCCTTTTCTGCATAACCTGTGGGAAGAGGCGATGGATAAGAGTCGTTTGACCACCGAGGAACAGCAATGGCTTGGAGATTTCACGAAGAGGTTAGATCTCTCCGAGATGCGCATTCCGGAACTCCTTAACTTTGTCGATGGGCGGCGCAATCTCTGGGACATCGCTCAAAGCACGGCTACGGAGGCTTTGGACTGGGACTATAGTTTTCGGCCTATCGGAGCTGTAGATGAATTCAGTACAGAGTATGGACCGATCGATCCGAACGATGTACTCCGGTTATTCACTGATTTTCGTAAGGCGGGACTAATCAAATGGTAGGAAAAATACATATGCGGTTTCTCACACCCGTTGCACTTTGGGTGGTGTTCTCGGTTCAATTCCCCTGCT